>Ga0315268_10000129_pt1 | contig 87026 bp, 79 predicted proteins | sample C1_top_MG_FD_204535 | JGI IMG/M metagenome (GOLD analysis project Ga0315268, IMG submission 204535) | Sediment microbial communities from Yellowstone Lake, YNP, Wyoming, USA - C1_top | ecosystem: Environmental > Aquatic > Freshwater > Lake > Sediment | place: USA: Wyoming | collected 2017-08-01
TTTGCTTTGTCATCTTTTCAACCGCTCTTAGAGGGATTAAAAGATCATTATATTATCTTTTCTGTTGGTAACTTCAAAGGATAGTAAACATCCAATAAACTTTGAGAACGCCATTTATATATTTTTAAAGGAAATAGGATTTATATTGATTTATTTACCAAACCCGGCCTAATAACAAATGATAAATTAAACCAAATTTATGATAAAATTGATAAACAGAATGTTTTCATACAAAGACTATTTGTTATTCTGGAAACCCTAGATATAATACCAAGAAATTTGGACGAAATAAAAGGGAGAATTGACCTATTTTGCGAGCAAAATGATATTTCCAGAATTGGCAGGAACGATATTGAAATTATGCTATCATTCTTATCATTTACTTTATTAGGAATTGGTGAAAAAAATAATAATAAATATTATAGAAAGTTCGAGCCATTTTTAGCTAAAGAACGAATAAAGAAAACCATATCAAAATTATGTGATTTAATTTCATGAATAGAAATAAGTATACCAATTCTAAAATGAATTTCCAAAAAAATATGCGTTAGGCTCAAGGCCCTTGTTGGGCCAAGAATGGGCGGACTGCCACTGCTGCCGGGGCTGAGGGCGCCAGGGCAAGAGCCCTATATCCCTTGACAAATTCGCTTAGCATAATTACTTTCAATTTTTGATATGAAGGAAATTGCCATGCTTTTGGGCGACCGGGACACCCTGGTGCTGCGGACGGTGGTGGCCCAATATATCGCCACCGGGGAGCCGGTGGGCTCCCGCACCGTGGCCAAGCTCTCGGGCCTGAACCTGTCGCCGGCCACCATCCGCAACCTCATGCTGGACCTGGAGGAGCAGGGCTACCTGCAGCAGCCCCACACCTCCGCGGGGCGCATCCCCACGCCCCGGGGGTTCCGGTATTACGTGGACTATATTCTGCCCATCCGGGAGCTGGGCGCCGCGGTGCAGCGCCGCATCAAGGCGGCCTTTGACCCCCCCGCGGCGGAGCCCCAGGACCTGTTCCGCCAGGCCTCCCGGGTGCTTAGCACGGTGAGCGGCCACCCCGCCCTGGTGCTGGCGCCCCGGCCCCAGGCCATGCGCCTCAAGCACATCCAGTTCATCAACCTGGGGGGCGACGGCGTCCTGGCGGTCCTGGTGGCCCAGGACCACCAGGTGCAGACCCGCTTCGTGCGCTCCGGGGCCAGGTTTTCCCAGACCCAGTTGGACCGGTTCAGCCAGCACCTCAACGAACTCTGCCAGAACCTGACCCTGGGGGAATCCCGCCAGCAGATACTGGCGGAGATGGAGAAAGAAAAGCACCTCTTCGACCGCATGGCGGACCAGGCCCTGAGTCTCAGCCGCCAGGCCCTGCAGGGACAGGCCGAGGAAGAGCTGTACATCGAGGGCACCAGCAAGATCCTCAACTACCCGGAATTCAGCGCCGACGTGGCCAAGATGCGGGCCCTCTTCAAGGCCTTTGAGGAAAAGCACCACCTTATCACCCTGCTGGACCAGACCCTGGCGTCCCAGGGGGTGCGGATCATCATCAGCCCCGAGGAGCATTTCCCAGAGATGCAGCTCAGCCTGGTGGCTTCCTCCTACTGGTCGGAGAAGGCCCCGGTGGGGTCCCTGGGCATCATCGGCCCCATGCGCATGGACTACGCCCGCCTGGTGCCCATCGTGCGCTACACCGCCTCCATGGTGAGCGACCTGCTGCGCAAGTGGCAGACTTGATTCTTGCCGTCTCCCCGCTTATCTTCAAGTTTGCCGGGGGCGCCTAAGGCAAAGTTTGTTAAGGAGACCATGAAGTTATGGCAGTAAAGAAGGACAAGGGGAAGGCCGGCCAAGGGGCCGCGCGGCCGGAGGAGGGTCAGCCGGCCGGGGTTGCCGAGCCCCAACTCCCCCCCGGCGGGGAGCCGGACCTGGAGGCCCAACTGGCGGAAAAAACCAAGGAAGCCGCCGAGAATTACGACCGCCTCCTGCGCCTGGGCGCCGAACTGGAAAATTTGAAGAAACGCTTTGAAAAGGACAAGGCCGACCTGCTCCGGTTCGCCAATGAGAATCTCCTCAAGGAGCTCCTGCCGGTGGTGGACAACCTGGAGCGGGCCCTGGACCATGGCCGGGAGCTTAAGGCCCCGGCCCCCCTGCTGGAAGGAGTGGAACTGGTGCACCAGGGTTTCCTGGCGGCACTGGCCAAATTCGGCGTCACCCCCCTGGTGAGCGTGGGCCAGGTCTTTGACCCGGCTTATCACCAGGCGGTAATGCAGGAAGAGGCTCCAGAAGTCCCGGATTGCACCGTGCTCAAGGAATTGCAGAAAGGCTACCTGCTCCACGACCGGCTGCTCAGGCCGGCCATGGTGGTGGTGGCCCGCCAGACCCCGCAAAATTCAAGTCAAACGGAGACGAAGTCTCAGGAGGAAAGATAAATGTCCAAACCCATCGGTATTGATTTAGGCACCACCAACTCCGTGGTGGCCATCATGGAAGGGGGGGAGCCCAAGGTCATCCCCAACGTGGAGGGGGCCCGCACCACCCCCTCGGTGGTGGCCTTCACCGACAGCGGCGAACGCCTGGTGGGCCAGATCGCCAAGCGCCAGGCCATCACCAACCCCTTGAACACCGTGTTCTCGGTGAAGCGCCTCATGGGACGCAAGTTCGAGGACCCCGAGGTGCAGCGGGACCTCAAGATCCTGCCCTACAAGATCGTCCGCGCCGACAACGGCGACGCCCATATCGAGATTCGCGGCCGCACCTACAGCCCCGCGGAGATTTCCGCCATGGTCCTCACCAAGATGAAGCAGACCGCGGAGGAGTACCTGGGGGAAAAGGTCACCGAGGCGGTGGTCACCGTGCCCGCATACTTCAACGACGCCCAGCGCCAGGCCACCAAGGACGCGGGGCGCATCGCCGGGTTGAACGTGCTGCGCATCATCAACGAGCCCACCGCCGCGTCCATGGCCTACGGCCTGGAAAAGAAGAAGGACGAGCGCATCGCCGTCTTCGACCTGGGGGGCGGCACCTTCGACATCTCCATCCTGGAGATCGGCGAAGGCGTCTTCGAGGTGAAGTCCACCAACGGCGACACCCACCTGGGGGGCGACGACTTCGACCAGCGGGTCATGGACTTCCTGGCCGACGAGTTCCTCCGGGAGCAGGGCATTGATCTGCGCAAGGACAAAATGGCCCTGCAGCGCCTGAAGGAGGCCGCGGAAAAAGCCAAGTGCGAACTTTCCACCTCCCTGGAGACGGAGGTCAATCTGCCCTTTATCACCGCGGATGCCAGCGGCCCCAAGCACCTGCTCATCAAGCTCACCCGGGCCAAGCTGGAGGCCCTCACCGATGACTTGATCCAGAAGGTGGAGAGCCCCTGCCGCCAGGCCCTGAAGGACGCGGGGGTCAGCGCGGGGGAAATCGACGAGGTGGTCCTGGTGGGGGGCATGACCCGCATGCCCAAGGTCCAGGAAAAGGTGCGGGAAATCTTTGCCAAGGAGCCCCACAAGGGGGTCAACCCCGACGAGGTGGTGGCCGTGGGTGCGGCCATCCAGGCCGGGGTCCTCAAAGGAGAAGTCAAAGACATCCTGCTGCTGGACGTCACCCCCCTGTCCCTGGGCATTGAGACCCTGGGGGGGGTGTTCACCAAGATCATCGACCGCAACACCACCATCCCCACTCGCAAGAGCCAGGTCTTCTCCACCGCCGCGGACAATCAGACCGCGGTGACCATCCACGTGCTCCAGGGCGAGCGGGAGATGGCCGCAGACAACAAGACCCTGGGGCGGTTCGAGCTCTTTGGCATCCCCCCGGCCCCCCGGGGCATCCCTCAGATCGAGGTCACCTTCGACATCGACGCCAACGGCATCGTCCACGTCTCCGCCAAAGACCTGGGCACCGGCCGGGAGCAGAGCATCCGCATCACCGCGCCCAGCGGCCTCTCTGAGGAGGAAATCAAGAACCTCATCAAGGAAGCGGAACTGCACGCCGAGGAAGACCACCGCAAAAAGGAGCTGGCTGAGGCCCGCAACCAGGCCGACACCTTGATTTACACCACCGAGAAGACCCTGGCGGAGCTGGGGGACAAGGTGGACGCGGCTCTCAAGTCGGACATCGAAGGCCATATCGCCCGGCTGAAGACCGCCATGGAAGGCGCGGACGTCCAGGCCATCAAGCAGAAGAGCGACGAGCTCATGCGGGCCTCCCACAAGCTGGCGGAGCAGATGTACGCCAAAACCGGCACCGGGGGCGGCCCCGGCGCGGGCGCCGGCCCCAAGGCCGAGGAAAAAAAGAAGCCCGAAGAAGAAGTGGTGGAAGCGGAATTCGAGGAAGTGAAGTAGCCGCCCTGATGGTGGAGCGTCAACCGCAGGGGCGGGTTGGAAACCCGCCCCCTATTATTTTTCGTTAACCAAAAGAACACTGCCATGTTTCGGAAGGCCATCCTCCCGGTGCTGCTTCTCCTGCTGCTGCCCGCCTGCGGGGTCATCCCGCCGCTGACGCCCCCTCCGACCCCCGCGCCCCAGATCTCCGGGGAAGACCTCTTCCAGGAAGCCGAGGCCGCCTACCGCCAGCAAGCCTACGCCGGGGCCTATCAGCGCTATGAGGCCTACCTGGAGCGCTTCCCCCAGGGGCCCCGGGCCATGGAGGCCCGCCTCAGAAGAGCTGACCTCCTGGGCCTGCAAGGGGACTGGTATGGGGCCCTGCGCCACTACCAGGGCCTCCTGGCCCGGGAACCCGCGCCGGATATTGTCCTTAAGGCCCGCTACGGCCTCGGCCGGGCCTACTTCAAACTGGGCCAGTACCAGCAGGCCGTCCAGGTCCTGGACGCCCTCACCGCCCTGGACCTGCCCCGGTCCCTGTGGTTTTCCACCCAGACCCTGCTGGCGGAGATCGCCCTGAAGCAGGGGAATGTCTCCCAGGCCTTTGCCCGCCTGCGCCTGGCCGCGCCGGAGCTGCCCTCCGGGGACCAGGAGTGGTTTGACGACCTGAAGACCCGTCTTACGGAGGCAGCCCGCCCGGAGGAGCTGGAACGCCTGGCCACCCTGTACCGGGACGACCCCCTGAGCGCCCCTCTGCTGCTGCGCCTGGCCAACCTGGCCCGGGACGCCGGCCGCCTGGAGGAGGCGAAAAAATGGCGGGACACCCTGCAGGAGCGCTTTCCCAACAGCCCCGAGGCCGCGGCCGCGGCGCGTCTTTCCCCGGGGAGCCGGCCGGCGGTGGGGGCGCTCCTGCCCCTGAGCGGCGAGTTAACCCACATCGGCAATAAGGTCAAGCAAGGCCTGGAGCTGGCCGCCGCCGACAGCGGCGTGGACCTGGTCTTCCGGGACACTCGCAACGGCCCCGGGGCCGTAGCCGGGCTGGTGCAAGAGCTGGCCCAGGAGCAAAGCCTCCTGGCCATTGTCGGCCCCCTCACGGCGGGGGTGGCCCAGGCCGCGGCGGAAGCGGCCCAGACCCAGGGCCTGCCCCTGATTACCCTGTCCCAAAAGGACGGCTTAAGCGGGGTGGGCCCTTACATCTTCCAGGCCTTCCTCACCCCCGGACAGCAGGTCCGGGGCTTGCTCTCCCAAACCATGGGCGCCGGCATGAAGCGTTACGCCGTCCTCTACCCCGACACCCCTTACGGCCATACCTTTGCCGAGGCCTTCCAGGAGGAGGTGGCGGCCCGGGGGGGCGAGCTGGCCGCCCAGGAGACCTATCTCCCCGGCACCCGGGACTTCAGCGGGGCCCTGGCGGCCCTGGGGGGCGAGGCCGCGGCCGGCCGGTCCCACTTCCAGGCCCTCTTCGTGCCCGATGAAGCGCGGGCAGTGGCCGCGGTGGCCGCCCGCCTGGGCCCCGACGCCGGGGTGCAGCTCCTGGGGACCAACCTGCTGCACACGGCCAACCTGCCCCCGGAGCAGCTCCAGTCCCTGGAGGGGGTGCTCTTCCCCGACGCCTTCTTTGCCGGCGACCCCAATGCCGCGGTGCAGCAGTTCGTGGCCGCCTACCGCCAGAAATACGGCGAGGAGCCGGATTACCTGGCCACCCAGGGCTACGTGGCCGGCCGCCTCCTGGTGCGCCTGCTGACCTCGGGAAAACCCCTGAGCCGGGCCCAGATCCCCGGACAACTCCTGGCGCTCCCCCCCAGCAAGGACCTGCCCTGGTTTAAAGGCTTCAACCAGGAGCGGCAGGAGGAAGGGGCCCTCTACCTCCTCACCTTCAGCGGCGGCCAGGTGCAGATGCTGGCCGTGGCCCGGGAGTGACCACCCTCCGCTTCAGGCCCCCGGGCCTCCCAGGAGAATCTTCAGGAACTCGAGGTGGGCCGCAGCCAGGACCTTGTCCCGGCGTCGCACCACGGCCAGGTAATCCCGGGGGAAATAACGGCTCAAGGGGATAAAGGCCAGGTTCCGGGACTGGGCCGGGGGCACCCCCCGGGCCAGGGTGGCGAAGGAAATGCCCAGCCCCATTTCCACGTACAGCGAACTCAACTCCACGTTGGAAGACTCCATGACCACCCGGTAGTCCAGGGCCCGCTCCTGAAGGCGCTCCTCCAGGCGGCGGCGGCCGCCGGCGCCGGGGGGCGGCAGGATCAGGGGATAGCGGGCGATCTGCCGGAGCGTTACCCGTTTGGCCCGGGCCAGAGGGTGGTCCACCGGGGTCATGAGGGCCATCTCCACCGGCAGCCAGCGCCCCGCGGCCAGGTCCCGGGGCGCCAGGGACTCCAGGGCCAGCCCCAGGTCCACCTCCCCCCCTTTGACCAATTCGATGACCTCCGGCTGAGAGCGGTCCAGGATGGTGAGCTTCACCTGGGGGAACTGCTGGCGAAACCGCCCCAGGGGCTCCCGGCACAGATGGTAGAGGGTGGTGAAGGGCGCGGCCAGGCGCAACCGGCCGGTCTTCAGGCTTTTTAAGCCGTTAAGTTCCTCCTGGAGTTGCTCCCGGCGCACCAAGACGGCTTCGGCAAAGGCCAGAAGCCTCTCCCCCGGGGGGGTGAGGCGGAGCTTCCGCTTGCCGATTCTTTCCACCAGGCGGCAGTCCAGCTCCTCTTCCAGGGCCTTGATTTGCTGGCTCAGGGCCGATTGGGTGCGGAAGGTGGCCTCCGCCGCCCGGGTGAAACTCCCCAGTTTGGCCAGGTGGTAAAAGCCGGCAATCTGCTGCCATTCCATAAGCTATCCTAATGATATTGATTAATTTAATTAATTTTACTTAATTTAATCGGCCCCGTAAAATAAAAAATAGGGCGGGGCGCCATTGATCGCCCCCTCACGGCGGGCGTGATCCATCACGCCCCTACCACAAACCCGCAGGAGGGCGCCGCCATGAAACCCACTTTGCAGCCGGGCCTGGCCTTTGAGTTTCAATTTCCCGTCCCGGAAGAACGAACCGTGCCTTTTCTTTTGCCGGATTCACCGGAATTTCAGCTCATGCCCAAAGTTTTGGCCTCCGGCTTCATGGTGGGGCTCATCGAATGGGCCTGTATCCAGGCCGTCAACCCCCACCTGGACTGGCCCCGGGAGCAGACCGTGGGCATTGATTTTCAACTGAACCACACCGCCGCCACCCCCCCCGGCCTGACCGTGACCGTCAAGGGCCGGCTGGAGAATGTGGAAGGCCGCAAGCTCACTTTCTACATCTTGGCGGAAGACGATTTCGACCAGATCTCCGAGGGCTTCCACCATCGCTTCATCATCGACGCCGCCAAGTTCAACGCCAAGATGGCGGCCAAGCGGGCCCAAAAAAGCGGCACCTCAGAAGAGCAAAGCCCGGGATCTTGAACTTCGAACTTTGAACTTTGAACTTTCCAAGATAGGATAACCAACCATGATTACCCGGGTGCCCGGTTTCTCCGTGGGCCACGCCAGCGACTTCAAGGGGGTCACCGGCGTCACCGTGGTGCTGTGCCCTCCCGGCACGGTGGGCAGCGCCGACATCCGGGGCTCCGCCGCGGGCGCCCGCCAGATGGAGGCCCTCCTGGGCTTCCACATCGTCAACGAGGTGCACGCGGTCTGCCTGGCCGGGGGCAGCGCCTTCGGCCTGGACGCGGCGGGCGGGGTCATGGAATTCCTGGAGGAGCGGGGCCGGGGCTTTGACGTCACCATCACCCGGGTGCCCATCGTGCCCACGGTGGTCATCTACGACCTGTCCGTGGGCAACTGCCGGGCCCGGCCGGACAAGGCCATGGGCTACGCCGCCTGCCAGGCGGCCCGGCCCGATGCCCAGGGGGACGGCAGCCTGGGCGCCGGCACCGGGGCCACCGTCGGCAAGCTCCTGGGGGTTAAGCAGGCCACCAAGGGCGGCCTGGGCACCGCCTTCCTGGCCGGGCCCCAGGGCCTGAAAGTAGGTGCCCTGGCCGTGGTCAACGCCCTGGGGGATGTGGTGGACCCGGCCACCGGGGCCATCCTGGCCGGGGCCCGCACCGCGCCGGACTCCCGGGAGTTCGCCGGCGCCGTCCAACTGCTGCGCCAAGGAGTGGTGCGCCGCCGCTTCGGCGAGGCCAGCGCCAACACCACCATCGGCGTGGTGGCCACCAACGCCCTTCTCACCCGGGAGGAGGCCCAGAAGGTGGCCCAGATGGGCCACAACGCCCTGGCCCGCCTCATCCGCCCGGTGCACACCATGTTCGATGGCGACACCGTCCTGGTCCTGGCCCACCCGGAGGTGGCCGCGGACCTGCACGTCACCGGCGTCCTGGCCGAGGCCGCGCTGGAGCAGGCCATCCTCAGCGCGGTGAAAAGCGCCCATGGATTAGGGGTGCTGCCCAGTTATGCCGATTTGCAGGAGGGGAAAAGGGCAAAAGGTTAAAAACTTGAGGTTCATAAATAAATTCTTTCTTTTTTCCCGTTGTCCCTCTTACCCTTTCCCCCTTTTCTCCTTATTTTTAATAGGCAATGCCTGCCACGATTACCCCTGCGGACATAGACCTCATCGTCTTCGACCTGGACGGCACCCTGGCCGACTCCCTCCCGGACCTGGCCAACGCGGCCAACCATGCCTGCCGCCGCCTGGGGCTGCCGGAGCACCCCCCCGAGGCCATCAAGGACATGATCGGCGGCGGGGAGCGGAAATTCGCCCAGCGCTTTCTGGGCACGCAAGACCCGGAACTCCTGGAAAAAGGCCTGAACATCTACCTGGATTATTACCGCCGCCACTGCGGCGACTTAACCCGCCTTTACCCCGGAGTCAAAGAGACCTTGCCCCGGCTGAGGTCCAAAAAGCTGGCGGTCCTCTCCAACAAGCGCCAGAACCTCACCGAATTGGTCCTGGAAGTGTTGGGTATCCGGGGATTTTTCGCCGCGGTCCGGGGGGGCGGCGACCTGCCCCTGAAACCGGACCCCACGGCTTTACTGGCGGTTATCAAGGAGTTGGGCCAGAACCCGTCCTGCACCCTGATGGTGGGGGACAAGACCGCAGACATTCAGTCGGCCCGGGGGGCCGGCGCCCGGGTGGTGGCGGTCACCTACGGCTACGGGGACCCGGAGGCCCTGGCCGCCGCCGGGCCGGATGCCCTGGTTAACCGATTCTCCCAGTTGCCGGAGCTCCTGGACCTTTAATTCGAACCTGCCGCGTACCATCCGCCCCCCTGAAAAACTCAGGGGGACGGCCAGAGCCGCGCCCCTGAGTTCCTGGCCTCAGGCCTCGCCTTGCCAAGCGTATTATTTCCTTTCCAGGACCAACCTTATGGTCACCTCCACCGGTTTGGCCGGCCGGGGGAAACTGAGGCCCTGAACCGCCTGGCTCAGGCACTTTTTCAGCTCCTCGCTGGCCAGGGGCGGCTGGGGCAGGACCTCCCCGGCCACCTTGCCGTCGGGGCCGAGGGTGAAGGCCAGGGTAATCTCCCGGGGCAACTGGACGCCCCGCTTTTGCGCCTCCTGGCAGCAAGCCGCCAGCGTGGGGGTTTCCGCTTCCAGGGCCTTTTGCAAGAGGGTCCGGTCGATTTTGCCCTTAATCCCCTTGATTTCCACCCTCAGCTTCAGGCCGGCCCCTGGCGGCAGGGATGGTGGCGGGAGAGTGGGCCTTTCTTTCATCTCCGGGGCGCCGGCCGCCGGCAGGGCCAGTTTCGGCGCCATTCTCCCGGGCGCCTGGCCCCCCACCGCCAGGTCGGAAACGCCTTCCGGCAGGGGCAGCGGCTGCGTCACCGTCACCACCTGGCCGTCGGCCCGCTTCACCTTATCCACCGCCACGAAGGAAGTGTAAGCGGTCATTAGGCTGTATTTCAGCCCCTGTTGGGTGATGTCCTGGATCACGGCCTGGTCCCGGCCCCGCTTCAGGTCACTCACGTCCCCCAGGCGCATGATCCGCTTCCTGGCCCACAGGAGCCTGAGCGCCGCGTTATCCGGACTGGCCTGCTCGCCTGACACCTGGATTTTCTGCTGAAAATCCCCGGCGGCCGTTTTGCCGCTGACCACGATGGTCCCCCCGGGGCTGCCCCGGTACTTGCCCAGCAGGGTCAGGGGCCGCCAGGCAAACAGGTCCGGGAGGTTGAGGAGCTCCACGTCGTAGGCGTCAAAGCCCGGAGTCGTCACCTTGATGCCGGTGAGCACCGGGGATTGAATATATTTCTGGAACCGGGCCGCTTCTTTCACCGCCTCCTGGGGATTGAGCACCATGAAAGGCTCCCCCATCCCCACCCGGGCCATGCCCTGGATGAGGTGGCGATTCACCGACTTGCCGATGCCGAAGGCAAAGAGGTTGGCCTCCCCCAGTTTTTCCCGGATCAGTTCAAAGGTCTGGGGCTCCACGTGGACGTAGCCATCGGTGGCCACCACCACGATGCGGGAAGTGCCCGGAGTCCGGGGGAGTTGCAAAGCCCGGCTCAGGGCCGCCAGGATTTCGGTGCCGCCCCCGCCGGGCCGCGCCTGGATGAAGCCCGCGGCCTTCTGCCTGTTCGCCTCCGTGGCCGGCAGCGACCCGGACTCGGACAGGACCGCGTTGTTGCTCTCGAACAGCAGCACATTGAAGAAGTCCTGGGGCTTCAGACCCTTGATGATATTGTCCATGAGGGTCTTGGAGACCTCCAGGGGGAAGCCGTGCATGGAGCCGGAGACGTCCACGATGAAAATGTATTCTCGCGGCACCACCTGCTCCGGGGCCACCCGGGCCGGCGGCTCCAGCATCAGCAGAAAGAAGTTCTCGTCTTTGCCGGGATAAAGCATCAGGCCGCCCTGGATCTTCTCACCGGCCAGGGCGTAGCGCAGCACAAAGTCCCGGTTGCCCCCGGTCTTCTCGTCCTTGAGGGTGACGGTGGCGGCCCCGGGGCCCCCATATTTCACGTTGATGTCGTGGCTGGGGCTGGCCAGTTGGCTGAGGGGCAGCCCGCTATGCAGGTCCACGCTCAGGAAAAAGGTGTAAGGCGGCCCCTCGCCCTCGTGGAGATAAGGGTTTTTCACCCACTTTTCCGTGTCGGGCGCCCCGGCTGCCGCGGTGTTGGAGTAACGGGGCCCCACCACGGTGGGATAAACGAATTCGTAGACGTTCTCCTCCGGTTCCAGCAGTTCCAGGTAGTTAAGCTCCACCTTGACCTCTTCCCCCGGGAGGATGTTGGCCACGTTCATCTGGAAGACGTTGGGCCGCTGCTGCTCCAGCAGCGAGGTGGTCTTGCCCTCCTTTTTGGCGTCCTCATAAGTCTGGCGGGCCTTTTCCCGCTCCATGATCTGGGCCTCGATGACCCGGGCCCCGATGGTCATGCGCATGGCATGCACTGCCGCCCGGGTGGAGCCGGGGAAAACGTAAATGGCCTCCAGGGGCTTTTTCCCCTGGTTCTGGTAAACCTGGGTGACCTTGACTGCCGCCACCGTCCCGGCGATCTTCACCTCGGCTCCGGTGCTTTTTAAGGGCAGGAGGTCCTTTTCCGGCTCGCCGGTCAAGACCACGAAGTAGGGTGACAGGGTCTGGTCCTGCCCCGGCCGGTCGTGGCGCCCCTGAGTGGCAGCCGCCTTGGTCCCGGCCGCCAGCCCTGCCAGTCCCAATAACACCAGCATAATGCCCCACGATTTCCGCCATCTGGTCATAAGGCCCCTCGGTTAAGGAAATGTTCCCCGGAGTGAATCACCCCGTTCAGCCTAAACCGACTTTCGGAAAAGAGACGAAACTTTCTCGCCTTAAGAATTAGAAGGGACCAAGGGTCTTGGTGTTAGAGGGGAATTATGGGCCGCAGGAAAAATTCCCGTTGGAGACAAGCCCATGGAGACCCAGGCGGCCAGGACCGGGGCCCGGCTGGGGGCGGTCACCAAAGGCTACAGGAAGTCGGAGGTTGCAGCTCCGGACTCGCTCCTTCCCTGCCTCCAAGACCTGAAAAAGCTTTTGGTCTGACTCGCCTTCCTACTTTAAAGGCGGGGCCTGGAGAAATTGGAGGACCTGGTCCTTGGCCTTGGCCGCCAGATCCACGTGGTTGGCGGAGATCCCCCACAGCACCTTTTTTTTGAATTTCACTCCCAGGGCCGCGGCGCTGTCCGGCGGCACCACCCCATCCCCATAGTCGCCCTCGACGAGGCCGAAAAAGCTCGGTTCGGTGCCATAACCCACGTAATAATCAATATCTTTGGGATAGGGCACCTTCTTCAGATAATCCAGCAAACTGCTGAGCTTGCCAGGACCAATGATCTGGTCCTTCATGAGGTAATAATAATCGATGTGGTTGTTCAAACAGGTCATCTGGCTGTTCTGGTCCAGCCCGGGTGGAAACAGGGCCAACAGCTCCACCCACTCCGGGGGCGGCGGATTGAGCTGCATGAAGGCCCCGGGGATGGCCCGCTCCGCCTGCGTCATGGGCTCCACCAGGCCCTTGACCCCCTTTTGCTTCCATTTGCCGGGCTGCTTCCACACTGCGGTCATGTCCTGCAGGGCCGGCGACCAAACCCGGAAGTTGTAGGGCGGCTCTTCGTAGTAATTGTTGGCACAGCCGTTTAATGACTGGTCCTTGAGCTCCAAAAAGTTGGCGCCGATGGGATGAAGCAGATGGATATCCGTTCCCAGATGGGGGGTCCCCAGAGTAATGAGTTTGCGCACCATATGGCGGGGTTGGCCCTGGTCGTCCGTGGGCCAGAGTTGGGGGTTGGCCAGGTACCAGCGGGCCGCCAGCCCGCCCATGCTGTGGGCCACGATGTCCACCCGCACCCCGGGATTTTCCTGCTGCAACAACTTCATGCGGTCCGCCACCTCAAGACCCTGGTGGATGACGTAATCGTTGTTGGGGCAAAAGTCCAGCAAGCTTACCTTATAGCCGTTACCCAATAAAAGACCGGCCACCCCGGAGGTGATCCACATGTCGCTGCTGGACCAGATGCCGTGGAGCAGCAGGGCCATCCTGGGAAACTCGATCCTGATGCGGTTGACCATGATGCGGGCGGCCGCAGTGCTGGTGAACTGACTGTCGGACACGGAAGCCGCCTGGGACTCCACCAACACCTTGATTTCTGGGGCCAGATTGCCTACGGTGAGGGGCTGGCCGTCATGGGTCTTGGTGAACGTGGTGGTGCGGGTGTCGCCGCGGGCCCCGCCGTAGCCCACGCCTACGCCGATGAAGTCATAGCAGTTGACGCCGATCTGCGGCACAAACGGGGCAGTGTCCGAATAAAGGAAGGGCATGAGCAGGACCGAGGCGTTGGCCGAGGCATTCCCCGCCCAGCCGGCCTCAATATAATGGGTCAGGTCCACCTTGACCCTGACGGGCCAGTCCTTGACCTGGTTCCAGGTTAACGACCCCAGGTCCCAGCTAAACCTGACTCCCACTTCCCCGAAAGCCAGGCCACCGCAACCAGGCGCGCTGGTAATGGCCGTCTGGGCCTCATTTCCCTGGGCCCAGGCCACCTTCTGAGCCGGCAGGGGCTGGGGGTTAAAGGGATCCTGGACAAACCAGGCATTCTGCAGGTTGAAAATGGTAAAAACCTTGTCCTGCCCCACCGCCACGGTGAAGTTGTCCGCGGCCGCCCCGGGGGCGCCTGCCAGGGCAGCCAGCGTCAAGACCAGAAAAAAACCCAGGCCTCCGGTCATATTCTGGGGACATTGCTTCACATTGCCTCCAGATAATCGTCAAATTAGGCAGTAGCTGCACTCGGCTAAAATTCTTTACCTTTTAGATGAAGCGCCGGCAAATTTCAATAAAAAAGAGGATGATAACGGGCTTGGGACCGCAGGCTGACCCGGCCGCCACTGCAATTTATTTGACAGCCCAGTTTAGGAGCCATATATTTTTAGGAGCCGGCGGTGTAGCTCAGTCGGTTAGAGCATGCGGCTCATATCCGCAGTGTCCGGGGTTCGAATCCCTGCACCGCCACCAAGACCAGTTCTCATCAAAATTTTGGGGAGGATGATTATGAAAAAACTCGTGACCCTGGCCAGCGTGGGGGCTTTCTTGCTGAGCCTCCAGGGGGCCTCTCTGGCCCAGGAAAAAGCCCCGCCGGCTCCGGCCACCCCGCCGGCGGTGGAAAAGGCCCAGCCGCCGGCCGCGGAAGCCCCGGCCAAGGCCAAGGAAGAGGCAGCCAAAGAACCTGCCGCCACCAAGGAAACCAAGAAATCCAAGAAAGCCGCGGCCAAGAAGGAGAAAAAAACCAAGTCCAGCAAGAAGAAGTCCAAGACCGAGGAAAAGGCCGCCCAGTAAGGCCGCCTTCGGTCACCTGCATGCCGGGATTCGGACGGCTGGCGTCCGAATCCCTGACCACTTCCCTGGCGGAGGATCTGGATGAAAAAATTTCTGGTCATGACCGCCGCGGGGTTCTTCCTCCTGACCCTGGATGGGGCCTGGGCTCAGAAAGAGGTGCAGCCCCCGCCGGTGCCCCCCATGCTGGAATCTCCCAGACCGCTGGCCCAGCCCCAGACCAAGGAGCCCCCCGCCCCCAAACCGGCCGAGGCGGAAAAGGCCACCGCCACCAAGACCAAAGCGGGCAAGACGTCAGCCAAGCAGGCCAGGGCCCAGGCCAGCGGCGCCAAGAAAACAACCTCCAAGACTAACAAGAAACAGGCGAAGAAGTCCGCCAAGAAAAAGCGTCCGGCGGCAGGGTCCCAGCCCCAGGTGGACGAAGGTCCCGGCGAAGGCTGAAACTTAGCCGTTCAGGGCATCCTCGCGCAGGCGGGAGGAGAAAGACCATGAAACTCCGGGTACTAACGGGCATTTTGGCATTGGCGGCCCTCTTCATCTGGGCCGCGGGAGCACAGGGCCAACCGCAACTGGCCTGGGACGGCAACCAGTGGAAAGATTTTCCCCAAGAAATCAAGGTGGCTTATCTCAAGGGCGTCCTCAACATGGCCGCTTATGAAACCGCCTCGGGGGGAGGCGGCCGCGGCCCTTGCATTTCCCGGGCCTTCACCGAGGAGCTCAAAGCCAAGACCCTCGGCCAGGTCATCACGGAAGTGGACAAGTTCTACCGCGAAAATCCTGGCAAGATGAATATGCCCGTCATCGACGTGATGATGCGGGCCTCCACCAAGCTTTGCCCGCCGGAGCCGGTGGCCAAGGGAGCGAAACAATGAAAAGGGTCGCCATCCTCCTGGGCCTGGCGGCGTGGTTGGGACTGGCCCCCGCCGTCGCGGCCCAGGGGCCGGCAAAACTCTGGGACGGCAATTTTTGGACCCAGATTTCCCTGGATGCCAAGCTGGGTTACGTGGGGGGCATCGGCAACCTGGCGGATTTTGAAACCGCGGCCAGCAAAGGCCGGGGCTCCTGTGTCTCCCAGGCTTTTGTGGAAGGCTTGAAGAACCAGACCCCCAATCAAATCGTGGCCAAAGTGGACCAATACTATGCCGACCACCCCAACAAGCTGGGCGCCACGGTGATCGAGGTGATCTTGCAGCAGTGCACCACGGTGTGCCCGCTGCCGCCCAAGGAAGGGGCAAAATAAGGCCTAACGGCTACCCCCGGGATCGCGACCTCTAGTCCCGGCCCGGGGCCAGACAGTGGCTGAGGCAATTGCCGCAAGAGGGGGGGAGAACAATGAAAAGTGCGGTTATCCTCATGCTGGTGGGCTTGCTGCTGGTGGGGGGGTGCTCCGGCATGAGCACCACGCAGCAGCGCATGCTCAGCGGTGGGGCTATTGGCGCCAGCGGCGGCGCCCTGGTGGGCTGGGCCGCAGGCTCACCCGCCGTAGGCGCGGCCGTGGGCGGCGGCGCCGGGGTCCTGGGGGGCTTCCTCTACGACCAGTACCAGAAATCCCGCGGCCGGCCTTAAGACCAGAAACGGTCAGGGACTGGTGAGCAGTCAGCAAAACCTTGCTGTTGACTGCTCACTGCATACGGGTCACTTCCCCGGCTCCCGCCGGCCCCCACCCCGAAATCTCTTCAAATAAACCATCAGCACGGCCAAAGCCGCAGGGGTGAGGCCGGAGATGCGCCCCGCCTGGCCCAGGGACCGGGGCCGCACTTCCTTCAGCTTCTGGCGCACCTCGTGGGAGAGACCCGGCACCGCGTCGTAGTCAAAGTCCTCGGGGATATGCCGGCTCTCCGCCTGGGCGAATTTTTTGGCCGCCTCTTCCTGGCGCCTGAGATAGCCCTCGTACTTGTACTTGATCTCCAATTGCTCCACCACCGCCGGCGGCACCGGGGGTTCCTCCCCCGTCAGGCGGTAGAGGGTGGGCAGGTCCAGCTGCGGCCGCTTCACCAGGCTCAGAAGGGGCGCGGGGGCCTTCAGGGCTGCGGTGCCCCGGGCCGTCAGTTCTCGGTTCACTGCGGTGCTGGGGTAGACGCGCCGCCCGGCCAGCCGGGCCTCCTCTTCGGCCATCAGCCGCCGCTTTTCCCTGACCCGCGCCAGCGCCTCCTGGTCCACCAGCCCCAGCTCATGGGCCCATTCCGTCAGGCGCAGGTCGGCGTTGTCCTCCCGGAGCAGCAGGCGGTACTCGGCCCGGGAGGTGAACATGCGGTAGGGCTCCCGGGTTCCCCGGGTCACCAGGTCGTCCACCAGCACCGCCATATAGGCCTGGGAGCGGCTGGGCAGAAAGGGCGGGCGTCCCAGCACCTGGCAGGCCGCGTTGACCCCGGCCCACAGCCCCTGGGCCGCGGCCTCTTCATACCCCGAGGTGCCGTTGATCTGCCCCGCCAGAAACAAGCCCTTAAGCCGCTTGGTCTCCAGGGTGGGCTGGAGCTCCAGGGGGTCCACGTAGTCGTATTCGATGGCGTAGGCCGGGCGCATCACCTCCGCGGCCTCCAGCCCGGGGACGCTGCGGAAGAGCTGAAGCTGCACCTCCACCGGCAGGCAGTTCCCCAGCCCCTTGGCGTAAATCTCCTGGGTGTCCCGCCCTTCCGGCTCCAGGGTCACCTGGTGGGAGGCCTTCTCCGGGAAGCGCATTACTTTGTCTTCCAACGAGGGGCAGTAGCGGGCGCTCACCCCGGTGATCACCCCGCTGTACAGGGGCGACAGGTGGATGTGTTCCCGGATCAATTGGTGGGTCTCGGGGCTGGTGTGGGTCACGAAGCAGGGGAGCTGCTCCGGCACCTCTCCGGAGCTTCGCCAGGAGAAGGGCCGGGGCCGGGGGTCCCCTTCCAGCCGGGCCAGGGAGGCGAAGTCAATGCTGGCGGCCTTGAGGCGCGGCGGGGTGCCGGTCTTCATGCGGCCCATCCGGAAGCCCAGCTCCCTCAGGTGCGCGGCCAGCCCCAGGGCCGCGAACTCCCCGGCCCGGCCCGCTTGGATGCGGCACTCGCCGATGTGCATCAGGCCGTTTAAGAAGGTGCCGGTGGTGATGAGCACCGTCCGGGCCCGGTAGGCCATGCCCAAAGTCTCCACCACCCCCGCCACCCGGCCGTCCTCGATGAGCAGCCGCTCCACCATGGCCTCCCGGAGGTCCAGCCGGGCCTCTTTCTCCAGCAGAGCCTTCATGGCCAGCCGGTAGGCCTGCTTGTCGCACTGGATGCGGGTGCCCCTCACCGCCGGGCCCTTGGAGAGGTTGAGGGTGCGGAACTGGATGCCGCTCAAATCCGCCAGGTGGCCCATGACGCCCCCCAGGGCGTCGATCTCCTTCACCAGGTGGCCCTTGGCCAGGCCCCCCACTGCGGGGTTGCAGGCCATGGCCGCCATGGTGTCCAGGCTGAGGTTGAAGAGCAGTACCTTGAGGCCCATGCGGGCCGCGGCCAGGGCCCCCTCGCAGCCCGCGTGGCCGGCGCCGATGACGATAAGGTCGTAGTCCTGGGGATAATAGCCCACGGCGGCAACTTCTGGGTTGAATTGCGCCCCGCTGATGGTTATCTTACTGCCATTCCCTTAAGCGAGGAGGCGGTTATGGTTCATCCCGTACACGGCGCCGACCCGGAAAAGATGGCTCACCGCACCTATCCCACCCTCGATCCCAAAGGGGAAATCGCGGTGGTGCAGCGCCCTGAGAACGTCGTCAAGCTGGTGGTCTACACCGGCAGCGGCGAGAAGAAAAAGCAGCATTCAGAGTTGCTTCTGGAACGCCAGGCCGCGTTCAACCTGGCCATGGAAATCCTGCAGCACGTCTACCGCCTGGGGGAGGCGGAGTAGGCAGGGTTCAGGGGGCAGAGGCCAGGGGCAAGCACCGAATAGGGATTTTCTGACCTCTGACCCCTGATCCCCGGTCCCTGGTCCCTACTCCCGCTCCCACTCCACTTCCCTGATCAGGTCAATGAACTCCGGGGACTCCCCGTAGTCCTTCAGGGCCTGCTGGTAGTCGATCCAGGCCTGCCACATGGCCACCCACTCCCGGTTGTGCCAGTACCAGGGACTCTCTTCCCCCGTTTCCTGGACGCGCCGGAAGTCCTCGTATTCCTCCAGGCAGGAGGCGCAGAAGCGGAAGGGCGCCTTGTGCCGCTGGTACATCTCCTGGGTCTCGAACTGCACCCCGCACTTGGCGCAGCGGGCCAGGCAGCGGGTGCACTGGATGACCTTGCGCACCACCTCCATCTTCTTGGCCCGCTCCACCTTGGCCTTTTTCTTCTGCTCCAGCTTCAGGCGGTCTTCGATGTCAATGACCTTGGACATGCTGACCTCGGGGGGGGGGTTGCCCCATTTCTCCAAGTTTAAAGATAACAGTGGAAACGGAGCCGGTCAATAGGACCCCCATGGCCGCCAGGACGACTTCTACCCCTCGTCTTTATCCTTCCCGCCGAATTCCCGGCGCCGGTCCGGGTCCAGGTTGAAGACGCGGCGCACCAGGTCCAGGTCCTGGTGGGGCTTCTTGGGGTGGTGGTTGCGCTTCAGGAAAATGATGGGGTCGTGCAGCATCTTGGCGGTGATGGATTGGGTCAGCACCTCCAGGGCCCGGCGCTGCTCGTCGGTGAGCGGGCCCAACTGCCGGAGCGTCTTTTCCAGCTCCGCCTGGCAGATGCCCTCGGCCTTCTCCTTCAAGGCGATGATGGTGGGAAAGACCTCCAGGGTGGAGAGCCAGCCCATGAACTTGACGGCCTCCTGGGCCACCAGCCCCTCGGCCCGGGCCGCCTCCCGGCGCCGCTCCTCCAGGTTGCGGACCACCACTTCTTTCAGGTCGTCGATGTTGTACAGGTAAACGTTGTCCAGGTCGTTGATGGCCGGGTCCAGGTCCCGGGGCACGGCGATGTCGATGAGGAACAGGGGCCGCTGCCGGCGCTGGCGCATGGCCGCCCGCACCTGGTCCCGGGTGAGGAGATAGTCCCCGGCGCCGGTGGAGCTGATCAATACGTCCGCGTGGAGGAGCTGGTTCTCCAGCTCCTCCAGGGACACGGCTTCGCCGCCGAAGCGCCGGGCCAGCTCCAGGCCCCGCTCCAGGGTGCGGTTAGCGACGATGAGGCGGCCCGCGCCCTGGGCCTTGAGGTGCTCCAGGGCCAGCTCCCCCATCTCCCCCGCGCCCACCAGCACCGCGGTCTTCCCGGTGAGGTCCCCGAAGATCTTCTTGCCCAGGGCCACCGCGGCGAAGCTGACGCTCACCGCCTGGTCGCCGATGCCCGTTTCCGTTCGCACCCGCTTGGCCACGGAGAAGGTCTTGTGCAGCAGGCGGTTGAGCACCGGGCCGGTGGCGCGGTTTTTGGTGGCGGCCCGGTAGGCCTCCTTCACCTGCCCCAGGACCTGGGGCTCCCCCACCACCAGGGAGTCCAGGGAGGACGCCACCCGGAAGAGGTGCCGCACCGCGTCCTGGTCCCGGTGGACATAAAGGGCTTCGTGGAGAACCTCCGGGGAGACCTCGGGATTGCCGGCCAGGAACTCTTGCAGCCGGGCCCGGGCCGTCTCGGGGTCCTCGGTGGCGCAAAGCACCTCCACCCGGTTGCAGGTGGTGTACAGCAGCACCTCCAGGAGTTCCGGCAGCGCCTTGAGGCGCTCATAAGCCGCGGCCGCGTCGGGAATGAGCGCGGCCAGTTTCTCCCGCAGGGCCACGGGCGCGGTCTGGTGGTTGACCCCCAAAAGCAGCAGGTTCATGGCGCCTTCAGAAAACTGGCAAAGCTGTGGTAGCCGCCGACCCACAGGTTGGCGCCCACAAAGGTAATAAACAGGGCCGCGAAGCCCCAGATGGCCAGCCACGCCGCCCGGCGCCCCCGCCAGCCCACGGTGAGGCGCTCGTGCAGCAATACCGCGTAGATGAGCCAGGCGATAAGGGTCAGGACCTCCTTGGGGTCCCAGCTCCAGAAGCGGCCCAGGGTGTGCTGGGCATACAGCGACCCGAAGATGATGCCGCCGGTGAGCAGGGGAAAGCCCAGGCTCAGGCACCAGTAGTTCAGGGTGTCCAGCTGCTCCAGGGAGGGGAGGCGGCGGTAAAAGAAGCCGAACTTCTTGCCCTTGAGCTGGCGCTCCTGCACCAGGTAGAAGATGCCCCCCAGAAAGGCCAGGGTCAGGGCCCCGTAGCCCAGCAGGGCCAGGCCGATGTGGATGGTGAGCCAGAAGCTTTTGAGGAGCGGGCTCACGGTGACCGGGCCCGGCGGCAGGACCATCGCGAAGGAGACCATCAGGGCCGCCAGGGGCGCGGCCAAGGCCCCCAGGACCTTGATGGGGAAACGCCAGGACAGAAAAAGAAAGACCGCCACCAGGGCCCAGTCCAAAACCAGGAGGGCCTCCCCGAAGGTGGCCACGGGCAGGTAGCCCAGGACCCAGGTCTGGCGCGCCAGGGCCAGGGTGTGGCACAACAGTCCCCCGGCCAGGACCCAGGCCCCGGCCCGGCAGAAGCCCTCCCGCTGGGCCACAAAGAAAGCCAGCCACAGGGCGGTGGCCCCGAAATAGGCCATGAGCGTCAGATAAAGGAAGGCGTCAGCCATGGCAGCTCACCCTGAACCCCTGATGACGGGAGTCCCCGGGGGCGCGTCCGGGGACAGGCCCGGGGCTTCCAATTTAAGGGACTCCCACTTGAACACTTCCAGAATGTTGGAAAAATCGTCGGTCCACAGCAGGCCGGGGCGCCCGGCGGCAGGATGCCACCGGGGGTCGGCGGCCAGCCTGGACAACCCTTCCGCCCCCTGTCCCATCACGGCCCAGGTGGAGGGGCTCTTGCGGGCTTGCTTTTCCGCCTCGCCCAGATTCTTGTCGTCCCGGATGAGGCACGCCAGGCCCGCATCCCGGGCCAGGCCCCCCAGCACCGGCTCCAGGTCCAGGTAGCGGTTGCTGATGTGAAAAGCCAGCATCCCCCCTGGCCGCAGCTTGGCCAGGTAGAGGGCCAGGGCCTCCCGGGTCACCAAATGCAGGGGAATGGCGTCGGAGCTGAAGGCGTCCAGCACCATTAAATCATAACTAAAATCAGGGGCCTCTTTCAAGGACAGGCGGGCATCGCCCAGGACCACCTCCACCTGGGCCGGGCAGTCCTGAAGAAAGGTGAAATAGCGGGGGTCCCGGGCGAGGCGTTCCACCGCGGGGTCAATCTCATAGAAGGTCAGGGTCTGGCCTGCTTTCCCATAGCTGGCGATGGAGCCGGTGCCCAGCCCCACCACGGCCATGCGGCGGGGGGCCAGGTTCCCCGAAAGCACCTGGAAGACCTGCCCCAGGGGCCCGGCGGGGTGGTAATAAGTCAGGGGTTCCCGGCGGCGGGACGGCTCCAGACTCTGGGCTCCGTGCAGGGTGGTGCCGTGGTAGAGCAGGTGGTAATTCCCGGCCGCGTCATGGCGGACCTGGAGGACGCCGAAGAAGTTGCGCTCCTGCAGCAGCACCCGGCTGGCGCCCGGGGGCAGCAGCACCGCGGCGGCCATGACGGCCCCCACCCCCAACCCGAAGCGCACCGGCCGGTGGCGGAAACTGTAGGCAAAGGCCCCCGCCAGGCAGGAGAGGGCGACGATGGCCGGCATTTGCCAGCTGAAGTCCCCCGCCAGGACGGCCCGGCACAGGCCCCCCAGGGCCAGGGCCAGGACCAGGGGCAGCAGGAGGTCCAGGAGCCAGGCCCCCGCCCTCCCGGGCCGGGCGCCCGGTTGGGGCCGCAGGAGAGAGGCCACCATGATCATTAGCGGGTACTCCACGACCCCCTTGAAGGTGGCAGGGGCCACCAGGGCGTTGAACAGGCCTCCCAACACCCCGCCCACGGACATCCAGAGATAGAACTCCGTCAGGTGGGCGGCCCCGGGGCGGTACCGCATCAGCTCCCCGTGACAGACCATGGCCATGACGAAGAAGGCCAGCAGATGCAGGGGAAAGAGCGGCCAGGCCCCTTTTAAATTGAGGAAGAACAGGAGCGCCAGGGGGATGACCAGGAAGGGCTCGGCCAGCACCATGAACGATTGAGGCAAAAGGGGGCTCCGGGCAAAGACCAGGACAAAGGTGAGGAGATAAATGGCCAGAGGAATAACCCACAGCAGCGGCACCGCGGCAATGTCGGTGCTCAGGTAGGCGGTCACCCCCAGGAGCAGGCTGGAGGGGGCGAAGGCCAGCAGCACCCACCAGACCCGGCGGCCCCAGGTGAGGGGCTCCTCGCCCGCCCCCGGCGGGGCGGCTTCCGGGCCGGCCGCGGCCGGGGGGGCAGCCGGGGCGCGCCACAGCAGCACCGCGCACCCGGCAATGAGCCCCACCAGGAGGACGTACCCCAGGGCCCAAACACGGGCCTGCTCCGCCAGGCGCAGGTGCGCCTCCACCAGAAAGGGGTAGCTCAACAGCGCCGTCATACTCCCCAGGTTGGAGGCTCCATAGAGGAAGTAGGGGTCCCGGGCGGCGGCGTGGCCGGTGTGGGAGAACCATCTCTGGAGCAGGGGCGCGGTGGCGGAAACCACAAAAAAGGGCAGGCCCACCGACGCCGTCAACACCAGGAGCAGCCAGGGGATGGGGCTGGAGGACGCAGGCGGCGTCCAGCCCCGGGCAATGCCGATGGGCAGGGCCAGGGCCCCCAGCAGGAGCAGCCCCAAATGCAGCAGCGCCTGGCGCTTGAGCCCCAGCCACCGGGGGGCCGCGTGGGCATAGGCATAGCCGCCCAGCAACGCCGCCTGGTAAAAGACCATGCAGGTGTTCCACACCGCGGGGGAGCCCCCCAGGAGGGGCAGCACCATCTTGCCGAACATGGGCTGGACCAGGAACAACAGGAGGGCGCTGACAAACAGGGTGAGGGAAAAGGTCAGCAGCAAATCACAGGCCCTTTTCTGCCGCGGGGGGCCGACAACGGGCCGGGGGCCATTCCCGAGCCCCGGGGGAGTTGGGAGGCAGGGGGTCTCAAGCCCCGGTCTCCAGGTCCCTAAAGGCCTCTGCCGCCAGGGCCGCCGCTGCGCCGGGGCCCAAAGCCGGTTCCAGGATGTCCGTCAGGAGGCTCCGGGCCTGCTCCCGGTTCCCCTGGGCCAATGCCTCCAGGAGGGGGCTGTCCACCAGGCGCTGGAACAGGGCGGGATTGTCCCGGTGGCCCCGCCGGGCCGCCAGCACCCCGTCCCGCACTCTCTTCAGCAAGTCCAGATAAGGGCCGTATGCGGAGCCGAAGCGGCCTTCCAGCTCCTCCCGGAGTTTCCGGGCCAGGGCCGGGGAGGCGCCGCCGGTGCTGATGGCCACCGTCAGGTCCCCCCGGGTGACCCGGGCCGGGACGATGAAGGTGCACAACTCCGGGGCGTCGGCGATGTTCACCCAGATGCCGGCGGCCCGGGCCGCGGCGCTCACCTCGGCGTTCACCTGGGGGTCATCGGTGGCCCCCAGCACCAGGGCCATACCCTGAAGGTGCCCGGGCGCAAAGTCCCCGGAAAGATAACGAATTTCTTCCCGGGCGGCCAATTCGGCCAGAGCCGGGGTGAGCGCGGGGCTCACCACCGTGACCCTGGCCCCCGCGGCCAGCAGGTCCGCGACCTTGCGCTCCCCTACGGCGCCGCCCCCCACCACCAGGCAGTCTTTGCCTTCCAGCACGGCAAACATGGGGTAGGTCTTCATGGTGGGGCCGCCTCCAGGCCAATTTACCAAGCGCGGCAGGGAGATGCAAGGGGAATGCCGGGGCCTGCCGCGCCGGCGTGGGTCCCCAGCCCATTGACAGGCCGGCAAATTCCTGGTTAGATAATCTGCGGGAGCCTGCGGGTTCCCTGAGCCCCGTCCTGACCCATGAAGATCCTGCGCCTGCTCGCCTTCTTGCTGGTCCTGACGGCCGGAGCCCTCCCGGGCCCGGCGCCGCCCGCCCGGGGAGGAACGGAGAATATGAGCCTCAGCACCGCGGACAAGGAACAGTTGCTCAAGCTGGCCCGGGCCGCCATCCGGGCCCATTTCAAAGGCGAAACCGTGCCGCCGCCGGCCGACCCCTCCCCCGCGCTCTGCCAGTCCCGGGGCGTTTTCGTCTCCCTGCACCGCCGGGGAGCCTTACGGGGCTGCATCGGCTATCTCCAGGCCGTCAAGCCCCTGGTGGCCGCGGTGGAGGAAATGGCCGCCGCGGCCGCGTTCCACGACCCCCGCTTCAGACCCCTGGGAGAAGAGGAACTGGCGGACCTGGAAGTGGAGATCTCCGTGCTCAGCCCCATGGAGCCCATCAAGAAAATCGAGGACATCCAGGTGGGCAAACACGGCCTCTTGATTGAGCGGGGCCTCAACCGGGGCCTGCTGCTGCCCCAGGTGGCCACGGAGTGGAAGTGGGACCGGCAGACCTTCCTGGAGCAGACCTGCTGCAAGGCGGGCCTGCCGCCGGACGCCTGGAAGGACCCGGAAACCCGCATCTTCACCTTCACCGCCGAGGTCTTCTCCGACCCCGGGCCTCCCCGGGGGGGAAAATGAGCCCCGAGACCCCCGGCCCGGGCCCTCTGCCGGTGCCGGTGCCTCCGGAGACACCCCCGCCGCCCCCGGGCCTCCTGGCCCGCCTGTTGGGCCAGCGGTTTTTACTGGTGTCCGCGGTGCTGCTGGTCTTTTTTGCCGTCCTCTTCGGCTGGGAGGCCCTTAAGGGGCCGCGGGGCGAGAAGCCCGGCTCCCCAGCCCACCCGCCGGCGGCCGCGGCCCCCCACGGGACCACGCCCGCCGCGCCCCCGGCCCCGCCCCACGCGGCGCCGGCCCCCGTAGGGGAAGCCCACGCCCCGGCCGCGCCCAAAGGCCAGGAGGCGGCGCCGGCCCACCCCGGGCCTGCGGCCCCGCCGCCGGCAACTCCACCCCCCCGGGAGCCCGTGCGGGGAGAGGCCTTCACCCGGGCCCTCATCAAGATCATCGACGACCAGGTGAATCGTACCCTCTTCGGCTGGCGCCCCAACTCCATCCTCTTCGGCAAGCTGGGCCTCACCGACAACGTCAACAATATGCAGCTCGGCGTCCTGGAAGTGGCCCGGCGCACCGTGGTGGTGCTCAATGAAAACATGACCCGCTTTGCCACCACCGAGGCCTATAATCCCTACATCAACGAAGCCATGAACTACTTCATGGTGAGCGCCGACAAGTACTGGTTCCCCTCGGCTTCGGGGAAGTACCGGGAGGCCCTGGGGGACCTGGAGCGCTACATCCAGGACCTGCACCGGGGGCGCAGCCGCTTCTACGGCCGGGTGGACAACCTCATCGCCCTGCTGGCCAACTACAAGGACCTGCTGGGCTCCAGCTTCCACCACCTCATCAAGGATGTCGAGGCCGACGGCAAGCCGGTGACCTGGTGGGTCTCCGACGACTACTTCTACTTCGCCAAGGGCATCGCCCTGGGGATGTCCCAGATGCTGGAGGCGGTGAGTTTGGACTTCCACCAGGAGCTGCAAAAGAAAAACTCCCACAAACTGCTGGAGGACGCCATCCACGCCCTGCATACCGCCGCGCACCTGTCCCCCTGGGTAGTGACCAATGCCGCCAAAGACGGCATCCTGGCCAACCACCGGGCCGACATGGGCTCTTACATCGGCGAGGCGGAACACGTCATCGCCACCCTGCAGACGGTGCTGGCCACCAACTGACGCCGCCCCTGCCCCGGCCCTGTTGACGGAATTTGGGCCCCAGCATAAAATGAAAATGAAAGGGACTGTGAAATCAGGAGGAAACCCTTGAGTTTTATCATCGCCATGGCGGGCAAGGGCGGCACCGGCAAAACCACGGTGGCCGCCCTGCTTTTGCGCTACCTGGTGGAACACGGCAAACAGCCGGTGTTGGCGGTGGACGCCGACGCCAACAGCAACTTCAACGAGGTCCTGGGCCTCAAGGTGGACCACACCGTGGGCGAAGCCCGGGAAGAGATGAAAAAGGGCGGCGGCTTCACGGACATCACCAAGGACCAGCTCATCGAGATGCGCATCAACCAGGCCCTGGTGGAGGCCGACGGCTTCGACCTCATCAGTATGGGCCAGCCGGAGGGCCCGGGCTGCTACTGCGCCGCCAACCACCTGGTGGCCCGCTATATGGAGGTGCTGGGGAAAAATTACCCCTACATCGTCATGGACAACGAAGCCGGCATGGAGCACATGAGCCGCCTCACCACCAAGGAGGTCAATTTGCTGCTGCTGGTTTCGGACCCTTCCTGGCGGGGCATCCAGGCGGCCCGCCGCCTTCAGGACCTGGCCCGCCAGCTCAAGCTGGTGGTGGGAAAAACCGTCCTTATTGTGAACCGCGCCACGAACGGTCTGTCTGCCAAGAGCCAGGACGAGGTCCAAAGCCAGGGGTTGGAGCTGGCCGGCCTCATCCCGGAAGACCCGGTGGTGGCCGAGTTTGACGGCCAGGGGCACCCCACTTACACCCTGCCCCCGGAGTCGGCCGCGCTTCAGGCCGCCTACGCCATCTTTTCCCGCCTCCTGCCTTGAAAATAACCCTTTGGCCCGGAGGTGATTTTTTGCTTGACAGGTTGCCCAATAAATTATTATTTTCACAATGTTTATCCCTGAATTGGTGCATATGGGTTAACTTCCCGGAAATACCGGACAAATAAGGAGGGGACTGCCTTGGCTTTCGAAATTCCCAAACAGATTTATTCTGGCGCGATTAAACCGGTAACCATCGGCAAGGGTGGCAAGGCCATCACCCTGGGCGGAGAGAGCTCCTACCCCTTCTATGTCTTTGAGGGGGCCATGCCCCACGTCCCCCGCATTGCCATGGAAGTGTGGGACAAGGACCCGGTGGAGGAATGGGCGGGCCCCTGTTACGAACCCATCAAGGACGTGGCCAAGGACCCCGTAGCCTGGGCTAAGAAATGCGTCAATGACTTCGGCGCCGACGCCGTGGCCCTGGTCCTGGTGAGCACCGACCCCAACGGCGACAATGCTTCGCCGGAGGCGGCCGCGGCCACGGCCCGAAAAGTGGCCGACGCCATTGACGTGCCCCTCATCGTTTACGGCACCGGCAACGTGGAGAAGGACGCCGAGGTCCTCCCCGCGGTGGCCGAGGCCTGCGCCGACAAAAATCTCATCATCGGCCCGGTGCAGGACAAGAACTACAAGAAGATCGGGGCCGCGGCCCTGGGCTACAACCACACCGTCATCGCCAACTCCCCCATCGACGTCAACCTGGCCAAGCAGCTCAACATCCTCCTGGGCCAGTTGGGGGTCAAGGACAACCACATCCTGGTGGACCCCACCACCGGCGGGCTGGGCTACGGCCTGGAATACACCTACTCCGTCATGGAGCGGGACCGCATGGCCGCCCTTACCCAGGAAGATGAGAAGCTCCAGCTCCCCATCGTCAACTACCTGGGCCAGGAAGTGTGGAAAGTCAAGGAGTGCAAGCAGACCAACGAGGAGGCGCCGCAGTTGGGCGACCAGACCAAACGGGGCATCCTGATGGAGGCCATCACTGCAGTGAGCCTCCTCCTCGCCGGTGGGGACCTGCTCATCATGCGCCACCCCGAGGCGGTGAAGCTCACCCGGTCCATCATCCAGGAACTCACCGGCTGAGAGGGACACCTGGAGAGGCAACCATCTAATCCGGGACCCCGCCGATAGTCCTGGCAGGCTCCCACCTTAAAGAGGGGCCATGAAGGCCGCTCTTAATGTATGAAACTGGAGGAAATTTTAATGGCCGAGTTAGAACTGGAAAAACTATCCATGGACGAGGCGGCGCAGGAGATGCTGAAGAAGGCCCAGGCGGAGGGCATTGAGACCATCTTTGACCGGGCCAAGACCATGAAGCCCTGTCCCATCGGCGCGGAGGGGGCTTGTTGCCGCATCTGCGCCCAGGGTCCCTGCCGGGTGCCGCCGCCCAAGAAGAAGCCCGGGGAAGAGGGGGCGGAGGAGAAGAAACAGCGCATGGGTCTGTGCGGCGCCACCGCGGAGACCATCGTCGCCCGGAACTTCGCCCGCATGGTGGCCGCGGGGACTTCGGCCCACAGCGACCACGCCCGGGGCGTGGCCAAGCTCTTCATCGAGGTGGCCCACGGCCGGGCCCAGGGCTACAAGATCAAGGACGTGGCCAAGCTGCGCCGGGTGGCCCGGGACTGGGGCGTGCCCATCACCGAGGGTGAAGGCGAGGACGCCAAGCCCCGCGCCCCCGAGGCCATCGCCCAGGAGCTGGGCCCCAAGGTGCTTGCGGAGTTCGGCCAGCAGACCGGCGAAATCAACTACGTCAAACGCGCCCCCAAGAAGCGCCAGGAACTCTGGCGGAAACTGGATGTGGTGCCCCGGGGCGTGGACATCGAGGTGGTGGAGCTGATGCACCGCACCCACATGGGCGTGGACCAGGACTACCACAACCTCATCAAGCAGTCCACCCGCTGCGCCCTGGCCGACGGCTGGGCCGGGAGCATGATCTCCACCGACCTCCAGGACATCCTCTTCGGCTGTCCGGTGCCGGTGGCCGGGGAGATCAACCTGGGAGTCCTGAAGGAAGACCACGTTAATGTGGTCATGCACGGCCATGAGCCCCTGCTCCCGGAGATGCTCTACGTGGCCGCCCAGGAGCCGGAGCTCATCCAGTATGCCCAGTCCAAGGGCGCCAAGGGCATCCAGCTCGCCGGCATGTGCTGCTCCGCCAACGAGGTGCTCATGCGCCACGGGGTGCCGGTGGCCGGCAACTACCTGCACCAGGAGCTGGCGGTGATCACCGGCGCGGTGGACGCCCTGGTGGTGGACGTGCAGTGCGAGATGCAGGCCCTGGAGAACGTGGCCGCCTGCTACCACACCAAGCTCATCACCACCGACACCCGGGCCAAGATGGAGAAGGCCCTGCACATCGAGTTCGACGAGCACCACGCCTTGGACGTGGCCCGGAAAATCCTCCGGGAGGCCATCGACAACTATCCCAACCGCCGGGCCCCGGTGCTGATCCCCAAGGCGTCTTCCCCCACCATCGTGGGCTTCTCCTACGAGACCATCCAGTACCTGCTGGGGGGCTCCATCCGCGGCTCGTACTACACCCTGAACGACAACGTCATCGGCGGCCGGGTGAGGGGCGTGGCCGGGGTGGTGGGCTGCAACAACTGCCGCACCACCCAGGACTCCTCCCACATGACTCTCATCAAGGAGCTGCTCAAAAACGACGTCATCGTGCTCTCTACGGGCTGTGCGGCCATGGCCGCGGGCAAATACGGGCTGCTGACCCCGGAATCCGCCTCCCAGTACTGCGGCCCGGGTCTGGCCGAGGTCTGCGAGACCGTGGGCATCCCTCCGGTCCTGCACATGGGGGCCTGCGTGGACAACTCCCGCATCCTCCTGGCGGCCACGGCCTGCGTCAAGGCCGGCGGCCTGGGCACGGACATTTCGGACCTCCCCGCCGCGGGCGCGGCGCCGGAGTGGATGAGCGAGAAGGCCGTGGCCATCGGCCAGTACTTCGTGGCCTCAGGCGTCTACACCTTGTTCGGCGTCACCTGGCCCACCACCGGCTCCGAGATTCTCACCGACTACCTGTTTAAAGGCATCGAGGAAGAACTGGGCGGCAAGTGGGACTTCGTGGCCGACCCCGAGGAGATGGCCCGGCGCATGATCGCCCACATCGACCTGAAGCGCCAGGCCCTGGGCATCGACAAGGCCCGGGAACGGGTGCTCTACGACATGGAAATGCGCCGCCAACTGGAAGAAGCCGCGGCCGCGGCGGAAGAGCATTAAGAAACAGGGGGGCTGCGGCCGCCCCGCAGCCTCCTTCACCATAATTTCCTTTACGAAAAAGGAAGGAGGACTCCACAGTGTCGAAAATCATTATTTCCGCCGCCATTCGCGGGGCTCATAAAATCGTCAACAAATGCGCCGAGGCACTGAACGCGGCCCGGGACAAGTATGGGGAAAACCAGGACATCGGCTTCCCCAATACCGCTTACTACCTGCCCATCATTTACTCCCTGATGGGCGTCAAGATTGAAAAAATCAAGGATGCCATCCCGGTGATGGAACGCTGCAAGGCTTTGCTGCCGCCCATCCCCGCGGAAAAGCACCACCTCCCCTACCTGGGACCCGGTCTGGACGCCGGCCTGGCCACCCTCATGGCCGAGGAAATCTTCGAGGCCGTCCGTTATCTCACCGACCCCGATTTCTACGTCGGGGGCGAGGAAGTCTACAGCAAGGGCGACACCAAAATCTGGCTGGGCGCCGCGGAGGACACCATCTTCCGCAAACGGGGCATTGAGTTCGTGGACGGCTCCGCTCCGGGGTTCGCGGCCATCGTCGGCGCCGCGCCCTCGGTCCAGGAAGCCGTGGACCTGGTGACGGAATACCAGAAGAAAAACCTTTACATCTTCTGCGCCGCCCGGAACGTGGAAGGCACCACCTCGGTGCCGGAGCAGCTCCTGGAAGGGGGCGTGCAGATCGGCTGGCCCACCCGCATCGTGCCCTTCAGCCCGGACATCTCCGGCGCGGTCTTCGCCTTGGGCTTCGCCAACCGGGCCGCCATGGCCTTCGGCGGCGTCAAGCCCGGCGCGGCCCTGAAGATGCTGCTCTACAACAAAGACCGCATCTTTGCGTTCGTCAACGCCGTGTCCACTATTCCCGACGAATGGTACGCCAACGCCGCGGGCGCCATCAACTGGGGCTTCCCCACCATCACCAACCAGGACATCCCCCAGGTGCTGCCCACCGGCATCTGCACCTATGAGCACGTGGTCAGCAATGTGCCCATGAAGGAGCTGGCCCAGAAGTCCATCGAGGTCCGGGGCCTCAAGGTCACGGTCACCGAGATCGACATCCCCGTCAACTTCGGCGCCGCGTTCGAAGGGGAGCGGGTGCGCAAGGACGACCTCTTCCTGGAGTGCGGCGGCGGCAAGACCCAGGCCGTGGAGTGGGTCACCAGCAAGCGCATGGACGAAGTGGAAGACGGCAAGGTGGAAGTCATCGGCAAGGACATCCCCGACCTGCCCGACGGCGGCCGCCTGCCCCTGGCAGTGGTGGTGGAAGTGGCCGGCCGCAACTTCCAGGCCGACTTCGAACCCATCCTGGAGCGCCAGATTCACCACCTGGTGAACTACGCCCAGGGCATCATGCACATCGGGCAGCGGGACATCGCCTGGTACCGCATCGGCAAGGCCGCGGTGGAAAAGGGCTTCACCCTGAAGCACATCGGCACCATCCTCCACGCCAAGTTCCACCAGGACTTCGGCGCCATCTTCGACAAGTGCCAGGTGAAGATTTACACCGACAAGGACAAGGTGGACGAGATCACCGCGGTGGCCCGGAAGGTTTACCACGAGCGGGACGCCCGGGTGGAAGGCATGACCGACGAAACCACCGAGACCTATTACTCCTGCACCCTGTGCCAGTCCTTTGCGCCCAACCACGTGTGCGTCATCAGCCCGGAGCGCACCGGCCTGTGCGGCGCTTACAACTGGATGGACTGCAAGGCGTCTTACGAGATCAACCCCACCGGTCCCAACCAGCCCATTCAGAAGGGTGAAACCCTGGACGAGAAGCTGGGCAACTGGGCCGGCGTCAATGAGTTCGTATTCAAGGCCTCCAGGCAGAAGGTCGCTTCTTACAACTTCTACAGCCTGGTCTACGACCCCATGACCACCTGCGGCTGCTGCGAATGCATCAGCGCCGTCCTGCCCATGTGCAACGGCATCATGACCGTTAACCGGGACTACACCGGGGAAACGCCCTGCGGCATGAAGTTCACCACCCTGGCGGGGGTGATCGGCGGCGGCCAGGTGACCCCGGGCTTTGTGGGCCACAGCAAGTACAACGTCTGCCAGCGCAAGTTCATCGTCGGCGACGGCGGCCTGCTGCGCCTGGTGTGGATGCCCAAGATCCTGAAGGAAGAACTCCGGGAGCGCCTGGTGAAACGAGGTGAGGAACTGGGAATCCCTGACCTCATCGACCGCATCGCCGACGAGACCGTGGGTCTTACCGAGGACGAGATCCTCCCCTTCCTGACGGAGAAGAACCACCCGGCTCTGGGCATGGACCCCATCATCGGCTAACCTTGAGGAGGCCGGGAGGTGCGCCCCTCCCGGCCTCTTCCCATACGGGCCCCGGCGGCAGGGGAGCACCGCTTAGGCCGCCTGGGGCCACCAGCCATGGATAAGGAGAGAGACGATGGCTTTGACAGGAATCGAAATCTTCAAACTTCTCGCCAAAACCAACTGCAAGGAATGCGGCTTCCCCACCTGTTTGGCCTTTGCCATGGCCCTGGCCAGCGGCAAGGCGGAGCTGGACGCTTGCCCCTACGTTTCCGAAGAGGTGCGGGAGAAGCTGGCCGAAGCCTCGGCCCCGCCCATCCGCCCGGTGAAAATCCCCATGAAGGACGGGGTCAAGACCATCGGCGGCGAAACTGTCATGTTCCGCCACGAAAAGACTTTCTTCAATCCCACCATCATTGCCGGCCTGGTGACCACCGCCATGGCCGACGCCCAGGTGGACCAGCAGTTGGCGAATTTTTCCAGGCTGGTCTACGAGCGGGTGGGGCTCACCCTGCGGCCGGAGATGATGGCGGTTAAGGATGCCGACGGCGACCCCGGCAAGTTCGCCGCCCTGGCCAAGAAGGTGGCGGACAAGACCGACGCCGCCATCCTGCTGTGCAGCGAGAAGGTGGAGGCGGTGAAGGCCGCGGCGGAGGCCATTAAAGACCGCAAACCCGTGCTGGGGGTGGCCACCCCCGCCAACGCTGACGCCATGGGGGCCCTGGCCAAGGAGATGGCCCTGCCTCTGGTGGCCAAGGCTGAAGGCTACGACGCCCTGGCGGACCTCACCACCAAGCTCACCGGCATGGGCCTCAAGGACCTCATCATCGACTCCGGCAGCCGGGCTTTGAAGCAGGCCTTCCAGGACCAGGTGGTCATGCGCCGGGCGGCGCTGGTGCCCAAGTTCCGGCCCTTCGGCTTCCCCACCCTCACCTGCCCCGCAGAGATGACCGACGACCCCATGAAGGAAAAGCTCTACGCCGCGGTCTTCATCGCCAAATACGGCGGCATCGTGGTCTTAAACGACCTCTCCGCCGACGGCATCTTCCCCCTGCTGCTGGAGCGCCTCAACATCTATACCGACCCGCAGAAACCCATGATCATCACCCCGGGCATCTACGAGATCGGCAACCCCACGCCGGACTCCCCGGTGGCGGTGACCACCAACTTCGCCCTTACCTACTTCATCGTCTCCGGGGAGATCGAAGGCAGCAAGGTGCCCACCTGGCTCCTCATCCAGGACACCGAAGGCCTGTCCGTCATGACCGCCTGGGCCGCGGGCAAGTTCTCCGGGGATTCCGTGGCGCACTTCGTCAAGAAATGCGGCATCGCCGACAAGGCCAAAACCCGCACCATCATCATTCCGGGCTACGCCGCGGGCATCTCCGGCGACCTGGAAGAAGAATTGCCTGATTGGAAGGTCCTCATCGGCCCCCGGGAGGCCTCCCATATCCCGGCCTTTTTGAAGTCGCTGTAGGCTACGCCAAGCTCCTAACGACTCGGGGGGAGGCCCCAAATTAAACCTCCCCCCCTCCAACAGTTAAGAAGGGGGTCACCGAGAATGAGCAAATTTTACCGCATCGGCGAAAACCTGAACGTGGTGACCAAGGTCTACGGTCAGGCCATGAAGGAGCGGAATCCCAAGCCACTCCAGGAGCTGGCCTTGAAAGAGGCCGAAAAGGGAGTGGACTTCATCGACGTCAACATCGGCCCGGCCCGCAAGGGCGGCGAAGAACTGATGGAGTGGATCGTCAAGGCCATCCAGGAGGTGGTGCCTGACATCCCCCTGGCTCTGGACACCTCCAACATCGCCGCCATGGAAGCCGGACTCAAGGTCCACAAAGGCAAGGCCATCATCAACTCCATCATGGCCCGCCCCGAGCGCATGGATGCCATGATGCCCCTGGTGAACAAGTACAATGCCTACATGATCGGGCTGCTCTGGGGGCCCGAAGGCATGCCCCGGGACGAGCACGAGCGGGGCATGCTCACCGCCGAAATCCTGGCCAAGGCCGCGGAATACGGCATCAACGAAGAGGATATCTGGTTCGACCCCATCATTGCGCCCCTGAACATCCAGCAGAACCAGCTCATCGCGGTGCTGGAATACATAAAGATGCTGCCGGACATAGCCCCCCTGGCCAAGTCCACCTGCGGCCTGTCCAACTCTTCCAACGGCGTGCCGGAGCACCTCAGGCCCATCATCAACCGCGCCTACGTCGTCATGCTGCAACGTTACGGCATGGTCTCCGCCATCGTGGACGCCTTCGACGACGAGCTGGCCGCGGTGGTTTCCGGCAAGAATCCCCAGGCCGTGCAGGTGGTATACGACATCATGGACGGCAAGCCCGTGGACATCCCCAGCCTCCCCAAAGACTTGCAGAACTACGCCAAGACCGCCCGGGTCATCCTGGGCCAGGTGCTGTTCTCCGACTCCTGGCTGGAGATTTAACACTAACGGCCAAATTAACTTTCGGCCTAAACATGGAGGGGCGGGTTTCCACCCCGCCCCTATTTTTAGGCCCCTTACCCAACCTCCTGTTTCCCAAAAGGCACCAGCACCTCTTCCATAGCCCTCTCCAGTAATTCCAGGTAAAGTTTGGCGTCGTAGTCCTCCAGCGCCTCGAGAAACGGCGAGGCCTGGACCCGCAGCTCCTTGGGGCTCCGCTTCGGCTCCCGGTGCACGTAGCGCACCTTCTCCCCGGGCTGGAGATGAATACCCGCATTCTTAAGCTGCCGGGCCGCCAGCGCCGCGGGTGTGTCCACCTTGTAGTCCGCCACCGTCTGGCTCAGCACCCGGGTGATGACCAGGTCCTCGGGCTTGAGGTCCCCTTCTTTAAGACGCCCGCGGAAGGTCTCGGCCAGCTCCTCCAGCTCGGGCCTCAGGGCCGCCAGCTCCGCCGGGGTGGTGGCGCCGCTGTCCGCCAGGCGCTTAAGCAGCGCCTCCTGGGCCCGGCGCACAAAAGGCGGCGTGTCCCGGCGGCGGCAGGCCAAGCCCCGCACCTTCAGCGACCCGTCCTCAAAGACCCCGAAGTACCGCGTGGCCACGGGACGCTTAGGGTCCTGCCGGGAGGCCAGGAAGACGATCCAGCGGTAAATTCCTTCCAGGGCCAGCTTCACCCCGCTGGCCGCGGAAATCCGTCGGCACAATTCTTCCAGCTCCGCGTTAGCCACCTCTTCATCTTTCTTCACCCACAAACAGTCTGTCAGCCCGTGCAGCACCTGAAACCCCTCGCCCTCGCAGATTTCCTTGGCCAGGAGAAGCTTGTCCCGCCCGTACGCGGTCACCGCTTCGTGGGCCTCGATGCGACCGAAGCGGGCGTTTTTATAGCCCAGGTAGCCGAAACAGGTGACCAGCATCCACTTCAGGGCGTTCTGCCGCTCTTTATACTGAACCGCCTCTGCTGCCGGCACTTCCCTGGCCCGGGCCTTGAGGCCCTCCCGCAACGCCAGGATGGGCCTCAAGGTCCGGGGCACCAGCCCCTCCCGCTTCCGGCAGAGACGGTAGCCGGCTTCGGGGGCCAGGTTGTGGGGGGAGGGCCAGGGAGCAACGCTCCCTCCCCTCCCCCCACGCCCCCCTCCCAACCCTTTATGGGAGCCGGGAAAGTCGGGGCCTGCGGCCCCGACTCTCCCGGCCACATACCCCCCCTTAAGGGGTTGGGGGAGGGGGTGCGGGGGAGGATTGTAAGTGGGCCGTGGGCCTCTGGCCCCCTCCCCCGCACAGCACCCGCAATCCACCGTCTCCGGCGAGATGTTATGCCGCGCCATGATGGCAGGGTACATGGACGCGAAGTCCAGTTCCGCCACGCTGAAGTGCACCCCCGCCGGGGGCATGAAAGTGAGACCGCCCTTGTCGATGACCAGGAGTTCGGCCGCGGTCTTGAAGCGTTCCGGCTCCCCCTTGCGCCAGGGGATGAGGATGCCGTCCGCCGCGGCCCGGGCCAGTTGCATGGAGGTAATCAGGGTCCCGGGGGAAGCCCGGGCCGCCTGCTGCAGGGGCATCTGCCCCAGGCGGGCGACCTGCACCAGCCCCGGGAGGCCCGCTTCCCGGAAGAAGAAGGAGTTGCGCTGATCCACATGCCAGCGGCCGTAGAACGGCGCCGCGGAGCCCTGGTAAACAATGCGGCCGTAGGAAAAATAGCTGCGCGCCCCTCTGAATTCCCGGGGCACCGGGTGCGGCTCCCGGTCCAGAGGCAGCGGCACCCCGTAGTCCCGGCTCCAGCGCGTCAGGGGCGGGATGATCTCCTCGTCCCCCCAGTCGCTGAGCACCAGGTCCGGGTCCGCCCGGCGCAGCCAGCGGCCCAGCTCCGCCACCAGCCCGGCCGCGTCCGGCGCGGTGAGCTCCAGCTCCCGCCCTTCCCAGCCCAGACTCAGGCCGTTGCCCGCTCCCAGGGGAATGAGGGGGTCCCGGGTGAGGCCGAGATGCAAGGTGGTCAACGGCGGCACCGACAACTCCAGGGCAAACTGCTCTTCCCGGGGTGAGATGGCCTGAAGGCGCCCGGCCCGCTCCTCCAGGTCATACCAGGCGCAGGGCCACAGCCCCCGGGTATAGAGGTAATACGCGGCGATGTCCAGGTCGCAGTTGTACACCGGCGCCTCCCCCGAGAGCTTCCCCAGCCAGGCCCGGAGCCGGGGGAGGTGGGCGTAGGAGGCCAACTCCAGGGCCATGACCGGCAGCTCCCTGCCGGTCCACAGGTCCCGGCCCCGGGCGGGCCAGAAGCGGCGCACCCAGCCCCGGCGCCGGGCCTCCCCCGCCAGGGCCCGGAGCCGCACCGGCGCCCCGCCTAAATAAACGCAGTAGGGAAATCCATCCTCCAGGCGCCGGCACTCCCCCGCCGCGGTGAGGAACCACAGCACCATGCGGTCCTGCCGGGGATAGAGGTCGAAAAGCCAGCCGGTGGTTTCCATAGGTGGGTTGCAGGAACATGGCCTGCCGTGACGGGAAGGAAGGTTTATGGGGCCCAGCCGCCCCCGGCTGTGCTGTAGGGGCGGGGTCACCCCGCTCTTAAGCGCCCTTGCCAGAGGGATGGTTTCGGGCGCAGCAAATTGCGCCCGGGGTCTCATTGAGCCCTCACGATTTTCCCGGTTCCAGAGCCTTTAACCTCTCCTCCAGCCGACTGATCGCCTTTTCCTGCTCCAGCAGCATGGACAGCAGCATGGTCTCCAGGGGCCAGGGGTTGGCGGCGTAGACCCCGGCCTGGAGGTGCAGCCGGGCCAGCTCAAAGAGCCGGTCGAAGTGCGCCTGGTCCTCCCGGCGCAGGGCCCGCCGGAACTTGAGCCAGCGGCTCCGTTCTTCCTCCCACACCTGGCTGTAGGGTAAAACCGTGCGTCCCATGATTGTAGGGGCACGACGTGCCGTGCCCGCTTCACCCCGCCAGCAGCAGGAGCAGGCCGGTGACCCAGATGAGGGCCACGGTGCTCAGAAATTTCACGATCTCCAGGACAAAGGTCATGGGGTCCTCCAGGATAGCATCAATCACCTCGTCTCCTTCCTGCGACCGCTCAGGCTGAAAGCCTGTGCCACTAAAATCTTACAGGGGGTTGGGAGGGGGTGCGGGGGAGGGCGGGGGAATCGTCTTCCTCCGGCCCTCCCCCGCAAAACTTCCCACCTCTACCCGCACATCCATCACCTTCGCCAGCAGGCGGCCGAAATGGCGGTTGGGGGCCTCCGGGGGCAGCAGGGGCTGCAGCAGCAGGAGCGCGGCTTGGGCTTTGAGGGCCCCGCACAGCCGCGCCAGGTCCCGGAACAGGCGGCGCCTCTCCCCCAGGGGCACCTGTTCGTCGTAGAACAGACTCACCGGCCCCAGGACCATCACCAGGCTACCGGGCTCCAGGGCCGGGGGCAGGCTCTCCGCCAGCAGGCGCACCAACTGGTGGCAGGTGAAGGCCCGGGCCACCTGAACCCGGCTCAGGGCCTCCCGGGGGGCCAGACCCCGGACCCGGGCCTCCCGCACCAGAGCGTAGGGGTCGAAGCGGTTGGCCGCGTCCACCACCAGCACCGGCGTGCCCCGGGCCGCGCCCCAGGCCGCCGCGGCCGCGGCCACCCGCCGCAGGGACTCCCCCCACAGCAGCACCCCCCGCCCGGGCTGCAGGGATTTGAGGGGCGGGCCGGGGGATGTAGGGGCGGGTTTCAAACCCGCCCCTACAAGCGCCCTCCCTTCAAAGGACCTCTGCCTCATCACCCCTCACCTCTCCAGGGAGCGGTACACCCCCACCACCTTGCCCAGGACCTGCACCCCCGCGGCCTCCCGGGGAGGAAACCGCAGGGGCGTGAAGTCCGGATTGTCGCCCCTGAGCACCAGCCCCCCGGCCTCCTCATACACCCGTTTCAGGGTGGCCTCCTCCTCCACCAGGACCACGGCGATTTCCCCCCGGGCCACCCGGGGCTGCACCCGCACCATCACCAGGTCGCCGGGCAGGATCAGGGGTGCCATGCTCTCCCCCGTGACCTTGAGGAGGAAGACCTCTTCTCCCCGCACCCAGGAGCGGGGGAGAGGTAAAGTGTCCTCCACGTTTTCCGTGGCCAACAGGGGCTGGCCCGCGGGGATGCGGCCCAGGACGGGCACCTCCACCACCGCGCCCGGGACCCGGGGGAACAGGGCCAAACCCCGGGAGCGCCCCGGCTCCCGGTGGAGGAAGCCCTTGCGCTTCAACGCGGCCAGGTGGTCCGCCGCGGCCCGGGGCTGGATGCGGAAGTGGGCCGCCACCTCCCGCACCGTGGGGGGATAACCCTGACTGGCGCAGAACTCCTCCACAAAGGCCAACACCAAGCGCTGTCTCTCCGTCATGGTCTTCATGGCCATAATATACTATACAGAAGTATACTTGTCAAGAGAATAGTATAAAAAATTAGGGGGCGGGGGCACCGGGGGTTACTCAAAGGCCGGGGAAACTTTTGCAGAAAATCCCGAGTAGTCCAATAAAAATATTAATTCTTAAAAAAACTACATGCTATCATGCGTCCTCAAACCATGCTTTCAGGAAGCCCGTTTCCAGGCGCCCGGGAGTGCGTTCATATGTCCAGATCCTTCTCCCTGCTGCTTTTCCTTATAGTTCTGATGCTGGCCGGCTGCCCCACCACCCCTAATGTCCAGCAAAAGCTGGCAGAGGCGGAGCAGAAGGCCAAATGCTTTAATCCCAATACCCGTGCCACTTACTCCTCTCCTGAAGAAAGCGAACAAGCAACCCGGGATTACTTCCGGGCGGAGCTGGCCAAGGTCCAGGCCGACCCCCAAACATTGGACGTGCGGGCCCTGATCGTCCTGCCCTCAGCCAACTTAATCCGGGAACGATATGGCGTGGGGGCCAGGTTTTCCAATATCTATAACCACATCGAGATGAGTTACCGTTTCCTGGGAGACTCTATCCGGAAGAGAAATATCTTCAGGGTGGCCGAAGTGAAGACTGTGGACAGCCTGGAAAATGTGGACGGGGCTGGGTTTGACCTGGTCCTCTTTCCACGATGGGACGCCACCGCCCCTCCCTGGGAAGCGGAAAAATGGTTCCTGAAAAAACCTGGCGAGTGGCCGGTGCAGGTAGAACAGCCGCTCGCCCAGGGGGACTGGCTCCACACCGTTAAAAAAGCCGCCCAGGAGAAGATGGGGGCGGAGCCCCTGAAAGAACCCCGTGCGGCCACGCTGGCGCCCAGGCAAGCGCCCCCCTCCCGGGAGGACCTGTTCCAATCCCTCCAAAAGTCAGCCCCAGAGAAGGTGGAGGCAAAGTCTTCCACAGCTATCGGCCCCGGCGGGAGCAAATCCCCGGAGGCAGTAAAAACCTTTACCGGCACCATTGTCCAAACTCAATACCGCTTTCTCGTGGGCGGCGACCCCGAAGTATTAATTAACCTGAAGGAGCATCCCGGCATAACCTTTATCATCTCCGCTCCGGAAGCGGCATTACACGGGCTGGTGGAATACCAAAAAAACCCCTTTAAGATTATTTTCCTCCCCCAAGCCAAGGGCTGGCAGATAGAAATTATATGCGATACATCTTACAAAGTTATCTCCTATAAGAAATTATGACTTCTTCTTCATAATGGCCCAGAGTCCTTTTCCCTAAAGGAGGCGAAGGAAACATGCAAAATAACCAGAACTCCAGTATTAGGAACAGGAACAGACTGGTGTCATTATCAAGTAGGGCGGTAATTCTTCCTATTCTATTGATGTTTCTGGCCTCGGTCGGCTGCGGCCTGTCTCCCATCGTTGAAATCGGGGCGATGGCCACCATGGATCATAATGATGTCAACGAAAAAATATTAATAAAAAACCCGCCGCCGGACCTCCTGGCAGTGGCCGCCAGCGTCGGGGAATCCATGGGCTATCGTTGCAAGACTCAAAACCCCGCCGCCGATATGATGGTCCAATTGGAGTCAAAAATAGGCCCCCTGGGTTCTCTGATCACCGGGGTTGACAAGACCGTCCTCATCATGGTCATGAGGGACCCACAGGGCCTGGACATTCATGTCATGGCCATGGGCAGCTTCGGCGCCGGCTCCCATGAAAATGCCAAAAAGGTCCTGGCCGAATACAAAGAAAAATTGTTGACCAGGCTGGCCCAGCCCTAGCAGCCTCCAGAAACCGCCGCGATACCGCCTGGGAGGCGCAGGAGACGGACCGGTGCCAGTCCTGCGCCCTGCCTCATGCCTTGCCTTCAGCCCTGGCTCCTGGTATGGTGTCCGGGTATGGTCAGAACAAAACCAACTCCGCCAGGCCCCTCGCGGCGGGCCCAGGAGATCACCCCTTTTCTGGTGATGGACATCCTGGAGCGGGCCAAGGAACTGGAGCGCCAGGGCGAGAACGTCATCCACCTGGAGATCGGCGAGCCGGACTTCGCCACCCCGGAGGTGGTCAAGGCCGCGGCCCGCCGGGCCCTGGCCGCGGGGGAGACCCAGTACACCCACTCCCAGGGGTTGCTTTCGCTCCGGGAGACCCTGAGCCAGCATTATTTGGAAAAGTATGGCGTCTGGGTCAAGCCGGAGCAGTTCATCGTCACCTCCGGCACCTCCCCGGCCATGGTCCTCATCTTCGCCGGGCTGCTCAATCCCGGAGACGAGGTCCTCCTCACCGACCCCCACTACGCCTGCTACCCCAATTTCCTGCGCCTGGTGGACGCGGTGCCCCGCTACGTGCCGGTGGTGGAAGAAGAAGGCTTCCAGTTTCGGCCCGGGGACCTGCGCGGCCGGTTGAGCAGCCGCACCAAGGCCGTCATCCTCAATTCCCCGGCCAACCCCACGGGCACCCTGCTTTCTAAGGACAGCATGGCGGACCTGGCGGACCTGGGGCCGTATATCGTCTCCGACGAGATCTACCACGGCCTGGTTTACGAAGGCCGGGAGCACTCCATCCTGGAGTTCACGGACCAGGCCTTTGTCATCAACGGCTTCTCCAAGGTCTATGCCATGACCGGCTGGCGGTTGGGATACCTCATCGCGCCGGAGGACTTTGTCCGGCCCTTGCAGAAGTTGATGCAAAACTTCTTCATCTCCGCCAATCCTTTTGTGCAGCGGGCCGGCATCGCCGCCCTCACCCAGGCCGGTCCGGACGTGGAAAGGATGCGGGCCACCTATGACGCCCGCCGGCGCTTCTTCCTGGAGGGGCTGGAAAAGCTGGGGTTCCGCATCCCCGTCCCCCCCACCGGGGCTTTTTATGTCTTCGTCAATGCCCGCCACCTCTCCAGGGACTCCTACGCCCTGGCCTTTGACATCCTGGAGAAAGCGAAAGTCGGGGTAACTCCGGGCATCGACTTCGGCTCCGGGGGCGAAGGCTTCCTGCGCTTCTCGTACGCCAACTCCCAGGAGAACCTGGCGGAAGCCCTGAGGCGGCTGGAAGGCTACCTGGCCGGCCGCCGGGGTTGAGCCCGGCACGGTCCGGCGCCCCGCTCCCCCGGCGTCTTTCTCAGATTGGTCAACCCTGCTCCCCGGACCTGAAGAGAAATGGCCGCCATTCCTGAGACTCACCCGCCCGGCCTTCCGGGTTTGTCAATTTGATAGCCTTTTCTGCCTTTTTCAGGGTTCCCTCTCAATTTTGAAATTTTCCCTGGACGCCGGGGAACGGTTTTTTCCTTCGCATTAAATTATTTGAGATATCATATAGTTAAATAATTGCAGCCGCCCCCCTTTTTTGGCAAGGCTGATGCATTCTCCACAGGTAATCGCCCTCGGCGAGACATACCAACCAACAGGAGAATGAAGACACCATGAAAAAGGCAATCACCACCCTCACCGCCCTGGCCTTCGCCCTGGGTCTGGCCTCGATGGGCCTGGCGCAGACGGACAAACCCGCGGTGAAACCCGAAACCCCATCGGCCACCGCCCCGGCGGTTAAACCGGGCGAGCCCGCCAAGCCCGCGGCCGTGGAAGCCCAGAAACCCGGCGAACCGGTTAAACCCGCGGCCAAGGAAGCGGCCAAACCCGCCGAGCCGGCCAAGTCGGTGAAAGGCAAGGACAACGGCAAGACCAAAAAGGACACCAAGAAGGTAAAAGAGGAGAAGAAGCCGGCCTCCTCGGTGACCCCGGTGGAGAAGCCCAAGGAAGAGCCCAAGAAGTAACCGGGTGGGCGCGGGGTTTCCCCCGCGTTTCCTCAAACCCCGCCGGCTTTAGCCGGGCAGGGCGGAGCCGGGAAGGGCACCTTCCCGGCTCTTTTTTTTCCAAGGGCACCCGGGGCTGCGGCCCCGGGCTACAATTTCCGCAGTCGCTGCCGCAGCCGGCGCTCTCTCTTGGGAAGGCGCCGGGCCGGGCCTGTCTTTTTACCCGCCCGGGCGGAGGAGTCCGCCCCGTCCTCCTCGGCCAGGGCCGGCTCCCGGCCCCGGAGATGGCCCCGCTCAAACTCCAGGGAGCCCAGCCAGGCGGCCCCAACCCGCTGCGCCCAGGCCTGGAGCTCCCGATCCGAGGTGACCGCCACTCCCCGGGCCCCCTCCCGGGAGAGCAGGCGCTTGATGACCTCGTCCGCGGCTTCCCCCCGGCGGGAGTAAATGATGGCCACCCCCTGACGCCGGTCCCGAGACTCCTTAACGTCCCCGGCCTCCCGCCCGTCAAAGATTACGGTGACTTGGTGAGCCGGCCGGGCCCGGCGGTAGGCCGCCAATAGGTCCAGCAAAGCCTCCCGGCCCGCGGCCAGGTCCCGGGCGTCCAGGGAGCTCAACTCCCGGGACTGCCGGATGAGATTGTAGCCGTCAATAATAAGATGTAATGGCATGAAAAGACCAATATTAAAAAAACCCTATTGCCAGGATGTCATTAGTATGCTACGGTGGAGTTTACTTACGCCTTGAGGATACCGACTGGGGGAGGGGGTACTCATGCGTAATAAGCTCACCTTTCTGCTGTTATTGGCGCTGGCCCTGAGCCTCGGGGGCTGCGCCGGGACCACCGGCGCCCCGGGGGAGGGTCCGGAACTGGCCGCGCCCCTGCCGCGTTACGAACCCGGGCCCGCCAACTTGACTCCGGAGCAAAAATACATCGACCAGCTTTTGAGTAAGAACGGTTATAACGGCAACGGCACCAAACCCACGGTCATCGTGGTGCACAAGCTCAGCCGGAAATTAACTCTTTACCAGGGTCTCACGCCATTAAAGACTTATCCCGTAGTCTTAGGCAACGACCCTTACAACGACAAGCTGTGCCAAGGCGATACTTGCACCCCCGAAGGAATCTACCGGGTTAGGGCCAAATATCCCCATCCCAAATGGGACTACTTCATCTGGCTGGACTATCCCAACACCCAGAACTGGCTGAAATTTGCCCGGGCCAAACAGGCGGGCCGGGTGGCGCCGGACGCGGACATCGGCGGGCAGATCGGCATCCATGGCACCGAGGACCCGGGCAAAAACCTCAACGGCGAGAACTGGACCAAGGGTTGCGTTTCCCTCCTGAACCGCCACCTGGAAGAGATCTACCCCCTGGTGAATGACAAGACCCTGGTGGTCATCAAAAAAGATTAAGGGGTAGAGCCGGGGGCCAGTTAAACCGACTACCGGTGGCTGCCTTGGTGGCCTGGAAATGAAAGGGCGGGGAGCTCCCGCCCTGTTTATTTCAGGATTCAGGTGACCGCTGGCCCCTGACCTCATCCTTTATTGGGGAATCTCCACGCTCAGGTATAGGGTCTTGCCCTGGCGCTTCACCAGGAAACGGGCGTAACTCCCCTTTTTCAGCTTTCCCATGATCTCCTGGTAGTCCTTCACTTTCTCCACGTGGTGGCCGTTAACCTCCACGATCAGGTCACCGGGGCGGAACCCCGCGTCCGCGGCGGCGCTGCCGTCGTCCACCTGCACCACCACCACGCCTTTGGTGTCCTTGAGGCGGAAGCGCTGGGCCAGGTTGGAGTCCATATTCCTGACCCTCAGGCCCAGGGGGTTCTCCTCTCCTCCCTCCGCGGGGGCCTGGGGCTGGCGCTCCTCGGCCAGTTCCGTTACCGCCAGCTTGAAGGTCTTCTCCTTGCCGTCCCTGAGGACCTTGACGGTCACCTGGGTGCCGGGCGCCGTGTCGGCTACCATGCGGGGGAGTTCGTTCATCTCGTGGATGGGGTGGCCGTTGAACTCGACGATGATGTCACCCCGCTGGATGCCGGCCTTTTCCGCCGGGGTGCCGGGGTTGACTTCCGCCACCAGGGCCCCCTTGGGTTCGGACAGGCCGAAGGACTTGGCTAGCTCCGGGGTCACCGTCTGCACCTGGACGCCCAGCATGCCCCGAATCACCTTGCCCTTTTCCTTGAGCTGGGGAATGACCCCTTTGGCCATGTTGCTGGGAGTGGCAAAGCCGATGCCCTGGCCGCTGGCCAGGATGGCGGTGTTGATGCCCACCACCTCGCCTTTGAGGTTGACCAGGGGACCCCCGGAATTACCCGGGTTGATGGACGCGTCCGTTTGCAGGAAGTTGTCGTAGGGGCCGGCGCCGATGACCCGCCCCTTGGCGCTGATGATTCCCTGGGTGACGGTATGGCTCAGGCCGAAGGGGTTGCCCACCGCCAGGACCCAGTCACCCACCTGGATGGCGTCCGAGTCCCCCAGGCTCAGGGCGGTGAGGTCCTTGGGCGGGTTGGTGATCTGGATCAGGGCCAGGTCGGTCTTGGGGTCCCGGCCCTTGACCGTGGCCTGGTACTCCTTTTCTCCCGTCAGCTTGACCTTGATCTTGTCCGCGCCTTCAATTACGTGGTTGTTGGTGATCACCAGGCCGGAGGGGTCGATGATGAAGCCCGAGCCCAGGCTGCGGGACTTGAAGCTCTTGGGCATCTCCCCGAAGAATTTCTCAAACTGGTCGAAAAAATCCTTGAAGGGCTCCTCCGGGCCGAAGGGCGACGGACCCCGCCGGGAGGGAGGCCCGAAAAAATCCCGGACGCCGCTGGACGGCCCCTTGACGGTCTTTTCGGTACTGATGTTCACCACTGCCGGGGAAACCTTCTTGGCCAAATCCGCGAAGGTCTCCGGGGCCAGGGCCCCGGCCCGGGCCGAGGCCTGGGGGTGGGCGGCCAGCATCAGGCTCAGGGCTGCCCAAAGGATTAAAACACCGACTGCCTTACTTCTTCTCTTCATCTTTTTTCTCCTCCTCCTTCCGGGGACTGGCGCCCCCTGCGAAGGATGGCATTGCTGATTTCTTCCCCACCACCACCAGCAGGTAGCGGTCCGGGTGCAAATATTTTTCCGCCACCCGCTGGATGTCCGCGGGGGTAAGATGCTGAATAAGTTCAGGATATCGCCAGGGATAATCCAGACCCAGGCCGTAGCACTCCACATAACCCAGAAGGCCGGCCCGCTTGGCCATGGAGTCCATGCGCCGGGGAAAGCTGCCGATGAGGTAGCTCCTGGCGTCGGCCAGCTCCTGGCCGGTCACCGGCTGGGCGCGCATTCGCTCCATCTCGGTTAACACCAGAGAGACCGCTTCCCCGGCACTGGCATTCTTGGTCTCCAGGACCACGGAAAAGGGGCCCGGCTCCAGACCCGGAGAAAAGGAGCTGGCCACGCTGTAAGCGAGACCACGGTTCTCCCGGATGTGGTCCATGAGGCGGGAAGAAAAACCGCCCCCCCCGAAGATGTAATTCATCACCTGAAAGGCGTAAAAATCCGGGTTGGCCCGGGCTATCCCCAGGCTCCCCAGGACGATGTTGGCCTGGGTGAGGTCTTTGTCCACCACCGCCACCCGGGGCTCGTTGAGGGGCGGGATGGGCGGCAGCTTCGGGGGTGCAAGGGGACCCGGGGCCCAGGCCCCGAAGGTCTGGGTCACGCATTTCTCCGCCTCCTCCCGGCTCAAATCACCCACCAGCACCAGGATGGCGTTGTTGGGGCGCCAGTAGCGGCGGTGAAAAACCGCCAGGTCCTGGCGGGTGATGGCGCTCAGGCCCGCGGCGGTGCCCCGCACCGGCCGTCCGTAGGGGAAGGGGCCATACAGCTCCCGGTCGAACTCCCGGACTGCCACCACTCCGGGCTCGTCTTCCTCGCTTTTCAGGGCCGCCTTGAGTTGCGTGACCTTGCGTCTAATCTCCCCCGGGGCAAACGCCGGGTTCAGGACCACGTCCTGAAAGAGGTCCAGGCCCCGGTCCAGGTCCTTCTTCAGGACCGTGAGACTCACGGTGGCAAAGTCGGCGCCCCCGGAGGCGCTGAGCTTGGCCCCCAGAAAGTCCAGCTCCTGGGCGATGGTGGTGGCGCTGCGCTTCTGGGTGCCGCTCAACAGGAGCTGGGCGGTGAGGTTGGCCAGGCCGGCCTTCTCCGCCGGCTCCTGTAAGAGTCCGCCCTTGACCAGGAGCTGCATGGTCACCAGGGGCAGCTCGTGGGCTTCGGAGAACAGCCAGACAAGGCCGTTGGGGAGCTCCCGCCTCTCCCCCAGGACCTGGATGGGCGCCTGGGGGGCCTCCGCGGCCAGGGCCCAGCCACAGAGCAGGGCCAGGGCCAGTATCCCGACCCCCACCGGCCATATCCCCCGCCTGAGCCCCGGCTGCCTACTCAACCTGGCCTCCGGGACGGAAGCGCTCCACCACCGGTTTGTCGGTCTTGATGGGCACCAGCACTCCCACGGTGCGGTTATCCTCCTTAAGGTAGTCCCGGGCCACCCGGCGCAGGTCTTCCGGGGTCACCTGGAGGATTTTGGGGATGAATTCCCTCACCAGGTCCCAGCGGGCCACGGTGGCCAGCCGCCCCAGAATCATGCCCCGGTAAAACAGGGAATCCAGGGACATGTAAAAGGAGGCCTGGACCTGGTTCTTGGCTTTCTGCAGCTCGGTCGCGCTCACCAGCTCCGTCTGCAGCCTCTTGATTTCCCGGTTCAGCGCCGCTTCCAGTTGAGCTGCGGACTTGCCCGGCAGGGGCTGGCCATAGAGGGTGAAGACCGTGGGATCGGCGGTGTCGAAGTCGTAGTCCGCGCCGGCCTCCAGGGCCAGGCGGTCCTGATAGACCAGGCGTTGGTACAGACGGGAGGAGCGCCCCTGGGAAAGCACCCGGGACAGCAGCTCCAAGGGGTAGGCGTCCGGCTGCCGCCAGTTGGGAACGTGGTAGAGCATGACCACGTAGGGTAGCTGCGCCTCCCGGCGCACGGTCACCCGGCGCTCCCCGTACTGGCGGGGTTCCACCGCGGTGACCTGGGGCGGCTCCGGTCCCTGGGCCAGCTGCCCGAAGGTGGCCTCCACCAGCTTCAAGGCCTCCTGGGGGTCCACGTCCCCCGCCACCACCACGGTGCAGTTGTTGGGCTGGTAGTAACGGTGGTAGTACTTGAGGAAATCCTCCCGGGTGATGCTCTCGATGTCGTGGAACCAGCCGATGACCGGCCAGTGGTAAGGGTGGGCGGTGAAGGCCGCGGCCCTGGTCTCTTCCAGGAGGTAGCTCACCGGGTCGTCGTCGGTGCGCAGGCGCCGCTCTTCCAGCACCACCTTCTTTTCGGTGTTAAAGCCCTCCGGCGTCACCGAGAGGCCCTTCATGCGGTCGGCTTCCATCTCCAGCCAGCGTTTCAGCTCGGTCTTGGGGCCGTTTTCAAAGTAGGCGGTGTAGTCCCGGCCGGTGAAGGCGTTGTCCGTGCCCCCCGCCTTCTGCACCTCCCGGGAAAAGACCTTGGCCCCATAGCGGGCCGTGCCCCGGAACATCAGGTGCTCCGTGAGGTGGGAGATGCCGGTCTTGCCGAAGTCCTCGTTGCGGGAGCCCACCTTGTACCAGACCTGCAAGGAGATGAGCGGGGCCCGGGACTCCTTCAGGATGAGCACCTTCAGGCTGTTGGGGAGCTGGGCCTCCACCACCCCGGCGAAGGGGTCCGGAGCGTCCGCGGCCTGCAATGGAGCAGGGCCCCAGGCCCAGAGCAGCAGTACCAGGAACAGCACCCCCGGGGCCGCCGCATGCCGGCGCCGCCCCTGGGCTTCCCGGCGGGGAAAAAGCTTCAGCATCTGTGGTTATCCATAATTACAAAGGCCCCAGGCCCCCAGGACCTGCGGCCCGTTGCCCCCCGGCCCTCCCCCGGCGGGGCGGTAAGGCTGGTTCCCAGCCATAATTACGATATACATTCCCGGAGGCGAATGCAAGAGCAGTAATTTTTTCCCTGCCCCCGGCCCTCATTGGCCCCAGGCGCCCCTGGACCTGGAACTCCACCGCCGCCGGGTGAGCACTGCCCCCAGAGTGGCGCCCGCCAGGTCCAGGGCCACATCCGGGAAGCTGCCGGTGCGGGAGCTGACCAGGCATTGGTGGCCTTCGTCCACCAGCGCCACCGCCAGGCACACTGCCAGGGACCACGCCACTGACTTGCCCCGTCCATAAACTTGCCGCCCCCGTAAGGCCCGGAACCACAGGGAAAAAAGGATCCCGTAACCAAAGAGGTGGCCCCCCTTGCGCAGCGCCGCGTTCAACGTCTCCAGGTGCGCGGGACTCAAGAAAGGCGCCCAGGAAAGCAGCCAGTTCACCAGGTTCAGGGTTCGGGAGCTGGCGCCCAGGTCCCCGGAGAGCACCAGGATAGCGGCCGTGCCCAGAAAGGGGGGCAGCCAGTAGGACAGAAAATCACGGACCTGGGGCCAGGGGCGCAATGGGGTTCCTTTACCGGGCGCGGGCCAGGGCGCCGGGGGGGAGTTCATCCGAGAATAGCGTCCACAAAGGCCTGGGCGTCAAAGGGCTTGAGGTCTTCCAGGGACTCTCCCACCCCCAGGAAGCGCAGGGGCAGGCCGGTTTCGTGGGCCACCGCCAGGGCCATGCCGCCCTTGGCGGTGCCGTCCATCTTGGTGAGGATGATGCCCGTGACCCCCACGGCCTCCAGAAACACCCGGGCCTGGCTCAGGGCGTTCTGCCCGGTGGTGGCGTCCAGGATGAGCCAGACTTCATGGGGCGCGCCGGGCATTTTTTTGGCCGCGGTGCGCTGGACCTTCTTCAGCTCCTCCATGAGGTTGACCTTGGTCTGCAGCCGGCCCGCGGTGTCGATGTACACGGTGTCCGCCCCCCGGGCCTGGGCCGCGGCCAGGCCGTCAAAGACCACCGCCGCGGGGTCGGCTCCGGATCCCTGCTTGATGACCGGCGCGGCCACCCGCTCCCCCCAGACCTCCAGTTGCTCCACCGCCGCGGCCCGGAAGGTGTCCGCGGCGATGAGCAGGGGCTTGAGGCCCCGGACCCGGTCCCGGTGGGCCAGCTTGGCGATGGTGGTGGTCTTGCCCACCCCGTTCACCCCCACCAGCAGCACCACCCAGGGGCGGGCGGTGATTTCCCCGGGGGGCGGCGCCTGAAGCAGGGCCAGCATTTCTTCCCGCAGGGCCTTTTTCAGGAGGGCCGCGTCCCCCAGCTCCCGGCGCTTCAGCTTCTCCTGCAGGGCCTTGACCAGCGCCAGGGTGGTCTCCACCCCCAAATCCGAGGTGATGAGGAGCTCTTCCAGGTCTTCCAGGAGGGCGGCGTCGATTTGGCCGCGGCCTCTCACCAGGCGGTCCAGGCCGTCGGACAAGGCCTCCCGGGTGCGGCTTAAGCGCTCCCGGAAGCGCCGGAACAGGCCCTGGCGCGACTCCCCGGCCCCGGCTTGAGATTCCTCCAGGTCTTCGGTGAGGGGTGCAGGGGCGGGACCCGCCCCTACATCGGCCTCCGCTGGCGGCGGCTCCAGGGCGGGCTGCTCCGGTTCTTTGGCGGCCGTCGTTTCGGCCCCGCCCTCCGGAGCCGGTTCTTCCTGGCAGTCAAGCGACCCGCCCCGGTCCTTATCTTTACGGCGGAACCAGCGGCGCATCGTCAAGCGGTGGTGATGCGGGAGAAGTCGGCCATCTGCAAAAAGGTCTGGCTGATGCGGGCCAGCAGGCTCAAGCGGTTCCGCCGCAGCCGCTCATCTTCGGCCATCACCAGCACCTGGTCGAAGAAGGCGTCCACCGGCCCTTTGAGGCGGGCCAGGGCCCGGCAGACCCCGCCATAATCCCGGCGGTCCAGGGCGGCTTCCACCTCGGTTTCCATGAGGTTGGCCGCTTCCCACAGGACCTTCTCCTCCGGGTGCTCGAAGAGCAGCTCATCCACCCCGCCGGCTTCGGCCTCCCGGGAGATATTGATGACCCGTTTGAAGGCCACGGCCAGGGCCGGGAAGTCCGGGCTCTGGCGCACTTCCTCCAGGGCCCGCACCTTGTCCGCAGCCTCCACCACGTCCCGGCCGCCCGCGGCCAGGACCGCGGCCACGGTCTCGTGGTCGAAGCCTTCGGAGAGCAGCAGGTGCATGAGACGGGTCTGGAAGAAGTCCAGGACCTCCAAGGCCGTCTCCTCCGGGGGGCGGGAAATGATGCCCGTCAGTCGGGACAGGCAGTCGGACACCGCGGCGGGGAGGTCCAGGTGCAGGCGGTGCTGGCGCAGGATGCGGATGATGGCCAGGGCGTGGCGCCTCAGGCCGTAGGGGTCCGCGGCCCCGGTAGGTATCAGGCCCACCCCGAAGAGGCCGCAGATGGTGTCCAGCCGGTCCGCCATTCCCACCAGCGCGCCCACCAGGTCCTCCGGGAGCAGGTCATCTGCGTGCCGGGGCAGGTAGTGGGTGAAGATGGCCTGGGCCACCTCCGGGGGCTCTCCGGAAAGCTCGGCGTATTTGCGGCCCATCACCCCCTGGAGGCTGGGGAACTCCCCCACCATCTCGGTGACGATGTCGGCCTTGCACAGGGTGGCGGCCCGTTCCACGATTCCCGGGGCGACTGTTATCGGTTCCCAGGAATCGGCAGTGATATTCGCACAAAGATATTGGGCCAAGGCCCGGAAACGTTGCATTTTGTCGTAGGACGTCCCCAACAGGGAGTGAAAGACCACGCCCTTGAGGGCATCCACCCGTCTTTCCAGGGGCGTCTTCTTGTCCACTTCGTAGAAGTACATGGCGTCGGCCAGGCGCGCCCGGAGCACCCGCTCGTGCCCCTGGCGCACCAGGTCCGGGTTGCGGGCCAGGGTGTTGTTGATGGCGATGAAGTGGGGCAGGAGTTTGCCGTCTTTACCCCTGAGGGAGAAATAGCGCTGGTGCTCCCGCATGGCGGTGATGAGCACCTCGTCGGGCAGAGCCAGGAACTTGTCCTCAAAGCCGCCCACCACCGCGGAGGGGTACTCCACCAGGAAGGTGTTCTCTTCCACCAGCCCCGGGTTGGGCACCACTTCGCCCCCCACCTGGGCCGCGGCCCGGGCCAGCTCCGCTTCCAGGTGGGCCCGCCGGGCCCCGGGGTCCACGATGACCTGGGCCAGACCCAGCGCGGCCACATAACCGGCGGCATCCTTCACCTCCAGGGCCTGGGGGGCCAGGAAGCGGTGGCCGTAGGTCACCCCGCCGCTCACCACGTCCGCCAGGGCAAAGGGCACCACCTCCCCCCCGAAGCGGGCCAAAATCCAGTGGATGGGCCGGGCAAAGGTAAAGGACAGCGACCCCCAGCGCATGGACTTGGGGAAGCTGAGACTCTGGATGAAGGGCGGCAGCACCTCTTGCAGGCGCCGGGCCGTAGGGGCTCCGGGAGTGTGCCGGCGCACCCCCAGGTAGACCCCCTTGGGGGTCACCACCTCAATGAGCTGGCTCAAATCCACCCCCTGGGACCGGGCAAACCCCTGGGCCGCGGGGGTGGGATTGCCGGCGGCGTCAAAGGCCACGCTCTTGGCCGGGCCGATGACCTCCGCGGTCACCTCTGCCTGGGCCGCCGCCACCCCCCGGGCCACCAGAGCCAGGCGCCGGGGCGTGCCCCAGGTCACCACCTCCCCCACCCCGATGCGCTCCTGCTCCATGAGCCGGCGGAAGCCCGCCGCCATCTCCGCCAGCACCGGCGGGATAAAACGGGCGGGAATTTCCTCGGTGCCGATCTCCAGCAACAACTCGCTCGCCATATCTTCCTCGCTTAGAACTGTCAACCTGTCAGCTACAAAACCTGCCACCACTGCTCACTGCTCACTATTTTTTCAACAGCGGAAAGCCCATCTCCTGCCGCTGTTTCAAATACGCCTCGGCGCACAGGCGGGCCAGGTTGCGCACCCGGCCGATGATGCTGGCCCTCTCCGCCACGCTGATGGCCCCCCGGGCGTTCAGCAGGTTGAAGGTGTGGGAGCACTTCAGGCAGTAGTCGTAGGCCGGCAGCACCAGCCCCAGGGCGATGATGCGCTGGGACTCCTGCTCGTACATGTCGAACAGCTTGAAGAGCATGTCCACGTCCGCCTGCTCGAAGTTGTACACGGAGTGCTCCACCTCGCCCCGGTGGTGGACGTCGCCGTAGGTGACCCCCTTGGTCCACTCCAGGTCGTAGACGCTCTCCACCCCCTGAAGGTACATGGCGATGCGCTCCGGCCCGTAGGTGAGCTCCACGCTGATGGGGTCCAGGTCGATGCCGCCGCACTGCTGGAAATAGGTGAACTGGGTGATCTCCATGCCGTCCAGCCACACTTCCCAGCCCAGGCCCCAGGCCCCCAGTGTGGGGGATTCCCAGTCGTCCTCCACGAAGCGCACGTCGTGCTCCAGGGGGTCCAGCCCCAGGGCCCGGAGGCTGTCCAGGTAGATTTCCTGGATGTCCTTGGGGGAGGGCTTCATGATTACCTGGTACTGGTAGTAGTGCTGCAGGCGGTTGGGATTCTCGCCGTAGCGGCCGTCCGTGGGGCGCCGGGAGGGCTCCACGTAGGCCACGTTCCAGGGCTCAGGCCCCAGGGCCCGGAGCAGGGTGTGGGGGCTGAAGGTGCCGGCCCCCACCTCAATGTCATAGGGTTGGGCGATGACGCAGCCCCGGTCCGCGAAAAAGCGCTCCAGGGTCATGAGCAATTCCTGGAAAGTCATCTGCCATACCTCCCCTGCGCGGAAAAATATCTGTGCAATCTACCAGTTAAAGGGCGTCCTTGTCAAGATTGTTAGGGCTCAGGTAAATTTTGCCTCGTCGGGCCGGGGTTCTGGCCGGCGCCGGCTGCCATTACCCCTTGACGCCCAGGCGGCGCCGGGTTATATGAAAAGCCACAGGCACGTAGCTCAGGGGGAGAGCACCACCTTGACGCGGTGGGGGTCAGGGGTTCAAATCCCCTCGTGCCTACCAGGATTTTCCAGGGCGGCTCCGGGCCGCCCTGATTTTTCAGGACCGCAGCAGGCATACTCTTCACTGCTCGCTGCTCACTTACAAAAATATGCGCCCCATGCAAATTCAGCCGGAGTGCCGCCCTTGCCTGGAGCGGCTGGTGGACTTGGCGGTGAAACTGGCCACGACGGACCCGGACCGCCGCGGCCGGGCCCGCCAGGCCGCGCTGGAGATCATTGAGCGCGAGTTTTCCTACCAGGCCATCCCGGCCCGCATCGCCAACCGCTACCACCTGGCCATCCAGGAGGTCACCGGCAACCCCGACCCCTTCGCGGCCCGGAAGGCCCTGGAGACCGCGTATCTGGCCGGCATGTATGAGCGCCTGGCCCCGGCTTACGGCCGGGACCTGGAGTCCCTCCTGAAGCTGGCGGCGGCGGGCAATGCGGTGGATTACTTCCGCAGGCAGGCGGAGGTGGCCCGGGAGATGCTGGCCCGGCCGGAGTTGGGGGCCTCGCACCTCCCCGATTTTCAGCGCGCCCTGGAAGCCGCCCCCGGCCTCGCCCTCTACCTGGCGGACAACGCCGGGGAGCAGTTCTTCGACCGCCCCCTGGTGGCGCACCTCCGGCGCCGGGGCTGGGAGGTGCTTTACGTGGTCAAGGCCGGCCCCATCCAGAACGACCTCACCCGGGAGGACCTCTACGCCTCTGGCCTGGGTCCGGCCCTGGAGCCGGTCACGGACACCGGCGCCCGCACCGTGGGCCTGGTCCTGGAAGAAGCAAGCCCGGACTTCCGGGAGCTCTTTCACCGGGCCGGCCTCATCATCGCCAAGGGCATGGGCCATTTCGAGACCCTGAGCCCGCGGCCCGACCCTCGCCTCTATTTCCTCCTCCAGGCCAAGTGCGTCCCGGTGGCCCAGGCCCTGGGGGTGCCCCGGCGCACCTTTGTCCTGGCCCGGGCCGGGGCGATTTCCCTTGACACCCCCGGCCGGGAAGAGTAAAAAGAAAGCACTTGCAGGTCCCTCAGGGGTAAAAGGGAAGACGGTGAAAGGCCGTCGCGGTCCCGCCGCTGTATTGGGGGACGAAACCGGCACCAGGCCACTGGGGGGAGAGCCCCGGGAAGGCGCCGGCGGTAGGCTGATCCCAGAGCCAGAAGACCTGCCTGCAAGACAGGGCGCCGGAGCTGCGCGGTCAGTCCCGGCGCCATACTTGAGGACCAAGAAAGACGGGTGCAATCCTCAATTCTCTGTCAGGGGGAATTGGGGATTTTTTTTGGAGCAGTGGCGTCTGACCACTGGCCACTGATCACTTTTTCCCATACCGCTATCAACCATGTATAAAGGGTTCTTTATCCGGGGGCGCATTGCCCCTCTCCTTATCCACGGCGCCCTGTTGGTCCTGGTCCTGGGGGTTCTATGCACCCCGCTTCCAGGGGAAGGCGGCCCCCCAGGCCAGGACCGGCAGGATTTTACTTCCCGGCTGCCCCAGCGCCTCATTTCCCTGGCCCCCAGCATCACCGAAATCCTGTATTTCCTGGAGCTGGGCGATAAGGTGGTGGGGGTCACCTCCTACTGCAACTACCCCGCCGAGGTGAAGGAGAAGCCCCGGGTGGGCACTTACTGGGAATACAACCTGGAGGCCATCCTGGCGCTGAAGCCGGACCTGGCGCTGGTCATGGCGGACCAGGCGGAGGGGGAGAGTTCCCTGGCGGGGCTGCGCCACTGGGGCATCCCGGTGTACCGGGCCCAGGCCGACACCCTGCCCCAGCTCTTCCAGACCATTGAGGACATCGCCCGCCTCACCGGCCAGGAGGAGGTGGCCCGGCGCCGCCTGCCGAAGCTAAAGGCCCGGGTGCACCGGGTGGAGGCGGCGGTCCACGGGCTGCCCCGGCTCCGGGTGTTTCTCCAGATTGACGAGGAGCCCCTCATCACCGCAGGCCGGGCCGCGGTGCACCACGACCTCATCCAGCGGGCCGGAGGCCTCAACATCGCCGGCTTCCTGGAGCCCCGCTACCCCATCTTCAGCCTGGAGGAGGTGCTCAAGGCCCAGCCGCAGGTGATCCTGTTCACCAGCATGGTGGGAGAGCAGGCGCTGCCGGGCCGCCTGGCTTTCTGGCGCCGCTGGCCCATGCTGCCGGCGGTGGCTGAGGGCCGCCTCCACTGGGTGGACCCGGACCTCATCGACCGCCCCGGCCCCCGCCTGGTGGACGGCCTGGAACTCCTGGCCCGCCTCTTCCATCCGGAGACCGCCGGCGGGGTTAGTCCCGAGTCCCGAGCCATGAAATAACCACAAACGACCGGGGACCGGGGACTTGCGACCCGGGACTAGCGGGGCATTCCGGGTCCAGGACCGCCCGGATGGCCCCCGCCCCCGCCACCGCCGTGGGGCGCCGGGGCCGGGCGCGGCGCCGGGGCCGGCCGGAACTCCGGAGCCCGGGGCATGGGTTGGCGCTGCCGCATGAGTTCCTGCTGGCGCCTCTGGAACTCCTGGAATCCCGGCTGCTGCAGGCGCTGCTGCTCCTGCTGGCGGAGCTGCTCCCGCCGCTGCCGGAAGCGCTCCTGCTGCATCTCCTGCTGCTGCTGCTCCTGGGGCGTCCAGATGCTGCGCGGCGCCTCGGGACCGCGGCGCATCCCCCGGATAACCTCCGGCTGCGGTGTCACTTCCCGGGGGGGCGCGGCTTTCCGGGGAGGTATCACCTCCCGCCGGGGGGCCGCCTCCTTGGGCGCGGCTTCCCTGGGGGGCTGGGCTTCCCGCATCCGCTCCCGCATCTGCGGGGTTTCCTTCACTGCGCCCCGGGGCAGTTCCACGCCCTTCAGGCCCCGCAAGGCCTCGGGGCCGGTGGCCTTGGTCGGCACCACCACGGCCTTGGGAATCTCCGCCTTCAAGCCGGGGACGTTGCGGGGCGGGCCCACCGCATTGGGCCGGGCAATCTCCCGCTGCACCCGGTTGAAGTCGGCCTTGTGCACCTCAAAGCGCCGGCCTTCACGCACCGCCTCGGGCACCGCGTCCCGGAAGTATGGATGGCGCTCCAGGAACTCCCGGGAGGGTAAGACGTTGTGGAACCTGCGAAAGTCGGCGCGGTCCACGAACCGGTGGAACCTAACGCGGTCAATATGGCAGGCCCGGATGATGAAGGGAAACGGCGGCCCGAAAAAGAAATACGCCCGGGGAGCCCAAAAGGGATAGTAGCAATCGGTGAGAAAAGCTGTGCCCGGCCACAGGTAGGGATAGTAGCCGAGGGGGGCCAGACACCCGCACCCGTAGTAGGAATAGGCCGGGATGAAAGGCTGCCCGAACCCCAGCAAAAAGTTGGCCGCGCCCGCGAAAATCCAGAAAGGCAGGGTGAGGAGGTCCAACAGCGGCGCACCGGGATAATACCCGGTGGCGGGGTAATAGGCCGGCGCCGGCACGTAGTTGGGGGGCGGAATGGGGGCCCAGCCGATGTACTCCTCGCCGGTGCGCCAGGCCACCGTGGAAGGATACCAGGTCCGGCCGGGATACCAAACCCAGCCGTACTCCGGGGTGGGGAACCAGTTGCCGTAATGGTAGGTGGCCCAACCCCAGGGTTCCCCGGTCTCAAAGACCCAGCCCTCAGGACTGGGGACCCAGCGGCCGTTCAGGTAAGGACGCCAGTCATCAGACACGCCGCGGGGATACCACACCGGGCCGTAGTTGGCATAATCCACCCAGATGCCGTCGGGGGCCAGGGCGTCATAAAACATGGCCACATCGTCGGCGTCGGCCCGGGCCGGCGGCGCGGCCCCCGCCACCAAGGCCAGCGCCGCCGCCAGGGCCAGGGCAGCCATCAGCCTCGATTTTGCTGCTTTCCGGTTCATTGCCCCTAGCTCCTTTGCAGGGCCCCGATTCCCGGCGTCATCCAGACGCTGCCATTCTGCTGACTCTGCTTGCCCGGAGTCCCATATAGTTAAAATAATGACCTTTTCCATGGAATCAAGCTGGGGGGGGAAGGAAAAAGGACCGCAACCGCCCGGGGAGGACTTCCCCGGGCGGAAGTACCCTGGTGGGTTTCAGATTAGAGCTCAGCCCGGGAAATGGAAGTCAAAGTCATCGGGGTCTTTCCCGGCCCAGCGCCAGCCCAGGCTGATGATCACCCGCCACCAGCCGGTGTAGACCACCGCCGCGGCCAGGAAGCAAAGGAGCGCCAGCCAACCCCCTTCGCACAGGGCCCCCAGGTAGAGGAGCACGGCCATGAGGATCGCGCCGACCACCAACTGGATAATTTCCGGCAGGTAAGGTCTCATGCTTTTAATCTTAACTGAATTTGCCCCTGGGGGCAAAGGCGCCCCGGCCCCGGCCTTAAATCAGGCCGCTCCCCAGGGCCAGGGCCACGGCCAGGAGCATGGCGGCCACCAGGTACTGCACCTGCCGCATGGTCACCCTCCGGAGCAGGAGGCGGCCCAGGGAGGCGCCGGCCCAGGCCGACAGGACCGCGGCCGCGAGGAGCAGGCGGCTGCCGCCATAGGCGATGCCGGAAAAATGGGAGCCGTAAACCAGGACCCGGGGCACGTCCACCAGGCAGGCCACCGCCACCCCGGTGGCGACAAAGGCCTCCGGGGACAGGCCGGCCCTGACCAGGAAGGCGCTCCGCAGCGCCCCCTGGTGGCCGGAAAGCCCCCCGAAAAACCCGCTCAAGACCCCGCCCACCACCAGGTGCCGGCCGCCAAAGGAGAGCCTGGAGAGGGCCGGGACAAACTCCATCAGGGCAAAGACCACCATGAGCGCCGCCACCACCAGCTTCACCGGCAGGACTTGCAACTCCCGGCCCCCGAAATGGTAGCTGTAGAGCGGCGCCAGATTAGCAAGCCATAACAGGGTGAGGGCTCCCAGATAGGCCGCGGGCAGAGCCGGCACCCCCAAGCGCAGCACCGCCCCTTTGTCCGCCTGCCGGCCCAGCAGGGCCAGCTTGAAGAGGTTGTTGCCCAGGTGCACCACCGCGGTGAGGGCCACGGCCAGCTCCACCGGGAAAAACAGGGCAAACACCGGCAGCAGCAGGGTCCCCAGGCCGAAGCCGGAGAACAGCGTTAATCCCGAAGTGAGGAACGCGGCCAGGCAGATGACGACATAGTGCACGGCTGCCCTCCAGCCAACCCTCCCTAAGCTTCCGGGGTGAACTGGGACAGGTCGTAAATCCCCAACTGTTTCTCCAGGGCCGCCACTTCCCCCACCATCCTCTCAAAGCCGTCCCGGCCGAAGAGGGCCTGCTCCCGGTCCTCAAACTCCTCTCCCAGGGCCTGGTATTCCTGGGCCGATACCAGGGAAGGAAAAACGGGAAACAGGACGGTGTCCTCCCGGGCCGCGTGGGGGCGATACATACGGAGGAACTGCCGCAGCAGGTCCGGCAACCGCCGCCGGGCCTCCGGGGTCTTCAGGGCCCCCGGTGCGGCCAGCTTCAGGATGCCCCCGGTAAGGCGCCGGCCGGCCTGGTGCTGCCGCCGCAGCATGGCCACCAACTCCACCAGCCGCCCGGCCTTCTCAAACCTGGGGAAGATATGGTCCTCCTCCAGCTTTTCGTGGTAGTCCTCCACAAATTTGCGGATGATCCCCGCAGCCCCCGCCAGGACCGTCGCGGGAAATTCTTTCCCCGTTTCTACCCGCGCGGCAATGTCGTCATAGATCAGCAATACCCGGCGGAGCACGCCGTGCTCCCGCATCAGGTCCTCCAGGGGGGTAACCTCAAGGACGGCCGCGGCCGCCGCGGGCTTCCCCGGTTTTTCCGGCTTGGTTGACGGCGACGGGGCCGCCTGACTTCCCGCCACCACCGGCAGGGCCCCGGCCAGGACCAGCAGGGTGCCGGTTTGCAGCCATTCGCGGCGGCTCAAGGATGGGTATTTGCCCTCTGCCATGACAGACCCCCATTGTGACTTTGTCTATCAAAATAGGACGCGGGCGCGGCTCGTCAAGTCGGGAAGGGCAAGCGCCTGGAAAAACTGGGGGGGCTAACACTTGAGAAGGGTTCCGCCAAAATTTTCGCGAATATCTCTAGCGGAAATGGCAGGCCACCCAGTGGCCGGGAGCGGTCTCCCGGAACTCCGGCACCACGTCCCGGCAGAGGGGGATCTGGGCCTCGGGACAGCGGGGGTGAAAGGGACAGCCGCTGGGCACGTTGATGGGGCTGGGGGGCTCCCCCTTAAGAACGGGCGGCTGAAAGGGCCGCTCCGGGTCCGGCAGGGGCACCGCGGCCAGAAGGGCCTCGGTGTAGGGGTGGAGCCGGGCCCCGGCAAAGACCTCCCGGGGGGCCATCTCCATGAGGCGGCCCAGGTACATCACCGCGATGCGGCCGCTCACCTGGGAAATCACGCTCAGGTCGTGGGAGATGAAGAGATAGGTGAGGCCGTGGCGGGACTGGAGATGGGTCAGAAGGTTCAGGATCTGCGCCTGGATGGAAACGTCCAGGGCGCTCACCGGTTCATCCGCCACCATCAGGCGGGGCTTCAGGGCCAGAGCCCGGGCGATCCCCAGGCGCTGGCGCTGGCCGCCGCTGAACTCATGCGGGTAGCGCTCCAGGTGTTCCTCCCCCAGGCCCACCTCGGCCAATAGCTCCACCACCCACTCCCGGCGCTCCGCCCGGGTGCCCAGACCGTGAATGACGAAGGGCTCTTCCAGGAGGCGCTCTACGGTCATGCGGGGATTGAGGGAGGAGTAAGGGTCCTGGAAGATGATCTGGACCTGGCGCCGCAGGTTCTTGAGGCGGGCCCGCCCCATGCCAGTGAGCTCTTCGCCGTCGAAGTACACCCGGCCCTGGGTGGGAGGCAGCAGGGCCAGGAGCAGGCGGGCCAGGGTGGACTTGCCGCAGCCCGACTCCCCCACCAACCCGAGGGTCTCGCCGGCGTTCAGGGTGAAGGTCACCCGGTCCACCGCCTTCAGCAGCGGCCCCCGGCCCCAGGGCCCGGCCAGGCGGAAGTGGCAGCTCAATTCCTGGGCTTCTAACAGAACCTCAGCCATGGCGCCGAAAGTCTTTCCCCCCAAATGGGTTAACAAAGGGGCACCGCGTGCTGTGCCCTTGCCAAGCCCCTCACCGGGCCGGGACCGTGAAGACCTCCTCCCCTGCCAGCCAGGCTTCCGCGGGCCGGGGGTGGGCCAAGTAGTCCTGCACGGCCTGGGCCAGATCCACCGCCCGCCACTGGCAGCCCAGGGCCTGGGCCCCCGCGACCAGGCCGGCGCTCACCGACAGCACGATCTCATAGCGGTGGGAGTAAAACTCGAAGCTGCTCAGGGGGTTGCTTAGCTCCTCCCGGCACTGCCGGGCGTCAAGTGAGTGCATGGCCCGGCAGAGCAGTGGCCGGGCCGGGTAAACCCCGCAGCTGTCCTCCTTCAGGAAGGGGCAGGGAAGCTGGCTCCGTATCAGGGCCACTTCCTTTTTTCCCTTGCCGGCCTTGCGGGCCAGGTTCCCGGCCAGCCGCCGCCGCAATTCCTCTTTCTCCGCCGGGGAAAAGTGCCGGTCCACGTATTCTCCCAGGAGCAGCGCCTCGGGGGGCGTCAGCTCCACCTGGTTGAAACAGCAGTGGGGGCAGCCTGGCCCGCAGGCCAGGGGCCGGGGCAGGGAACCTTCCCCCTCCACCCGGGCGATGAGGTGCTCCGCCAGAAACACCGCGCTGGCCGCGGTTTCCAGGGCCGCAGCCCGGCTCCTGCCGGCCTGGACGATCTGCACCACGGTGTCCTTTTGCCGGGCCACCAGGTCCGCGTCCAGGGGGTTGAACTTAAGCCAGCGCTGATAAATGGTGAGGATGTCCTCAGCCATGAGCAACCCCCGGCGGTGCCGCCTCCTCTTCGCAGGCGGGCACGGCCAAGCTGATTTCCGCCTGCCAGGGGCAGCCGCAAAAATAATAAAAGGCCCCGTCCCCCACGGAGAATTCCTTATAGGCCAGATAAGCACAGGCGAAGCAGCATTCGGGCAGGTCGTCCGCATCCGCGCCCGGGACGCTCAACTGCCCGGTGGAAAATTCCGCCACCCGGATCATGACACCATCCAGCAGCGCACCCGGTGCTCTGGGCCCGCTTCCACCCAGGGCGGTTCCTCCCGGCAGCGGGGCTGGGCCTCGGGGCAGCGGTCCCGGAACCCGCAGCCCGGCGGCGGCTCCTGGGGCACCTGCCCCGGCACCGCGGCCAGCACCTCCCCCGGCGCCTGCCCAAAGTCCAGCTTGGGCACCGAGGCCAGCAGGCCCCGGGTGTAGGGGTGGGCCGGGGCCTTGAAGAGGTCCCGGGTGCGGGCCTCCTCCACGATGAGGCCGGCGTACATCACCGCCACCCGGTCCGCGGTCTGGGCCACGATGCCCAGGTTGTGGGTGATGAAGAGCACCGCCAGCCCCATTTCCTCCTGGAGGCGGGCCAGCAGGGCCAAAATCTGGGCTTGGATGGTGACGTCCAGGGCCGTGGTGGGCTCGTCGGCGATGAGCAGGTCCGGGTTGCAGGCCAGGGCCATGGCCATGAGGGCCCTCTGCCTCAGGCCCCCGGAAAGCTGGTGGGGGTACTGGCCCAGCCGCCCCTCCGCCTCGGGCAGGCCCACCCGGGTGAGGGCCGCCGCGGCCTCCCTGAGGGCCTCCTGGTGGCCCAGCCCCCGGTGCAGGCGCAGCACTTCCGCCACCTGCTCGCCCACGGTGAGCACCGGGTTCAGCGCCGTCATGGGCTCCTGGAAGACCATGGCGATGCGGTTGCCCCGCACCTGGCGGAGCCGGGCCGGCGGCGCGGCGCTCAACTCCTCGTCCCGGAAGCGCACCGTGCCCGCCACCTCCGCCGGGGGCTCGGGCAGCAGGCGCAGGATGGAGAGCGCGGTGACGGTCTTGCCACAGCCCGACTCCCCCACCAGCCCCAGGGTTTCCCCGGCCTTGAGCGTAAAACTCACCCCGGCCACGGCCCGGAGGCGCCCCCCCGGCAGGTCAAAGTGTACCCGCAGCTCCTGGACTTCCAGGAGGGGCTGAGCGACGGAAGATTGATGATTAGCCATAGAGGATGGAGACCGGCTCAGCTTGCCCCGCCTTCCTCCAAAGGCAGCCGGATGGTGAAGGTGGACCCCTGTCCCGGGGCGCTGTCCACCTTGAGGCAGCCGCGGTGCTGCTCCCTGACGATGAACTGGCAGATGGCCAGCCCCAGGCCGGTGCCCGTCTCCTTGGTGGAGTAGTAGGGCTGGAAGATGTGGGCCGCCACCTCCGGGGTCATGCCCTCGCCGGTGTCCGTCACCGCGATCTCCAGGTGGCCTCCCCTGACCCGGGTGGCGACGGTGAGGGTGCCCCCCCGGGGCATGGCCTCCAGGGCGTTCTTGAAGAGGTTGATGAGCACCTGGCGGATCTGCTGGCGGTCGAAGCTTACCGCCGGCAGGGGCCCGGCCGTTTCCCGGCGCACCTCGACGTGGTGCTCCTTGAAGGTGTCTGCGAAGAACTCCAGGGTCTCGTCCAGCAGGGCGCTGATGTCCCCGGGGGTCTTCTTGGCCGCGGGGGGCCGCACAAAGTCCCGCATCTCCGCCACCATGGTCTCCAGGTGGCCCACTTCCTCGGCCATGATGCCCAGCTTCTGCCTGGCCTTGGCGTCCAATTCCGTGGCGCGCTGCAACTGCTTGGCAAAACCGCCGATGATGAGCAGGGGGTTCTTGATCTCGTGGACGATGCGGGTCACGGTGTTGCCAATGGCCGCCAGGCGCTCCGACTGCAGCACCCGCTCCTCCATGTTTTGGTATTCCGTGATGTCCCGGATAATGCCAGTGAAGTACAGGTTCCCCAGGATCTCCGCCACGGAAAAGGAGATGCTCATGGGGAACTCGCTGCCGTCCCGGCGCTGGGCCGTGAGGCGCACGTGCTTGCCGATGACCCGGGCCTCCCGGGTGGCCACGTAGCGCCGCACGTACTCCCGGTGCGCCTCCTTGTGGGGTGGCGGGATGATGAGCTTCAGATCCTGGCCCAGGGCTTCGGCCCGGCGGTAGCCGAACAGGGCCTCGGCCCCGTCGTTGAAGCCCACGATGACGTGGTCCTCGTTGATGGTGACGATGGCGTCCGTGGCGCTGTTGAGGATGCCGACGTTGATCTCCTGCTTCTGGCGTAGCTCCAGGAGGCGGCAGGCCAGCTCCCTCAGGATGCGGGCCGGGGGCCCGGCCACCATGTTATTCTTCCTGGGCGTCCCGGTGAACAGCGCGGGCCGGTCCAGGATCAGGTCGAAATCTTCAGGCCTGAGCTCCGGCAGCGCCGCCACCGGCCATCCCTCCCGTTCTCCGGGCGCGCCCCCGAAGAGCCGGACTTCCACGGGGGGGTAGCCTTCCAGGGAAAAGGGCCGGGACACCGGGCGGCAGGCGAATCTGTCCCGGTCCACGATGATGGCGATGCGGATGGGCTTGGCGGAGTTTTCGGCTTCCGGTTTCCGGTTTTCGGTAGGCATGAGAGCCAGTCTCTTTGGGTTTATCACCCGAAAACTGAAAACTGAAAACTGAAAACTGGAAACTGGAAACTATCCAAAAAGCGCCTCCGCCAGTCGGGTCAGGGGTTCCAGACCCTGGATCTCGCTGTCGAACAGGGGGACCAGGGCCCGCACCTGGCCGTTAAAGAGCCGCCAGATGGTCTTCAGGTGCTCAGCCTGCATGGCCCGGCGGTTCAGAATAAACTCGGGGGCCTCGGCCCCGGGCTCCGGGATGAGGCCGTTGACGATGATACCCCCCACGGGGATGCCGAAGTCGGTGAACCACTTGAGAAACCGGGTGATCACCGCGATGGGCAGGGCCTCGGGCAGAGTAACGAAGAAGAAGGCGGTGAGCTCCGGGTCCGTCAGGAGATCCCGGGCGTGGGCCATGCGCTCCCTAAAGTGCACCAGGTAGTCCATCAGGGGGTCGGCCTCCTCCTTCTTGGTGAAGGACAGGAGCTGGCGCAGGCTCTTGGCCTCCTCCCGGCTCTTGAGCATCTTGTCCACCCACAGGGAGTAGACCTTGCTCATGCCCAGCAGGCGCCGGGCGTTGGCCGTGGGCGCGGTGTCGAAGACGTAGGCGTCGTACTGCTCCCCGAACATCAAGTCCAGCATGTTCTCGAACATGGCCGATTCTTCGAAGGCCGGGTTGAGCGTGGCGGTGTCCACGAAGTCGTCGGCCTTGAGGTGCAGGTCGGCAAACCGGAGGAACCAGTTGATCTTTTCCCGGATCTCCCGCTTGGACTTCTCGATGGTCTCCGTGGTGTCGATCTCGTAGGCAAAGGCCTGGGGGAACCCCGGGATGGGGGTCATCTTGCCGAAGACGTCAAAGCCCAGCAGGCCCGAAAGGGAATGCACCGGGTTGGTGGAGGCCAGGAGCGTCTTTTTCCCCTGGCTGGCCAGGTGCAGGGCCGTGGCCCCGGCCATGATGGTCTTCCCCACCCCGCCCTTGCCGCCGAAGAAGAGGAACCGGGCTTGGGGCTTGCCCGCCAGGAACTGCCGCATGGAGGTGGTGACGTGGTCTTCCATCCTGGCCTCCTCAGCCGCAGAGATAGTCCGCCACCCGGGCGATCATGGGCAGGCCGGTGACGTCCCGCTCCAGCTCCGGCACCTGGCCCAGCACCTGGCCGCCGAACACCCGGTCAATCTCCGCCAGGTGCTCCCCCTGCATCTCCAGGCGGCGCCGGAAATGCTCCGGCAGCCCCGGGGCCTTGAGCTCCTCGGGCAGGATCCGGTTCACCACGTAGCCGGCCAGGGGCACCTTGAAGCGCCGGAAAAGCTCCGCCGCCTTCCTCGTGTCCAGGATGATCATCTCCTCGGGCACCAGCACGAAGAAAAACGCGGTATGCTCCCGGTCCGTGAGGATGCGGGAGCTGGCGTGGATGCGGTCCCGGATGTAGAGGAGCTCTTTGAGGATGGCGTCTTCGTCCAGGGCCGCGTCCTTCTTCAAGTGGGCCGCCACCTGGTCGTACTCCCGCATCTGCTCCCTAAGCGCGGTGATCTTGTCGATCCAGGCGTCATAGACCGTGGCCATGGAGAGATAGTAGAGGGCGTGGCCCAGGGGCACCAGGTCGTAAATGTAGTAGTCGTACTCCCCGGCCACCATGATGTCCACCACCGCGTCGAAGATGGCGCTCTCCTCCATGGCCGGCTCCGCGGACGCGGCCTGGATGTAGGACTCGATCTCCTCGGGCAGGTGGGCGAAGCCGTACATGTCCCGGATCTTCTGGCGGATCTCCTCCTGGTAAGCCTTGACCCGCTGGTCCGCGTCAATCTCCTGGGCCCAGAGGTTGTCCATGATCTTCACCGGCCCCTGGCCGAAGATGTTCTGCTGGAAGATGTCGGACAGCGACGCCTGGGGGTCCACCGAGAAGACCAGGACCCGGTGGCCTTGCTGGGCCAGCCAGTAGCCCATGGCCGCGGAGAAGGTAGTCTTGCCCAGGCCCCCCTTCCCCCCGAACATCAGGTAGCGCTTTTCCGGATGAGCTTTAAGCAATGATGCGAGAGAAATTTTGCACCTCCATTGCACCAAAATCCTTTGTCATTCTGAGCCGCCGCAGGCGGCGAAGAATCTCCAGGTCTTAAACCCAATCCTGGCTCAAGTCCATCCACTGAGGATTGACCGATTCAATTAAGGCAATTTTTCTGAGTCGTCGCCATCCTTTTATTTGCTTTTCGCGTTGCAATGCTTCTATTACATCTCGAGTTTCCTCAAAATATACAAGCTTATTAATATTGTATCTCTTAGTAAAACCATCGACCACCTTATTCTTATGCTCAAACACCCTCCTTTCCAAGTTATTAGTTACACCTGTATACAGAGTTTCAGATTTATTGGTCATTATATAAACAAAATATAAGCCCATAATCCAAAAAGACTGAGACCCTTCGCCTGCGGCTCAGGGTGACAAAATCTGATACAAATTTTAATGCAAACTTAGGCCAGCGCGTCCGTCAGGTCCTTTTCCCGCAGCATGCGGCGCTTCCAGGTGGCGATCTGGGGCACCACGTAGGGCAGGAGCCGGAGGGAATAATACGGGGGCAGGATGGGCACCCCCACCAGGTCCCCCATGGTCACCAGGATGAAGAGATGCTCCATGTTGGCCCGGGTCTTCAGGGCGAAGCGGGCCGAGTCGTGGGCCGCCATGCCGTAAATGAATTCCTTGACACCCCGGAAAAAGCCGCCCTTCTTTTCTTCCGTCATGAAACCTCCGATGAGAAGCGCTATTAGCTTTCAGCTATCAGCCAGAATATTCAAATGGCTTCGGGTGCGCAAGGCGCACCCTACATTTCAACCCAAAAGTCCCCTTAACCCCCTCCCCCAAACCCTTAAGGGCACAGCCGGGGGGGGCTGTGCCACATTATTTTCCCCTTATAGGGGGTGTGGAGGGGAGCCTGAGGGGAGGGTGGGGGACTCGCGCTCCCCCAGCCCCCCTCAAATCCTCAACTCCCCTACTTCGCCTCGGCCAGGGCCTCGGGGCCTGTCTCCCGCAAGCGGCGCAGGGCCTTGATGCCCTCGGCCAGCAGGATGATGGCCGCCACCACCAGGAACAGCGCGACGATGCCCATGAGGCCGTTGCCGATCAAGGCCTCCCCCTTCACTTGGCCGCTCACCACTTTCCGCAGCAGATTAACCGAGGTGTAGAGCAGGGCGGCGATGGTGGTGATGAACATGAACCACATGGGAATGAGGGTGAAGGTGGCCTTCTTCCCCATGGAGATGAGCCATACCGAGGCCACCAGCAGGGCCAGGGAGGCCAGCAACTGGTTGGCGCCGCCGAAGAGGATCCACAGGTACTGCCACCAGCCCGTCTGCACCAGGAGCAGGACCAGGGCCGCGGCTACGAAGGTGGACACCGGGCCGCTGCGCATCACCGGCACCTGCTCCCCCACCATCTCGGTGGCGGCGATCTTCATGAAGCGCAGCACCAGCTGCATCACGGTCAGGGCCAGGACCACGATGATGACCACGGCCATGGTCTTGCCGTAATCCAGGGGCAGGCCGATCTTGGCCAGGAGGTTGCCCAGGCCGGTGGCGAACACTGCGCCCGCGCCGGGTCCTCCGGGCTTCATCAGGTCCTTATACTGGGTAAAAGGGATGGCCGCGGCCGCGGTCATCAGGGCCACCACCCCCAGGACCATCTCCGTAAACATGGAGCCCGCCAGCACCGGTTTGGCGTCGGTCTCAGTCTCCAGTTGGCGGCAGGTGCCGGAGGTGGTCACCATGGAATGCCACCCCGAGATGGCCCCGCAGGCGATGGTGACAAACAGGATGGGCCAAAGGGGGCCGATGCCGATGGTGAACTGGGTGTAGGCCGGCGCCTGGATAGGGGTGGGAAACCCCACGATGATCCCCAGGATGCCGCCCACCAGGCCGAACATGACGATGTAGAAGGCCACGTAGTTCAGGGGCAGGGCAAAACGCCAGATGGGCAGCACCGCGCTGATGTAGCAGAAAACCACCGCGAACAGCCCCCAGAGGAAGTAACTCTGGGCCTTGGCGCCCAGGAGCCGGTCCGCGGGGAAGGCCTTTCCCAGGTAGATGCCCGCCAGGGCCAGGGCCACGCAGACCACGGTCATCACCAGGATGTTCACCCGCCAGCGGTAGATCATCTGGCCCGCCAGGGCCCCGGACAAGGCCAGGATGAGGATGGCCAGGGGGCCGGCGGTGAGCTTGGTCAGCGCCCCGGCGATGACGCCGCCGAAGGCCCCGGCCAGGAGCAGCAGGTAGAAATAGATAAAAGACAGGAGGATGGTGCGGGCCCGGGGGGAGATGAGCTTGTAGCTCAGGCCGCCCAGGGACAGGCCGTCGCAGCGCATGGACACCATGCCGCTGACGTAGTCGTGCACCCAGCCGATGAAGAAGACTCCCAGGAAGAGCCACAGGAGCGCCGGCAGCCAGCCCCACTGCAGGGCGATGATGGCCCCCACCACCGGCCCGGCCCCGGCGATGCTCTTGAACTGGTAGCCGAAGAGGACATTCTTGGGAGTGGGCATGAAATCCACCCCGTCCATGTACATCTTGGCCGGGGTGACCCGGTTGGGGTCAGACTCGATGACCTTGCGGTCCACGAAGCCGGCATACCAGCGGTAGCCAAAAACCGCTACACCCAGGGCTGCCAGGATGACAAAAAGTGCACTCATGATGCGTCCTCCTTCCCGCTCCCTGAATTAAATTGACGGTCAAGCCTGACCCAATGAGGGATTAGCTATTCTTCATAGCGTTTGAAGACTAACGAGGCATTGGTCCCCCCGAAGCCGAAGGAATTGGACAGGGCGTAGCGGATTTCCGCCCGGCGGGCCTGGCCCGGCACGTAGTCCAGGCCGGCGCAGTCCGGGTCCACTTCGTCCAGGTTGATGGTGGGAGGCACGATGCCGTCCCGGATGGACAGGAGGGAAAAGATGGCCTCCACCGCGCCTGCGGCCCCCAGAAGGTGCCCGGTCATGGACTTGGTGCCGCTCACCAGGACCCGGGAGGCCTCTCCCTGGAGGATGAGCTTCAGGGCCTGGGCTTCGTTTTTGTCCCCCACCGGCGTGGCGGTGGCGTGGGGGTTAATGTAGTCCAGGTCCCTGGGGGAGATGCCCGCGTCCTCCAGGGCCAGCTGGATGCAGCGCATGGCCCCGTCGAGGTGGGGGTCGGTGATGTGGTGGGCGTCGCCGGTCATGCCGAAGCCCATGATCTCCCCGTAAATCCGGGCGCCCCGGCGGCGGGCGTGCTCCAGCTCCTCCAGCCCCAGGATGCCGGCCCCCTCCGCCAGGACAAAGCCGCGGCGCTGGACGTCAAAAGGACGGGAAGCCGCCTCGGGCCGGTCATTGTAGCCCGTGGCCAGGGCCCCCATGCGGTAAAAGGCGCTCATGGTGAGGAGCGTCACCGCGGCCTCGCTGCCCCCCGCGGCCATGAGGTCCGCCTCCCCCAGCTGGATGGAGCGGTAGGCCATGCCGATGGCGTGGGCCCCCGCGGCGCAGGCGGTGGACAGGGCGATGTTGGGGCCCTTGGCCTTGAAGCTGATGGAGACGTTGCCTGCGGCCAGGTTGGGGATCATCTTGGGCACCAGGAAGGGTGACACCCGGCGCACCCCTTCGGACAGGAGCTTCATCACCCCCTCTTCCCAGGAAGTGACGCCCCCCATGCCGCTGGCGATGATGACCCCGGCCCGGTCCGGGTCCTCGGACTCCAGATCCACCCCGGAATCGTTGATGGCCTCCATGGACGCGGCCAGGGCAAACTGGGTGAAGCGGTCGGTATACTTGATCTGCTTCAGGTCTTCCTTGGTGACTTCCTGTTTCCGGGCCTGGAGCATCTCTTTCAGGTCAAAGTTGAGGATCTCCCCGCCGATGGTGGGAAAATCCTCCGGCACCCGGTAGCGTTCCATGATCTCCGGGCTAAAGAGGCTCAGGCGGCTGATCCCGGATTCCCCGGCCAGCACTTTTTGCCACACCGTGGGCACGTCCAGGCCCATGGGAGTGACCATGCCCATGCCGGTGACCACTACCCGCCGGAGCCCCTGTTTGTTTACCGTCATGCCCCCTCCTTGCCAAAAGCCTGACCGGGCTTGTCGGCAGCCCTTGGCCGTCAGGCTGCGCCGGTGCCTGCGCGGCCTCAGAATCTCCGCATAATTAGTGGCATTGTAAATTACCCCGGGCCCCATTGCAACGGGTATTTCCTGGCCTGGCCCCGCCACCTCTGGCCTGCCCTTCGCCCTTGCCAAGCGCGGGAAAACTCCCTATCATGTTACCTGAGTGGGGCGCAGTCCGCCCCCTAAACATCCGCCGCCTTCAGCCATGGCCAAGAATCCTCCCCCCCCTGACGTGGTGGCCCGGGTGCAGGAACTCCGGGAACAGCTCCACTACCACAACTACCGTTACTACGTCCTGGACGACCCGGTGATCTCCGACGCCGAGTTCGACCGGCTGCTGGCGGAGCTCCAGAAGCTGGAGGAGCAGTACCCCGAACTGGTGACCCCGGACTCCCCCACCCAGCGGGTGGGCGCGCCGCCCCTGGAAAAGTTCGAGAGCGTCCGCCACCGCCTCCCCATGATCTCCCTGGAGAACGCCTTCACCGAGGCCGAGGCCCGGGAGTTCGACCAGCGCCTGAAGAGGTTCCTCAAAACCGACGAGGAGTTCCGCTACGTGGTGGAGCCCAAGGTGGACGGCTGCGCCATCGAGCTGGTCTACGAACAGGGCCGCTTCACCGTGGGCTCCACCCGGGGGGACGGCGTACGGGGGGAAAACGTCACCCAGAACCTGAAGACCATCCACACCATCCCCCTGCAACTGCTGAAAGCGGACGGAGTCCCCGAACTCCTGGAGGTCCGGGGCGAGGTCTACATGGACCTGGAGGAATTCAAAAAACTCAACCAGCAGCGCCTGGCCCAGGGGGAGCCCGCGTTCGCCAACCCCCGGAACGCGGCCGCGGGGTCCCTGCGCCAGCTGGACCCCAATGTCACCGCGGCCCGGCCCCTGAAGATCTACTGCTACGGGGTGGGAGAAGTGCGGGGCCGGAGCTTCGAGACCCACTGGGAAACCCTCCAGGCCCTGAAGGCCTGGGGCTTCCGGGTCAACCCCCTGATTGAGCGCTGCCTGGGCATCGACTGCGCCATCGACTACCACCGCCGGCTGGAGCGCCAGCGCCACGGCCTCCCCTACGAAATCGACGGCATGGTCATCAAGGTGGACTCCCTGGCCCTGCAGGAACGCCTGGGGACCAAGGCCCGCAGCCCCCGCTGGGCGTTGGCCTTCAAGTTCGCGGCCACCCAGGAGACCACCCGGGTGCTGGACATCCAGGTGAACGTGGGCCGCACCGGCGCCATCACCCCCATGGCGGTGATGGAGCCGGTGGAGGTGGGCGGGGTCACGGTCTCCCGGGCCACCCTGCACAACGAGGACGAAGTGGCCCGGAAAGACGTGCGCATCGGCGACACCGTCCTGGTGCAGCGGGCCGGAGACGTCATCCCCGAGGTGGTGAAGGTCATCCCGGAGCTTCGGCCCCCCGGGGCCCAGCCCTTCAAGATGCCCGGCCACTGCCCGGTGTGCGGCACCAAACTGGTGCGGCCTGAAGGGGAGAAGGTCACCCGCTGCCCCAACCCCGACTGCTTCGGGGCCCTGGTGCGCGCCATCTTCCATTTCGCCGGGAAGACCGCCATGGACATCGATGGCCTGGGGGAAAAGATCATCGCCCAACTGGTAAGCGTGGGGCTCGTCCGGGACGTGGCCGACCTCTACCGCCTCACCGAGGACGACCTCATCCCCCTGGAGCGCTTTGCGGAGAAATCGGCGCAAAACATCGTCGCCGCCATTAAGAGGAGCAAACGGCCCCCCTTCTGGCGCCTCCTCAACGCCCTGGGCATCCGCTTCGTGGGCGAGGCCACCGCCCGGGTGCTGGCCCAGCATTTCCAAAATCTTGAGGCCCTGATGGCCGCGAGCCCAGAGGAGCTGCTGGCCGTGGAGGGCGTGGGCGAACAGGTGGCCGGCAGCATCCGGGAGTTTTTTGACAATCCCCGGAACCGGGAAATCCTCCGCAAACTCCGGGAGGCCGGCGTCCAGGAGTTGCCGCCGGAGGCCCCCGCGGCCGGCCCCCTGGCGGGCAAGACCTTTGTCTTCACCGGCGGCCTGTCCCGCTTCTCCCGGGAGGAGGCCAAGGCCCTGGTCACCGCCCGGGGCGGCAAGGTGAGCTCGTCGGTGTCCGCCCAGACCGACTACGTGGTGGTGGGGGCCGAGCCGGGCAGCAAGTTCGCCAAGGCAAAGGAATTGGGGGTGAAAACCCTCGATGAGGAAGCATTCGAGGAACTTATTCGGGGAAATGGATAATGACAGAAAAGCAAAAGGCGCGGGTTCATGTCTTTATCGAGGGCCGGGTGCAGGGGGTCTTTTTCCGGGCCCACACCCGGGACCAGGCCCGGGCCCGGGGGCTCAGCGGCTGGGTGCGCAACCTCCCCGACGGCCGGGTGGAAGCCGTTTTCGAAGGGGAGCGCCCGGCCCTCACCAGCATGCTGGCCTGGTGCCGCCAGGGCCCCCGCTACTCTTACGTGGACTCCGTCATCGAGGACTGGCAGCCCTACCAGGGCGACCTGGAGGGCTTCCACATTCGGTATTGAGCGAAGGCGGTCCAGGAGGACATCCGTGCCTGAGAATATCGACCAAGTCTTCCGCCCCTGCGGGCGGGCGTTTTTCGTCTATTACGTGGCCCTGGCCGTCTGCTTCCTGGGGCCGCCTCTCAACCCCGCGGTGGGCATCCCCCTCTGGGCCGGGGTCCTGGCGGGCCTGGCGGTCCTGGCCGCGGTCATCTACATGCGCGGCCAGAAGTACCGCCTCACCTCCCGGGGCCTGGAAAAGGTCTCCCGCTGGGGCGGCCAGCGCCAGGAAATCACCTGGGAGCACCTGGGGGAGGTGGAGGTGCGCCGGGGCCTCACCCAGAGCCTGCTGCATGTGGGCAACCTCCTCATCAAAGACGCCTCCGGGGGGCCGGACCTGTTCTGGTTCGGTCTCTCCGAGCCCAAGGAAGTCAAGGACCTCATCGACGGGAGGCGGCCGTGAGTTTTCTTCAGGGAGAACTTTCCCCCTTCGCGCCGGCGGCAGAGGAGACAACCAGGACCCAGGTCCCCTGGGAGGACCCCGCCCTGCCCCGCCTGGCGGGGTTTTACCGCACCCTCTGGGAGGTGCTGCGGCGCCCCGGGGAGTTTTTCGCCCGGGCGAAAACCGGAGGTTGGGCCGAGCCCCTGGCCTTCGCCCTGACTGCGGCCACCCTGGGCCTGCTGGCGGCCATTTACTGGAGCCTGCTCCTGGGCGCCGCGGCCTCGGGGGATGATCCCGGCGCACCGGGCCTGGGGATGGCCCTGGCTCTGATGGTGCCGGCGCCGGGGGTGGCCCTGCTCCACCTTATCTGGGGCAGCCTCTGCCTGTGGGGGGCGGTGGCCCTCCTGGGGGTGAAGAACGCCTTTCTCCCGGTCTGGCGCCTGTTCTGCTACGCCCAGGCGGCCATGGCCGCGGCCCTGCTGCCGGTCCTGGGAGGGCCGGTGGCCGGAGTGTGGATGCTCTACCTGGTTTTCCGGGGGGTCAAGCAGGGTTTTCAGATGACCGGGGGGCGGGCCTTGGGGGCGCTGTTACTGAGCCTGCTGCTGCAGGCCCTGGGGCTGGCGCTCTTGCTGGCCAGCCTGTTGGGGTTACTGGGACTGGTGTGGCTCCGCCTCCTGGCTGCCTGAGGCCGCGGCCCGCCGTTTTCTGCGGAGGCGCAAGCCGTGGGCCAGCCAGCCGGCGATGAATCCCGCCAGGAGGCACAGGTAAATGATGAGGACCTGGGGCAGGGGCAGGACTTCGTAGCCGAACAATCGCACCGGAGGCTGGGGGGGCTGCCAGTTCTGCCAGGCGAAGAGGGCCAGCAGCACCCCCAGCAGGAAAATGATCACGCCTTTGAGCCGGTTGTTCATGGCCGCGTCAATCCTCCTCACTCTTTCAGGTAGCGCTTCACCATGGACTTCAGGTCCTCCAGGTCCGAGGACTTCACCAGGTACTCGTCCGAGGCCCAAGTGGCGAAATCCTGGCGGTACTCCCCGTAGGCGGTGGACAACAGCACCGGCAAATCGGGCCGCCGCTCCTTGATCTGGCGCAGGGCCTCGATGCCGTCCATCTCCGGCATCTTGATGTCCAGGATGACCAAGTCCAGAGGAACTTTGTCCACGATTTCCAGGGCCTCCCGGCCGTTGGCCGCCAGATAGACTTCGTAGCCTTCCTCTTTCAGTTCTTCGCTATAAAGGAGACGAATGGCCATTTCGTCGTCGGCTACCAGGATCTTCTTCATCATCCTCCTCCTCTGGGCGCGTGGAGGGCGCGGGCGGGTACGGCGCTCTGGCCGGTTTCTTTCACCAGACAGTATTTAGCCACCGGCAGGGAGACGATGAAGGTCACCCCCTTGCCGATTTCGTTGTTGACCTCTATCTGCCCGTAGTGGCGGGAAATAATGCGCTGGGCGATGGCCAGGCCCAGGCCGGTGCCGTAGTCCTTGGTGGAGAAAAAGGGGTTGAAGATATTGTGCAGCACTTCCAGGGCGATGCCCCCGCCGGTGTCGGAGATGGCCACCGCCTCATAGAGCCCGTCCGGCTTCTCCAGGGGGTAAGTGCGGATGGTGAGGGTGCCTCCCTGGGGCATGGCCTGCAAGGCGTTCTGGAAGAGGTTGTAAAAGACCTGCTTCATCTGGCGGTCGTCGCAGTGGAGCCGCGGGAGTTCGGCGTATTCCTTCACCACCTTGATCTTGCTGGCCGCCAGGTCCCGCTGCACCAGCACCAGGGTGTCCTCGATGAGCTTGGCCAGGTCGTGGTCCCCATAGTATGAAAGGTTCTCCCCGGTGAAGTCCAGGATTTCCCGCAGCAGTTTTTCCAGGCGGGTCACTTCCTCCTGGATGACTTCCACGTAGCCTTTCAGGGGGGACTTTTCTTCCACCAGCTTGGCGATGCGTCGGGCAAAGCCGCCGATGGACACCAGAGGATTGCGGATCTCATGGGCCATGCCCGAGGCCAGGCTGGAGAGGGCCGCCAGCCGGTCGGATTCCAGCATGCGCTCCCGCATGAGGAGCAGCTCCCGGTTGTTGGCCTCGATGGTGGAGTAGAGGTGGGCGTTTTCCAGGACCAGAGCCGCCTGGGCCGCAAACATCTGCAGCACCCCCAGGACCTCGGGGCTCAGGGGGCGGCCCGAGTCCTGGTTGTCCACCACCACCACCCCTGTGGCCCGGTCCTTGACGATCAGAGGCACCACGTAGAACTCCGGGGGCGCGTATTTCCCCGCCAGGGACCGGGGCATGCCAGGGCCTTTGTGGGTCTGGTGGTAATGGTACGGGTGCTTCATGAGCACCGCTTGGGCCAGGGGCCCCTGGTCGGGGCGTAAGGGGATCTGCCAGTCCGCCAGGGGCAGTTCCTGGGCTACAGGCTGCAGCAAGGCCTCATACAGGGGCATCTGGATGAGCGCCGGAGTGCGCCGGGCCCCCTTGGCGCCCTTGAGGGTCAGGGTGGCTTCGTCCACCAGCAGCACCAGGGCCCGGTCGAAGCCCAGGCCCTGCTCCAGGGTCAGACCCTGGAGGATGATGTCCAGGAGCCTGTCCGTCTGTACCGTGGTGAGCAGCGCCCGGTAGATCTCCTGGAGGGTGGTGAGGTTTTTCACCATGCGTTCGTTGCGCGCCGCCAGGTCCTCCACCTGCTGGTAAGTGAGGGCGTTCTCGATGGCGTTCACCACCACTCCGGCCATGGTGTAGAGAAGCTGGCGGTTCTCCGGGTCAAAGGGCAGGAACTCCCCGGTGGGGGAGAGTTTGTCGTACACCCCCAGGGTGCCCGTCAAGGGACCCTTAAAGATGAGGGGCACGGCCAGGCAGAAGTGGGTGCGGCCCTCGGAGTCCACCGCCTGGCCCTCGTGGTGAGGCGGCTCCCCCGGGGCCCCGGGCTGGGGCAGCATCTCCGGCAGGGCCGGACAGGCCGGCGGGATCTGGCCGTAGCGGGAGGAGACGCGCACCTCGCCGCTGGCCTGGTCCTGGATGTGCAGGGCCGCGCCCCGGGCGGTGATGACCTTGGCGGTGGTGCTGACGATGCGCTCCAGCAGCACCTCCAGCTCCACCGTGGAGCTCAGGGCCTTGCCCACCTCAAAGAGCACGGAGAGCTCGGCAATGCGCTTCTTGGCTTCCTCCTGGACAATGGCCTGGCGCAGGGTTCCGGCCAGCATCAGGCAGGCCAGTTGCACGCTCTGACGCTCGGCCGGGGTGACGGCGCGGTCTTCCCGGTCCATCAGGACCAGCACCCCGTAGAGGAAGTTGTCATCGGCCACCGGGAACGCAGCCAGGGTGTGGAACGCGGGGTGCAGCTTCGCCAGGGCCGCGTTGGCCTCCAGGACCCCGGCCTGGTGGCGGTGCACCACCCTGGCCTTGCGGGTAGCCGCGGTCTCCCCCACCAATCCGGCCCCCAGGGGGTATTCCACCTTAAGGTGCGGCGGCACCGGGCCGGCGCTGCTGATCTGCAGCACCAGGGCCTGCCTGGCCTTGTCCAGGGCAAAGTGCAGCGCCAGGTCCACTTTCAGGTGGCGGGCCAGCAGGTGCACCATGTTGTTAAGGCGCTCCCCGAAGCTCACCGTGGAGGTGAGGACCTCCACCATCTGGGTCAGGAAGCCGGTGCGTTCCGCGGACATGAAGCCTCAACCCCCTAAGAGGCGCCGGCGTTTCTCCACCGCCAGCTGGTAGAGTTCCACGTATTGGGGGGCCACGGTGTCCCAGGAAAAGTCCAGGGCCATGTTCTTGCGCATCAGGGCTTCCCAGGGGGCCTTGTCCTGGAAAAGGGCCAGGGCCCGCTGCACCGCGCCCAGGAACTCCGCGGGGGTGCAGCCGTTGAACTTGAAGCCGTTGCCGGCCCCGGTGGCGGGGTCGTACTCCTGGATGGTCTCGTCCAGGCCGCCGGTGGCCCGCACCACCGGGATGGTGCCATAGTGCAGGCAGTAAAGCTGGTCCAGGCCGCAGGGCTCATAGCGGGAGGGCATGAGAAAGAGGTCGGAGCCGGCGATAATCTGGTGGGCCAGCTCTTCGGTGAAGCCCACGGACAGGCCCATGCGCCCGGGGTACCGGGCCGCCATCTCCTGCAGCAGGTACTGGTGGCGCTCCTCTCCTGTGCCCTGGATGACAAAACCCACGTCCAGGCGCATCAGGTCGTCCAGGATGCTCTCCACCAGGTCGATGCCTTTGCGCTCCTGGAAGCGGGTGGTCATGCCCACCAAGGGGCGGTCTTCTGACAGGTTCAAGTCGAAGTGCCGGGCCAGGGCCGCCTTGCAGGCCCGCTTGCCCTGGAGGCGCTTGGCGTCGTAAGTGGCCGCCAGGAAGGGGTCCCGGGCCGGGTCCCAGCGCTGGTAGTCCACCCCCTCCAGGATGCCGTACAGCTCGCCGGCCCGCTCCTGGAAAAGGCCCTCCAGGCCGAAGCCGTACTCCGGGGTCATGATCTCCTCCCGGTACTTGGAGCTGACGGTGCTCAAAAGGTCGGCAAAGACCAGGCCGCCCTTCATGAAGTTGATCTTGCCGTAGAACTCCAGGGCCTTGGGGGAGAGCAGCTCCCACCCCAGGCCCGTCAGGGGCAGGTCAAAGGAAGAGAACAGCCCCTGGTAGCCCACGTTGTGCACGGTGTAAAGCACGGGCAGACTCCTGAACCGCTCCCGGTCATGGTAGAGGGTGCGCAGATACACGGGCACCAGGCCGCTCTGCCATTCGTGGGCGTGGAGCAGGTCGAATTCCAGGTTCAGGGCCTCCAGCATCTCCACCACCGCGCGGCTGAAAAAGATGAAGCGCTCGGCATTGTCCTCGAAATCGCCATAAGGGGTGCCGTACAGGCACTCCCGGTTGAAGAGCGCGTCCTGGCCCACGAAATAGAAGTGCAGGTGGTCCATCTCCGCCTCGTGAATCTCCGCGGACAGGGTCTTCCAGGACAGGGGAATGGACAGGGTCTGCCCGGTGAAGCTGAGGGCGCGGCCCGTTTCCCGCACCTGGCGGTAGAGGGGCAGCACCACCGACACCTGGTGCCTGAGATTCACCAGGGCCTGGGCCAGGGCGTAGATGGCCTCCGCCAGCCCGCCGCTGCGGGCAAAGGGATTGGCTTCCGGGGTCACCATGAGGATGCGCATAGTCGGTCCTTTACTGCAGCTTGACCTCCCGGAGATATTGGGCCGCATCTTCTGGAGGGGTGGGGTTGATGTAAAAACCCGAGCCCCACTCGAAACCGGCGATCAAGGTGAGCTTGGGCACGATCTCGAAATGCCAATGGTAGTGGGGCAGCTCCGGCTCCCCGATGGGAGCGGTGTGCAGGATGAAATTGTAGGGGGCCTTGCCGATGGCCGCCTCCCCCCGCTTCAGGGTCTCGGAGAAGACCTCGGCCAGCAGCCGGTAGGAGCTCTCTTTCAGGTCCACGTAGGAAGAATAGTGGACCTTGGGCAAAATCCAGGTCTCAAAGGGCGAGCGGGGGGCGAAGGGGCAGATGGCCAGGAACTCCTGGTTCTCCAGGACCACCCGCACCTGCTGCTGCAGCTCCTGGCGGATCATGTCGCAGAAGACGCAGCGCTCCTTGTAATTGTAGTAAAACTTGGCCCCGGCCAGCTCCTCCTGCACCAGCTCCGGCACAATGGGCAGTCCGATGAGCTGGCTGTGGCTGTGCTCCAGGGAGGCCCCCGCGGCCCGGCCCTGGTTCTTGAAGATCAGCACATACTTGAAGCGGGGATCCTGGCTCAGGGCGTTGATGCGGTCCCGGTAGGCGGTGAGCACGTCCACGAAGCCGCCCAGGGAGATGGTGCTCAGGGTGACGTTGTGCTCCGGGGTCTCGATGATGACTTCGTGGGCTCCGATGCCGTTCATCTTGTCGAACATGCCCTCGCCCTGGCGGGCCAGCTCTCCTTCCAGGGCCAGGGCCGGGAACTTGTTCGCCACCACCCGGAGGCGCCACCCCGGGGTGTTGGGCGCCGTGCCTGGGGCCCGGTAGGCCATGATCTCCGGGGGCGTGGTGTGCTCGTTGCCCGGGTCAAAGGGGCAGAACCCCCCCTTGGTGACCTCCGGCTCAATAACGAAATCGTGGGGGCGCTTGCCCCGCTCCGTGGAGATGATGACCCACCGGCCGATGATGGGGTCTTTTCGCAGCTCCGGCATCTGTGCCGCCCTCACGCCCCGGCGCGACCCGGAGCCGTGAATTCTTGCCGCCAGTATACTGGCCTGGGGCTAATTTTGCAAGGAATTTGCAGACATGGGGCCAGGCAGGCCCTGCCCCCTACATATATCGTCTCTGTCACCCTGAGCGCAGCGAAGGATCTCGAATTCTTGGGAGTCTTCGTCGTCTGGCGTCATTTGCGGAACAAATACAAAATCAGGGTCAAAATCACGCTGAGGAGGATACAGGTTCCCAGGGGGAAGTAAAAGGTGAAGTTCCCCCGGCGGTAAGTAAAGTCCCCCGGCAGCCTGCCCAGCCAGGGGATCTTGGGGGCCAGGAGCAGCACCACTCCCACCAGCACCAGCACCACCCCGGAAATAATGAGAAACCGCCCCAGGTTTGACATAATCCCCAATCTAACTCTGAACCTTATAAATTCCCCCCTTGTATATTCGTTTAGCAGGGGGGTTTTATCCCCTCGTTTCCAAGCTCCTGCTTGGACGCCTTGGGAACAGGAACGGGTTAAGACCGTTTCCCACTTATTATTAAGTCAAAAAACCCATGAATTTTCAAGCCCCTTCCCCGCCTTGAGCCTCCGGGGGTTGTCAGTGCCCCGCCCCTTAAGTTAAGATTCTCCTATGCTCATCATTCCCGCGGTGGACATCCGGGGCGGCAAGTGCGTGCGCCTGCGCCAGGGCCGCCTGGAGGAGGAGACCGTCTTCAGCGACGACCCCGTGGCCATGGGCCTCAAGTGGCAGGCCGCGGGGGCTCGCTGGCTCCACGTGGTGGACCTGGACGGCGCCTTCTCCTCCCGGCCCCAAAACCTGGAGACCGTGCGCCGCCTGCGCCAGGCCCTCTCCCTCCCCATGGAGCTGGGGGGCGGCATCCGCAGCCTGGAAACCATCGCCGCTTACATTGATATCGGCATCGACCGCCTCATCCTGGGCACCGCGGTGCTGAAAAACCCGGACCTGGTGGCCCGGGCCTGCCAAACTTACCCCGGCCGCATCGCCATCGGCCTGGACGCCAGAGAGGGCTTCCTCTCCGTGGAGGGCTGGACCGAGGCCAGCCCCAAAACCGCCCTGGACGCGGCCCGGGACCTGGTTGAACTGAAGCCCGCAGCCCTCATCTATACCGACATCTCCCGGGACGGGGTCAAGAGGGGCGTCAATATTGAGGCCACCCGGGCCCTGGCCCAGGCCGTGGACCTCCCGGTCATCGCCTCCGGCGGGGTGAGTTCTCTCGACGACATCCGGGCCCTCCTGCCCCTGGAGGAGGAGGGCGTGGTGGGGGTCATCGTGGGCCGGGCCCTGTACGACGGCAGCCTGGATTTGGCCGCGGCCCTGAAATTGGCCCAGGGCGGCGCCGAGGCGCGGCCCCGTACCTAAGGAAACCGGCATTAGACTTGACTGAGCCAAGCTATCTCAGCCGGGTAAAGAGACCCGCCCGCTACCTGGGCCGGGAGGTCAACGCAGCCCGCAAAGATCCCAAGGGCGTAGCCCTGAGGGTCGCCCTGCTGTTCCCGGACCTCTATGAGGTGGGCATGTCCCACCTGGGCCTGGGCCTCCTTTACGCCATCCTCAATGCTCAGGAGCACCTCTGGGCGGAGCGGGCCTATGCCCCGGCCCCGGACCTGGAGCGGGAACTCCGGGCCCGTAACCGCCCCCTCACCAGCCTGGAGTCCGGCACCCCCCTGGCCTCCTTTGATCTCCTGGGGGTGAGCCTCCAGTACGAGCTGGGCTACACCAATTTCCTCAACCTGCTGGACTTGGGCGGCGTGCCTCTCCTGACCGCGGACCGGGGACCCGGCGACCCCGTGGTGGTGGCCGGCGGGCCGGCCTGCTTCAATCCCGAGCCCGTGGCCCCCTTCCTGGACGCGGTGGTCCTGGGGGACGGCGAAGAGGCGGTCCTGGAAGTGGCCGCGGTGGTGCAGGCCTGGAAGGCCGCCCGGGGCGCCCGCCGGGACCTGTGGCAGGCCCTGGAGGCCCTGGAGGGCGTTTACGTCCCGGCCCTCTTTGACATGGAGTTCGAGGGGGACGGCAGACTGCGGGAGATTCAGCCCCGGGGCCGCAGGCCAACCGTGTCCAAACGGGTGCTGGACGACCTGAACCGCATCCCCCCTTCTCCCCGGGCCCTGGTGCCCTACTGCCAGGTAGTGCACGACCGCCTGCAGTTGGAGATCGCCCGGGGCTGCGGCCGGGGCTGCCGTTACTGCCAGGCCGGCATGATTTACCGCCCGGTGCGGGAGCGGCACCCGGCCCAGGCGCTGGCCTGGGTGGAGGAGGCCCTCGCCGCCACGGGCTACGAAGAGGTGTCGCTGCTGGCCCTGAGCGCCGGCGACTACGGGCCCCTCGCCGGGCTGCTGAAGGCCCTCATGGACCGCCTGGCCCCCCGCCGGGTGGCGGTCTCCCTGCCATCGCTGAGGGCCGACACCCTGACCCCGGAGATGATGGCCCAGATCCAGCGGGTGCGGCGCACCGGCCTGACCCTGGCCCCGGAGGCCGGAAGTGAGCGCCTGCGCCAGGTCATCAACAAGAACCTCACCGAGGACGCCATCATCGCCGCGGCCCGCCGGGCCTTCGCCGCGGGCTGGCAGCTCCTCAAGCTCTACTTCATGCTGGGCCTGCCCCGGGAGACGGAGCCGGACCTGGAGGCCATCGCCGCCCTGGTGGGGCAGGTGCTGGCGGCCGCGGCCCCCCGGCGGCCCCGCCTCCACGTCAGCCTGTCCACCTTCATTCCCAAGGCCCACACCCCCTTCCAGTGGGAGGGCCAGGAGGACCTGGCCGGCAGCCGCCGCCGCCTGGGCCAGGTCAAGGACCGGCTGCGCCGCCTGGGCGTCCTGGCCAAGTGGAACTCCGCGGCCCAGAGCTGGCTGGAGGGGGTCTTCTCCCGGGGGGACCGCCGCCTGGCCCCGGTGCTGGTTCACGCCCACCGCCGGGGCTGCCGCCTGGACGCCTGGAGCGAGGAACTGCGCCTGGAGCCCTGGCTGGCCGCCTTCACCGAGGCGGGCGTGGACCCGGACTTCTACCTCCGGGCCCGGGAGCCGGAGGAGGTCCTCCCCTGGGACCACCTGGAATGCGGGGTGGGCCGGCGCTTCCTGGCCGACGAAAGAGACCGGGCCTATCAGGGCCTTCAGACCCCGGACTGCCGGGAGAAGGGCTGCCAGGACTGCGGCGTCTGCCCGCCGGAGCAGCCGGCGCTCTGCCTATCCCCGGCGGATTGGCAGGCAGCCGCGCCCGGTCCGCCACGGCCCGCCGCGCCCCCGGCCGGGGCCGTGCCACCCCATTGGTACCGCCTGACCTACGCCAAGCTGGACCCCGCGCACTGGCTCAGCCACCTGGAACTGATCTCCGCGCTCTACCGCAGCCTGCGCCGGTCGAACTTACCTCTGGCCTTCAGCCGCGGGTTCCACCCCCTGCCCCGGGTCTCCTTTCACGGCGCCCTGCCCGTGGGCGTGGAGAGCCTGGCGGAAACCCTGGATCTGGAACTGGCCGGACCCCTGGGGGAGGCCGCGCTGGTGGAGTCCCTGAACCCCGTCCTGCCCCCGGGCCTTAAAGTGCTCAGCGCCGTCCTCCTGCCCCGGCGCTCGCCGCCGCCCAGGCTCCAAACCGCGGTCTACCAGGTGGAGAGTCCGGAGCCGGCCTTCAGCCCGGAGAAGGCCGCACAGTTCCTGGCCCGCCAGGAATTCCCCATCACCCGGAAGCGCCCCCGGGAAGAGCGCACCCTGGACCTGCGCCCCCTGATAACCCTACTCCGGGCGGCGGACCCCTGCCACCTGGAGGTGCACCTCCGGGTCCGGGAGAAAGACAACGTCAAGATAACGGAAGCCCTGGCCGCCATCTTTCACCTGACGGACGACCAGGCGGGTGATCTGGAAATTTTAAAGATAAAAAGCCTCTCAGAAGGGACCAAGTGATAAGTGGTCAGTGGCCAGTAAGAACATAGGAACCGTTTTTTAATGACTGATCACTGACTACCGGCATCAAATGGCCAAGCTGTTGCTCATCAGCGTGGCGGAGTGCGACACCCGGGTGGCCCTGGTGGAGGACGGCCGCGCGGCGGAGTTCTACCGGGAGAGCCACTCCCAGGCCAGCCCCGCGGGGAATATTTATAAGGGCCGGGTGCTGAAGCTGCTGCCGGGTATGGCCGCGGCCTTCGTGGACGTGGGCCTGGAACGCCCCGCCTACCTCTATGCCGAGGAGGCCGCGGCCCAGGAGGACGAATTCTTTGAGCTGTGGCTCAAGGAGGACCTGCCGGAAGGTGAAATCCCGCCCCGGCCTCCCGCGCCGGCCATCCAGGACCTCCTGCACGAGGGCCAGGAAATCCTGGTCCAGGTCATCAGGGGTCCGGTGGGCACCAAGGGGGCCCGGCTCACCACCCGCATCGCCCTGGCGGGCCACTACCTGGTTTTTCTCCCCACCCTGCCTCACCTGGGGGTCTCCCGGCGCCTCCCGGACGAAGGGGAGCGCCAGCGCCTCAAGGCCCTGCTGGCGGGTCTCAAACCCCGGAGGGGCGGGCTCATCGCCCGCACCGCCAGCCGGGGCCAGAGTTACGAGACCCTGGCCCGGGAACGGGAGGACCTGGCCCAGGAGTGGGCCCGCATCCGCCGCAGATTCAAAGGGGCCGCAGCCCCGGCTTCGCTCCACCAGGAGCTGGAGGCCGCCCGGCGGTGGGTGCGGGAGCTTTTCTCTCCCGAATTGGACCGGCTCCTGGTGGATGACCCCCCGGCTTTCGAAAAAGTCGCGGCTTACCTGGAATCCCTGAACCCCCTGGACCGCCGCAAGTTGGAGCTTTATGACGGCCCCGAGCCTCTGTTCTCCCACTTCGGCCTGGAGGTGAAGTGGGACCGGCTCCTGGCCCCCCGGGTGTGGCTCAAGAGCGGCGGCTACCTTCTCCTGGACAGCACCCAGGCCCTCACCGCGGTGGACGTCAACACCGGCCGCTTCGTGGGCCGTCACCGCCTTAAGGACACCATCCTCACCACCAACCTGGAGGCCGCCCGGGAACTCGCCCGCCAGCTCCGGCTGCGCAATATCGGCGGCCTCATCGTGGTGGACTTCATCGATATGGAGGACCCGGCCCACCGGGAGCAGGTGCACCAGGAGCTGCTGGCGGCCCTGAAGCCCGACCGGGCCAAGACCACGGTCCTGCCCATCTCGCCCCTGGGGCTGTTGGAAATGACCCGGCAGCACCTGGGGGAAAGCCTGGCCCAGAGCGTGGCCGAGCCCTGCGCCGGCTGCGGCGGGGCCGGGGTGGTGCTCACCGACGAGACCCTGGCCTGCGACGCCCTGCGCCATCTGTCCGCGGAGGCCCGGGAGTTCCCCGGCTGCCGCCTCGCCGTGACTTTGCACCCCCAGGTGGCCGGGGTCCTGCAGGAGGCCGGGAAAGCCCTGCTTAAACGCCTGGCCCGGGACCACCAGGCGGTCGTGGAGGTGCGCACCCAGCCCCAGGCCCCCCGGGAGCACCTGGAAATCACCCGGGAGTTTTAGCAGGGGTCAGTTGCCAGTGGCCAGTTTTCGGTTTTTGGTTTTCGGTAGTTAAGCTTTAGAGACTGTTAACCTTCCTTGGGATATTGCGATGGGGCATGATAAAATACTTTACTGACCACTGGCCCCTGACCACTGACCACTGACATGACCTCCGCCCCCATCATCTTAGGCACCGCGGGCCACATCGACCACGGCAAGAGCGCCCTCATCAAGGCCTTGACCGGCATCGACCCGGACCGCCTCAAGGAAGAAAAGCTCCGGGGCATCACCATCGAGCTGGGCTTCGCCGACCTCACCCTGCCCACCGGCCAGCGCTTGGGCATCGTGGACGTCCCCGGCCACGAGCGCTTCGTGCGCCACATGGTGGCCGGCGCCACCGGCATGGACCTGGTGGCCCTGGTCATCGCCGCGGACGAAGGGGTCATGCCCCAGACCCGGGAGCACCTGGAGATCTGCCAGCTCCTGCGGGTGAAAAAAGGCCTGGTGGTCCTCACCAAGGTGGACCTGGTAGAGGCAGACTGGCTGGAGCTGGTGGAAGAGGAGGTGCGGGAGGCTCTCAAAGGCACCTTCCTGGAGGACGCCCCCATGGTGCGCTTCTCCGCGGTCACCGGGGAGGGGAAGGACAATCTCCTGGCCACCCTGGCGGAGCTGGCCGCCCAGGTCCCCCCCAAGCCTCCCAGCGGCATCTTCCGCCTGCCCGCCGACCGGGTCTTCACCATCAAGGGCTTCGGCACCGTGGTCACCGGCACCGCCATCACCGGCCGCGTGAGAGTGGGGGACGCGGTCGCCGTCTATCCCCCGGGCCTCAAGGCCAAGGTAAGGGGCCTGCAGGTGCACGGCCGGGCCGTAGAGGAAGCCCTGGCCGGCAGCCGCACCGCGGTGAACCTCCAGGGGGTGGAAAAGGAGGACCTGGAGCGGGGCATGGTGCTGGCCCCTCCCGGGTCCCTGGTCCCCAGCCGCCGGCTGGACGCCTATCTCGAGGTGCTCCCCAGCGCCCCCCGGCCCCTCAAGCACCGCCAGGCCGTGCGCCTGCACACCGGCACCAGCGAGAGCTTCGCCCTGCCGCTGCTCCTGGACGCGGAGGAGCTGCCCCCCGGCGCCTCGGGCTACGTGCAGTTCTTCCTGCGCCGCCCCCTGGCCGTCAAGCCCGGCGACCGCCTGGTGGTCCGCAGCTTCTCCCCGGCCTTCACCTGGGGGGGCGGCCTCCTCCTCCACGTCAACCCGCCCCGGCACAAGCGCTTCCGGGAGGAGGTGCTGGAGGGCCTGGAGACCCTGGAAAAAGGGGAGCCGGAGCAAGTCCTCCGCCTTTACCTCCAGGAAGCCGGGGCCGCGGGGCGCTCCCGGGCCGAACTGGAAGCCCTCCTCCCCTGGGACCCTCAGGACCTGGCCGGGCGGCTGGCGGCCCTGGTCAAGGAGGGTGCGGCCCTGAACTACGACCCCGAAGGCCAGCGCTATCTTCTGGCAGACACGGCCCGGGCCCTGGAGGAGCAGATCAAGGCGCGCCTGGCCGCCCACCACCGCCAGCACCCCCTGAAGCCCGGCCTCTCCAAGGAGGAGCTGCGGCGCCATTTGCCCCCCCAGGTGGAGGTGCGCCTGTTCAACTTCCTGCTGGCCCTCCTGGTGAGCCAGAAGGAGGTGGTACTGGAGCGTGACCTGGTGCGCCTGGCCTCCCACCGGGTGCAGCTGGCCGGGGACCAGGAAGATTTGCTGAAGCGCCTGGAAGCCCTTTACCTAAAGGGGGAGCTTTCCCCTCCCACCCTTAAGGAGACCGCGGCCGCCCTGGAGATGGCTACGCCACAGCTCCTGCAGCTCCTGGCCGTGCTGGTGAACCAGAGCCGCGTGGTGAAGGTCAAGGAGGACCTCTATTTCCACACTGAGGCCATGGCCCGCCTCAAGTCTGCCCTGGTGGACTTCCTCAAGAAACACAAGGAGATCACCGTCCTCGAGTTCAAGGACCTGACCCGGACCTCCCGGAAATTCACCATTCCCCTCCTGGAATACTTCGACACCAACCGGGTGACCGTGCGCGTCGGCGAAACCCGCCGCCTCCGGGAAGGGGTGTGAGAGGGCGGAAAGAGATTTTGGGGGAGGGGGGCAGGGGCCA
>Ga0315268_10000130_pt1 | contig 87020 bp, 179 predicted proteins | sample C1_top_MG_FD_204535 | JGI IMG/M metagenome (GOLD analysis project Ga0315268, IMG submission 204535) | Sediment microbial communities from Yellowstone Lake, YNP, Wyoming, USA - C1_top | ecosystem: Environmental > Aquatic > Freshwater > Lake > Sediment | place: USA: Wyoming | collected 2017-08-01
GATTTGTGAGTATAATATCATCTGGATGTCCCATCATTTTTCTTATAAAATTATTTTTTAAGTTGAGTAATGAGTAAATCAACTTTATCTTCAATACGAGTAAGTCGTTCCTCAATAGTATCTATACGATACTCATCAATTGCTTCTTTTTTAACTGAATACGGGTCAATCGTTGCCATAGTTCCTTGTAGTGAATTGAGTAGTTGTTCGTCGTTAGTCATTTACCACCTCCATAAACTCATCATAAGACAAATCAACAAAATCTCCATAATACAATTTATTCACAATTTTATTCACCATTTCTAAATTAAAATATTTTTCTAATTCAGTTCTGGTTTCGCAGGATACTCTTCCGTGTCCGTCGTGAGTTGTTTTTAGTTTCTCAAAGGAACTCATATCAAAAAAATTAGTTTCCGTCATTTTGTGTCTCCTCTGGTTCTATCCATTCTTTATAGTCATCTGCTTTTACCCATTCGGCAACTTTCCAATCACTCCATCCATTACCAGGACATAAAGCACCAGAAGCATCAACACCAAAAACAAAATGCCGATACTGAAAATCTGGACGGCACATCAGTCCATTATCAACCACTCGGATTTCGATCATTCTTCATCTCCAAATCTAAAAGGATAAAGTTTTTTCACACCACCAGAAGCATACTTGATTTCATCTTCTAATTGACGAATATAAACGAAAATTGAGTATGGAACCTCAAAGTGCTCTAACTCTTTGGTCTCATTATTGTAGCACGAAATGTAGGATTTACTCATTATCAAACTCCCAGTAGTTCTCTTTCTCTTTGAGAAAGTTTAGCAAGAACTCTTTGTCGTTCTCCTTCTTTCACTTCTTCTTGAAGTTTTTGAATATCGGCAATAATAAAATCAACTGCCTCATCAATATTTGAAACTTCTTTACTGAGTTCAAAATCCATCCTCAATAGTCTTGCCACCGTCTTGTGAAGAAAAACTGGTTGAGTAGAACCTTTACTAAACTGAATTTCATACTGAACTCCACCAGAGGCAAGACCAGAGCAAACATCAGCATAAGCAAATGTCACACCATAAGTTTTATCTTCGTCGTCAATAAAATGGATTTTATATCCATATGTTTGAAGTTTGATTAAGGCATCAAAAAATTGTGTTAGGTTCATTTCTGGTTCTTCTCTATAAGTTCATCAAGTTCAACTTTATTCAGGTTATCACCAAGTTTCATATACTCATACCTCATTTTACAAATATCAGGTTTTTCTATACATTGAACTGTGGTATAATTTACTGCTTTTTCTGTTTCGTGCATAAAAATAGCAATTGGAACTCCTACTACAAATACGGTAATAAAAATAGCAGCAATACTACTAATCATTTCTGGTTCTCCTGAAGTTTTAGATATTCATAAGAAATCTTACAATTCTTTGGTTGTTCCATACAGAACACAATACCTTGATTTTTTCCATCTACCACACCATCATCAAAACCAACACGAACACCTGTAAGAAATACAACAGCAGAGCTTGCGAGAACGGCAATACAAGTTATTCCAGATAAAACAGCATTATCATCGTTCATTCCAGTTCCTCCAATTCATTAGCAAGTTCATAAAGCACCCGAGCATCAACTACCATATCCTCTACACCTTCTTCTTCACAACACTGGTAATACTTAAACTCATTCACAATCTCACGAATACCAGCAGCAAGAGAAAGTTCTTCGTGATTTGGAAACTTATTACTTTCCACCCACTTATCTTCCCAAGCACGATAAATTTTTTTTGCTCGTTCAGTCATTTGGTTTCTCCACAGATACTTCTACTTCAATTTCACTCATAATCTTTTGAAGTTTATTGAGCATACCGTCTCTTGCTTCTTTTGTAGCAACACCACTCCAACTGCTACCAAATTGTAAAGAGTGGATTATAGTGTCTGTGAGAATGTAAAGGTCTAACCCGGTAAGTCGCATAAAATTGATTTTGTAATAAAAATATTATACCAGAAACAAACACGAGGTTCAAGTGCCCTTGTGCCAGTTCTTCAAGTGTCCTTCGCTCATAATGCCTCCAGTGCTTGAAGGATTTTATCAGTGTCCCGGTGACCCGCACCACACTGTTGCAGGGTTCGTAGTTGCTCCAGTGCCGCTGTCATTCAGGTCACCATCCTTGTGTTTTTTGTTGGGTCTTCGTCAAAGGCTTCAGGCCCTGGCAGCCGCTCGCTCACCGGCACCGGCTGGATGGCGGGTGTGCCCCAGCGGGCAAGGACGGCGCGGGCGAAGTCAATCAGCTCTTCGCCATTAGCCTCAAGTTCTTTGCTGTCAACGCGGATGTGGACATAGCCAAGCGCATTAGAGGCCGCTTCCAGCAGATCCTCATCCGTTGGCGCCACCGGCACCGGCTGGATGGCGGGTGTGCCCCAGCGGGCAAGAGCTTCCGCAATAGCGTTTTCAAAGCCAACCTGTGAACCTTCGCCCATGTGGCGATAGAACAGTTCAGTTACGTCATCATCCGTTGGCGCCACCGGCTCGGGCTGAGCCAGGGCGGCCCCCATGCGGTAGGTCTGATTGAATAGCTCCCGTCCGATTGGGTATTCCTCACCTTGCACCCCACGCATGATTAGATCATCGGGGCGCAGAGGTGTAATCCCTTCGCGGGTGCTGCTGTGGGTTTCGCCTGGTCGCTGCTCACGAACATGAACGGTGATCGGGAGCTTTACGCAAGGTTGCCATTCGGGACCAATTACCGTTGGCGCCACCGGCTCGGACTGGGCTAGGGCGGCGCGGGCGCGGGCAATCAATGCTGCATATCGGTCATCGTCAGTTTCCCATTGCCAGTCGTTAAGGGCTGGGGTCAACTCAGCGCAAAGGGCGCGGTAGTCGGTGCTCACGCCTCCACCTCCAGCTCGGCGGCAAGTTCGCGCAAGAACTGATAGCTAAAAGCAATTCCATCACGTAATCCAGTAGCGTAATTTTCACCACCCCACTCTTCCTTGGGTACGCAACCTGCAGCAGCGCGGAGGACGGCCTTGGCGCGGTCGGCGGCTTGAGAGGAGTCCTTTGCCCATAAAGCCCGGTGATTGTCGTTGGCAGTCCGATTGCTCAGACCGTTTGCAGCACGGGTGAGTTCGTAGATCAGTTCAGCGCACAGGGCGCGGTAGTCGGTGGTCATTGCAGAAAGTCCTCACGGATGATTTGGGGCGGTGGGAATTGTGGCTTGGGGGGATCGTCATCGTCGCGGTCTATGGCAATCAGCCGGTCCATCTTGTCCTGGTGAGGTTGCTGCGCAGCCTCCAACGCCTCGATGCGGGCGCGGAGTTCAAGCAGGGCCGTGGATTCGGCGCTGCCCAGCGTCTGGCCTTGGCGTTGCAGCAACTTCCACTGCTCAGGCGTGGCGCGGTGCTGGCTAGTCATCGAGGGCCTCCACCACGGGCGCTTCGCTAATTAGGCGCAGCAGCAGGTCACGTTGTGACAATCGAGCATCAGCATCAACACCATAAACAGCAGCGGCAGCAGCAGCAGCAGTAGCATTAGCAGCACGAGCAGCAGCACGAGCAGCATAGGAATTAGCACCATAAGCAACAGCACGAGCGGCAGCAGCGGCAGCAGCGGCAGCAGCGGCAGCAGCGGCATTAGCACCATAAGCAACAACACGAGCAGCAGCAGCAGCGGCCCATTCTTGGCCGCTAGCAAGCAGGTCCATTCCTGTAATTACAGGGTCAATGACTGCTTGAATTTTGGCAGGCTGCTTAGGCAATGAACGCAGCTCAGCAGCCAAAAACTGCCAGCCAACGTTAGTTAAATTTTTGCCATCACAATTCACTGCACTAGGGAGCGCGGCAAAGAACTTCTTGGCTTCATCAGCAGGCAACGCTTCAAAAATGTTTTCAGCAATACGTTGCACCATTACGGGCAAGCCGTAGGCGGTTTCGTTAAATGCTGGATTATCCTCGTGGGCAAGGCAACCAATAAAGCAGCCCGACTTACTGACTGCATCCCAGTAAGCACCTTGCACTATGGAGTCAGCGGCAACATGAGCAGCCACTTCCTGGCGCAGTTTGTCTGTGTTTTTGGTGAGCATGGGCTTAGTCATCATCCTTATAGATAAATTTTTGTGCGATAAATTCACCAACAAAAGTCCCAACAAGACCACCAAGTAGAAACAAGAATAGAGTAGTCATTTCAGTGTCTCCAGTTCAATAATAGTGGCAAGCATCATAGAACGGGTCTGTTGTCGTTGTTCCCAACGAAGGTTCAGTTCATCCTGACGAAATTGACGACGAAGATGAGCACTGTGGTTATAATGGAGTTTTCCTACTTTCCCTTTTGGTGCCCACGCAGGAGTAGGTTCACAATCAAATACTGCTTCCGGTGCTTCAGTTTCTCCGGGAACTACAGAATCTACAAAAACACGAAGAGCAGCAGCAAGGTCAAACAAGTCCATGTCTTGCGTACCCTCACGATAGAAGGCATCTACAACTGCTTGTGTTTCGGAAGTAAGTTCAGTCATAAGAGTTCCTTTGTGTGTATGAGTGTATTATAGGGCATCCACAGGGGGACTGGTGGGGTCTTGTGCCAGTTCTTCAAGTGTCCAACAGTTCTTTAGTTCGGATTGACGTAACTGGGCAGAGTGATGTAACTACAGGGCCTTATGGTTTCCCCACCTTGATAAATGCCATGAAAGAAAATTTCAGGGGTACCCTCCAGCATTTCAAACTCTGCACCATGTCGTTGCAGCAATTCGTTGAAGTCCCGCAGAAAATCCTGGTGCAGTTGTTCGGTGTCAGCCATCTGGTGTTAGCAAGTTGATCCCTGAGTTAAGTGTAGCCTTTCCCCCACGGGAAAGAAAGGGCGGGTAACCGTCCCTGTGCCGGTTTATCAATCGTCGGCATTTTCAGTGTAGCTTTCACTACGGTAAGTAACCAAATTTCTACAGAACCAAGAAAAAACATCAACAGAAACACTATACTTCCAGATATGGAGGTCAAATCCAAACAAGGAAGAGTGCCCGACATTTACAAGCAAACCCGAACTTCCGGCATATTCATTAAGGTCAATATTGAACTGAAGTAAGCATAATCGTTTGATTTGTAGAATATTCAGGTAATATTCTTTGCCGTAATCCTCAACAACCAGATAATCAATTAGTTTCATTTTCCTTAATTTCTTTGGATAGGTCCATCATACCACTACAGTCAAGAAAATACTTGTAGTCGGCAAGCATACTAGAATGCCACTGAACGACATCGCAACCTTTATATTGCTCAATAACCGTAAAAGTGGACTTTGGTGCTTCTGATTCCGATTCGTTTGGACCAAACGCAACGCTAAGGACCGCATAAACCAGAGAAAAGAATGCCACGCCGGTAACCGTTCCAAGTAGTGCAGATCGATAGAAGTCAGCTTTAGTCACTTTAGAATTTCCTCAGCTTTCAATTTACCGTAATTCCCCTCGTTGAGCATTTCCATCACGTACCCTTCAAAGTCAGTGGCACCGGATTCACAAATATAGTGCCCCTGATCTTCTTGACCCTCAGTATAATTACCCAGGTAATCCCCAAGGATTAGAAAGATTGCCATGGCACGAGCCTTGTCGTGATCCGTAATAACCCCGTGGGGGTGAGCTACTACCCGTGTAATGCAGTCAAACAACTCTTCACGGGTGTAAGAGAATGCTTTTGCTTCTTCATTCAATTGGTAAGTCATTCCGCTCCTCGTGGCGATGGGATTTTATGTTGCCTAGTGAAAGTTCACCAATCATACTACGCTATTATAGCACATTATCTATAAATCTTTCATATTCTCTAAATGCTTCTCTCAATCCAGCATCAACTTGCTCTGGTGTTTGTGAAGTTGGTTCATAACCTACGGTAACTCCTTTTGGTCCTGGTCCAGGTACAACAAGTCCTTGAATACCTTGAGCACATATTGGTCCTTGTGGGGTTAGATAATCTTCCACACTCTCATTTGGATGTTCCTCACACCATTTCACACTCTCACGAATAACATCCCATTTTTGTTCTTTTTCTTTTGGTTGATACTCTCCGACCTTGTAATCTGTTTGTGCTTCCTCATAACCATTCCGAAAGTTATTCCAAGTACTATCATAGTAGGTTCCATAATCATCTACTTCGTCATTTGGGTAACGACCATAAACTCTTTTGTATGCGATTTCACACGGAGTTTTGTGCTTCTCCATTTCTTTGAGAAGTTCCAGTTTCGCAGTCAAAACTTCAATTTCTTTTTTAGTTTTTTCAATTTCCGTCATTTTCTTTCTCACAAGGGTATTCAAACTTTTCACCGATTTGTTCTAATAGAGTGCGGGCAAAGGTAATCTCACCATAATCAGTACCATCATCAAAGGCATTATCATAATTACCAGCACTTGGAGTGTAATCTTCTTCATACTCATAGCAGTGCTTCCTTTCTGCGGATTCTTTGATAAGTTTGGTAAGATACGCAAATGAAAATTCTCTTTCGTCAGTCATTTTCAGTCCCTCCATAATAATGTTGTGCGTTGAGTGTTCTCCACATTACAATCTGTTCAAAACATTCTCCAAGAGAACGGCAAACAAAACTCTCTTCATCAATTCCATCTGGACCGTCCCAGATCGTTGCCGTGTATCCTTTGGTTGGATGTGGGGTACAAGTGATTTCAATTTTCATTTTCTTCTCTTAAATCTCTAATGACAAAAGCAATATCCGCAACATCCACAACTGCGTTACCGTAAAGTGCTGGCTGATATGCAAATTCCTTGAGCACAAACCCCAAAATACTCGCAACACAATGGCGGTCGGTGGAATGCCGGTCCAGGTTTGGATAGTTTTTGTAAAACTCATCCATTATTTTGTTGTCAGGGCTACTCATGTCTACAAAACCTCGCACAACCCGAGTACTTGATACTTGGTTATGAATCCACGTGTTGTGTACTTAACTTTGTAGGAATCAATCCAGTTTTTAGCCCCGTCTTTGGATTCAAACGGGCCAAAGTTCCTGTAGAACGCATCACCCCTTCCCCCGCCCTCCTTAAAGGGATTGGCGGTATAGGTTGTTACAACCCACTGGTGAGAGTGTTTCGGGTAGCTGTCGTTCTCTCTGATAAACTGGTAGCAATCTTCTTTGGTTTTTATCATCGGCTAGGGGGGGGACAGTTCATAAAGTGTAGCAGGCTCAGTCTAGGTTGTCAAGACGAAAGAATATAACCAACACCGTGACAAGTTTCGCAGTCATAAAGATAACATTCACCCCAAGAATACTCTGGGGGCAAGTTATTCTCATCGAAGTCAGCAGCGAATTGATCACTTACATCTTTGAACCGCTCATTGTTTTGGTCTGGGTCATTTGCTAGGACATAGTGAAGTGTCCAGATCTCGCCGGCAGTTCCACAATCAGGGCACTTGCGAGTTTCGGTTTTACCCTTGATAATGTTGCGAAGTTTCTCGGGCGTAAGACGAACCTCTTCTTCAGAAATTTCCATTGGTTTGACTCTGTGTTACAGAACTATGAAACATCGACATTAAGCTCTTTTAGGATTTCATTCGCAAGGGCTCGCCTACCTTGAATCCATCCGTCAGCGAACAACTCATCACCCTTAATGAAAACTTTAGTTTCCTGGCCCTTGGAGACACTTGTCAACAAAGTAACGACCTTGAAAATACCGCTCAGCAAAGGTTTAGCCATCGTCAGACCTTGATAGGGGGGTTTGAGAGGTCAAAGGAGAGGCCAGCCTTCAAAGCCTCTTGCATTGCGCTGAACTCGTACATAGATTGGCTAAATAGGGTCCACAGGGGGATCTTCTTAGGGTTATCCGGAGAGGAATGTGGGCAAGTCACATCCTCATCTGGGTCACCACCATAAATCAAAACAAGCTTGCGGGCTGCAACTTCTACGGCCTTATCAGAAAAGGTCATTGTGCGGTTTCAAGAGGGGGTAAGGGGAGGGGTACAGCACCGGGTTTAGCCTTTGGGACATTAACCCGTTGCATCTTGGGGGGACCGGCCTGGGCATCGGCCGAGAGCCCGTCACGGATAGGGACAGGGGGCGGTGGAGCCGCCATCGCAGGGGCAACAGGGACGTTATCAAAGGGGGTATCTGCAGGAAAGCCCGAATCTGAAATACTGACTAACAGATCATTAAGGCAGTCAGTATAGGGGGGCATTTCTCCCGTACTAATAATTCTCTTACCAAGTTCGCTACGTTGACTGCTTACCCAATTTGAAACAATTATAGCAATCCTGTCGGACCAAAACTCTGCCGCACCTTCATCGTTGCCCTCATCAATGAAGGCATCGTAGATGGTACCACGAATTGAGTTTGACCCTCTGCGTAACCTGTCGAGTTCCCGCATCAAGGTTGAAATCTGCTGCTCAATCTGCGAAATCGCCTGTTCTGTATTTGGCATTGGTTCTAGGGTGATGCTTCTAGTATAGCAGGCTCAGGCGTCAAGGTAAATCCCTCCGCCCAAACCTGTCCTCAAGTTCGCCATTCATATAATGTTGCAAAAGAGAATTTGTGTCCAGCGAGACACAAGCATGTCTGCGTACTGTTGGCGAGTAGGGGGATTTGATTGGGGGTCGTCCGGGTTGTACAGTCCCAGGGACCAACCGTCATTGATTTCAACTAAGCTGTAGCAACCTAGATTGGGCCTCCAACCAATGTCAATTGAATATGCCCCTGGTCCGATATCCCTATGAAACTCATCCATAATTGACTCGACAAGGCTGAAGTCAGGTTCGGGATTAGTAACTGAAAGGTCATCATAACGAGCCCACCCTTGTATTTTGCTACCGTTTACAAAATCGTGAATGTAAAAGCGAAACTCTGACTCAAAGGTGACGGGTTCACAAATCCACACAGGAGTCTCAGGGTCGATAGAGTCGGGTTTCTCATCTTCAAGGATCGATTTGATGTTACCAGTAAATGTCTTTGTCTCAATAGGCTTGACAAACTCTGAGAAGAGTGCTTCCTTGTATAGCCCTTCTTGAACCTTGCGATACAGGTAAGGGTGGAACTGCTCAGGGTATGAGAGGTTTATAGGCAAGTTCAGACCCATGTGGTCACAATAAGCACGGGTAAACTCCACGGAACCTACCGGAACGAACTTTAGTTTTGATTCCTCTGGGTTCAGCTTCGAAATGTCGTCAAACTTGCAAAACTGCGAGGGATAACTTGAGAAGTTACAAGCTATCTTTTCGGCGGACATGACCTCACCAGCCTGTAGCAAAAAGACAGGGTCTCTCATTGGAAGAAATCCTCAGCAATGGCAAACAGTTTACAAGAGCAAAGCTTTTCTGCTTCACCCTCAGGACTGCTCATAAGTAGCGCTGTAGCCAAGGCTTTAACTACCTTGGCCAAAGATTCGGGATTGGCGTAGGGGCCGGAAGATCCGGGCACAGCGTTATAAACATCCACAAGTACTTGAGCTGCCGGAGACAACTCCTTGGTCACTTTAGGTTGGTAGGACATTGGGTTTAGGGAATGAAGTGTTAGCCTTCAACATATTGCAAAAGATTTGACCTTGTTCGATTGCGTCATCTAAGGCAACGTGAGTGTGCTTGTTATTAAGGGGGAACCAAGAGCGGGGATAGGCCCGTTTAGTTGACTTCCTGTAGCCTTTCTTTAGGAGAGCCATTGCATAGGTTTTGCCGTCAATAGCAGAGAAGCTAAATGGGCTTTCGCCAGCGAAGTAAATCATGTACCAGTACATGAACATGAAGTCATATCCGGCAGGGAATGCCACAAATACGGGCTTTCCTGGTAGTTGCTTTACCCACTCCACATAGTTCCTCATTGCCTCGGCAGGATCTTGGAGATTGCGGCGGCAGGCTTCCCAGGCCACAGGCTGTGTGAGCCACCACTCTGCGGTGTTGGGGTCGGGTTTTGCCCCTGGCAAAGTATCCAGGTTGGCAGTGAATGTGCCCAAAAGTTCGCCCTCAGCAGTAAAAGCAGCTGAGCCAAACGACAACATACTGTTGGGACCGGGGATGGGCCCATCAGATTCGATGTCGGTACTAACGTAAATTTCTACCATTGTTCGCAGATTCGGATGCTTACGATTTTTGTGTTTGGGAAGAGTTCTAGGGTGGTTTGAATAGCGGAGTTTTTACTTACGGAGACGGTTCTAACATCGTCGTAGGAAGAGTTGCTGTATTTTATGGTTACTTCGTAAGTGAGTGGTTTGTTAATTTTCACAGTATCTTACAGAGGGGTAAGCACTTTGTACAAGGATGTTGTCACAATTGGTAAGGACCGTGCCGCCAGGTGGAGTGATTAGTTTGAGTAAATACTTGAGTAAGTCATTAAGGTGGGGGGCAGAATAGAAGAACCTGGCAGCAGAGCCGGAGTCGCCAGGGTAGATGGGGCCTTGCGGCTGGTAGTTCCCTTGCCCAGGTCGAAACTTGCTTTCAGGTTTCACTTTGCTCGGTGAACTGCATGACTTGCTATCGGGAAACAACGTCAGCACCTCGTCGCTGCCGTCGTGGATCAGGTTGGCGGGCCAGCGGCCTTCAGCAGGCACAAACGCCCCGCCACCAGTGCCAGTGCCAAACATTGAACAACCGCCGTCAGTGTTGCGATTGCGAGTTTCGTAGCGGCCAGCCACCCTGCACCCATCCACATTCAGCGCCCCTGTGCCGTGCTCCAGCACGTTCGCTGCCACGGTACCCTCCAACGGCTTCCTTGCCACCGTAACCATCAGCATTTCCGGGGTTTGACCACCGGAGTCAAACACCCAGACTACAGTATCTCTAATCTCCATCCCAGCATCTTCGATACCGATGGTGTTGCTATGGTGTGTTGCAATGGGGCTAAGGGCCAATAGGTGAGCCCCAGGTTTAAGCTTTCCGATCACCCTTTCAAAATCACCCTCCATATCACCCGCAGCAAGGTCAAAGAACGCACTATCTGCTTTCACGGTTGTGCCTCACTTTTAGGGAAAAGGGAATTAAGTCGGCAAGAAGCAATGTCAAAGTATTCTTCACCCATGTCAATGCCGATGAAGTTGTAGCCCATATTCAAAGCGGCAATGCCAGTTGTTCCGCTCCCCGTGAATGGGTCAAGGATAGTGCCTCCTACCGGCGTGGCAAGCTGGCACAATTGCTTCATTAGCTTCAAAGGTTTGACTGTGGGGTGAGTGTTGGTTATGTCGAGGGGTAGACCTAGGTTACGTTCTTTTTTAGGTGCTTTAGCGCAGTAGTACAGGCGCTTGGGCTCACTATGGAGCTTAAACTCACCGGGCAATTTGGTGAAAATGGAGATGGGCTCATTACTGGGTTTTAAGGCCGTGCCGATACCTTGGAATCTATTTGCCTGCTCTGGGTCAATCTTTTGGATAGCTTTTTCTACATTGTGGGACTTCGGAAATCCACTATTACCCGTGACGAAAACTTTACCATTGCGCCTTGCAACGAAAGCCCCTGTGCTTACTGTTGGGCACCAGAAGAACCCACTATACTCTATCGTGGTAACTGTCGCTTCTGAGATCGTGTAAGAGCCTCCGTCAACATCCTTCAAGACCGGCACATTGGCAATGGGTGGTAGTTCCTCAGCCACTTTAAACTCCAAACCCCCGCCTTGACTAATCAAGCAACGGTGCCCTTTGCTAACTATCTGATCCGTTGCCTCAGATTTGATACTATAGGCAACATCGTTATGGACTAAATACGAGTACCACTTCTCTGGTAACTCCCACCTATACTCACCCGTCACAATGTCGTAGATGAGAATTTCTCTACCACCTGGGTTATCCCTCCAGTTGAACCAGCCATCTTTGGTTAGAACTTAAGAGTCCTCGCTTAGGCATCCATACGTCCAGAGCACAATATCCTGAAGCTCAAATCCAGCCCCAAGAATGTTAGCAACCATACGGTGCTGAGTCCTTGTCCCTGCAAACGACAGCAGATTCCCCCCAGGCTTCAACACCCGCAGACACTCTGCCCAAATATCCACTGTAGGCACACCAGAGTCCCATTTCTGACCCATGAACCCACCCGTTCCGTTCCCTGTGCTTATGCGGGCACGGCCATGGGGGCTGTTAAGATTTACGGACTTTACCCCAGTACCTCCCTTCTTATTCTGGGTCAGACCGTAAGGGGGATCCGTAACAACGGAATCAATGGAGTTGTCAGGAAAGTCCCTGAGAACGTCAAGACAGTTCCCAAGCAATAGCTGATGGTTTGGCATCTTCACGGAAGAATAAGGTTGCTTTTTGGCTCTTCGTCCCTGAGACGAATGATTTCTTTGACAGTCAAATCTCCCGTCTCTTCATACCTGCGGAACGACAGGGCGTAGTTATCAAGCTCAGCATTGATTGCCATAACATATAGCCCGATGGCCCTCTGAACGAGAATGCTCTCAGTGGCACCCTCCCGTTCGGCCAGTTTCTGCAAAGCAGCGGCAAATGTTTCAGGAACTTCAAGCTCTAATACTTGGTTTTGGTTTTGTTCTTCGGTGGACATAATTTCTATTGTGACTGCGATTGCAGCGAGTTGTGAATTCATCAGTAAGTGGAACCAAGTTTTGATAATTTTGTCGGAAACGGGAAGAAAACTTTCTCCCCCTTACCACACTGTCAAAACTTTTGAAAAATTTTTCTGAAGTTGTCAAGCAACCTATGGAAGTTTTTTCTTAGCGAATTTTGGGCAAAATTATCAAAACTTGGTTCCACCCGCTAGCCTCATTATAGCAAGCGGGGGCAAGGTGTCAACTTCAGGCAGTAACCTGCCCCACCGGCTTCCACCGAGTGATGGCCGGTCCAGTGAATACCGTTACAGGTTCTCGTAGGGCCTTAGCCATTGCAGCAGCTTCCGTAAAAGCTTCTTCGCGTGTAAAAGGGCCATCAGGAGCCGAAGACTCCGAAACGGCCCAGAATGGAAAAGTGTCAGGGGTCATTGGTGTTGTTGCGTCAACTTACCAATGGTATCACACTTTTCTTAGATATGCAAAGGGGAGGTCAGTCCCCCGAGGCAAAGAATTGGGACGCATTGGCCCGAACATCTTCAAAGGTGTAGGTCTTGGTGATTTCACCATTCTCAAACACTTTTTCCAAGGCGATGGGGTCATTCGACTCATTTTCCAGCGCTGTGTAATAGCCTTGGTCACCCTTAAACAGAGTAACTAAGCCCTTTTTCGATTCCTTACCGGAGTCAGTAATGGGTTGCTTGAAGACATCTCTCCATTCCCCGTTTACACGGGCAGCAGAGCACTTCATTGCAAACTTCATGGTATCCCTATCAACCTGTTGAAGCAATCCGCCCCCTTGCCCGAAAGCAACGTTGTCAGCAGAGAAGCCAGCAGTGGTTATTCTGTAAAGAATCCGTGCAATCACTTCCTGCGTGATGCCGTCCCCTTGGATGACACGAACGTGGTTAAGGACTTTGAAGCCTTTGGAGTTAGTAGTGGAGCCAAAGTGTCGGTCTAGGACTTCAAGGCACTTGAGAACGACACTAACGGGGTCACCACTATCCGGGCGAAGAACCACGAACTTCCCCCCACTAGTCTTTTCAATAATTTCCTCCTTAATACTTCCCATCAACTCCGCAAAGTTAAAAATGTCGTAAGCATCTCCAACTATAGAGACAAGGGGATGTGTATCCAGGAACTTTAGCATCTGACGAATGTACGTCAGTTCATTTTTAGTGTCATTCATTTTGATTAATCCAATCAATAAGAGTAAATGAGCAGTCACGGGGGAGGTTTATTGTGGGAATTGAGGCATAAGAGCAAGCTATGCTATGTTCACTAGCCGGAATGGAGAAACCTGCGATGTTTTCACCATAAAACTTCCTGGCATAAAGCAACGCAGTTACAGTATCTGTGCCCTTGAAATTAACTAGGTGAGCCAATCCGCCAATACCGGCACTCTCCAAAGACGAAACACCTCTGGCCCCAAAATCATGAAGCTTGAAGTCAATGAGGCCAGGGTCCCCGGTCTTGTTCAAATAATCAAGAATAATGCTCTTGCTTTCAAAAGAGTTGGTGGCTACTGTAGTCGGATACCACACAGCCCTCAGCAAAGCAGTCTCCAAGAAACTTGTCAGCCAGTAGCAGGCGGGGTCGGTGTTTTCAATGGTGAGCAAAACATTTTTAACAGGGATGATGCTACCTTCGGGAGCAGACATGATTTTCACAGGCAATTTGCCCCCGTGCTCCCTAAGAATGTACTCCCAACCTTCCCTGTAAAAGGGTTCCCCGTGAGCAAGGATCAAAGATTCTGCATAGTCGATTTCTTCCTTAGTGATGGGACGGGCGAGCTTAGGCAGGAACATTTGGAGTCCGAACCATTCAACCAAAGCCCACTTACCGCCACGACTCTCGATGTAGGAGCGGATAATTTCTGTCCCCTCGGGATATTGAACCCATTGCGAATACTTGTACGAATCACTATTCAAGATGATCGAATCATCGATAAAGTTGTTGTTGCTGAATGTGTTAGTCATTTTTAAATCCTAAAAATGTTAGTAAGGGCCCTAAGTCTTTCTCAGGGTGTATCAGAGTGTGGTTCCAGTCAAGTTACCGATAATTTCCCAGTGGTCTTCAAAGCATTCCTCTGACTTGATTTTGCACAGAGGTACCCATTGGGCCTTTTCAGCATCGGAACCGCCCTTGACTTTGGGTAGTTCCCCATCGGGCAAGTGAATGTAGAAAGCGTGGGTAATGGTTCTCCCACGGGAGCTGCGATTGATCGCATCATAAACCTTGTTGGCTTTAATGTTCCCTTTCAGAACCGGGGTGGGAACCTTCAGGCCGGTTTCTTCCCTCAGCTCCCTCAACATGGCGGACTCCACTGAAGGGTCACTGCCAGCGTCCAGGAAGCCCCCAGGGATGGCCCATAGACCTCGGCCAGGCTCAGCACGGCGCTTCACCATAAGAACGTGGCCGCTCTGAACAACCACGGCGTCCACCGTGACGAACACAGGCGGATACGCAAGGTGCTCAAACTGCCTCTTATAGGTCTCTACGAACACCCGCTCCCTAATAACTTGTTGGAACTCTTCCGTAAAGGAGAACCCGATCAGCCAATCCAACGTGGAAGGTGGAACCACAGACTTCAGGAAGTTGGAATTGAAATCGCTGCGGAAATACAAGTCCCTGATCTTTGTTGCCGAAAGTTCCTCAACTAGGGCAACTTCTTCCAAGCTCCACTGGGGGAACATATCAAGGTAGAAGGAAGTTTCATCTTTCTTGTGACCGATGATTGCTACTTTAGCATCAGCGTCGGTAACATTGTTAGCAACAATATCCTGAACTCTTGCCGCCCAAGCATTATCATTGTAGATTGTGTCTTTGGTTGGTACAATGACTAACTCAGCATCAATTTCACTTTCCAGTTGCTGAATCAGTTGTTGCCTCTCTATGAAAGAGAAAGGGTTTTTATAAGTTCTTGGTTGGTCAGCAGAACCGACTATCACAATGACCCGGTCACTGAGTTCTGCCGCCTTTTTCAAAATTTGAACGTGTGCGTTGTGAACTGGCTGAAATCGCCCGATGAACACAACTGCATTGTACTTCTTGGTCATTGTAAACTCCTTACAATTAGTGAATAAGACGTCTGTCGTCTCGTTGTTAGTATAGCACGGAAGACTCCGGGGTAAATGCCCAGGGCCTAGCCGTTTTCCTGGGACCTACGTTCCCTCTGCATCTTTTCTACTCTTTTCAAAATAAGATACCCAAGTAAATCCCACTCAGGGTCTTCATCTTCGTTGTCTTTACGGTTAGCAATGCGATTGAGTTTATCATCGATTCTAACGTTTAGTTGTTCAGCAGTATCTGCTCGGCTAAAGATACGTGCAGGGTGCAAAGCTGCATCCCCGTACTTAAAGTTTTTCTCCAGCAAAAGCTCTTTAACCTCGTCACAAACTGCGGCAATATCGAGTTGCGATTGGTGCTGACTTGTTGAACTATTTCCCATACTTCTTAAGAGATTTTTCTGTAATTGTGCGGTAATAAGATTGATACCTTGCAAATCTTCCCACTGATGGAGTGACGCCCAAACTCCAGCAACACTCACAGTACGATAAAAACTCATACCAAGGTGTCGTAGGGTCGAGAGCAGGCATTAAAGCTTTCCTCCTACTGACCCTTCGTAATTGGAGTCAGACTGTGTGAAGCCTTCTTGTAGACCCTTCAGGTAGAATCGGGTGGCTTCAATGCACCCTTCTTCAGTGAACGAGATGACTAATTTTTCACCTTTATCGTTGACCGAGTGCCATGTGCCCCACCTGGACTTTTCTGTTTTGAAGCAATCGTCAATCATCGGTTTCTACCATATTTGTAATGGGGCGGCAGTCTCCTTTCCCTGCCAAAGACTTGACAAACAGTTCGGTGAATCTTGCCTGGTGTTCTGGTGCCACGGACTGAGGGTACCCGTCAATAGCACCCTTCAGTGCTACCAGTTCTTCCCACTCTGTTGCGTTCATCGGAGGCACTCCACTATTTTGCCCACACAGAGAGCTTTCTCCATGGCATAGTACATCCCTACGGGCGGGAGGACGATAGAAGCAAATTTAGGAAACCCTATCGGAGCAACCACCATCCCCGCAAACCACCATAGCAGAACAGCCATTGAGAACAGATGTGAGACACCGGTATCAATCCGTATAGTTTTGTTTTCTTGGGGTTCCATGGAGATGGGGAGCTTTCGTAGCTATTTTAGGGGGGACGGGCAAAAAGTAAACCCCTCCAGTTGCTTGGAGAGGTTCATAGAGTCAGAACTTAAGGTAAAGACCGGTTGTGGTTTCAAACAAGGGGCGCAGTTGATCGGCATAGATGCCTGCGAACTCTTGCACCTTGGGGCAAGTGAGTTTCTTAGGGGAGAACTTAAAGAATTCCACACTGTAGAGGTCAGAACCTTTGCAATAGGTGACTCGGCACTTGTTGGCTTTGCGAAAGCCCTTAAAGTCAAAGGTGATGGCTTCGTCGTCGCAAACAACGGCTTTGGTACCTAGCATCATGCGGAGGGCGCCGATGCCGCCAATTTGGTCAATGATGGTTTCAGCGCAAGCGGTGATGGCCATGTTCTGCGGGGAGCGATTGACTGACTTACATATTATAGCAGATTTGAAGGGGGTGCGCAACCCTCGGTCTCAGCGCTTCCGGTAGCGGAACTTGACGCTGGTGACAGGCCCGCAAGTCTCGCTCCGATGCGCCATTGCCTTAACCCAGGATTCTACAATGTCGGGGCTAATGACGGGTAGAGGTTCCCCTGCAGGAACCAAGGTGGGCCGGGGATTGCTGCACTTGACCTTGGCACCGTTTGCAAAGGTAACCTCTACGAACCGGGTGTAGGGCAGGTAGTTGGTAGTGTTGGTCATTTGCTCAGGGATAGCAACAGGGTTATTGTAGCACGATTGGACAGGAACTGCCAGTTCCGAATCAGACCACCTGGCTGTAGGCCCCGGTCTCATAACGAATGACAGTATAGAACCGCTTGCCACGGGGGCGCTTCAGGGTCAGAGCTGCCCGACCAGGGAACACGGGGATCTCCTTTGCTGCGAGCACAAGGTAGGTAACGTTGTCCAGAGTCAGAGTGGCGTCGGTCATGTGCTCGTGGTGGTTGACTTATATAGTATAACAGGTTTAGGCGGGTGATGCAACTCCCGGCAGTTAGAACAAAGGGAGCTGGATAAACCGGGGGTCAGGATTAGGAATGATACCGTGTCCCAGAGCCCCTTCCCGTTCCATGTCAGTTACCGCATCTTCCACGGCAGCAATGTTCCCAATGCCGACCTTACCAAACAGGAAGTTTACGAATTGCTGGTCAGTCAGGGCGCCGATTTCTTTGGGGTCCATGGTTCAAGGGGAGTAACAACAAACTAATTATACTACGTTGGCCAAAATCAATCAGAGGTGACCAAGACGCTCACCGTCCTCAAAGACGTTGATTCGGGCGGTTTTACCGAAGATGGTCACTTTGTAGATCCAACCGTCTTCATCCATAGAGGTCAGTTCCGCTGCTAGCTTTACAGCTTCTTCAATGGTGAACTTGGTGGGGGGCTGAAGGTCGAGGCGAATCATGGTTTCAGTGCCGACTATCTTAATATTGTACCACACTCACGGGTAACAGCAAGGCTGGTAGGTGAAACGGGTGGAGGCTCGGCTGCAACCTGTGATGGCTAGAACTTCGTCAGCCAACTGCTCGGGAACCGGATAAAAACCTCCAGTGCAGGCAGTGTTCCAGCTATACCAGCCACGGATTTTACCTGTGGTGCGAAACATCGTCTCCCGTGCCCTGTGTGAGGAGCACTTGATCAGGATGGTGGAAGGGGGCAGACTCACGGGTTTTTCCGGTGTTCGTCCCCCTCGGTTTAATCAGTTGGACTTAAGCAGGCGACCGGGGAGAGCCCCTTTGGCGAAGCGCTTACCGTCAACATAGAAGAGCCTGTAGAGACGTCCGGGGCGAACTGCCGGGGTAACGGTGCAGTCAACGGTGGCACCATTGATGCGAACCGTGTAGGTTGTCTTCTGGTTGGTCCCCAGAGCAGTCTCAACGGTTTCGTTCTCAATGGTATCGAGGCGTGTAGCCAGAGTTTCGGGCTTGCGAATGGTCAGAGGGGGGAGAGCCATTGTCTTTGTTGTGGTGGGCAGCCTTGCCGCCCTTGTCCCTATATTGTAACCCCTTGTTCCCAGACTGTCAACCTCCTTCCCCTGGGCCGAAAACTGCGATAATTTCCTGAGCTTTTTTGCGACTTTCAGCATTTGCTGAAATAGTCCTTGATACTGAAATAGAAGTTATCTCAGCTCCCTCGTAGAGTTCCCTTGTAATTTCGCAATCGCTGTTAGTGATAACTACCTTTATGCCCCTGCTTGACAGGTCGTGAGCTAGCGTGACCAACTCTGTCTGCTGAGCAAAAGAGAACCCGTCAGCGGAATAGCTGGTGAAGTTTGAAGTTGCTGAGGCAGGTACGTAAGGGGGGTCAAAAAATACTACGTCACCTTCTTCAAGAGTTTCATAGAGTGACCCATCTTCAAAAGATAAAGCCGTAAATGATACAGATTCCTTGCTCTCGAAGAAACTACCAAACTCCCTCATTTCCTTCTCCGGAAAATGTGGAGACAGGTACTTACCAAACGGTACATTGAAGCCACCGCTTTTATTGTACCGAGTCAAGCCATTAAAGCAATGCCGATTCAAGTAAATAAACAAGCCGGCCCTCTCAACCCCGTAGTCTAACGAATTGAATAAAGCTCTCAGCTCGATAAATTTTTCTTTCCTGTTGTTATCAGGAGTAAACCATTCTTGGCATGTACACAAAAATTCCTCAGAGTTTTCACCCGTGAGGATACTGTATACTGCGGTAAGGTCGTTGTTAATATCATTCAGCACATACTCGCAAGCAGAAAGATTGAGGGCAGCCGCCAGGCTACCCCCAAAAGGCTCACAGTATCGTTTTGGACTACCAACGATGGGGAGTAAGTGAGGCAGGACCCTGTATTTGTTTCCTGCCCACTTTAAAAAGGGTTTAGGCATCAACTTTGTTGTAATATCGGTCTGCAAAGTCTGCAAACTCGATGATTTCTACATCGGGATAACGTTCTTGATTCCGTGCATAGCAGCGGGAAAATTTGTTCTTGGAGAGGAAAGCCTTGCCCCAAGTCATGTTATCGTTGGGGTCGTCAATGACGATAATGGCACGTTTCCACCCATACGTGTCACAGGCGTCTTGGAGACACTGGACTTCAGTCAGGAGCTTGTCGTCTACTGAACCAGAAACCGTTTGAGAGCGGATACTAATAAGTTCCTCCCGTTCAGGGATAACTCCATCGACTCGGAAAGCTCTCCCAGTGATTTTTTCACCGATAATCACTTCCGGAAAATAAGAGTAGGTGCTAAGATGATTCATCCCGGCAGCAATTGACTTTTCCAGTCGTTGGCGGGGTTTGTACTTCCCGGCGAGAAAGGTAAGTCCATTGCCAATTTCAAACTCTTGAAGACTAGACTTGCGGGCCATTGGTTTTGTGTAATGTAGTGTTAAAATAGTTTACTGACTTTGCGGTCAGCTGACCTTATTGTAGCGGCTTCAGAGGTATAGTAAAGGTGGAGTCAGGCAGCCTTTTGGCTGCAAACGTGAATGGTCGCAGTCTCCAGCAAGGTACCATCGGGCAGCTCACACAGTAGAGAGCTGGTGAAGCCCCGCGCCTTGCGTCCTTTGACCGTCACGATACCTTCTAGCTGGTAGCCGCTCTCATAGCAGCCTGAGAGGGTCCTGGGACCATACAGAGTATAGGTCTCAACCCAACCTAGGCTGTTAAACTTGGCACTGACAGCAGGGGCCATGTATCGGATCGGAACATTCCACATTCCTACTGTCTCAAGCTCCCCACGCTGGTCCTCAAGGTTGGGGGATATGTATTGCTGCCATTGCTCCACTGTGAGCTTCAGTGCGCCCCCAGTCATCGTCAGGGTTAGCGGAGGGAGCCGCTTGGAGAGGGAGCTGGTGCGAGGCTTGTTAAGGGTTGCGATCACGGTGGTTGCCAGGGTGCAGGAATTTAAAGATTGTAGCATACTGAGGGTGGGCTCAACCCAACCCCAAGTCAGAAGCCGGGGTAAATAACCATCTCAACCTTGAGGGGAGACTTCCGGTTTTTGTGCCTACGGAAAGCATAGTTGTCGTCCGTGTACATTTGCTCGATGCGGGAGTTATCCTCAATGATGGCCTCAGAGCTGATACGTTCACGGGCAGCAAATTTGCGGTCCCTGGAAATCTGAGCACGGTAGATGGTGGAAGAAGAGCGAGCCACAGGGATCTCCAGACGAGGTAAAGGTGGCGGTTGCCCGCCACTTAAAGTATTGTAGGGCATAGAAGGCCCCGGTGTCAACCTATGATCTTAGCCAGGTAGGTAGCTTGAGTCTTGCTGCGAGCGGCAGCCTTGCGGGTGTGCTTTGCCTTGGCAACCACCGTGGGTGGAACTACCAGGACTTCATTGGCCCAGGCAAGCAGTTGCTTACGGTCCATTGCCGGGGTAGGGTAGCTAAGGATTTGGTAGAAGTTTCCTTTAACCCTTTCAACAGGGTTGCGACGACCGATTACGGTCTGAACTTGGGCGATGGTGGTGAGTTTCATTGTTTTCGGGGGGGAGTAAAGTTCGTATCAACGAACCATGGAAGGATTCCGTTCGGCTGCAGTCAGTGCAGGGTGGAAACGGTCGCTTTCATAGTCGCTTTCATCTTCCTCGGGCAAGTAGACCGTCAAGGTGTAGCTGCCTCCTTTATTATCGAAGGCAACCAGAGTTTCTTCCAGGTCAGAGAAGTGGCAGAAGTCGTCATCAAATTCACCCTCAAGGTGAAAGTAGAGAGTCTCTTTGCTATTGCAGGAGTCGCCAAGGCGAACGTCACAGAGAGGGTGGTCGGTAACGGTGACACCTTGAAGGGCTTCCTTAAGAGTCTCAGGCTGCCAATTGTCGGAGGAGTCGTAGAAAGCCATGGGAGAGGCGTTTGGCGGTTACTTAAGTATTGTAAGGGGTGGGGGGCTGCTGTCAACCCCCCCTGCCGCTGGCTCAGAACTTGAGCGTAGGCACAAAGTTATCAAAGACAAGGTCAGCGATATTTTCCACCTCCTTTGCAAACGAGATGGTGTTAGGGATTGCCACGGTTTGCGCCCAGGGAGTAGCCACAGTAGTCAACCAGTGGTTGACTGCGGTGAAGGCAGCTTTTAACTTTTCGGCAACAAAATCAACGACCTTTGCGGTCTGTTCCTTGCCACCGTTCAACCACCAGACTTGAGCACGTTCAAACAGAACTTGAGCGATGGCAGCAGCAAACAGAGCTACGGTAACGATTTGGTTGGCAATCTTGCGGTATTCAATTTTCTGGAGCATGGCGACGAGGGCGTCAGCCGGGGGGAAAGACTTGGTGAGTTCCATTTTAGGTTGGGGGAAGGGGAATTGAAAGGCGTCCCTGCCACTCCTTAATTATGCCACACTTGGTCGTTGGTGTCAAGGGCAGTGTGCCAGTGGCGAGACTGGCACCTTAACCCCGAGATTAAATCACCCTTTGCGCCCCATCCTGCCCTGGTAATCATTCATAACGAACCAGACATCGAGAGCAGCATTATGGTAGTCATTGTCTTCAATGGCGTTCTTGAAGTTGTCATAGTCAATGTTTTGAATCTCGTTAAGCATTGCGTTAGCTACAACATCACGGTTTACCCAGGCCCGGAAAGCATAGTCACTTCCGGCGGCACTGAATACCTTGGCATCTTCAAAGACATTCTCAATGTCTCCTGCACGGCGAGCACGGACTAGAAGCCTGTCGCCATTGACATCTCCCCGATCAGAAACGATTGATAGGAAAGCGTTCTTAGTAAAAATCCACATTTGGTTAAGGGAAAAGTCAGTTTCGTAACTATTGTAGCACATTGGGGGTCGGTCGTCAACCCTTAGAAAGTTTCAACAAAGTAGTAAGGAGCATGACCCCCACCGTTAAACCTGCAATGTAAATACTCACGGTCAGTCTCGTTTCAAGCGGTCATTGCCCTCATTGTGGAAGAAATCGACTAATTCATCCAGATCTTGAATACCTACCAAGTGGTTGGATGGGTCAGGGTCCCCTAGATCCAAATCTTGGAGGAAGCTATCCAAGCTATCTTTTTTCGGAACACCTTGGAAAGCAGTACGCAAAGCATTACGAATAATCTTTCCTGCGTGAGCATTGTGCTTAGCCCACTTATCTGCCCACACCCTCTCGGTAAAGGATACAGGTTCACCGCTCTCCAGTCGTCTGGCAATTTCCTCAAGCCGTAGCCTTACTTCGGTAGAAATCATAGCTGTCAATAGCAAACTGGTTTGAATCTGATAGGATTTACCCACGCTTTTCAGGTGGAACCAAGTTTTGATAATTATGGTAGGAAGTCAAGACAGAATTTTTCCATCAGCTCACTTGCTACACTGCGGACGAAAATTTTTATCTGTGCGGGAATCTCTGGGGGAAACTTTTTGTAGCGTCGTTTTCGGGCAAAATTATCAAAACTTGGTTCCACTGCCCATAGAAAAAACCCCCGGAGGTTAATCCAGGGGTTCAATGACCGGCAGCAGTCAGTTCTTGACCATCTGCTTTTTGTTAGGGTTGTGGATGGTAGCCACATAGACCCGACCTTTCTGGGCACGAGCGGAGACGGCTTTGTTGCGGTAAAAGGCAAAGGTTTTCTTTGTGGTAGAGGGCGCTTTGGCCACCACCGCTGCGAACTCGGCAGCTTTGACCTTAGCTTTGACCAGTTCGGTAACTCGCTTCAACTCCAGGGCAGCAGCAGCCACTTCGGGGAACTGGGAGAAGTCAAAGACTTCCTGCTCCTTGACCTGAACGTAACCGTAGAGGGTCTCCACCTTCTTGAGGTTCTGAGTTTCCATCTGGGCACCGATCTGGTCCCGCAGAGTTTCCTTCTGGGTGGTTAGGGTAGCGATCCGCTCTTCCAGGGAGCTGAGACGACGGACCTGGGTATCGAAGTTCATTGGGGTGTCGTGTTGACTGAACCTATTGTAAACCATGGTTCCTGCCGGTGTCAATACCCTTGTCCCTGTGTCTTGATTTCCTGTCTCTACTGCTTTACTCGGATACAGGAAACACCTGTCTCTTTTTCCACAGCCTTGCAGTTTTCCTCCTTATCGTCATACATTACGATGTTGTCTCCGTAGTTTTTTCTAAGGATGTTAATCTGTTCGACTTTGACTTCAGGGTCAGGGCGCGAGTCTCCGTGGCCACGCATTAGAACGTGCTTGGGTTTGAGGCCCATCTTCTTCAACCAAGTTTCCGTAAGCTTCCTTGACTTTTCGTCACGAGCCGTAGTTATTACGACGGTACCTTCTGAGGGGCGTTGAAAGAACAGGGCCAGATTAAGAATCTTGTCGTTAGGCTCCAAGTCTAAAATGTCCACTCCGGGTTGATTGATTTTGGTCAACGTTTTGTCAACGTCAAAAGCATAGACGGTAGGACTTTTCGCCATGGTGACCGGGGGTATGAGGATGTAAGTAAGTTTACCCGTATACTCAAACTAGCTTAGCCTGAAGCTTGTCCAACTGTTGGAGCAAGTCATTCATCTTTTTTGCTTCTGCAACAGCGTGGTCAAGTTGATTGCGGGTCACATATGTAGTAACAATTTGACTTTGAGTGGAGCGATAGGTGCCAGCAAAGGACTCTACGCACTGGGATAAAATTAGCCAATCGTTGTTGGATAGGTTAACAGAACGAAAAATTTCTTCGGCCTCATCAGATTGAGGCACATTGACTACGATGGAACTCATGTTGAAGCGTCAGATAGGTACTGTTTATGAAGCTGATTCAGAAAAAGGAACCCTTTATACTTGGCAAACACTTCTACAGGGTGCCAGTTATTAAAGTACCTAGATGACAAATACCACCTACCATCCTGAGACTTATAAACCTTGCCGCAGATTTTCCGGGTTTTTAGATCTTTGTATAAGACAAAGGAAGGAAGGTTAGTTTCAATGTACAGTGGGGACAAGTAAACAGCAGGTTCGTTCATAGTTCTTTATAAGAAAGTTTCAAACCGAGAAAAATAAACCCCAGAGCAAAATCTACTGAGGGGTTATAGGAATGGTCAAGTAACCAAGACCCAATACCAAAAATAAAGAAGAAGGTGGGAATCCACATATCAACGGTAAAGGGGATTAGCTGGCTTGACAATTTGATGGTAAGTGTCTTGGGTGGCATTATAAGTGGTCAGGATGCCGGTGTAAAAGGCACCAGTATCAATACCTACTCGTTGATTGCCCACATCGGGCAAATTTTCTTGGATCGAGTGACCGTGAACAACTTTTTTAATGGTGTTGGTCCACTTATCAAGTTTGGGACCCAGTGTAAGGAAAGGTTCACGAATCCATACCAGTTTGTCTAGACCCGTATCATTCAGGGTAACCTGCGGGTCAACCCCCGGTACAACGCCAGCGTGGACGAACATAGTGTCGCCAACCGTAATCATTGCGGGCAGGCTATGTAGCCAACCTAGGTGGTTCCGGCTCATGTCAAGGATTTTTTCAATATTACCACCGTTGCCAATCCAGTCGGTCATTGAATACCTGTCGGTCTCTAGCATAGCATCAATGAACAATTGTTCATGGTTGCCCCTAACCATGCTAAAGCTTTCCAGTCCCCAAGCCTCAGGGTCATCTAGAAGGGTTTTGATACGGTCAAGGACGTCCATATCTTCCCCACCCCTGTCGATTACGTCGCCCAGCAGAATAACTCTGGCACCCGACCCTTTGACCCACTCAAGAAATCCGTCAAGGATATCGTAACGTGCGTGGATATCGCCAACAGCAATAACATCGCCGGGATTTATTTTTTCTGTAAAGTTAATCATTTAGTCCACCTCCTGGGTCAGACTTCAGTTATGTATGTATTGTACCACGGAAAAACCTTCCTTGTCAACCCCCCTCAAGGATGCCAGTAAGCTCTGGAACATCTTGTTGATAACATGCTCTGGGACTTGACGGGAACGGGCAGCGTTGCGGGATAGGCAGTCTGCTAGCGGGGTGTTGACTATCACAGCTTCCACCTCGGAATACCCGTAGCTTTGAAGCAAGGTCAGGGCGTCTCTCCGGTAGCTAGCGCGATAGTGAGTACCGTCCATGATAATGGTGCGGCCTACGTTCTCTTCCAAGGTTTCAACGATTTTGTCATGGATCTCCACCCAGTTGCCCTGAATGTTGGCATCACCGTAGAGTTGCTCACGGATGGTATCGCCGCAGATTACTACAGCACCTGGGTGCTCGGCTTTCAGTTTTTCAGAATGGGTTGATTTGCCGGAGCCTGGCGCCCCAACCATTACAAATGCTTTCATTGTTCTTGTTTCAATAAAGACCGGGCCACGGGGCCTCAACTATACTAGCATCCTTGGTCAAGTACTTCACAGTTTCCGGGTAAACTTGGCAGACTACCCAGAAGATGCAAAATCTGTTAGATGCCCTTGTCACATCCTTCACAAGCCAGCCGCTTTGCTTAGCAAAAGAGATGGCATCTTTTTTAAGGGCAAAAGTTGCCAAACCTTGCTCACGCAAGCTGGTTCCGGCTTTGCCCCTATGGTCGAGATCGCGCATATTGAGAAAGGGATGGTGCAGGGTAGCCCCTGCTCTCATCCCCATTGTAGCACGGTTAGGCCGTCAGTATCCAGCGTTCAGAAAGAACTGATACTTGTCTAACCAATTGACTAACGGGTTAGAGTCTTGTATGACATCATCACTTTGATTGACAAAGTTTTTGACAACCCAAATAATTTCTCTGAACTCTTGGTTACTCCAACACGGTTCCTTAAGTGGCACTTCTAAGTTAGGAGTTTTTTGCAAGAGAAGGTAAAGTTCTCTCTGTAGTGCCAAAAGCCTACCAGAGTTCATGGTCCCTAAACTAAAGGTTGAAAGGTTTTACCCCCCCCCTTAGGCATCGACCGGCAGCGGGCCACCCGCAGCAACCGCACCTTCAACACCTTCAACACCCTCAGGGTCAAGGTCAAGGTCGGTAATGTACAAGTCAAGCAAGTCACGGTAGCCAGCATCTACTACGGACTTGGCGAGGTCTTCAACGCTAAGTTCGTTAACGGCTGCGGTTACGGCTTCACCGTAGACCCTAACCAATTCACGAATAGGTGCGTTTGAGATTACTCTAGATACAAGAACATCAGTCAGTTCTTCTCTTTTTTCGATTTTCATAGTTTTTTGTCAATGAGTGATAACGGCCCCTAGAGATTACTATAGGTTAGGGTACCGTAACGGAAAAGGGGGGGATTTGAACCCCCGGAGGCACCTTTAGTACCTCGGCGGTTTTCGAAACCGCTGCTTTAAGCCTCTCAGCCACCTTTCCAAGTGTCTAATAATTGGGAGTGAAATCAACAGGCCCGATGACGACAGTTGTTCAACGGGCTCACTAGTTCCAAACGTAGGGGTAATTCGTCCTTTCCAGTTGAGGCCGAGTCCTGGTTGGCTTTCCAGGTGAATGACAACAATTTCCGGTAGCAGTTCTCTTCTCTCTCTGGACCATTTTTTACAATGGAGTACGTCTGTACGGTCGGCAAACCCGTGTTTATCCGGGTAACGAAATACACCTGAACTTTTTGGGTTCCATAGTTGGAAATACCCAATAGGCTCATATCCGCCTAGTGGAGTCTTATACTCTGCAATACGTACTCCAACGGGGAATTTAGTCAGATGAATAAATATCCAAGAATCTTGAATTGGGGTGGGGCAGTTTACAAACTTTTGCCACTCCTCAAAACTAGGGCACATTAGGCGGTCTGCCCCATATATTTTCTTACCACGTAAAGGTAAGGACTCTAGAATAGACCTTGTTTGCGGGGGGAGGTAAATGTCAGCATCTAGATGAATCACCCAACCATCTAAACTAAGGTTTTTCAGCCCCTTATTAATGCCTTTACCTTTGTTGAAGACGTCGCCACCCTCGTAAAAGGCGTCTGTCTGAACACACTCCACATTGTAGTATTCGCACAATGCCTTTGTACGTCTATCTTCAAGGTCTGTAACAACTACCAGTCTGTCAAACTGATTTCGTGTACTTGGCAAAGTATGGGCCAAAAAGTCTGAATAATTGACGCATACTATAACAGCTTCTAGCTTCATTAGTTAATGTGCCTTTGAATTTTTTCTTCCTTTGTGGTACTCTAGTTTAATCCAGCTTAGTAAAGCCTGTGTATTTGCGACTTTTGCCGAATCTACCTCACAGTTTTTACCCTTCAATACACCGAGGTAATGATCTAGAGCTTCAATAGCAAGTTCGTGGTCTTGTAGAGAAATGAGAGACATCAGGGTGCATTCCATAGTGGGCGTGGAGCTAGCTTAGCCTTTTCAATTTTTACCCCCTCTACCTCCCTTTGTGCCGTCGCCAATTTCCTGGGACTCATCTGAGCTTCCCACTCTTTAGCCAAATCGCTCATGTCAATGTTGGATAGGTTTTTCATTTTGGACAGGGGATTAAGGTTTTGGCCAAAGGGTAAACCCGTGGCAATGCTCCTTGCGAGGATCGAACTTGCCTTAGGCGAATTAGGAGTTCGCTGCATTCGCCAGATTGCTAAAGGAGCTTTGACCCTATTATAGCATCTCTCCGGGGAAGGTCAACCCTCTTTCCAACCTCCCGGAACATTGACCCTTCTTTTTTGAGAGACTTCATTTTTGAGCCTAACTGCCCATACTGACCCTTCCTTTGAGATGGGGTTTTCTACGTCACAAAAAGATACAGGCCATACATCGAAGCGGTCTTTTAGCCGTTTAATCAGCTGGTAGAACTCAGTGTCTGCTTCCGAGTTTGGTCCTAGCCTTGGCACTTGGATTTCCAAAGACCCAAAGAATCTGCCCATGCCTACATCGTAAGTTTCCAGAATCTTGCCATATGCTTTTCCACTTACAATATCATCTTCGGTCAGCTCCAAGAGACCTTCAATCATCTCTTTTGTGGGGGCTTTCCTGACATTTTCATCCTTGGACGAGCGGCTAAATATAGAGTTATCAACAATGCGGTAGAATCTATTTAGATTGGCCAGCAAAGACTGCTTGTGCTCCCGAACCTTCCTTTGAACCTTCCTAATGGTGTTACCTTTAAGCGGATTATAACCAACGATTTTGCAGAAGTACAGGTCTTCATAACTTTGGCCCTTCCTTAGGGTTTGAATCTCATTTGTTGCACAAGCGAGTAAGACTTGAAGTTCCCGTGAGCTGATTCCGTTAAACCCGCTAGGAAGGTTAGTAAGAACATAATCGGCAGCGGCTATCCAACCGAAATACGCACGAGAGTAGTCACCCACCACTATCACATTGTCTGTATATGCCGTGTCATTGGGGTACTTTTCTAACCATTCTAGTCCAGGTAAGTACCGGGGGGCATGTTGATTGCTAGAGTAGGAAACTTTAAACTCAGGGATTAACTTAGCTACTTCTTCTTCAGTTTTTCTCTCTACAAGGGTAGGATCTAAGGGTTCTGAATGTCCGAGCAGATAGTACAAGTCCGGGGTAATAACATCCAGTGTCTCAGTCAGGAGCTTTAGGTCTTTCTTTCTCGATTCATACTCCTTCTGTTTAGTATTGTTTGATAGTGCCTCTAGCAGTTCTTCCCATTGCCCCTGAGTAATGGAGTCAACAAAATGCCAAAACTCTGACACCTTCCCCCAGTTTTCACCGAGGATTTTTTCAGGTTCGTTAAGTACGATGGCCGGACTCTGACTCGAAAGGTCATTAAACCTTCGCAGAAGAATGGAGTGAATCACACTTATTCCTAGGGTCTTGGCTGTAACTTCGTCAAGATTTAAGCCTGAGTTGCCGTACGTTAACCCTTTCCAAAAAGCTTGAAAGTCCATCACCCCCATACCCTTGGAAATCATAATCGCTTCACTCTGGGCACAGGGGCTGAGACCGTTTTCCTCTCTCACCAGTTCGTATCCTTTGCCGGGCATACCCTCAAGCTGAGACCATTTTTTCGTGAGTTCTTTAATTAGTGAAGTGTTCATTTTGTGAGTTTACTTGTTGTCGGTTAAATAGGCGTGTAGGGAGTCGAACCCTAACTAGCCGGTAATCTGCCGGAGTGGTCTTCATAAGGGACCCTGTGCTACCGTACACCACACGCCCAAGAAAAAGAGTCAGTAGACTCTTTAGCACAAGTAGTTTACCCTGGGGGAGTCAAGCTGCGGCAGATGCCACAGGTTGGTACTCGTTGAGAGCTTGATTTACTTCTACTGAGGTTTCCGCCTTATAGAGATTAAGCAGGAGGTAGGACGCTGCGGGGTCCTTTTCAGGGAGTTTAGCAAGCAGAGTAGCAATAGACTTTGCCATTTTGTTTGAGGTGTTTGTCGTTGGGATTTGGCTGCTTAGCAACCAACGACCCCTGATGGATTCGAACCATCGACCGACCGCTTAGAAGGCGGTTGCTCTAGTCCACTGAGCTAAGGGGCCTTGTTTGAGGGGTGTGCGCCCCTCCCTCCCTATTTTAGGAAGCACTGACCAGTCTGTAAACGTTTCCCAGCTTAGCCCGCATTGTGGGCTCCAGGATGGCATAGTTGGGGTCCTTTAGGGCCTTGTCTACCGAAGGTTGGTCCTTCCAAAAGATCAGGATGGTAATTTGACCAGCAGGGTACCTGACATACTGTTTATTGATGTAGCCCGGTTGTCTTTGCAACCACGATGTCCAAACCTCTTCATCAGCGGATATAAAGGTTTCAACCAACTCAGGGGCAACTTGGAAATGCAATCTTTCAATCTTCATTGGGCTCACCAGTCCACTCTTCCCACTTGTCGATTGGGCAACGCATGTTTGCGAAAGATGCCTTTATCCCAAGTATGCATAAACATATGTCACACTGGTCTGTATTTTCCATGTAATGGTTACATTCATGGCAAATGTCTAACCTGTTTTTTCGTATTGACCTTGGGGCCAGTTTAGGGTTTTCTAGCACTCTCTTTGCGCTATCTCGGAGGGAGTCGCCAAAGGAACGTCTACAACAGTCTTCAGCCATTCTCCTTTCTCCGTTTTTGAACAAGTTTCATCCTCTCACTTTGAGCTTTTTTGTCTTCTTCAGACCATTTTTTATATGGTCCCCTCTTCTTACCCGTTCGGGAAGCAGACATTTTAGCCTTAGATTCCACAGAAGCTTTCTTACCCGTAAGGGATTTCCTAAGTTTGTCTTTAGTTTCTTCTGTCAGGGTAACTCCCTTTCGGGAGCCGGGTTTACCTTTCTTGGCCTCCGAAACTTTTTTAGCCACTTTTGGATCTTTCATCGGGTTGTTGTTTTTCATTCGCTCTGAGTGAGCTTTTTTCATCTCAGGGGTCATCGGGGCCTGATTTTTGCCCTGATAGTCTGGGTTATTCGGGCCTCTAAACTTTTCTTTAGACTCCTCTGACCAAAACCGTCCAGGAACTCCCGGTTTGCCTCTACGTTGAGCGGCAACTTTTTCCGCAGTCTCTGGATTTTTCATAGGGTTTTCTTCAGTTTTAAATCTTCTTGAGTGTTCCGCCCTGACTGCTGCCCTTAGTTCGGAGCTAAGGTATCTCCAACCCTCGTGCCTATAGTCAAACTGTCTATCAAGTCCCTGTACGTACCTGTTAGCGTGGAGTTCAGCGTGAGTAATGAAGTCAATTTCCTCTAGGTTCCAGTCGTCGTCAGTGCCCCCTAAGTGCCGGGGTACTACGTGGTGATTGTGGTTTTTCATTATTTTGGCCAACAAGGTTATCTTTACCCTTACCTCAATCCCAATACTTGTGCAGCGTCTCTACGTGCCTCAAGATGATAGAACTGTCCGTGAACCTATACGTATCTTTAAGACTTTGCGTATCTTTAAAGTGGGAAAGTTCTGAAAGTACCGCCCTAGTAACAGCACAATCCGAAATGTAGTCCCTATACCAAAATGTGTCAAACTTCTCCAGGTAAATAAGGAAAGGGTCGGCATAGGTCCAGGTAAACTTGGGCTTTGCGTTTTGTTTACCGTGTAACGAATGGATGTAACCCACTGGGGTATAATCGTTATCTTCATCGTGACCCAAGTCAAACTCCGAGTACTCACTGCTCTGGTGACTTTCGAGCCAACCCCAATTCAAGCTACGCCAAAAGTCCCCCCTGTAAGAGCGTGACCACACATCCTCTTCAGAACTGGTGAGGGTGCGGCCCCAGAATTTTGTGATTTGGGGGATGATACGCAGAGCTTCACGGGGACTTGCTTTACGAAAGAAGCTTTCTAAAAGGTCAATGCGATGCTTCTCGGGATCGGCAATACTGATAACCCTTTGATAGTCTTCGGAAGCCGCCTGGAAGTGAACTTTAATGTATTCCTCTTCCTCCTTTTCAACTTTGAAAGTTATATTGACCCTTAGGAAAGGTATTGAGCCTGCTCCGTCAGAAGGGCGTTCATCCACCCTAAAGCTGGTGATTTGGATAAAACTCATGACATACCCAGAGCAGCTCTAAAGAAACTGGTAATCTCAAGTTTGGAACCATGGTTGACATTGTACTTATTGCATACTTCAATTAGTTTTTTCTCATAGTCAAGGTGGGGGTGCGAAAGACCAATAACCCTGAGCCTATCGACAAAGGACTCTTTGACAACATCTGTCAATGCTGCAAGGTCTTCTTCATCAATGTTAACGGTTTTTGTGCATATGGCCGGGTGGTATTCGTATGTGATTTCCATTGAGTGTCTCTGTGAGGGTAAAGTGGGGCAAAGTCAAACTCTACCCCACCGGTAAGCGATCAGACGGCAGCCATCTCAGTCAAGACGCTCATTGCACGGCGGTTGATGGACGCCCCAGCACCGAAGTTGCTGTAGTTGAACCGACCAGCAACAGTCTTGCGGCTACGGTTAGAGCCGAAGTCGGTGATTCCGTTGAAGGCATCGTAGAAAGTCCTACCTTCATTACCGCCGCCCGTACCAGAGACAAACAGCTCGGTGAAGGTCTCAACGTTGCGCATCTTGGCGATATCTTTTTGGTAGACAGCTTCCAGAGCAGTTTGGAACTGGTCGATGCTGCAAGGAGCAGAAGCCAAGGTCTCAACTTTGGTTGCATAGATACGCATCGAGTCGTTGACATAGCTGACAACGGCATCAGAAGCCAGGACACGGTTGTTAACACCCTCCATGTGGCGATAGCGCTCACTCAGGTCACTGTAGGCCATTGCAAAAGTATTCCCGCAAATGACACGAGTGGCTGAGTTACCGATTGCCACACTGGCGTTACCCGTGTGCCCATTCAGCAAGGTGATGTAGGCTTTGTAGTCCTCACCAAGAACTTGGAACTCCTGGTTGATGCGAGCTTGGATAAACACCTTGGCCCCGTGGTTAAGGAACCCGATGTTCTCAATGTTGAGCACACCTTCGGAAACCATTGGATCGACCAGCTTGCGGAGGTCGGCATTCTGAACCGTTTCATATGCAGAGGAAACAACGCCGAGGGCACGACCGGTATCGGCACGAACCACAGCGGCTTTCTCGTCCCACTGAACCGGCTGACCATCGTTGCCAGCGAAGAACAGAGGGCGCTTCTCAACGGCCCAATCCAGGTTATCGGTCAGAGCGAAAGTAGTCATTTTGGTTTAGGGGTGGTGGTTTAGGGGGCGGGTCGCCTCCAGTGATTTAATTATAGCAGCCTAGGGGGCAAAAGTAAACCCCCTAGTTTAAGGGCTCACTGGCGTTCCCATCGCTGGCTGCAGCGTTGGTTGCAACGCAGCTCAGACACAGGGTAATCAAAGCCTTGCTTAAAGGCATTCTCCTGCACCTCCTGAGCGCTGTCGCCCGTGATAGTGCGCTGGGTTGAGGCTTGGGCGGGATAGCTCGTTATGATTGCTGCCAGGGCAACCATTGCTAGTGCTAGAGTTTTAGTCATTGTGTCAGGGAACTAGGGAGAACAATTTCAGGGATTTGCATTCCACATCATAGAGACAAAGGTTCATCTCGGATACGGGGACGGGGTCACGGGAGCTACCACCCATTTGCCCGTCAAGTACCAGGCTATAGTCACTGATATGAATTGCATGGTAGTGCCCAGCTACTCGAACCCAAGTGCGGTTAGGCTCTTTGTTCCACCAGTAAACACGCTCGTTAGGTCCCCCAGGAGTCGAATACGAAGGTCCGAACATCATTAGGTCCCGCTCTTTGCGACTAGCTTCCTTCACCAGGTAATGACCGTCGTACGCAGGTATTTCCATTTGGGAGGGGAAGCAGGCGTGAGAGCAGCGGTATTCCACCCCAGCGGAGTCACGGAAGACGATTCCGTATGGGAACGATAGAAGCCACGGCAAGAGTTCTCCCTTGGTGTCGATACCACCCTTTTCAAAGTCAGAGAGAGTCTGCCTAAGGTCTTGGAAGATGCGCACGTTGTTACCTTTCAGGTACCGCTCTAGCTTATCTTGGTGATTGCTTCGAAGAACAACCATACCGGGGAGAGACTCTTGAGCCTCCCGAACTGCTTTGTAAACAGCTACTGAGTCACTCGTATCGCACCGAGAATCAAACAGATCTCCAAGCAAGATGGGCGTCAGCTTGTTGTTATAGCAGTGGTCCAGTGCTTCCAGCAAAGGTCCGGGTTGGGAATGAACATCCCCGATCAAGGCGTAGTTGTGTTGGGGCATTTTCATTAAATGGCTATACTGTATTATAGCACGGAAGCCCCGGCTGTCAAGCCCCCGTGTATTCAACCAATGTGACAACAGCCCAGGGCTTGACATCCTTTGCGAACTGCTCCAGTTTGGCCACAATCAGTGCCTCATCGCCTCCGGCAAGTCCGCACCCAATCTTGGGGAAGCCGATCCGCATCGGTGAGAGGAACTCGTTGGCTAGCCGACCCGTGTACCCGCACAGACGGTTAAGCAAAGTGTCAAAGGCTTCGTATTCAAAAACGTCTTTGTTTCGGCTATAGGTATGTTGGGTGTAGGCATTGATAATGAAGAAGAAACCTCTGCCATTACCGCTAACAAGAGCATCGCTCCAATTGCCAAGTTTGTCCTTAGAGCCATAAACCGTGGCCTTATCAGCAGCAACTGCTGCGGGAAACTTCTTAGCAATCTGACCTGCAATGCCTGATTTCATTGCGTGAAAGCAGTTACAACCGTGAACAATCACATCGAACTGACCACCTTCTGCCAAAGCCAGTAAGTCACCCTCAATAACTTGCAAAGTCATTTCCTCTCCGCAACTTGAAAGTTAAGCTCAGCGTAGTGGTCAGTCAGATAGGACTTGATTTCTTTGAGTTTTGCAAGTTGGGCATCCCTATCTGCCTTCGCATTGTTGAAGGCGTCCGGACCTTGGACGTAGTAATCACGTGCGTGGAACTCAATGTCGTGGAACTTGTCAATGGCTTCTTCCAGGGCGCGGTAAGCGTTACGGTAGCCATCAAGCAGGGTACCACCCCCTGAGCCGTTAATGTGGACGGTAGGTAAAGTGCGAGTCATTTAGTCCTCTTAGTTAATAGTGTTGGTGCCGTCTAGCTCGGCGGTGATGGCGCGGGGTTGTCGTTGTACAAAGTGTGCAAGATCGTTACCCGGCCAAAATCTTTTTCTGTTGTTTGATGCTACTTCCCCTTCTTCGTTGAAAGTATCTAGCCAGTGGCTATTGCGCCAATCATTGTGGAAACCCTTGTACCCTCCACGATTCTCCCGGTAGTACATAGTGATCTTTGAAGCATACCATTCGTCGTATTCGCCAACCTCACGGGCAGACATAGTGAACTTACACTCGGGAATGTTATTTGTTTTCACTCCCCAAACTCCGGTGTGTGCTTCAGGGTTATTGTGCCATACGTCTCTGGCACTTAGCCATTCTCCTGAAATAGCGCACCAACTTTCAACGGGATGAAGACCACCTAAAGCTACTCGATAGTGAATGCAGGATGAACAAGGTGACATTAGTTAGAACCCTCCAGCTCGGCGGCGATGGCTAGCAAGTAGCCGCGAGTCGTATTCTGCGCTAACCACTGGCCATATTCAAACTCGATGTTTGGGTCGGGGCGATCCGAAATCGGCACCACCAGATCAGCAGCAGCCCGCAGGGCGGCGGCAGCAATCCAAGGTGCATAGCACTCGGCATTAACTTCAAACAAGGCAGCATCCAGCACGGCCTGAGCGGCGGGGGATAGCGGTTGGTCAGTCATTTGGCAGGGCCTCGGCGGCGATGGCAGGCATCGGCAGCGCCCAGTGGGGGAGCCAGTGGGTGTGAATGGTCTGATTGATCCTGGTCAGCTTCCAGTGATCCAGTACAGGATTAAACGCCCACACTGCTTCAAAAGGATTGCAATCAGAAAACTCAGGCCACCGCTCGCTCACCGGCTCGGGCTGGGCCAGGGCGGCGCGGGCTTTTTCAAGCACGTCTTCGATATTCAGGTCTAGATATGCGCTGCCACCCCTATCTTCGTCCAGCAGGTGCGGGGCCTCACCCCAGACCATTGTGTGAAGTTCCTGCAGCTGCTGGATCAGCTCAGCGCACAGGGCTTTGTAATCGGGGTCAGGCATTGAAACTTTCTTCACTTGTGGGACCAGCGGCGTGGTGCTTGAATAAGGTATTCGGTAGGGTCTTCTCCACTTCGCCAAGCATTGCGTATTGCTTTGGGAAAGAATGTTTGCCCACAATTACTATAGCCGGCGCAAGATGCACCACTTTGATATGCAGATCCCGCCATGGGTTTGTATAAACCAGCGGCTTGGACCCACTCGCTAAAGGTAAGTCCTTCGCAGTTGATGTCGTGATAGGCCATGTTTATTGCGTTTTTAGGGTTGGGTTAATAAAAGATACTGATTCAGACCAGTATTCATTTGTAAGAGCCTTTTTGTTCAATTCCTCAACTCTGTCTTCCGCTTCTTTCAAGGTCTGATAAATCTCAAATGGACGGGCGGAAAATCTGGCAAGTGGGCTTTTACGCTCTGTCATGACAACGTACATTTTTGAAGTCATTTCAGCTGGCCTCCTCCTGCAAATAGCCGAACAGCTCCTGTAACAGGGCGTTACCCGCAAGGTCCAGAGGGGCGGGGGCGGCCTTCATGTTGAACTCTTTGAGCAACCAGCGAGCAGCGGCTCTCCCAGATTCGGAGTAGGGCTCGGCAGTGGCCAGTTGCTGGAAGAAGGATACCCTGGCAGAACGGTCGCCAATGAAGAACTGACCGATAGTGTGGAAACCGACCAGACCTACGGTTCCGAAGAAAGCGCCAGGGGCAGCAGCGTATATGGTGCTCACGGGGTCACTTGGTTGACTACCCCCATATCATACCACAAAACCCAGACGGGTGCAACCTGCCTGGGCTTGTGGATTTGGAATGGGACCGGCAGGATTCGAACCATGCAACCACTCCTTTAAACGAGGTATTTTTTAATTGCTGATGTATCTTGTACAAGATAACTTTTATTTAGTGCTCTACCAGTTGAGCTACGGTCCCAAGTTTCCGGGTGTCTACCCCGGTTTTAACTAGATAGTTGTTTTTCCTTTGGGTTAGCGAGAAGGTGTTTAGCTGAACTATCTACGTTTTTCAAAGAAAAACAATCGAAGAGGCAAGATTCGAACTTGCGTATAGCGGTTCCCTTAGTGTATTTAATTGCTGAATCATCTCTATCGAGATAATTTTTTTTTTACATGACCGCTGCCTGACCACTCGGCTACTCTTCGTTATTCAAGGTGAGTTTTGCTGGATTTGAACCAGCTAACTTGGGGTGTTAAACCCCGCGTATTAACCTATTTTTAATAGCTGCCTCACCTTCTGAGGTTGTTTCCGTTAAACGGAAAATCGGGGAAGAAGGAATCGAACCTCCGTCACGTCCTGTCTGATGGAATTTTAGTAATTGCTGTCTGTACCTTAAACAAGATAACTGTTAATTACGTGTGCTACCACTGCACCATTCCCCATTGTTGCCCCGGTAAACTACCGGGGGAAATTGACTTTAGTGAAACAAGATGGTTGGGTTTCTGTTGAAAAGAAAGGTTTTTGATTGCTGAACCATCTGGGTGTATTATAGCAGTGTTGCTTGGGCGGTAAACGGCCTACTTCTCGTGAGTGGCAAGCTGTAAAATCAACCAGAGGGCCGTAATCCCCAGCAAAAAGACAGGCACAAGTGTGGGGGCCATCACGGTAAGCCAGGGCCAGGAGACCTGACCCGTTACTTTCAAAGTTATGAAAACGGTCTGCAGAACAGTGTTTAGAGCGCCCAGCAGTTTGAATTGGGTCATGAATCTTTACCGACGCTAGGATTGAAGGACTAAAACTAGGTACAGGGCAGGTGCCATACCAAACCGGGCAATATCCCGTTTTTCTAAACGTTATTTACCCCAAAGAAGCTGGAATAAGTTCCTCTTTCTTTTTCGTTTAGGGACATCTGTCCAGAAGTTCCTCACCGTAACTGTTTCACCGTTACCTAGGTCTATGTTTGACGTAGGTTTGGAACGGTCCCGATTAAAGAACCCTTGCTGAAAAGCCTCAGAAATTGCAGGGTTTGCTAAGATGGCCCTGAGCTGGGGGGAAATGATGCCCTTCACGATAACCCGAACGCTGTACCAACTGGGGCGTAACGCTCGGCATAGACCGCATTCTTCATAACCTCGATGGGAGTAATCACCTTGCCGGTAAGAACCGATGTGAGGATTGAAGGGCTGCAGCCAGAAACAAGGCAAGTGCCCGTATCGTGCATCTTCATGGGGACGTTGCCCCCGGCGTTAACATTCCAGAACACAAGCTCAGGCAAAGAATATCCAGCTTGGGCGTACTTGATTCGGATTGCTTCAAAGTTTGTAACTGAAGCCCCTGTGCAACACCGGTCAAACTCCATGTCTGAAACAATGATGAGCTTGCGGGGCATGTCTCCTTCGGGGACATTGTTTCTAACCGCAGTATTCAACACCAGGTTAAATACCGCTTGAAGGTCCGTACTCATCCCCCAAGCTGCATTGGAAAGGTTCCTGATGCGTTGGGCAATTGTTTGACCAGTTACAGTTTGCAGTTCGGGAGTTGAAGAGAAAGTCAAGAACTTGTCTTTCCAGATCCCAGTGTTGCGCTCCGAGATATACATCGCCATAGAGATGGAAACTGCCATAGGAGTTCCATACATGGAGCCAGAGACGTCAGCAACAACAAGTCCGTTAAACTCTTGACCCTCCATGTAGTTAGGCAGAGCCTCCCACATTAGGTTCAGGGTTTGGTCACTGGATTCACCTTTGTTCAGGTACTTGTCTACGATTTCGTAAGGATAGATGGTGCCAGCATTAATCTTAGCCTCACCCTTTTCAACAGCATTGAGGTACGTTTGGTAACGTTCCCCATCACGTTTTGCGAAAGCCTTGCGATACATAAAGCCAGCCCGAGAAGGCAACTTGCTGTAATCAATATTTTCCCATTCACGGGAGCACATTGCTTGTTCGACAATTCGGATTTGCGTACGAAGGGCGGTGAGAGCCTTGCGGTATTGGCGCTCAGACCAACCCATTGCTTCGGCAATCTTGCGGCCGATGCGCTTTGATTCTTTACTGGAAGCATTAACCGAAGGCAGCCACTTTGCAAGTAGGGAAACAGAGTTTCCTACTTCCGTATTCAAGTCAGTGGTAAGCTGAGTCTTGATGGCGTTCAAGGCAACATCCCAGACCAGGGTTCCCTCAAGTACCACCAAGTCGTCCCAACGTCCGAACTCAGGAATCAGACCGACAAGTTTAGCGCCGATTGTAGCGTCACTGCGCACAAGTTCCTTAAACAGTTCACGGAAGATTTTGCGCTCACCTTGGCCTCCACGAATGTCGCGAGCCCAAAATAGAATCCTGGCTGCAGTTTCTGCGTCTTCGGCGTAAGCCAGGTTGAATAGGCGAACGGCTTCAGGCACATTGTCACGGCAGGCCGCAATCTTACCAAAAAGGTCAAGATTCTTGGAACCTGTGGACTTATAGGCTTTTGCGCCGTTTGCAGTCGTGGTGGTATTGAAGTTGTTCTCTAGAGCGTTTAGAAATGTCGTCATTTTTCTTTGTGCAAGTTGATTGTTTTGTGTGTTTAAGATACAAGTTATGGCTGTATCAACTTTGATCCCGATGGCTGAACCACCGTTCTGTGCCTAGTATAGCAAGGGGGGCTAAGGGGGTAAACTCCGTTCCCGCTTCCTGGGTCTATTGTAGCACGGTGGAGGGAGGGTAAATGCCTCAGCTTTCCAACTCGTTTGCGATGGCAAGAAGTTCGTGTCGTATTAGTTGAGCTTTATGGTTCATCCCCCATATCATAGTTTCCCTATGATTTTCAAGATTTTCCTGAGGTTTGATTTCCATAAAAGGTAACAGCTCATTTACAGCAGTTCGCAGGGCGGTGGCCACTGCCGCTTCCAATTCGTCACAGTTTTCGTAGGCATCCCTAATTGCCTGTGCGACAGGAGACAGTGATTGGTCAGTCATTTGGCAGGGCCTCCAGGGCGCGGCGGATTAGCTTTTCTTGATTCGTTGGTCCAAGCATGTGATCTTCGATTTCGGAAGGGATGATGTCCATTGTGTCAGAGTTTGAAAGGAGAGACGATAATACGAGGTTCAACATAAACAGGGCGGGTTTTGCCATTACCACTGGGGTCTGAACACATCACCCAAGACCCTTCTGCACTACTCGGAGAGAACAAACCATCGGGGTCTGCTTGAGGGAGAGTTGCACCAGCAGTGCCTACATACTTCTCAGGATTGGTGTATTGTGTGGCAGCAGGAATAGCATAACCGACAGAGTTACACAGAAACACAGGACGACCAGTAGTTTCAGGAACAGTGTAAGTATAAGTTACCAAACCGTCTTGGTCACGCATCTCAATAATCTGCTTCATCAACTTACGTGTGCGGAAGTTTTTGATAGCAGGCATACCAGTTTGTGCCGTGCCCTCTTGAAGCATACGTTCTTGTTGTACTCGTTGCGTATCATCAGAACTTTCTGCACATCCAGTCAAGGTCACACCGAGAAAGGCAATGGAAGCAATAGCAAGAAAGGGTTTCATAATCAGTTAGGGAGGTTGGAAATAAAAGACTGAAGACCAGAAGGCATAGCATCAGCAGGAACTTCAATAGCACGATGCCTAATCACATCAGCAAGTGCTTTTTTGTGTTCGGGAGATGCTTTAATGTACTCAAATTGCATATTTTGCAACTCTTGCACAGCACCAGTTCGGAAAGACTTTGATTGCTCAAAAGTATTCCTCCGAACATTCTCGTACTTGGGGGCAAAGAATGAGGTGAATAAAAGGTCATGGTAGGTGATGCCCCAGGTCAGGGCACCGACGCCTACCACACCACCAACAATAGCAAGAAAGGGTTTCATAAGTTTCAGTTGTGAGTATTCATGGAAAAATTTTCAGGGCCAGGGTGCTGGTTTTCCAAGTACCAGGGAGACGGTTACCCCGCTTCCCGACAATAACGGGCAAATCACCAACCATTTCAACCACTGTGTCAATGTCGAACACCTCCAAAGTAGCCATATTGTGACTACCAAACCAACGAGTTCTACCCGTAGCTCTGGCAATCAGGCGGCTCCCCCTGGCATCTTCCAGGGCAAACTCCCCCTCTTCAAGACACAGGTCCTGGGGAGCTACAGGCAGAACATCCCACCAACCCCACCAACCACGTTTCCGGCCATTGGGGGCTGCGTCACAGTGACTAGCACTGAAACCGTTGCGAGTGATGGGACTGAAGGTTGCGGTGGCGAACATGGAAGACTCCGTGTTGGTTGCTGTGTATATTGTAGCACGACGGGGGAGAAAGTTCAAACCCCCCCCCCAACCCGTGACCATCAGGCAGCCAGGATAGCATCCAGCAGATTAGCCGATTGGAAGTCCCGGAAATCTTCTTCCAGCTCGGCCCTGGCACCCTCACCAGCCATCTTAGCCAGACAGATGGGGCCGATGCCACCGAAGACGCTCACAGGGTCAACCAGGCCCCGACCGCAGCAGCTACAGGTTCCGGTCTTGCGGCCATATGCCACAGCAGCGTTCTTGGGGTCGTTGGCAACCTGGGCCAAAGTTTCAGCTACGCTGGTGCTACCGTCAAAGGTACCAGTGCGGCTAATTTTACCAACATAGGCCCCGTTCTGGTATACGTAGGCGGCACCGGCATTGTATCCCTTGGTGACTGCCTTGACGGTAGCACCTTCGAAGCGGAGGATAACCTGGCGCTTGGCTTTCTCCTGCATCTTGGCAGTCAGAGTAACCAATCCCAGGAAAGGTCCCACCGTCTCAGGAGCTTTGCGAGCATTCAGGGTATCCTGGGCAGTCTTCAGAGCCCACATCTGTTGCTTGTGGCTAGGGCTGCCAGCGTAGAAGCCAGCCAGGATCCAGTCAATGAAGCTGCTAGCGGGCAGAGTAGCCACGATCTCTTGGGCTTGCTCGATGCTCAAGTCAGTGGTGAAGGTGATGAGTTTGCCAGCAGCAGTGACGACTTGGTAGTTCATGAGGGGGAAGGGGTGATTGCCTTACCCCTTTATTGTAAACCATGGAAGGAGCAGTGTCAACCCCCTTGCCCTTAGTGGAGGATCGTGGCTGCGGTTTGACTTTTGAAAACTTTCATGGCTTCCGCCTTGATCTGGGCGCAAGTGAAAAAGCGTCCACCCATTCTGTAGTTGCGGTAAGGAAGCATCGTCGGTTTCATCCCGGCTTCGGTGAGAACTGCCAGGGCTTGGCCGATGTTGAGTGACTGAGTGGCCATGGTGCCGTGATTGGTTGCGCTACCCTCAAATTGTAGCAGCTTAATCTGTTAGGTGCAAGTCTGCGCAGCCGGTTCAGCTGTGATCTCACTTGAGGAGGCTTCCAACGGGGGTCAAGACTCTGGGTACGGCTCTCCAAAAATCATCTGATAGAAAAGCTTTGCTGCCTCACTGCTCCTGGCAAACTCGTCATCTTCCTCATTTAAGAGGTCGGAGTTAGGCTCTGTGGCGAGGTCGTCAGTGTCGTGTGCAAGTTGGTTTGACATTGAGAGGGGAGCTAATCCTTTATCTTAGCACAATGCTATAGCAAGGTCAAGGTGTGGATACCCACCCCCCACGAATGTCAGGCACATAGAGAAACTCTTCTCCATTGTCGTATGCCTGAGTTATGCTATAAGCCTCGGCCATCACAATTTCCAGAAGTTCTTGGTTCCCGTTCTCAAAGTGGAAATGTGTTTGATTGGCTAAATCAGTTAGTTTTACCAGAAGGATTTCCTCCAGAGTGTCGGGGTTCATTAGTCTCATCTACGATGTTTAAGGCAGCTATTGACTTCGCCATTTCAGTATGGCACGGGCGAACCTGATGGCTTCGTCATACAGAGAAAAATAGCGACTAGATTTATCCCACAGCCTGCATATTTCATCCTCTGTCAGTTCTTGCGGCTCGGGCTCAACATGTAGGGCATCATTCATTTCGTGAATGACGGTCCAATAGTCTTCACCATTGCCCCACTTATCAACGAGTTTGGCGCACAGGGATTTCCAGTAGTTGGGGTCAGTCATGGTAGCACCCTTGAATAGTGTCCGTGGGCTTTCAGAAGGTAGCGAATGCGGGGGAGAGCTTGGGCGGCACGTTCTTCACACCATTGCAAGTCATCTCCTTCCTCACGCTCAGCGTCCCCAATGTCAGCTAAGGCAGCTTCAGCATAGGCCAATGCGGAAAGTAAACCGTCACGGTCGTTTAAAGCATGGGAATAACTCCCGGCACTAAACTTGTCGTGATAGATAAGTTTTTCGCGTTCAGTGTCTGTTAAATTTTTGAAAACTACTGTGTGAAACTGGTTGGAGTCAATCATTTGATCTCATTGATTTGATGAAGGGCCTAATGAAAGCCCAAGCCGTTTTAGCTATGTCCACAAGGAGAGGCTCTTGGGCGTCTACCCCAGGTTTGGGGAGACGGGGCTCATACCCAACAGCATCGGGACCGCATAGTTTTTTGTTTTCTCTAGCGGTCAGGCACCAATATTCGTCTTTGGTTGATGTTCCGTGCAAATAGTTATCGACGGTGAAAGTGTACTTCTTGCAGGTGGGGGTGAAATCATCGCTGTCATCGCAATGCTCGCAACTGTAGCAGGATTTTAAGGGGGTGTCAGTCATGGTCGGTGTTTATCAATCATAGATTTCAGTCTCGTTTTCAAGTTTGTTCAAGACGGTTCGGCGGGTCGGGATGCCAAGGGCCATTCTCAGGGTGTCCACCTCGTGAATGAGCAACCTCACCATGTCTAATGGAGCAACTTCACACTCAGGGTAAACCTTGCTGACTTCTGAGGCGATGCGGAGGTATTCGGCCCTGTAGTAGTCTATTTCGTTTGGGATTGTCATTGCTCAACAGCAGTGTAAGGTGTAAACCCCAGCTCAAAAAGGTCCCCCTCCCTGTTGACGTATAGAAGTTTAGGCTCCTCACCGTCCGGATACCACCAAGCAAACCGGTTTCTCACAATTTTAAGTCTTTCTGACGGGGAGGTTTTCCCCCTTAACAGCGTGTAAATAAGGCCGTCAGGGTACTGAGTACAGGGGGGTAGCAGGTTCACGCCTTTTGCGCCATCGAACCCGGCTTCAGTTGGTGTCATCATTGTTATTTGTGTAAGGTCCAGGGATAATCCACTGTAGGTTTAAACTTTTGCATTGGGCGCAGAATTCATCGACCCCTTCAGCCCAAACATACCCGATTCCACGGGCATTTACGTAAATTGAGTCAGTGCCGGTCTCACATCGTGTGCTACAAACATCTCGGCACCCTTCATAGTCTACAATGCAAACCACGGATTGGTTTTTTGCCAGCTCATACAAGGTTGCATAGTCTGAAGATAAATTGTAACCAGAAATGTCTCTTACTGAGGTCATATGTGTTAGTTAAGTGTTGTGAGGGTTGCAAGAATTACCGTTGACAGCCAGTCCAAGACTCGAATTGTACTGTCATCCATGGTTGGTTTCCGGGTTCACATGGTAGTATCATACAGCATAGTCCCCCCTGTTGTCAAGGGGTTCCTGTAGGAGTCTCATTCTGTTTGACGTATCAATCCCCCTTGCTTTTTGGTAACTTGAAAGACTACCAGCATTTGTAGTAAAACCAGTTACCGTGCATTGCCATCTCTGAGACAGGGCAATGGCTAAATTTTCTCTTGCCTTTTCTCTTTGCTCCGGGGTCTTACTTGCCGCCCTCTTCTTTGCAATTTCACTTCTTTGCTCCGGGGTCTTACTTGCCGCCCTCTTCTTTGCAATTTCACTTCTTTGCTCCGGGGTCTTACTTGCCGCCCTCTTCTTTGCAACTTCACTTCTTTGCTCCGGGGTCTTATTTGCCGCCCTCTTCTTTGCAACTTCACTTCTTTGCTCAGGAGTCATACTTGCCTGCGCCTTCCTTACCCTCTTACTTCTTTGCTCAGGAGTCATACTTGCCGCCGCTTTCCTTCCCCTCTTACTTCTTTGCTCAGGAGTCATACTTGCCGCCGCTTTCCTTGCCACCTCACTTCTTTGCTCCGGTGTTGAATTCTTCAAGTATTCCGTATTACAAAATCTCTCATTAGCATTGTGTTTATTGGCAAATTTCGGATTCAATCCAACGTCATAGAAACGGTGAAGAATCCTCTCATCCTTATTCGCCTCTTCTCTGGTCTCATAAGTCCCTAGTATAATCTTACTAGTTGGTAGAAATGACTTATCGCTAAATGAACCAAAATACTTCACATCTTCTTCCGGCTTACAGTTACAGCTTCTCACCCCGATGTAACCCCTACCAAACTCTTCATACGAGTAGTAAGTATAATGGTATTTTTTGTGAAGGTCGGTTCTCATGATTTTGCTTCTGCGGGTACTCGCAACTGTAGCAGGATTTTAGGGGGGTTTCAATTGTTCCAGTGCCGGATTACGCCAGCAACGATAAAGATGTTGGTAGTCAGGTAGCTGAGCAGGATGACTAAGCGGACCATAGCGATGCGGTCAGCAATGCTAGGGTCGGGGTGCGCCTTCTCGCCTAAGGCTTTGGCGAGGATACGCCAGCGGCTCACTGCGCAGCCTCCAGCTCGGCGGCGATGGCGAGGAAGCCCTCGGCAACATCCATTGCTCCTTGTTTCCATCCTTTGCCCCAATCAGTTGACGGAATGCCTGTTACGACTGTTCGCCTAGCCTGATCAGCAGCAGCTCGCAGGGCGGCGGCGATGCCTTGGCGAGTTGTTCCGGCTTGGTCAAATGCGGAGTCGGCAGCATCCAGCACCGCCTGGGCGGCGGGGGAGAGTTGCGTATCGGGTGCGGTTGTTTTGCTCATGAATCGCGCAGTTCGGCAGCATTCATCATCTCAGGACAATGCCGTTCCATTATGCCATAAAGTTCCTCCATAAGGTCTCCGTAGCAATTAAGATCTTCAACCGGATTCAGGGCAGAGGCAATTTGTTCAAGAATTTCGTTTGGGGTGAGTTTCATGGGGAGTTGCATATCGGGGGTGATTGGGGGTTGGTCAGTCATTGGTGGCCTCGGGGGTGGGTAGGGCGTTGGTTGGGGCCGGCACAGGCACTATTTCAACTATTCCCGGTATCCAGTACCGCCCCTGTTCATCCCACCATCCCTCACGCCCCGGCAGGCGCTCGCTTACCGCCACTGGCTGCGGCGTGGGGTTGTTGATTTCATGCAATCGCCTGACCACCTCAGCTAGTTCTGCTGGGGGTTGCGGCGTGGGGCGGCCCCAGCGGGCAACGACGGCTTTTAACCCGCGCAGGTGAATTTCGTCAGCAGTGCCACCTTCTGATAGACACGCCTTGTAAAATGCCTCTAGCAGTTCCTGGTCTCGGCCAGTGTGCTCAGCGTCGATGTAACTCGGGGGCAGCTCCGGCTGGGCTAGGGCGGCGCGGGCGCGGTTAATCACAGCGGAGAGGTTTGCGGTCCACCGGCTAACCGACATGCCTTCATCGGCATCATGTGCGTCAATAATCTCAGCGCACAGGGCGCGGAAGGTGTCAGTCGCTACCGGCGAGTTACCAGGATCGTCTCGGTCTATGGCAATCAACCGATCCATCTTGTCCTGGGGAGGCTGCGCAGCCTCCAGCGCCTCGATGCGGTCGCGGAGTTCAAGGATGCAGGCGGCGGGATCGATGCTGTCGGCGTACAGCTCAATGAATTCCCACTGTTCGGGCGTGGCGCGGTGTTGATTAGTCATTGGGTAGGGCCTCCAGAGTTTCACGAAGATCATCAATAGCGTTTTGAGTACTTTGATACTTGTCTGCTACGTCCCTGATGTGCTCAAGTTTTTGTAACAGTTGTTCCTTCAAGCTCGGCGGCTCAGGGCGGCGGCGAGTGCCTGGCGCTCATCGTCGTCAACCACGAACCATTCCGACATGGCATCCAGCACCGCCTGAGCAGTAAGGGAAAGGTTAGACATACTGGTTTACCGCTCGATTGTAAAAGTCATTGAGTGCTTTGAGTACACTGGGCTCCAGCACAACTACAGGTTCGTTACGATGGTCGTTTACAGTTAGAGAAACGGAATACCCGTCAAACTGGGCATACACGCCGTGTCCTAGGTGTTCAGTCCAAGGGTCATTCATTTTAGGTTGAGGGATTAGTTTTACGGTTTGCTCCACCCATCCCCGATTAGTTGAGGGAGCTGTTAGCCTGAGTACGTGAGTAAACCAGTCCTTATACGAGCCGGTATAGAGGGAAATGCCAAGAATAGTGGATAGACCGTCAGCCTCGCCACTACACCACGTAGGGTACTTGTCCCCCACTTTGAGGGCATCGGTAATAACCATGATTTTGTTTAGTAGCTATGTTGGGGGGGGGTAAGTAAAATTACTTAACAACAACCCTGCTCAGGAAGTTGGAGCGGCTTGCTTTGGCCTGGCGGACAGCCTGGGGCTTTGCCTTGCCTTTGTGCTTACGTCCCTTTTGACGGGGACCCAGTTTGCAACGGATTGAATCGTTTTCCATCGGTGAACCGTGCCTTGTTCCCCCTATTGTAGCAGCTTATGACCACGGGGTCAACGGTTTGCCCAGCCTCACCCGAACCCGTGCTCATCCCAGAAAAGGTTAGCTTCATATAGGCCGCCGTACCAAATGGCCGTAAATAACCAGAATAGGCATATAGTTGCAAGCAGGAAAGGATAAATAAGCAGTCGCCTCAGGATGACAAACCACGGCAACAAACCTGTGCGTCTGTTTTCGGGCCAGCGCAGAATCTTGATTAGTTTTTGTTCTTTAATAGCCATTCGTTACTAATTACTTTGAATGAGAATGAGGAATCGTAGGATTTGAATACCAGACCTTCGCGCTTGACTTCAGGATTTAAAGAAGGGCCAGTGGCATAGCTGAGCAATGCTTCGACATTATCAAAGCGGCTAGCCACATAAGTGCGCAAATCCCAGATTGGAGTGTGCTCAAGGTTGGCCCCAAGGGCAATCAGAATGTCCTCAAGGAAGGCAAGACGTTGACCGGGCTTCATGTAGGTCCCGGCATCAATGTCAAAGATGTCAAACAGGTACAGGCGTTGGCCTTGAATTTTTTCCTGATTACCCTGGATTCCTTCGCCAATGAGTTCACCTTGGATAGCCACATTGTGGCCAGTCCTTTTGTTGTAAGCAAGCAGTGCCTCAACGATGTTTTGATCTCGGGCAGCTTTCCAGAAACTGTTCCCTTCTGTCTCTATCAAATCAAGGTTACGGCTGCATACACCGACCTCTCCATCCTTGACGTAGATTGTGCAAGAGGAGCCGTCGAGTTTGATAGTGACCTCAAAGGACTCATCTTTGTGCTTCTCAAAAATGTCCGAAACAACGTTCTGGCAACGTTCCTGGTCAGTTTTTGGAATGAAGCTGGGGAAGTTGCCCCTAGCTGTACCTGCAAGGCAGGCAGGGACAGGTGCTTCCCATTTTTGAATGCCCAGGGTTTCTGTAACATCGGTTCCAGGGTCACGGAAGAAGCTAAGCTCTACCGGCAGCAAAAGCCCCTGCGACAAAGTACCCCTGAGTCGGATAGTTCTCAAACGTTCACCTTTCACCCCATTATATTCACGGGGCTCTTTGCCTTTACTGAGGAATGGGGCAAGTTCGTGGGGGATCCATGAATCCACCTCACAATAAATCACAAGGTCGTTTACTTGATACTTATTGATAGTATCAACAACCCACCAACCATCTACCCGATAAGCACAAATCTTATCTGCTTCTGGAATCGGTTTAATTTCTTCAATTTCTCGGATTGTTGCCAGTTTTCGTGTCATTTCTTAAGTAATTAATTGCGGATTCTAATAATTGAGGAGAGTCTTTGAATAATCCAAGTCCTTTATTGCATCCATTACACAATAACCCCCGGATTTGTCCTGTATTATGGTCATGGTCCACGGCGACAACCTCTAAAGATTGACCTTTTCTTCTTTCTGGAAGTTTTTAATTATTCTCACATATGGAGCATTTTCCTTTAAAAACGATCTAATAACCCCAAAACTCATTTAGAGAAATTCCATACTTTTTGTTCAAAGTATGATTTCTTTGCATTTCGTAGTAGGTATCAATTTTTTTTTCTTTTTTCTCTACTGTGGGTAATACACATCTCACCATTAGTCAGAGTATTACACCCATCTATTATACACTTTTTCTTTTTTCTTGGCATTTTATTCACTTCCTACAATAGCGCACTCGATGGCGTCAGCGTCGGGGATGGGCTTAATGTACGTGATTTCACGGATGGAAGCAAGTTTGCGGATTGTATCAGTCATTTGCTCAGTTGGTTGTGTTCTTTTGTTCGTTGGCCCACTCTACAAACTCCTCTACTTTTTCAGCAGAGGGGTATACTCTGTGTCCAAAGTCCTCTTCGACCTTTTCGTGATAAAAGTCCTTAAGCTCTACGTCAGTCAAGTCTTCGATGTCGTCTGCATCGATGTTAAAGTATTTGGGGCGGGCAGGTCCAGCGTACCCGTCATCAATCAGGTACTGGGCTCTAAAGGTTTCACTCACTGTTTTATGGTTGGTAATTAGGAGGTGTATGTGCATTCATTGTCGCTCTCAATGAAAGTGCTAGGGCCGGAGCCAACACAATCAATCAAGTACCTGCTTTCCAGTTCCTCGGCCAAACTAAAACCAACACCTTGCCAATGCCATCTACAGTCAGGGTCTGAGTGGGACAGGTAGTCGCTGTATGAACTCCACTGATGACCCGAACCTTTAGCTTCCCTCCTGTATACCCCAGAATCGTACTTAAAGTAATCCTGACGGAGACCCTCCATATGGAAGCGCTCCATGCGTTTAGAGTCAGGAATCTCTTCCAGCAGCTCCATGAGTCTACCCGGATTGTCCTTCAAGTACTCACAGATTTTCTCCAAATTTTCGTCCCGGTTAGTGCTCATTGTTAGTTGAGATTTGGTTTGTGGTTTTTGAAGTTGGCTATTCTGTTCAAGGTATGACCAAAGGAAATCACCGGGGTCAACTCTTGTGCCGCCCCAAGGACTGATATAAACTCTGTGCCCAGCTTCACAGTGAATTGTGCTTTCACCTGTCTTAAAGTAGTGGATAGTATCTTCTAGCCACCGCTTGAACCAGCGTTTTACCGTACTGGTTGGTTTCACTTAAAGAAACCTGTTGCCAAAGCAATCGCTAACATTATTGCGGCAATCGCTATAAAAATCAGAAAGCTGATCCAAATTGGAGACAAGACCCAGATCCAGGGCCATGCAATATAACCCGTTAACTTAAGACCAACAAATAGTACGGTCAGCAAACCAGTGAAGCCAATGCCAGAAGAAGAAGAAGAAGAGCTGCCCATTGTTGAATACCGTGTTGCCCTAGTATAGCTCCTGAGGCGGGATCGTAAATTCACCAGTCCCAGTCCCTTTCAATTAACTGCGTCACACCTTGACTTGCCAGCCACATCATGAACTTTGACTTGAAGCATTCGCCGCACATGTCAACCTCCACTTCCTGTCCGTAGCCGCCTTCGGGGTAGGAGTGCCCGTATTTATGCTTCACAGTAACTTCATCCACTTCGAAGCTTCCCTCAACAATACCCTTCCCGCAAAGGTCACAAACTACCTTTTCTTCAACCTCTCTTGTGTATTCAACTTTAACCGTCTTGTAGTGTTTCATTTTGCCAGTCCAATCATCGTTCAAGTCCCAGAGCATTAACCTCTTCGTCAGTGAGTTTAGCTAGCGCACTTTGGCGAAGCACTCCTTTACGATCTTCCCCTATTTTCCGACCGGTTTCTTTCCACCAATCGTAGATATTGCTGGTCTCGTCCAAGAGTTCAATCAAAAGCCCCTCGTATTCAATCAAAGTCATTGCCTCCTCTAGATACTTGAAAAGAATTTCCGGAAGGTCTTTGTCTGAGACTTCCAACCCGTACTTTCGGAGGTTGTCGGTAGCTTGGTTTTTTTGGCTGGGGCGAGGTTCAAGAGTCTCGTTGCCAATAAGGTCCATGTAAGTCATGGGTCTTTTGTTTAAGGGTTCGTACTGACTCAGAAATTTTGACAAGGGGAGAATAATGTGGTTTCCCATGAAAAGGTACCGGACATTTAGTTCTGGTTCCTTCTCACCAGTCAACAGACGGTTGGTAAGAACTCGGGGAGGGTACAGAAGAATTTGAACTTCATGCTTGGGGTGAAGCTGGTTTACCCAGTAAGAACCTGGTTGAGGGAGTGTATCAGTCATTGTTAAAGAATCTCACTGACAGCCTCATCCGCAAGGTTACGGCAGTTGCTGCGTCGGTACAAGTATAGCACAGCCCAGTGGGGATGCCCGTAAGCACCACCCGTATAGCTGTTGTCACCCGTTTGGTAATTCCAGCTTACTCCGGTTTCATCGATGGTTGCCCCAACAGTGACCTGAATACCCGGCACCGTATCATCCTCATCAATGCGATACTCATTGCTGATCTCGGGTTTGAGACCCTTGAGCAGGGACTCCACCTCATTGCGAAAGGTGGAGATTTGGCGTGGTTTCAGTGTCATTTGAGATCCTTCCATTGTTGAATAACTTGGGGTTGAACGAACCATTCTTTAGGGTTATTATCGGATCCTACCGCAAAGTCAATCTCCATAGTTTGATTTGACTTAACGATACGGGGAACTCCGTATTGCACTTCACCTCCCGGAGTAGGAACATAATTCTTATGTACCCAAGCCCAAAACTCAGCGAGGTCAATTTCGATAGTGCCTTCAGCAGTATATGCCATTGTGTTACTCAGTTACCGTTCAGAAAATCAGCCATCGCCTCCTCATACTCCTCGTAGGTGGCAAAGCGGTCCCTAAGCAGTGCGGGAACCTCACGGGCAGCCTTAGCAGGAGCCTGAGGCAGATCACGGGCTTTTTCCCGGTAGTAAGCGTGGTAGACGGAGCGGTCGCTTTCCATGGTTGGTGGTTGTTGGCTGGTATAGGTTAATTGTAGCACTCTGCCACGGAGTTGGCAAGGGCGGCTCAGCGACCGCCTTGCTTGCATCAGTATAGACCTTCTGGCATCCTGAGTCAACCCTTAGCGCTTTAGCCCGGTTCTTCGCCCCATAGAATGGTGTAGAAGGTCCTTATTTTGTCCTTCGGACCAAGTTCAGCGAAGTTGAAGTCTCTTTCTCGCCTGTAGCTATTCCACTCACTTCCAGAAGCTTGGGAGGCAACCATTGCTCATAGGCATCGCACACCCTGTCCCGTTCTTCTGGGGAAGGGCCAACCATTTTGAAGGGATTGCCTAAAGGGGTACTGCGGTGAACTGCCGCTCTGATTGTTCCCTCCGGTGGTTTCATCGGTCGGTTCCCAATGTGGTACTTATTGACGACTTTTATCTCAGTCATTTTTCGACCATGAGGACAGACTGTCTAAGGACGTAGGGACTGAGAACGAGGATATTTCCCTTATCATCTTCAATTGAGAGGGAACCCTGATCATTATGGCAGTTATCACCAACTCCCTCCATCTGAAGAATTAACTCTTCATACCGAGTTTCATTGAAAGGTTCGTGAGCGGTTTGAACGATTCCGAAATCTTTTGTAATGATTCTGATTCTCATTTTTAGATACCTAAAAGGTTGTCAAGTTGGGTGGGCCTAAGGGAACCTAACCACTGGCTAAAGTTGCCGTATTTGCCAGCACGGAGAGCGAAACAAGCCCCAGAAAGTTCTTTGGACTCAGCTAGGACAACTTGGGCAAAGTCCTTCTGGTTAAGGTCTTTGTGGGCCGCAACAGTGGCATTTACCCAATGTCCCATCGTTTCGATAGAAGCAATGTAGGAATCGAATTGCTCCTTGTACTCGGGGAAATGAAGCAGAAACTCTTCTAGGTCGTCATTGAGAAACAACTCAGAGAAGTCCGGCTCACCGTTACCACGCACCCTGTGCAACTGGCAATAAACATCAGATTTTGCCTTAGCCCGCCCTGAGCCATCAAAGAGGACAAACCCCTCATGGTCTGCTCCACGATTGTTAATCACGGACATCAAACCTTCCATGCTGCCAAAGTCATATGACTTTGCAACTTCGTAACCATGTTGCAGACCAAAGTCTTCCAGGTCCAGTTCTTCAAAGTCCTGGGTACGGTCCCTAACAGCAAGCAGCGGTAGCTGCGGCTCAGCGTAATCCACTACAATGCGGTTGTCACGGTGGCACAGTTCAAAAATGTAGCAAAGGTCTGGATCCAGAACTTCTCGGGAATAACCAACTCCGTCGAAGACGGACCAGAACAACTCAGCAAATGAGCGCCCAGTCGCACCAACCTCTGCAGCAGCCGCAACTGTACCGGAGGTTGAAACAATCCATTCACCCCCATAGTTGAACATTTTTATTAGCGAGCCATCATACTTTTCATAGACCTTGGTACTAGACCAGTCTAGTCCATGACAGTGGCCTTCGCCAACGTTGAAGAACCGGTCGAAAGCATACGCCGCTAGCTTGTAACAGCCTGTGCTGTCACGCTCCACTACCGCACCACGGCAAGCGCAAACTAGCGGATTTGATTTATCCGCCAGTATAGAGCCGTATTTCAGGTTGAAGAGATTCGGGTAGCGCTCATCTCGGCCGACACGAATGTCGTACTCAGCCAGTTCTTCCAGGGCATTAGAGCCCCGCTCATTCAGCCAGCCAATGAGGTAGTGGCGAAGATTCAGTTCCATTGTTTTCAGTGGGTGGTTTACTTTAGTGAATTAATCGTAACAGTACTGCATCCATTCCGGGACCTTGTTAAGGGTGCGGGAAGAGAATCGGATGTTTGGAGACGTTGGCCTCTTCATCAAAGGGACGCCCCATTCTTCAGGGGTTCGGTTGTCTTTGGTGTTGTTACAATCAACGCAAGCGCACACAAGGTTTTGCCACTCATCTTTACCACCCCTTGACTTAGGGATTATGTGGTCAATAGTTAGCACATTCTTGGAGCCCCCGGATGTGCCGCAGTATTGACACATGAAGTTATCGCGATGTTTGATTCGCTTGGGCGTGGGCTTACCTGCCATAATCCGGCCGAGGGGTAACCTAACGTAGTTAATCAAGCGGATAACCCTTTGGGAAACGACCCTCGCCTTGTTCTTCAAGACCAAAATAACTGCTCGGCGCCAGGAAGTTTCGTTGATTGGCTCATACGAACTATTAAGAACCAAGATAGTTTTTCTGTATGTCAGTTGGAGCGCATCCATCGGCCTTCTCTCTTTACTTATAGTGAATAATACCTGTGTCAGTTCCGAGCAACTTTTTTATACAAAAAAGCAAGCAACCCGATAGATAGAGTTCCCAGCATTGCAATGAACAGGGTGTCCACGACAACATTGGGGAAAACTACCGGGTCGCCTGCGGTATTGGCTGGAAGTCCAGGTTGGTGGCTAGTCATGGGGGTTCCTTGCGGTTCCCACTTATTATAGCACGTTTTACCTGTAAGTCAACCTGCCCTATTGTAGGTTGTTTGCCATAAGGTGAACTTGGTGGGGAGTCGTTGTCAACTCCCCAACACTAACATCAGTTTCCGATACGCTTCACAGCAATCCTCGATTTATTGAGAATGCTACCGGCAAGGGGAACATAACCCAAGTCATCAGCAATCATTTGTGCCTTTGCGCTCAGAGCATAATTAAGTGCCTGTTGAATATCACTTGCTTTCCTAGCACCATTTCCGGTCTTATAGGCAAGAACCCAAGTCAGAGTAGAAATAGGATAAGCACCAGAAGCAGAAGGGTTGGGATTTTCTCCAGCAAGGTTACTATCAAGTGTAATACTATTCAGAGCAATAGCACCAGATTTAGCATTAGGAAGAACAAACTGTCCTGCTTTGTTTTGAATTGCTGCTGCTTGGAGTTTGTTTGCTTTTACGAACCCAGTATTCACATAACCAATAGAACCAGGAGTAGTCTTAACAGTACCAGAAACACCTTCGTTACCTTTGCCACCAATGCCAACAGGCCATTTTACTGACTTACCAACTCCAGGTTTCCAACCACCAAAAGCATCCAGAGAATTAGTGAATGCAAAAGTAGTTCCAGAACCATCAGAACGATGAACAACGGTCATAGGACCTGCAGCACATCCAAGTGCTTTCCAATCCTTGATGCGACCGGAGAATACATCCACAGTTTGCTTCTGAGTGAGTTTCAGAGTGCATCCTGGTTTGTTATAAGCAATCGCAATCGTTCCACCTACCATCGGGATTTGAACGACACCACGCTTTACTTTACTTGCCTCTTTTGACGAAATAGGTTCATCAGTTGCACCGAAATCAACAGTTCCTGCGACATGCTGACGGACACCAGCACCAGAGCCAACGGACTGGTAATTCACACGGTTTCCAGACGATTGTGCATAATCTTGGAACCAACGCTGATAGATTGGTGCCGGGAAGGTTGCACCAGCACCGTTCAGAGCAGGTCCAGCAAGTGTTGCTACAGGAGCAGCAACCATACCTGCAACAATAAGATTTTTAAGTTTCATAAAAAGTGAATAACTACAGAGTAATTGTAATGTAAGAAAGAACTAAAGTCCACTAAGATTTGGTTAAGACAAAAAAAAAGCACCCAAAGAATGGGTGCTTCTACTCATATTATGAGTTGTTTATCAGAAGGTGAACTTGGTTTGGATTACACCACCCCACTTGTTGGAATCTTGATAACGCTGATTGTTGTCAACGTAGAAGAGAGCGGGGGTGATGCTGATGTTATCGGTGACTTGGAACTTGTAGAAGAACTCAAGCATCGTAGCATCACTTACACCAGCGGTTTCGGCAGAAGGTGCTTGTCCAACGGCAATACCAGCGGCATTACCAGCAACAAAAGCATCTTGCCACTGAAGACCAACAAACCACGAATCAGAGTCCGTAGCATCGGTAGCGCCAACAGTACCACTGACAAAGTTATAACCATAACCAGCCGAGATAGAAGGAATGAATCCACTCTCGGAAGGTTGCCAGTAAGCGTTCAGAGCAACGGCATTGGATTCTTGACCATTAACCAGAGCACCATTGGCACCAAGGATACCGTTGTAAGAACGAGGACGGGTGCCCTCAGAACCGTAACGATAGCCTACACCAACACCCCAGTTAGGGGCCTTATAGCCAACCTGAGCAAGGAAGTTCAGAGCACCATCAGAATCAAAGACACCGGTTTCACTGTCGTCACCGTTTTGGGCAACATAGATTAGACCAGCAACGATTCCGTTTTTACCGACATACTGAGCACCGACACCAGCACCAGTTGCCTTGTTATAGACACCAGGAGCACCAGCAACGGCAAAGAAGTCAAGGATTTCCGACTTATATGCGGAAGGAACCCATGCCATCTCAGTGTTACGAACCAAAGGACCAGCAGTCAGAGTTACACCCTTAGAGACTGGGAACTGATAGTAAAGACGATCAATCTCTACAGAGCTATCGGTAGATTCTGCCTTATCAAGTTTGAACAAAGAAGAACTGGAACCGAATGGATCGCTGCTGAAATTACCAGAGCGGAGACGGGTACGAAGCAAATCCTTGCCTGTGAATGAAGTATCAAAGTTCAGACGGAGATCATAGTTAAATGCGGTGTTGCCAACGTTTCCACCATCATTTGTTTCTAGACCAGGAACTCCACCAAGGACGAAGGTTGCTTCACCTTTGAGTTTGGTTGTGGTTGAGAATTGAGTTGCCTCAAGTTGCCCAACCTTTGCATCAAGACCATCTACACGGGCAGTAAGAACAGTAAGTTCCGTCTTGAATTCTTTCAGCAGACGCTGAAGTTCATCTGTAGTTTCAGTCACACGGTCCAAGCAAGCATTTAGAAGTGCTGCTGCTTCGTAACGGGTCATTGCCTGACCACCGACGAAGGTGCCATTAGGATATCCAGCAACACAACCATAACGTTGTACCAGATTTTCCAGCGCCTGATATGCCCAATCCGTAGGACGGACATCAGAGAATTGAGTAATACTCGTGACCTGATCCAAGGGACCTTGGGAGTATTGGTTAACTGCGTTGAGGTTGAGTTCTGAGGCAGAAGCTCCGATGGGGGCTGCTACGCTCAGTGCCGCAACACTGAAGCCAATAAAAGAGTTGAGTTTCATGCTCTATAGTAAGTTTTCTGTACAGTCCCCTAATAGAGTTTTAGGGGGAAGCGGATGATCGGATTCGAACCGACGACGTTTAGCTTGGGAAGCTAACATTCTACCACTGAATTACACCCGCATTGTTTGATTTAGGTTCTTGACCCGGATTCCAACGTCTTGGGTTTCTTCCTCACTCATGGAATACCACAGGGTGTCAAGCTGGTCAAGTAAAGCATCTTCGTTGAAGGAATCTCCGAGTCTTCGAAACTCCAAACACTGGCCTAGTCTTGGCCAGTATTGATAAACTTTGTTTGTATCATACATTGGAATCACCCTTGAAGATGTTCAACCAGGTTAGTGTAAGCAGGAACATAATAACGCAATCAAGTATGAGAAGTTTCGTCACAGGCGATAGATACAAACATTTGCAAGATCGCTAACGGTAAGACCGAGGCGACTAGCTGCACCGTGAGCGAGGTCAATGATTCGGCCACCGTAGTAAGGGCCCCTATCGGTAATTTTTACTGAGGCGACCCTACCATTATCTCGGTTTACGACTTTAACCCAGGAACCTAGGGGCAGGTACGGGTGGGCAGCAGTCATTGTCCATTTGCGTAGTACCTCGCCGTTAGCGGTCAGGTTCCCGTAAAGACCGGGACCATACCAACTTGCTTGACCACAAACTTTTGCATGAGCTGGGTTGGTCCCCAAGACCAAAGTTCCAGCAATGCAGATTGGGGCAATAACGTTTTTAAAGAATTTCATGTAATGAGTAAAGAATCAACAATCACGGCTCTGCTTGGCTACCCAAGTTGGCCTCATTATAGGTGACCTGGTTGGGGTAGTAAAGGGCGGTTGCCCGCCCCCGTTGAAGTTGTTAGTTAAGCCCTTGGGGCGACTGGCTTTTTCAGGTTTTCGCAATTTTCAGAATTACTGAAATTTGATGAAACTTGAAATTCAGTGTCGGTTTTAGGGCACACTCTCACAACCTCCACTGGCTGTGACACCATCCTACGAGCATAGCTATGGGCGTAGGAAGTCCTAGCTCCCTTTACCCCCCAGCCAAGCCAGCTATAGGAATAGTTCATGTAGCGATCAATGGATTTACCCGGTGTTTTCAGTAAGCCTTCGATCCGCTTCCACTGAGGCTCTGTAACAATGTAGCTTAGTTGAGCTTCAAGAGTGGAAGGGTCCTTTTTAATCGACCTAGCATGATACCCCAGGCCGTTATAGCGGTCAGAGGAAGTGAACTGAATTAGACCGTATCCGCCACGACGGCAACCGGAATAACTTGTCCGAGCGCCACCTTCGCAGATGTTAGGTACGAAAGTTGACTCTTGTTTAATATTGCCCATAACTGTGGCAATAGCATTTTTGTCTTTGATTCCCCTCTCTTGAAGGAAAGCCAAAGTACGATTCTCGTTTTCATTACAACCTTTGCAAATGAAGCGTGAGTCTTTAGTTGGTTCTGGAACAATCTCTAGGATCGCGACTTGCTCAGGTTTGTTGCTACCGGAAGCAAGAGGTTGGGTCGAAGCGGTTGCAGCAGCCCCAAGTAGGGAAACAGCCACAAGTGTAGTAAGGCTAAGCATTTAGTTAAGTAGAAATCGACATCCGTATAGAGAGCGGTCACTCACCTGTTTCAAGGTGCATTTCTCCACGGCACATTTATTTAAGAGCACAATATTAGGCTCCGAGAATCCTTCTGCTTAGCAGAAGCCCCCTCATAAAGGGTGTCTTACCTTCGGAAAGGTGGACCGAACTCGCCCTTATTATAGCACGTTAGAGTCGGTTGTAAATCCAGAATCAATGGGGATGCCTTTACCAAACTATCAACTACCCTTATCACTTAAGGTTGTCATCGATGTTGTTAAGCCAAAGCCAGTCCTCTGGCTTTTTAGCCATGACTGCCTGGCTCTCAAAAAGCTGGCCAATCATGTCCCTTTCTTCTCCTTTGGCCAGGTGGTAGAGTTTGCGGGCCGCCAAGCACCGCTTCCTGCTAAACTCATTGGTTCTAAGGATTTCTGAAGCCTTGTCGAATAGTTTCATTTCATGCCCTCGTTAGTTCCGGCATTAGGTAATGCTTTGTCCACTGTCTCTTTTACCCAGTTGTACAAAGGTTCATCGTGGTCTCTTAAGGCTTTAGGGTTGAATGTGTAGGCCACATATGCCTCAGCAAAGGTTTCAAGTTTAGACTCATGGGCATAGCGGGTTATCCCTGGTGCTAAACCTCTTGTCACGGACGGGCTGTTTTTCGGAGGATCTGACACACCACCCCTGAACTGGATTTGATGACCTACCTCGTGTACGTAGTTCATCAGTATCCTGTCATTTCCCCTCTCCCCTCTTTTCCCGGAGAAGGTAAAGGTATCTTTATCTAGAGTGGCAATGTCAGTAGATTCATTCGCTTTACCCCGCATATCGATCACGCTGGCCACTCTAGATTGAAGTCTGGCTGAGTCTATCTTCTGAGATCTTGAGTAAGGAGTATCCCTATCCACTTTATTGTCGGCCATAAGAATTAATCGGCCCCCAGGGTTTGTACTCGCTCCAGACCCCGGACTTACAGCCACTACGTCTGCAAAAACTCTAAGCATGGAAGATATCTTAGTGGCTGCATTCAGCCTTTTCCTCTCCAGGGATTCTAAAGAATACTCTTGGTCTTCTGTCTTCCACCCCCTCTTCTGCCTCATTTTTATGTTTTTTATGAGCTTTAGTTGTTCGAGCTTATACTCTCTGTTATGCTCTTTCCAGGACCTAATTCCACCTTTCACCTCCTCCATTGCCTTTGAGAAACTATTTGACCAGGATGTATATATTCCGAGAGTTTTGCCCCAAGTTACAAAGTCTATGGACTTGTCCAACATCTCCAGGTACCTACTTGACTGAACCCACCTAGGAATCCCCCCACCTTTAAAAGGTGCGTCATTACTGTTTGTACTCACGAATAAAACTTGTTTGTCATCTACAACAAACTTCCTCAACTTGTCGATGTTTTCTCTGGCCTCCCCAGTTAGGCCCTCAGCCGCTTGGTTCACCATGTTAGCTAAATCCTTACCTGTAAAACTCCTGCCGGGGACCTGAAAAGAATTTTCCTCTAAATGTTTAGAGAAGTTAGTAGATAGCTTATCACCTTTGATACTCTTTCTAGAAGACACCATGATAGATGTTTTCTTTAAGGCAGATGACACGGGGTCAGCCAGCTCTACAGCACATATTTCATGTCTGGCAATGCAGGTAGCTCCGCACGACTTCCCTATCTTACACTTTTTCTTTACCCCTCGCAAAGAAGATAATCTTTTGGCCTGGGCTCGCTTAGCCTTCTTAATCCTTCGTCTTAGGTCACCATTCATTGTGCATCGCCCACGGGGGCACAGGATGTAGTAAAGATTATTACCCCCATCAAAAGGTAGGTTCGTGTTTCCAGCATAGGGCTGGATGATCTTTGCAATATTTCCTGAATGCGTCTTTTACGGCCTGCCACTCTTCCTTATTTGCAGGTCTACCTAAAGCAGCAGCAGCCTGAGGTATATTCCACTTTGCTGTGAATAGTTTCCCCATAACTTCTCCGTAACTGCTATCTGGCATGGTGCCGATGTAACCAAAACCAGTCTTACCCAAAAAGACTTACGAGGCGGCGGATGAATGTGAACAAACCCCAAGCAGGCTCGCACTTCCACAGGGGCAAGTGGGAGAGTAGAAAGCGCTTCCCCTCCGGAACCACACAAGCGAGGGCACTAGGGTTATAGCCGTAGTAGTCAGGGTCGTGGAACTCTTCTGCGTGGACTCCGTGAGCCTTGAGCATACTGTACAGGTGCAGAAGTTCGGCCCTGTCCTCCACAGTAATCCAAACGAAGTTGACATTCGGGTCTAGTGGCCCTTCGTTAGTATTAAACCAGTGGCAGTATTTGACTTGGGCGTGTGCCCCCTGAATAGCTTGTTGGTGTACAGGGAGGTCCCTGCGAGAGATTGCGTAGAAGTACATTTTTTGTATAGGCTAGGTGGGATTAAATACGGTTCAATCTTGTGGCAACCTCTGAAGCATCATTTGCAGCATCATCGACCTTTTGCCTTAACTCGATTATAATGTTTGCAATGTTGTTATAAATTGCCCTTTCACTGCGGCTCAGGCCATCCCAACACCCCTCACATTCACCACCCTCTGTGACTTCTGACCCGTTGAAAATTTCCCTGAGGACTTGGTGGGTGTTCCAATTTTTTAAGTGGTCATAGTAGTCTTCTGGTTTTTTGAAATCAAGCCAAGACAAGCACTCGTAGTCAAGGGGTCCAAACTCTGAAGAAAGTTTCTTAAGTTTTGTCTTGCCAGAAGGTTTTAGTAGTTTAGGGTCGATTTCCACGGTTTACCATTGAGTCATAGACAGTTAAAGCAAAGGGGCCGAAGCCCCCGTGCAATGAGTCAGAGTGCGGTTGCTCAAACGGCAACGGCAATCCTCTCGAATTTGACGATTTTGTTAGCGTCTATTTTGTGCTTATGCAAGCGGCTTTCAGTGATTGGCTTGCTGTCGGTCGATTCCAGAGCGGACCCGTGGTGGAGAGGTGGGATTCTAACCCACATTAGACCTTTCCCCATGAGTAATAGTGAGGGAGAGCGGTCTAAGTTCTCTCAATGGATCCGAGGCGATTCGAACGCCTGTGTCGCTCAGTAGTTACAATCACCTACACCCAGTTTATAGCCATATGGTAGGGCTTTACTTCACGGTTTGTAAGCTAACCAGGTACGATAGATTGGCCCATCATGCTGACGTCATCCAACCCATGGGATGACCTTGTGAGTTGACCGTCTGGTACACTCGGTGACCTTTCCAGAGCAGTGCAGTTTTGTACTCGTCAGAGAAACGGCGCGGGTCTAGGATGTGGTTTTCGGCTCGTCGGACAGCACAGGCTGCCAGGTTGATTTTGCTGAAATCAGTCATTGGGTGATTGCCTATCAAAGGTGAGTCAGGGGGACCGGATGGCATCCCCCGTGCCCCACCATCATAGCACGTTGGGACCCGAAGTCAAACAAACTGGCCCGAATCAACCCACTCGGCCTTGACCATGGACCACCAGTCTGAGGTCAGACCGGCAGTGACATACTGGTAAGGCAGCCAGCCGTAGCCTCCCTGGCCCCAAGAGGTGCCCCAGGAGTTCCGGATGAGTAAAGCACCCGTAGTTTGAGTTCCGCCCGTGTTCGTGTTGATGATTTTTTTGTTGTCATCGTACCCAACTACCAACATAGCGTGACCACCATCGAGGTAGTCGTTGCGGGTGGGGAACGGGAAGCACCCGCCATTGGTCTCTGCCTGAGCATAGGAGCTGTACACAGTGAAGCCAAACATTGCGGGCAGCCCTTTGAAGACATTGGTTTTAATCGCTGTCAGGAGAGCTGAGTTTGAAACTCCGGGTGTATCCAAGCGGTAGTAGGACAATGCTTGAAAATTCTGAGCAAATGAGTACAGAAACGCTGAGGGCTCATCATCAAACTTTGAGGTGTCGTAAGGATAGAAGTTTTCAGGTGGTACTCCGAACAGCGTCAAAGCTCCCATCACATTACGCAGGTAGGCACCGGTATCTCCGGTAGTTTGCATAATGTTTCGGGTTACTTTGTACAGAAACAAGCGAGAACCATCAATGTGCTTGCCGAAGGACTTGCGCTCAAAGTATTCAAGCATACCTATGGCAGCGTGAGCTGTGCAGGAGCCAATGTCCCCTTGGTCCTCAATAGGGGAGCAAGAGGCTTTGAGGTCTACGGAAACAGGTAAAGCAAGTTTTGGAGTGGCGCCTGTAGTTGTCACAGCTCCCACCTTAAGCAGCATTGACCTGACCGAGGGCTGACCGGCTGCGGATAACCGGGAAGGCACAGTATCTGTCCCCGCCGTAACGTCCCTAAAATCTGGCAGATCTCGCATCCACCCAAAGGTCCTTTTTTCCATTTTTATTGTGAGGTTATTCGATTTTACCCGCAAATCAGATGGCTTCGGTCAAAATGCGGCGACCATTGAATTTAGCGCGAGCGCCCTTGTTCTTGGTATCGATGGCCTTGACTTGAGCGATTGCATAGCCGCCATTTGTCTTGTGGAGCAGTAAATCACCTTTGGCAATCTTGCCAGGTTCACCAATGTAATGAAGTTCCTTTCCAGCCAGCTCAACGCTGAAGGTATAGGGCAAAACTTCCTCAAGATCCTTAGGGTCTTTGATGACGATTTCACCAGTTCCCTTAACTTCGACAATAAACTTGTTCTCGCTGTTGGTACCAATGTGGTTACCAAACACTGCTTTGCCGTCTTCGTCAGTGAATATATAAAGAGTTTTAGAATCCATGGATGTGTTCTCCGTTCCTTCGTAGTGAATTATAGATCGGGCTTGAGCCCATTTGTCGTTGTGTACATACTTCCCCCTATAAAGATCATAGTAAGTGGGACTACTAGGAATGTAAGTTAGGCGGAAAGGGTTCTTACCGCTGGGTGAAATTACGATATCACCGATTTCAAAGTGCTGTTGCTGCATTGTTTGTACCTCCTTGAGTAGTATAGCTTCTGCTTACGGCAAGTAAATGCTTAGCCAAGGTTCAAGCTCTCACGAGAGTGAGGTGACGCTTGGCACGGGTCACTTGGACGTAGCACAGGTTGTCTTCCTGGGTCATCTCCCAGGGCTTGCGAGCCCAGCGGCTGGGGCTGTAGGACTCCATCCCGAGGGCAAATACCCGGTTCCATTCCCTGCCCTTAGCACGGTGGATTGTGGACAGGGTGAGAATGTCTTGCTTAGAGCCACTGTCACCGAACAGGGATTCAATATGCGCAATAAGGTCGGTTATCGGGGCCTTGTAGTCACATTGATCCATCAGAACTCGGATGGTTTCTGCTTGGTCTTCAATGGAATCGCACCGGTCATTGTGACCTTTGGCCCGAGCTTTGGCGATTTCATGGTCACTCCACTCGGTAAGTTTTTCATCAAGTTCGGATATCTTGGTGAGTTTCCACTTATTGATTAGTTTGATTAGGCCCTTGCCGATAGACCTTCCTTCGACCTTGCAAGCAACGCCGTTCTGGATCAGTTTGAAGGCCAGGTCAACTAAGGGTTTGGTTTTGCGGCACAAGATGGCATCCTCCGAGGTGAACTCAGAGTTTTTGATGAGGGTTTCGATATCGGAAGAATCGACGATGCCGTCAGGGGCAGTTTCAGCCGCTTCAATGTGGTTGACCCACTGATTGGCCACCTCAACTACCAGTTTGGGGCAACGATAAGTTGTAGTCAGGGGCATTTTCACCGTGTTGAATTCTTCGCAGATGTTTTCCATCGAACGGCAGTCAGCACCGGTAAAGCCATAGATGGCCTGATGAGTATCACCCACAGCAACCAAACGGCCCTCGGGAGCAAGCATCATGCTGACCAGTTTCCTGCGGACAGTGTTAGTGTCTTGGGCTTCGTCTAGAAACACCCAATCATACTTACGGGTGTTGAGTTTTTTGAGGACCGGCACATATATCATGTCGTCAAAGTCAATGAGTTTGGCAACATTTTTGTTGCTAACGTCCAGAAGACGCTGTGCTTCAGCGAGGGCTTCTTCAGGGTGGGCATAACTTGGCAAAACATCTTGAAGAGAGTAATGATCTATCATCCTAATCCAAGCCCGATCATCATTGATGGGGCAAACAATGCCGATTCCCACTTGCTTAGCCATCGATGCTGCGTTGATGGCAAAAGTCTTAAGGAAGTGTTTCTCCATCGCCTTGTCAGCAATGATGCGCATTTTACCACCCTCTAGCTTGGTTTTAGCGTATGCGGCTTTTAGGGCAGCAAAACCGAACGAATGCAAGGTACCAGTTTTGACCCGGTTACCTAAACCAAGGGGTTTCACCCTTTCACCGATCTCGATAGCAATAGCTTTGTTGAACGCCGAAAAGGCAACCTCACCGGTAGTACGGGTCAAGCTTTCAACCAGGGTGGTTGTCTTGCCAGCCCCTGCTACGGCTTCAATAACTGCGGAGCCAGAGCCATTGACGATCCAGTCAAAGATGGTAGCTTGTTGGGGTGAAGGGACGAACACTTTGGTTTGAGTCATTGTGGTTTCTGTCTTTTAATATTGTAGCACTTTGTGCCAGTTAAGTCAACCCAGAACCACATCCCAGTTAGGGTCGTTCGCCAAGTCAACCCAAGCGCACCATTTGCCATTCGTTGAGACAAGGAAAACCTTGTTGCCAACACGCTGCTCTACCAACACGGTGGGGTCTGAGCCCATCATATTAGTCAGACGGTTCTTTGCCTTTGATGACAGGGGAATCACTCGTGCCATGGTTTCGGGTGCTGTTAGTAGTATTGTAGCACAGGTAGGGGTGCTTACGCTTCAGTTTGGGCAACGAGAACCGACGCTGGGCGTGTAGTAGCCCCGGTTAGTGGAACCAAGTTTTGATAAAAACTGTCATTGGATTTCCCTTTTGAATTTTCCAAGGGGGTTGAGAGAACTTCGTGAAGAAAATTTATTTCCTGAGTGTGTATGACAGAGGTGGTGAAAACTTTTTCCGATTTCCACTCATTTTTATCAAAACTTGGTTCCAGTTGGATTTTGGGTGGTTCTATCACTTTGACCTTAATTCCGTTGACCCTTCTGGATCTCCATACCCAGCCTGCTTCACTCATTTTCTTTTTCACAGTGGCATAACACTTAGAGGTCTTGCACACTTGTAGCTTCTCACTAAGGTACTTGGCTTCTACGAAACCTCCCTCACTGATACAAGGGGTTAGCACTTCCTCGACTTCTTTGAGGGTGGGTGCATCGGAGGACACTTTGAACGAAATCTGCTCACTTGGATTAAGCTTTAGAGCTTTTATGACTTTTTTCAAACTTTTGTCCGACATTTTGTTGGTAAACCTGCGGGCTATTTGAAGGCGTGTCAACTTCTCACCAGGGTAGCAAGCTTCGGATAGGTGAACACCAATGTCTCTGCACAGTGTAAAATGTTCAAACTTACGTTTGTTGATGTCATACACTTCAAACAGATAGTCATTTTCGCTAGGGTCGTAATCAAACCTAACATTTTGAGCATCTTTGAGCATCTTAGGGAGCACTTCCCCTAGATATTCAATTTCTGCTTGCCAGCGTTTTAAGATTTCCATCGTTAAGAAGGTTGGTTGAGAGAGAGAGGGGGGGGGGGAGTGGCTCAGTGAACCGCATCAGTTGGCGAGTCTTACCCAGGGTACCGAGGCGTTCGTTATGGTCAGATTTCCCAAGTTAACGCCTGTAAAAAGGGCAATTGCCTCATCCTGGTTTAACCCAGTCAGCTGCAGGGTGCCATCGTTATTTCGGTCCCAGTATAACACGGTATTTGCAGAAACGTTCCTAGTAAAATACTTACCGGGAACTAATTGCACTTTATCACTAAGCCTGTCGAAGTCACGTATTGTCAGAGAATCTCTGGACACAGATGAAGATGCAATGCTAGCGGTGTAAAAAACTCTTGGAGACCCTCCCCTAACTTCACCGAGGATGAAGACATCTGCTCCACCCCTACCGGTAGCATGATCAACCTGACTCCTGCCGAGAGCTGAAGGAGTTGTGCCTGTTGCAGGCACACCTGATATGTAGTCTACATTGTTGGTCCCTACTAACCTGTTGTTGCCGGCTGTCCCCCAGATGTAGTTGATACCGGTGGAAGTGTCTGCTATGGAGATAGTTTTGGAAGCAACTTGCTGAGTTCTTCCTGAATCCGAGAAGAGTCCGAACAGCAAGTTCTCCGTCCCTTCTGGGGTAGTGTCATTCACGACAGTAAAAGATAAGGAGGCAGATCCTTCCGTTACTGTTAAACTTCCTTGGAGGTTGGCGGGACTTATGTCCCCGGCCTGAATACCGGACATCCCCCAGTACAGCACCGTCCCACTGTTTACATTGTTCGTTGTTAGGTTCAGGGTAACGGTTGCTCCCTCATTAACTGAGGATGGCCCAGCTACAGAGTAGTAGGGAGCTGAGCTACCATAGCGGTTGTAGAGTTCAGTCAGACCCGCTTTCGTGTCCAACCTGCCGTTAGTGACAACTTTACCGTTGAGGGAGGTTGTGGCCCTTGTAGTTGAAAGCAATACATCTCTCAGCTCCCTTCTCCCTGCTTGGGGGAAGGATGCTGCGAAGAGAGCTAAAGAGCCAGCAACATGGGGGGCCGCCATGGAAGTTCCATTCAGAGAACCGTAGGTACCATTTAGTCTGGATGACTGGATGCCACTCCCAGGAGCCCCGATATCAACAGTTGTTGAGCCGTAGTTGGAAAACCCAGAGAGAGAACCACTGGAGGTCAAAGAGGATACAGCCGTAATGGCTTCCCAACCTGCAGCGGTCAAGGTTGAATAGTTCGAAGGGTAGCTAGGTACTGAGTTGTTGTTGGAAGAATCGTTTCCAGCCGCTGCAATAAAGTGATTATTTACTGAGGCACCGTTTGAGATCGAAGTGCTAAGTAAGGAGGAGAAAGTTCCTCCACCCCAAGAGTTGTTAGTCCCAATAAAGACGGCAGTTGAAGACGGATTGTAAGCCTTGTCTTGGGCTTGGGTGGAACTAGTATAGTAATCAATGGCCTGAATGGCGTCACTCAAAAAACCACTCCCGCTGCTACTGAGAAACTTAATTGGCACAATCTGAACTTCCCAGTTTACCCCTGCAACACCAATTGAGTTATTGCCTAGGGCACCAATGGTGCCGGCGACGTGCGTACCATGGTAGTTATCGTCCATAGGATCATTATCACCGTTGAAAAAATCCCACCCCACCAAGTCATCGACAAAACCATTGCTATCATTATCAACCCCGTTCTCCCAACGAGAGTCATTAAGCAAGTCTCCGGCATCTATTCTACCATTAGAGTTAACGTCTGTGACATAGCTGGAGTTTGCAGCGTTGTTCAGGTCCCTGAATGTGATTAGTCCGTCCCCATCTGTATCTGTTAAAGAATTGAAGAAAGATAGGGTCTTTATTTCACCTTGGTTAAGGTAAATGTTTAAGTACAAATCTGGGTGCCTGTAATCAACTCCGGTATCAATAACGCCGATAACAACTTTTGGACTCCCCGTATAACCTGAAGCCCACGCTTGTTCTGCTTGGCTGCCGTAGATGTTCGTGGTCCCGCTTGGGCCAGCCGGTGTGGAATCATCCGAGTACATACCCCACAAAGAACCATTGACATACAACGCATCGTTGCCAGTCGCTAGGGCATTTACAGTGAAATTTGGCTCTGCTGTAAGAACTCCCGGAGTTTTCTTAAGAGCTTCAATCGATGCATTAATGTTTGCTCCCTCAGGTAGGGAAACTCTCTCAATAACTCCCCTTCCTTTCTTCCTCATGAGAGGGGTTTGAAACTGCTGTACCCGGCTCGCACCCAGGGATTTCAGAGTTGTTGACCTCTGAGAAAAATTATTTGTGTTAGACCATTCTACCAAGATTTCTGGTTTAGGGCCTGGCGAAGCCAACGCAAAAGAAGAACCTAATAGGGGTATAAACGTGGCTAGGCCAATAGAATTTAAAAATCTCATTTTGCGCTGTTAGACAGGTACATACATTTACCCCCCTGGAGTCAACCTTTAACTGAAACTAGGGTCCAGCAACAATGAGAGCATTTCCTGAATGGTGCCGTAAATAGCATCTTCTTTAGTGAAGGAGAACTTTTCCATCGCCTTACTATCAGCCCATTCCCGGATGCCAGTACCAAACTCTGTAGATCGAGCATACCAGTCACAAACCATTTCTGCCACATAGACTTTTGGCATGTTGTGGATGCTGCCCCAGTATTCCGGGTGATGGGGATTTATGGACTGGTGATGTTTGACTACCTCTGGAAGCAAAGGGTCTGAGTAGAACAAGTGGTCAAACTCTATGCCCTTAAACTTTGAGTTGTCGTGGATTTGACCGTTGGCAATCAAGTTGCGGCCTAATTCAATATCTCCTTGTTTCATCAATTTAAGTCCCAGCTTGTAACAGCTTCGTTGGACGTTTTGAATGTGATTGAATACCAGTTCAATCTTGGCTACGGAATCGGACTCTATGCTCATGTTGTTATAGAGGTAGGCTAAGTTTTACCCGTTTTTTCAAGGGTAATCCTCAGGACTAATGCCATCGATTGTGTACCCACCGAACTGAATCATTGCGTGTGCTTTGGCTATTGCTTTTTCCATGGTGCTAAAGTATTTCCACCTCCGCTCCAAGTCCCCTTCCTTAAAGTAATCAATTCGATACCTTGTTGTGGCCTCTACCCACTCTGTGCCATTCCAGTGTTTTCCTTTTGTTAGTTCTTCGATGTTGAGTGTAGGTTCACTATCTCCCAGAACATTCTCCCAAAAGTCATCATAGCATTCTCCAGGACATTGGGTCATCTTCCTAACTGTGAAAAAATAACGTAAGCGATGAGGTAAACCAGACTAATACCAAGCACAAACTTTTTTGACCTGTCGTCAAAAACTTGTACTAGCCAGATATTTGCAACAATAAATAAAAGTTGAGATTTAGTCATTGCTCCCCCATTGATAACACCAGTCATTGTCCCCATCAACAACTTGAGGTTTCCCTTGCAAGTGGCATTTTGTGATTGTCCGTGTGCTTGGCAAGAAGTTTTCTGCTAAGTCAGAGTATTCACTCAGAAGCCCACTCGCAATGACAGGGTCTATGACTTGAGTTGAGCGCGAGTAACAGCAGCTACTACAGCGTCGAAGTTGGTTTTCAACCATCAGAATTCCTCCTCAACCATTTGAGCAATTTCTTCAAATTTAAAGCCAAGGTCGTTAAACTTAGAGAGAGAGAATTCTTCATAAGTTTTAGTTAACTTAATAACTGGGTTTTGTATGTCAAGACCTGCCCATTCTTTTACAGATTCAGGAAGAATAGCAGATGCACCATCGAGGAAGTAATAAGGGAGTGGTCTACCGTCCCTAATGTATTTAGTTTTCCACTCAGTGCCAGTCTCTTTAGCATAAAGATCGCAGAGTACACCAAGACAGCAGAAACCTTGGTCGGATTTAAGAGTCCCCGTACCTTGGGCATACTCACCCGAGCGTAGAGCAGTAATCCACCGTTGTTTTACTTTAGAGTCCATAAGTTTCAGGGAATAAGGCTTTTGATTGAATTGTGGTAACTTGGAAGTCAAGTATCAATCTCATCGGCAGCATTGATTTCATCCAGGGAGATACGTTTCTGACGGAGCCGCTTTTCCTTGCGGTGGGTGACCTTGCCATAAGAGCACAGGGTACACTGGGGGTTCCCGCAGTCGAAAGGGTCCCTGCTGTAGACCTTGCCGAAGGTTACGCAATCAAGGCTGCGCTGAGGACTTAGGTTGCGTAGCAGCCTCAACCATTTGTTCCTCAGGCGCATAGCATGGTGGCGCCTCTGTGCTGACTTTGCCATTTTGGTTAGTTATACCGGGGAACCTTACAAAGTAAAAAATACCGAATGTCGGACTCGAACCGACATGCCTTGCGGCAATCGCTTTTGAGGCGACCGTGACTACCAATTCCACCAATTCGGCTTGTTGCCCCGGAGAGCAAATAGGAGCAGGGGGACTCGAACCCCCACGGTCGAAGACCATCGATTTTTAAGACCGATGCGGCTACCATTACGCCATGCTCCCTTTCCCTTAACGTTTTGCTCCAAAGAGCAAACTCCCAGACTAGGAGTCGAACCTAGAAATAACGGATTCAAAGCCCGCTGACTTTACCAGTTTGTCTACCTGGGAATGCATACTTAGTATAGCCCTTGCTGAGGGAAAGTAAATGGTTCGTACCTGAACTCGGCTTGGACTTGCTTGTAGATGCTGCGATGGTTGTTTGCTTCTACCACGGGTAAATTCTCGGGCAGCTCACTAAGAAGTTTGACTTTGATGTCCTTGTCTTTGGTGTTGATGAGGTAGGCCATTTGTTTTTGGGGGGAGGAAGTAGGAATCAATCGAGCTAGTTTAGGCAGTGCCACCCTTGATTTTCTCAATAGTTGAAGTGCCACAGCTTACCTTCATCGTCCAAAGCAATCAGATGCCCCTCTGTTACAAGGTAAGATTCAAAACCTTCATTGGAGAAATACTTAACAGCATTGCTAGGAATGACTTCGTAGGAGATAATTTTGGCGAGTTGGCGCTCAAGCTCCGCTTGGATAAGCTCAAGCAAAGCAGTGTTACCCACGTACCGGCTGAGGTCTAGGCGGGCACCACTTCCATCCTCATAGGCGCCAATGGAAAGGTTGTAGTGGTTATCCTTCTCATACTCGTCACCCCCCCAACGCTGAGGCTTGCATCTTGAATCCAGGGATTTAGGATGTTAAGAGCATCTTCGGTTTTTTGAATAAGTTTGAGGATAGCTTGGCCGGTTTTTAGCTGTTGTTCGTTCATTTTCTTAGAGGACCAAGGGATTGTGGGCGCCAGTTAATCTGAAAAATGACTTTGTCAACAAAGAAGTCATCGGTGTGACAATTGCCGTACATAGCTACGCAGTTGCGCAAGGTTTCCCGAATCAGTTGATGAGAGACTTCCCCTGATTGGATGTAATCGGCAAGTTCAGCAGCGATAGCAACGCAAAGCTCATTTTCTTCCCGGATGCTGAGGCAGTTGATGGCGGCCATGGTTTTGAAAGTGGTGGGTAGCTTGGCCGCCCTTACCCCCATATTATAGCACATTACCGAACCTTGTGCCAATGCACCAATTACGGTTCGGTGGCAGGGATTAAAGCAGTCTCTCTCTAGCCAAATAGAAGTAGTTTTCCTTAACCTCACAAGCCAAAAATTTTCTACCCAACCTTTGAGCAGACACACTGGCAGAGGCCAAACCGGCAAAAGGTTCCCATAAGGTATCACCAGGGTCAGTGCTTGCTTTGATTATTCTATCCATCAGCTCCAGTGGTTTTTGGTTCGGGTGAACAAGTTTATGACCGTCTCTCTTTCTCTCGGGACCTTTCAGCGGTGGGCAACTCCATACGTTGGTTACCCCGTACTCAAAGTTGAACTTTGACCTTATCTTATCCCATTGGTTTGAACTGATAACATGTACCCCATCTAAGGAAAAATAAGGTCTCCCTCCACCGTGTCCGAATGAGTTGGCATACTCTATTAACTTTGAGAACTCCTCTTTTGGGGGGAAGTACCACAGATGGTCCTTGGCAAAATACTTCCGAGATGCAGCGTTCTTAACCCCACAAGCCTTATTGGCCTCACTAAACGGCAAACCTGTTCTTTTCCACTCTGATCGCATCCAGTCCTGAAGGTTTAGCTTTCCCCCAGTTTTGTGGATAAACTCTTCTTTCCTGGTGTAGTGGGCACATACCTCCGTAACTACCGGAAACTTTCTCATTGTCTTTCCGTTACAGTTTCCTGCGATATGCTTAAGTCCTTTATCCCAAATGTTGCAACCCCTGTAAGTCCAACCGAGTTCTTCTAGTATGGGGTGAACCATTGCCCAGCCCACTTCAGTACACCAGAACCACAGAGTTGTCTGGGACGTTGCTGCTTTGGACCATGCGTCAATATGGGGGCGGTACATATCACCCAAAGTCTTGTGACTGGAGCTATCGCCCTCGAACCCGCTAATCCCATAAGGACCATCTGAAACAATACAGATAGGGGGATCCCACTGACTGTAAAAATTTAGTGAATCTCCACAGTACAGCACCCCCTCCCCAAACTCAGCTTTGACCATTACTTTTTCTCTCTGAACTTATAGTAGTGGGCGGCCGTGCCGCCGTTGCCCCTGTGTTATAGCACATTACCGAGGGAAAGCGCCCTGTGCAGGACTCGAACCTGCGACCCCATCTTTAGGAAAGATGTGCTCTATCCAGCTGAGCTAACAGGGCTTATTCCGGGAGGAATCAATCCACAATCATGGACCATTCTTCCTGGGAAGGGAATGCCTCGTCGTCGGCACCAAACATCATGTACCGGTTGTAATCGGAGATTTCGCTGGAAGTCATTCCTTCGTAGGAATCACGCCCAGCCATCGTGTTGGCTCTGACTTGGGCAACGGCGGTGGCAGCGGTCACGGGGCTTCTCTTCGGGACCCCTCTATTGTAGCACAATTTATGGGCGGAACAACTGCCGTAGATGCTCCTTATGCTGCTCAACACGCTCCCGTCGCTCTGGGCTAAGGCCCTCGGTAAGGTCGGAGAATGGCCTAGCTACGTTCCCAGAATGCAAATTATTGAGGGCATCCTGCACTCCTTCACCACCGTAGGTGGGGTCAATGCAAAGATTTGTGGGAGTTCCTGGGCGAGTGAACAGCGATTCCAGTTTCTCTGAGATTTGCTTAATTTCTGAAGCGGCCAAGCCATTGTGACCTACTGCATCTAAGTAACCTTTCAGGTAGATGCAGAAGTCTTTAGCGGAGTCCAATTGGTTGAGGTTTAACATTTTGCTCAGGTAAAGTTTCAATGAGAAAGGCGGAAGAGATAGGATTTGAACCTACGGAGCCGCTTGCACGACTCGGCTGCTTTCCAAGCAACTGCCATAAACCACTCGGCCACTCTTCCTCAAACGGTTTTCGTAAGAAAACCAACGGAGAGCCAGGGATTCGAACCCTGGGAGCCACTTTCGTGACTCAACAGTTTAGCAAACTGTCGCCTTCAGCCACTCGGCCAGCTCTCCTCATTTTGTTACCTTATTATCATAGCCCGGTTTCAGGCGAAAGTCAAGGGGGGTTACCCCATCAAAAGAACGGAAAGGGTGGGATTTGAACCCACGGTGCCTTTCGACACGCTAGTTTTCAAGACTAGAGCCATAAACCACTCGACCACCTTTCCACAGTCAAAGTCCGCATTTGCGGAAAGCCCGATGTCAGATTTGAACTGACGACCTATCGCTTATTGCAACCAACAGGAATCGAACCTGAACAATGCCAACTGAGACATTGAGACCGCTGGGAACCAAGGCGAGTGCTCTACCACTGAGCTAATCGGGCGCATCTTATCTATGTTTTTCCATTAGGAAAAAGTTCCAAGCCGGATTTGAACCGGCGAATGCGAGTTTTGCAGACTCGTGCCTTAAACCTCTTGGCTACTGGAACATTTGATGTTTTTTTTTTTAACCGGAATTGCACCCCCTTTGTATTCGTTTCCTAACAGCATTGTCACTTACCCCAAAAAGTCTTCCGGTACCAGTGTAACCGTTTTCCATTACTAACCTTTGAAGTTCAGTAATTGAAGGCCAGTTTACTATTTCCTTACTTTTTTGAGAACATTTGAGAGAACAAAATTTTTGACCCGTTGAGATAGACTTCCCACATTGTTTGCAAGGGTGTTTAGTTTTTTCCGGAATTTGTTTTTCCGTGTATTCTTCATTGAACCGGGTAATGCTATCGGGAACGAGTGTTATACCTGCATGAATCTCACGATGGCAGTTAGAACAAACACAGATACATTTCCTGAGTTCGTTGATAAACCTTTCTCTGCTTACGGTAGATGCAGAAGTAGCAAACTCTTTTACTGTTGGGTCAGTATGGTGAAACTCTAGTGCTTCGACGCATTTATAATACCCGCAAATTCCGCATTTGCTACCAAAAGCTTCTACAGCTCATAGTTTCCGTCTTTGTCGAAACTGAACTACTTTTTTACCTGACATTTTGCTTAAAAACTGTTACATAAACTATACTATATTGTACTATAGTATAAAACTCCCACCCTAGGTACCGCCCCTAGCAATCTCTGGTTAACAGCCAGGCCCGTTCACTTGCTCGGTCGGTGGGAATTCACCCCGCCAGAGCATACTGGCGAGGTCAGGTGAGAGCGCGACTCCCACACTTATCCTTATTTTAACGTTGATACAGACTAGTAACGGGCTCATATCGGTCAAAGCCAGACGCTGGCAGGGTGCGCATTGCCAGGTTTTCACAGAGTGAAAACAATGACCCTTTTTCTAGATCGGGGTCAAATACTCCGCTCCGGATTTGAACCGAAGACATCCCACTTGTAAGGAGGGCGCTCTACCACTGAGCTAGCGGAGCTTAAAATTCAGGACCAACGGATGGATAGTTGCTCCAGGTGTTTTGCGTTAGCAAAACAATGGCGAACCGGGGAATCGAACCCCTATTCCTCCAGCTTATGAGGCTGGCGTGACTACCGTTACACTCGCTCGCGTCGTTGTAAGTTTTGCGCTAGCAAAACAATGGCGGAAGCTGGATTTGCACCAGCGATCTTCAGGGTATGAACCTGACGAGATACTACTTCTCTACTCCGCGATGAGTTTGCCCGAGGGCAATGAGTATGGACAGGATTTGAACCTGCGATGCCAGAGGCGACTGTTGTACATACAGTCCACTATACCCGAGAACCGTGTACACAATTCCTGTCTCAGTGAGACATACTCGTGAAGTTTCCGTTAGGAAACAATCGGAATGACAGGATTCGAACCTGCGACCTCTCGCTCCCAAAGCGAATGCTCTACCAAACTGAGCTACATTCCGTTTTTAACTGTGTCAAACCTTGAGGTTTGAATGGACCTGACAGGATTTGAACCTGCGACCTTCTGCTTGCAGGGCAGACACTCTGGCCAGACTGAGTTACAAGCCCGTTATCTAAAATGTCAAACCGTAAGGTTTGAATGGGAGCGGTAGGATTCGAACCTACGAAGCATTAAGCAACCGGGTTACAGCCGGTCTCCTTTGACCACTCGGAGAACACTCCCATATTGAACTGTGTTTGAACAAGGTGAGTTTTGTATTTTTTGCAAGCGCAAAAAGTTGGAATCGAACCAACAGTATCCAGTATAGGATGTTGCTGCCTCACCTTATGGTTTCATAATTTAGCAAGATGGTTGTTTTTCTACCAAAAAGAAAGGTTTTAGATTGCTGAACCATCTTTGAAATGCTATCGCATTTCTTTTCCGTTAGGAAAAGATGGGAGATCCCAGAATCGAACTGGGCACTCACGGGCTTCAACCGTGCGCTTTACCATTCAAGCTCATCCCCCCAACTTGTAAAGTATGCCTCAGGGTAAACCCTGTGACAAATAGACCGCACGGGGTTCGAACCCGCAACCTTCACCGCAGTGATGCTCTGCCAATTGAGCTAACGGTCAGTTCCCTCCTTATAAAAACCTGCAAGTTCCTTTAAAGAGGGGGTCAAGTAGTTGCAGCCACTCCACCTAAGGACTCGCACCTTTGTTGCCACTGGTCTCCCATGGCTTTGGGTCTCCCCGTAGGGGAAACGACCTTGAGGGGATTTGAACCCCCGATCTCTGCCGTGACAGGGCAGCGCTTTCGACCGCTAAGCTACAAGGTCAGCTGCCCCCGAGGGGGCTGCCAGGGAACCACTCCTGGACTTTTGCTGGGCTATAGACCTCACCCATAGTGAATTGTCGGCCATATCGGGTAAATCACCAACCCTGCATCCGGGTTGACGCACCGGAAACCTCAACTTAATGGAGGAACGTCTGTTTCTTCCTGGTTAGGTGGCTAGCAGGGCCTTTTCCCGAGGGAAAAACTTCTATACTGGTTCACTTCTGGTCCCGAAGAACCGCACTAGCAAACCTGCTGGAAGCAAGCACCCAATGAGGGATTCGAACCCCCGCAAAACCTACGTCCGTAGCGTAGTGCTCTTCCACTGAGCTAATTGGGCATGGTGTAAATTGTCAAGTTTCTGGTCAAGTGTCTCGGCTCTTGTCGTGGGAAATTGACACAGCAGGAATCAAACCGAAGTCAGCACCCGAGACTGGAAGCTCCCACGGGAACATCCCTCAACCTGTCATTATTATAGCGTTTCTGCGGGGCAGAAACAAGTCGGAAAACCGAACCGTTTGCTGGGCAAACGACACGTGGTGAGGGCAACGATCCCCCAACCTCAGGTTTTGGAGACCTGCGCTCTGCCAATTGAGCTAACCACGTATTTGTGCTTATTGGTTTTATCCCGAAGGATAAAAGCGGGAGACGTGATTCGAACACGCGACTTTCTACTTGGAAGGAAGACACTCTACCACTGAGTTACACCCGCATTCTTTTGCATTAGCAAAAGTGGGAAGGACGGGAATCGAACCCGCTAATCACTGGTTCACAACCAGTCGCCTAACCATTCGGCTTCCGACCCCATGCTCTGATAATAGTAAAACTAAATGACCACGATGATTGTTTTTCCGATAGTTAAGGGAGTTAATTGCTGAATCATCATATCTATTGTAGCAACATTTACAAAAAGTAAATGCTGACACCAACTTGAAACCAAGGTTGGACTTGAACCAACGGCTTGCTTTACCCTCCGGCATTACGGTCCTTTACCGAGGCTCTCTTAGAAAGCCTGAGGAGGTTGCTGCTCTACCAACTGAGCTACTTGGCTTATCTCAACTACCACGCTCTAAGCCGCATGGCAGGCAAATTATCAATTTGACCAGCCCCCATTGTTAGTGACAACTTTAGTGTGCGATGGCGCAATACATGCTTCATCACCCACCCTTGCCGCAGGTATCGGTCTTGAGTTCCAACCGGCAGCGTATCAAAATCGCGAATTGTTCCACGGCACAGCGCAGAGCCACACTGACAGTCTTTCATTTCCCAATGCCGTTCCAGCATTGTTGTGCTGTAGTCGATGACTAATTCCTCGTCAGCTTCAATACGCCGAGCAGCTACTAGCCATAGATCAGAGTTTATGTAGCAGTTTGGATGGCAGGAGTGATTGGTGTACAGACCTGGAGCTTCGGGATTGAGGTACAAGTCCTCTCCAATTTGAAGCGTATTAGCTTCGTCGTCTATCTGGCACTGCTCATTGAAGCTCAGGCGTTCACCTTCAAACTTCAGAAGCAATTCCCCCTTAGGCACTGGTGCCACGGCGAATATGCCACGACCCAAGCGGCACTTTCTGACTTGGACGCAGGGGAAACGCTTTCCGTGTGCTACATTGATCAATAATGCTTGCTCATCGTCCACGTGGATATCCCCCAAAACTAAGCCGCTGAATCATCATACCTATTTTAGCAACATTTACAAAAAGTAAATACCAACTGAGCTACTTGGATTCTCTCAACTACCACAGGTTTAAACAACTGTGGCAAATACCCACCGGGGGACTCGAACCCCCACGCCTTGCGGCACTGGAACCTAAACCCAGCGCGGCTACCATTACGCCAGGTGGGCTAACTTTTTGCCGAAGCAAAAATGGGTTTGGTGGGCCTCGAACCCACAACTTTCCGGGTAAGAGCCGGATACTCTTCCAATTGAGTTACAAACCCGCGCCCCCATCTTAGAAAGAACTATGTCAGGTGCTGGGGTAACCTAAGTCTTCCTGAGGAAGACAGTGGGAACGGCCCGATTTGAACAGGCGACCTATCGGTTATCAACCGATTGCTCTTACCGCTGAGCTACGCTCCCTTTGTCAACTTCGCACTTTGCGAAGCAAAACCCTTACCAGGGGTCGAACCTGGGTCTCCGCCATCCGGTTTCAAGCCGGGTAGGCAGCGAGTTACCACTTCTCTATAAGGGACTCACTCTTTATTCTGGGGTCGGTCTACCCCTAAGTAAACTACCAGAATCCGAATGAGATGGATTTGAGGTATTAGGGCACCTCGCACCAATGGGACATCTCGGATTTGAACCGAGGACTAATCGGTTAAAAGCCGAATACTCTACCGCTGAGTTAATGTCCCGTTATCAACAAAGATTTCGTTAGAAATCTAATGGATCGCTAAGAAATTGAACCTTAGAACAACATAACCAATTGGGCGCCTAAGTTAAGTTGCTAACCATTCGACCCGTAGGTTGTTGCCAGGGTAGCCAACCCCGGCGAGCACCCTGTGTACACAGGGCTAAGTGTCCCACCTTACGGCGGGCACGGGAGGCAATCCCCGTGGCTTTAGCAAGCTAAAGACTCAATCTCATGGTTTCAGAGAAACCAGAGCAACGATAGTTGGTCTACCCTTTTTACCACCCCAGACTACGGAAACCAACAAATGGCATCTGAGGATGAGCCACTGGCGCTCCGGTTTATCTTTCCGGCGCTAGGTGGCAATGGGGGAGGCAGGATTCGAACCTGCAATGAGTACTCTGCGATGGGCTTTACCAATTTGCCTACTCCCCCGGTGTCCATTTTGTGCTAGGGTGGACACACCCCACTTGCCTTGCGATTAAACCGTACCAGGGTTAGCCGGTGGGTTAATCTTGGGGCAAATTGACACGGCAGGAGTCGAACCTGCTACCGCTGACTTTTACGCCTCAGCTCTACCGATGAGCTACGTGTCGCTTTCGTAAAACGAAAGGGATCGCTCTGTCTTCCTAAGCATAAGAAGCTAAGCAATCCTGGGGACATCGAACCCCTTGCGAAGTTTCACCGGCAACCTTAAGGCTGCGAGTGCTTTTGCGTTAGCAAAAGTTCCTTACACTGCTTCGACAGTGTTTACCCTGCGGCAAATATTCCAGACGGGATTCGAACCCGCGATTTCTTGCTTGAAAGGCAAGTGACTTAGACCGCTTGTCCACTGGAACTTATTCCCGTGGAAAACCACGGGTTTAGATTTTCAAGTTTCTTAGTGAGTCAACCCCACCGTTTACCTATTGTAGCTTGCCGAAGCAATTAGTAAACGTCGAGGTCAGACCATACGGTTCATAGCCTCGTGGAGCTTGAAACCGTCTAGGCGCAACCTGTGAAACTTCATAGCTTCGCACCAGAGTTGTGGGCGGTTGTACTGGGGGATTCGCTCAGTGCCTACGTAGGCAAAGTCCTTATCCAGGTTGCCATAACGGCCAGCCTCAAGCTCTTGGGTGAGCCATTGCAGCCGCTCTTGCTTCCACTCAGTGTCCGGCCATTGCTCCTCCTCTTGCAGGCAGAGCCGCTCAATTGTTGTTGTGGTTATCATCGCCGTGTCAATTACCTGTATTTAGGAAGGCCACAAGCTCTTGCAACGTCTCGTTAACGTGAGCGAGGGAGCCCACGTGGCCCCAGTTAATGGCTACGTCGCCGTCAGGGGAGGGAGCGTTCTCCAGGCGCATTTGAAGTTGGCTCAGAAGGTGCATGGCTTCAGCGTGTTGCCTGGTGTAGGCTTCTTCGGCTTTGGTCACGGTTTCAGTGAGAGTGCTATACCCCTTTATTGTATCACAGATTCCGGGTGCTGTCAACATGTGTTCCTCAGAAGAGGTTGGCCCATTCTAACAGGTCCGCCCGATTGCACATAGCCATGCAAGACCATTCAGGCTCAGACCACTCAGGATTTCCCTTGGCATGGATACCGTAGAGACCTTTGCAGAGCTTGGTGACCCTAACCCTATCGTGGGTGCTGAACCGGTCGATGACTTGTTTGACGGTGGTGAAGGTCATGGTTTTAGGTGGGTGGGGGCTCCGCCCGTTACATAACAATGATACTCCTTTGTGTCAGGGGTGTCAACCCCCCCTGGGATTCAGCTCAAGGCATGGCGCCGCATTAGTACGCTGACAGCGCTGCGGACGGAACCCGTCAGGTATTCCAACAGGTGCTCCGCATCTGGGTCGGTAACCTCAGCGAGGGCATCGTCGGTCGTGATCCCATAGTGGCGGGCAATGTTACTCAGTACATCCCGGCGGGTGGTAACGTCGGTAGCGGAAAGGAAAATGGCGTTTTTCTGGGAAGCGGTCATTGCCTTGGAGCGGTGCGGGCTAACCCGCTTACTTGCATATTGTACCACCTTTGGCGAGGGGGCGCAACCCCTTTAATCAGTATAAATGATTGCCTCGCAAAGTTCATTAATGATGGAGCGGTCAATGTTCCCTGGCAAAACACACTCATTTTTAATAACGTGCTCTGACAGCTCAAACAACTGGTTAACCATTTGGTTTAGCTCACCGTAGGAAACCCTGCCATACTTAATGTCCAGGAGCAGCTGATGGTCCCCAGCCCTTTTCCGGTTGACAATGATTTCCCCGGTACGCAATCCTTCAATAGCCATATTCATCAACCTAACGCAATGGCTGGCATTTTTACCATCGTACCCGCAGACCCTCTCAATTTCCGAACGTTTGACGTTACGATTCGTTAGCCAATCCTGGTAGTTGCTCCAACGTTTGCAATCAGAGCGGTACTGCTGGCTAGCCCTAAGCAACGCCATGTAATCGTCGTTAGCCCTGGTCATTTCCTGGGACAAGTCAAAGCATTCATCCGGGAGGATGCTTTGCTTAAGGACTCCTTTCCAATCAACCCTGTCATTCAGAAGCTCATACAAATCCTTGGCCACCTGGTAATACTCAATTCTGTCTTTAATCAGCAGATACAAGTATTCAATAAAGGCTTCGATCTGGGTGCTTGCAAGGTTACTGGATGGAACCCCATAGTCCTCCCACTCAGGTTTTTTCATAGGGGGGTCAAGCAACCACTTCCTGTGAGTCTCCATCTTTTTGATTTGAGCCCGTGCATACTGCACAAAGGTTCCCGCAATCTTCTTTGAAATCAGCCTGTGTTTGTTTTCAACTAGGATTTTTCCAAAGTCATTGATGTAGATGTAATCTTGAGGCTCTTGCCACAGCATTTCCAGAATGTTTGGGTTTTGTGACTGTAGCAACCTTAGGTAACGCCTAACTTCGTAAACAGCCGTATCTGAACCATCAAGTTCTGGGAACTTTGACTTAGGGGAGGGCTCAGCGTCCCAACCCTTATCCTTCTGCTCAAACTCTTCTAGGGAGACGTAGAACCTTAGTGGGGCAATACAAATCCCTTTATAGTCCCTGTCAGACATTTCCGTGTTAAGACCATAAGCATGGGACCCTGACGTACAGAACAGGATCATGCCGTCTTCAATTTCTTTCCTAGTGATTGACATTTTTCTCTGTGTCAGGATACATTGGGCCAAGTATAGATAACCGGGGGCACAGCCCCAAAGAACCCTTGCAGCCAGGGGCACAGCCACACTGGCATATCTGTGAGACGGTCTTTGTAGTTGGTGCCAGAGTCATTTGTGGATATGAACTCCAAAGCTGTGATTGCTTCAGGGAACGGCTCAGTGTCAAGGGTGAAGGTCATTTGGTCTCCAACCTTAGGCTGATTACCCGTAGCGAGATAATAATAGTAGTCGATTGCAGCTTCGGTCCCATTCATTAGGGCCTCACCCACGGTATCCCCGTGGGCATGGTCAAAGGCCCAGATTCCCTGGGTTGTCTTGTACGGATTGACAATAAGTCTCATTTTTCTGTAGTGAAAGATCCGTGGGAATTAATACCCGGCCAGGGCCAAGTTGCGACCACCCGCAGCTTGCTTATTTAGCGAAACACTGGAGCCAGAGCTGTAACCAGCCTTGGCACCGTCGCCTTTGCAATAGGAGGTTCCACCTTTACTAAACTTGCGTTCAGCGACAGCAAGCGCAGTTGCATCTGCGTCGTCGTGTTTCCGGTTGTCTACTTCTTTCATTTCACCCAAACGTCGGGAAACCCTTGAGGAGAAAGCTTTGCGGAAATTTGCCTTAAATCCCTTCGACAGGGTACCACCAGTTAGTTCAGCAAGGATTTTCTCAGCTTTGTGGGCTTTGTCGCACTCTTTCTCCATGACTCCCAGCAGGAAATCGTAATAGAGTCGGGTCTGAATTTGCTGCCCTTCCGACCCAATGACAACGAGAGATTTCTTCCCGTTACGGACAGACTTGGAATAAGCCACAGCGTCGTAAAAGATGGCCACAGCATTCAGCAAAATGCCCGCTGCCACGCTGATTTTACCGCCTTCGAAAAAGACTTCATCCGTCACCCTAACCTCAGTAGCTTCAGTGACAGTGACTCCGTATTGCTTGCAAAGACGGTCAATAAGGTTGGCGGCAGCGGCAGCTTCACCGTCAAAGTCAGTATTCTCTTGGAGAGCCAGCATTGCCTTGATTTTGGCGAGGGCTTGAGTGCGGTCCATGGTAGTTCGTCGCTTACTTCTTAATGGTAGCACGGGGGGTCAGGTGCTGTCAACCTTTTGTAGAGCAAAAGTCAGTAAGGCCCCGGAAAGCATTGCTGCCAGTGAGCCAATACTGTGGCCGCTTCCTGTTTGGTAAGCTCTGGATACTCTCGCACCAGGTAAGGGCGGGCACCAAACATGTTGGTTTCTCCGCTCTCTCGCAAATCGTCCAGGTATTCCAAGTATTCAATTTTGATGAAATCGGGCGCTTCAGTTTTCATGTGCTTTCTCTAAGTATTTGTAAGGGTTTTCAATGAGCCATATGCGGAAGATGGCATCCGCCTGTTTCGGGGAGAGATTCGGGAATCTTCTAGTTAGGGAGGACTCTATGTTAAAAATGTTTACTTTTTTGTTATCCCTTAGGAAAGTCAAGTAGTTCAAGTGAACTTCTATTACGGGCATTGCGGTCATAGGGACAAGAACCAATCCAATGATAACTTGTCCGGGGGCACCCATTCGGACACCACTGTTCGGATAACCGGCTCAGTCGGTTTGTATGCCTCGGGGATTTTCTCCAGGGATGGATCATCCGGCTGAATAAGGACTCTTTGCCTACGGACATAGGTTCCGTGAGTGAAGAACCTGGGCAGCTCCTCCCAAGGATTACCCGAGTTGCGGAGCAAATCCTTCATCTCATTGCAAGTTTCCCCTTGGAGGAACTTATGTGAAAAATGATGGTAGGCATACATAGACACAGAGTTCTTAGTAGCATCATTCAACCGCCACAGGAAGTTCTTGTAAACATGCTCAAGGTCTGGCACGTTCCATACTCGGCAATCAAACACCGGGTATTGTCCGACTTTTTCCGGCAGATACCTTGGGAGGTTGCCGGCAAAGAAGGAGGATGCCGTGGCTGCCAACACTGAAGTCAATTTCTGAAACTTGCCACCGAACCAATACTCCCTATTTGAATACTGCTCCTTGTCCAGGTGCCAGTATAAAGATATTTCGTCAGATTGGCAAAACCCGAGCAAAGCCTCACTCTCTTCAACAAGGTGCTTAGTTGTAGCAACCATCAGGCGAACAAAACGTTCGTCAAATGGGCGCTCCAACCCCTTAGTGAATTTGGAAAAGCACTTGCCGTCAATGCGAGCCATCAACGGGAGGTAAGGATTTGCCTTACGTCCTGCCTCTGCCTGCTCTTGAACCTTGAGTAAATCCCCAAGGGTATCCTTATAGTTTGATTCAGTCATTTGAAGTCTTTCCATTGCGGTGTCTGCCCACAGTTTTGTTTTTCCAACGGGTAGCGGGCAACCACACAATTCTGGTGCGCTTCCAAAGAGTTTAGATAGAGGTCGGACTTAATTTGAAGAATGTCCCGCTCTTTGCAGTCACTTTGGTTTTTGTATGGGCACGGTTGAGGATTAGGTTTAGGTTCCTCGTGGCTGCACCCTGTTAAAATAATAAGGGGCAACACAATCAATAGCAGATACATCAATCAATCCTCAATAACGTGTAAAGTTTTGGCAGCTCTCGTCATACCCACGTAGGCCAGCTGATTCTGGATATGTAAAGGATAAGCATCATCAATGTCCCTATGCAGGAACACATTTTGAAAGGTTGAACCTTGACTCTTGTGAATAGTTAGAGCCGATGCAGGTTCCAGTTTGCCAACCAAGTCCTTTCGCTTAAAGAAGGCTCCCCACTTACTTTTCCGACTCCCGATGTCTCTGGCTGCTTTTGCTTCCGCAGCCATCTCATTTAGCTTGAAGAACCAACGTTTTTCTTCACTTTTGTCTAAAACCCTTATGTCAACAACAGAGTCTTTGTTTGTAACAGGGGCGGCCTTAAGCAGCCAGGTATCCCAGAGAGAATCATCCAGGGAATCACCCGGAAACTTCATCTGCTCAGGGGTCGCACCCAAAATGTAAACATCCTCCGTACTGTTAAACAAAGGGGTTTTACCGTAAGGGTCAGGGATAGAGTCCACAGTTACGCAAATCATCCCTGGAACGAACGTAGGGGCTTCTTCCCCGTATCTTTCCTCATGGATCATCTTATTCAGCCTGCTAACGTCGGCATTGGTCCAGGCCAAAGCCCTACAGAAATCTGGATCTCCCATAGCTTCCTTGGACTTCATCACTTCCAGCAGATGCCTCAGCCATTTGGTATAGGTTGGGTGAGCAATCACACTTGACCCCCCACCGTCCGAACTGGCGAAAGGTGCCCTCCCCTTCCCTAGCTCCCTGGTGTTAGTGGCAAGATTCAAGATAGCCCCATCGTGACGTAATACCTCAGTGAGCTTATAGGTAGACGTTGCCTCAGTGAATGCTTTGCAAGCACCGTCTTCCTTCACAGGGAACAATTGCCTGTCGTCTCCCACGAAGATTACGGGTCTGTCCCCCGCTTCCTCTTTCAGCATTGCGTAAAGCTCGGAGTTAATCATTGACGATTCATCAATGATGACTACGTCCGGTCTTTTGTTTTTACTTTTACTAGAAGGGTTAAGCAGATTGCCCGCTTTGGTGTCCGGGGCAAAGGATTCCTTACCATCATCTTCGCTACGCACTTGCTTAAGGCCCAGCAAACGATGGATCGTAACGACTTCAAAGCCATTGGCACCATTCCTCAGCAAAGCCCTTTCTACTTGAAAGCGGGCTTTATGCGTCGGGGTTGCTACGATGACTTTTAACTTTTGGTTAGAGAGGCGGGACACCAGGGCTGCTGTGGTTACGGTTTTGCCCGTGCCTGCATAACCGCACAGCATAGGTCTTGCCGCTTTCTTCTTAATGTCTAAGAGGATGCCTGCAACAGCTTTTTCTTGATCGTTTGTCAGTTTCATTTGCTTATCGTAAAGTGGCACCAAAGGAAGTCCGGAAGGTATCCCATGCCACTGGTTGAGTCACTTTGAAGTGATGGTAGATTTGCTTAATAGCAAATTCCATACGTTCCCGCCCCACAGGATTAGCAGAATGGACTGTCATCACTGGTGGGATGAAGGGATTGTAAAAGTCAAATGCTAGCTCAAACACCCTTTGTTCCACATAAAGACAAACATCGTAGCCGGTGCCAGCTGCGTCCGGTCCCAGATCATGGTCCAGGGACAAGTGCGTTACTTTGCCGGTTTCCAGCATCGCAATAGCTTCGGGGGCTGTGTATGCCCGTACCCAGCCTTCAGGGGTGGGCCGCTCATCATCAAGGAAGAGTTTCATTGCCCAAACTTTTGGGCATAAGAGCGAATAATCCATTCCTGGATTTGAATAATGTCGGCTTCGCAGAGAATACCGCCATCATAGATTTGCTCCCAGTATCCCCGCCCCTGGGCAGTATCCTCCCACTCAAAGGCTCCTTCGAGGTCTACAGCCTTGCGGCTTTCCAAATACCGGAGGGCGCATTCACGGTCGAACCCACTGGGGACACTCTCTTCCTGTCGTTTCAACATCTCAATTTCTTTTTGCAGCTCTTTGACTTGAAGTTCTAGCTCTTGGGATTTTTTCACGGTGGTAATCAGTTGATGTAATAGTGGGAAACTTCCATAGTTTCACAGGATCTGAAGGTTTCGTTCAGGTACTCGATTGCCTCTTCTTCAGAGCCAAACTCTTGGGGTAACGGAATCCAGTTGTTGGGGACGGGTTTTCCGTTAATGTGCATCATACTTTCTGTAGGGTAGCCTGGAAAAAGTGCTTTCAGAGTTAGCTGACTTGAAACAAACTGTTCAATTACCCAGTGGACAGTACCATCATACCACACCCTACGAGCGAGACGATAGTCCTTGTTTTTGGGTTTGGGCATTTCTTCCTCTTCTGTCTCCTGAGGGAACGATACGGGTACCCTCAGCAAAGCTGCTACGAGTTGGACTATGAACTTCCTAGTCATTTGCTCTCGGTAGGGTAACTTTTCATGGTTGCGGGAGAGGCTGACGCCCCTCAATAAGGTTGGCGGTATAAGTAGTTGCCAGCCCAAGCCAAGGGCTTACCGGCAGCCTCGTAGCAGGCTTCAGGGCTCTCCAGGAGGTTGTATCGGGCGCCCTTTGCTGGAGCTTGCCAGGTGGCTGCCTTGTAGACTTGGCCCGTGATTTTATCTACAAAGGCATGGACAGACCGGTCGTTGCCAGTAGAAGATTGTACGATCTTCAGGTACTTCTTACCGGCACTGATGGTGTACTTAGGGGGGAACTTGCTGTCAGGGCTCCAACGGATGTAACCAGCTTCCAGAACTTCGCAGAGTTTCAGAGTGGCGTCAGCGACGGTGGTAAGGGTGTCGGTCATTGTAGTAGTCATGGCAAGCTCCCAGCGATGAATCAATGATAGCATGGAAAAGGAGGGGCCGCAACCCCCCCCCCCGGTTCACTGAGCCATAGTGGCATCTAGGCGCAGTCCGTCCCTGAACATCGCTTCCTGGGTGTGACTAGGGAGTTCTCCCAGCAGGCGCATACTGTGCAAGGTGTTCGCACGGAACAT
>Ga0315268_10000131_pt1 | contig 86506 bp, 66 predicted proteins | sample C1_top_MG_FD_204535 | JGI IMG/M metagenome (GOLD analysis project Ga0315268, IMG submission 204535) | Sediment microbial communities from Yellowstone Lake, YNP, Wyoming, USA - C1_top | ecosystem: Environmental > Aquatic > Freshwater > Lake > Sediment | place: USA: Wyoming | collected 2017-08-01
GTGAGACCGCCAGGTATCTGAAAGGAGAGAAACTATGGATGTCCCGATGAATGCTGATGTTTATTGCACCAATGGTTCATGTGGAAAGATCACCTGCGTGATCGTAAACCCTATAAAAGAAGAAATCACTCACATTGTCGTCCGCGAGAAAAAAGCCCCGTACACCGAATTCCTGGTGCCGTATGGTTACCTGCTTGAAACCACCCCTGACAAGATAACCCTGCGTTGCAGCCAGGAAGAGCTGGCTGGGATGGAGGTCTTTTTCCGCTACCGGTTCATTATGGTCAACACGCCTTATATGGGATACCCATCTCAAGGGGTCATGGCCTGGCCGTATGCAATAGCAGATGAAGAAGTATTTAATTTAGTCAAAACAGAAGAACGAATCCCACCAGGAAAGTTGGCGATCCACCGCGGCTCTCACGTCCACGCCACGGATGGGAAAGTAGGGAAGGTGGATGAATTTTTAGTGGATCCTGCAGATGGGCACATCACTCACTTGGTGCTGCGCGAGGGACATCTTTGGGGTCAGAAAGACGTGGTGATTCCGGTGGCACAGATTGACCATCTGGTTGAAGATGATGTCCATTTGAATATTGATAAAAACAGTGTTGAATCGTTACCGGCGATTCGCGTTCATCATCTGTTTTAACAAGCGAATATTGGAAGATTACCTATGGATAATCAGATAAAAAAGCCCTCTTCACAGGATCCCGTTCCTAAGAAACCGCGAATTTCGCCAATCTGGTGGATCGCTTTATTGGTATTGATTGTCTGGAATATTTGGGCTCTGCTCCCGGTGACTCAAAGGGAAATATCAATTCCTTACAGCGAATTCCTGGCTCAGGTGGCTGCCGGTAATGTCAGCTCAGTCCAGATCGTCGGAGCACAGATCACCGGAACATTTAGCAAACAAATACCCGCTTCTGCTCTGTTCCCCACTCCAACTGCGCTCGCTCCCAGCACAGGATCATCCAATCCCTTACCGGAGCAGGCCGGTTTGAATCAAAGTTACTCCGAATTTTCAACTACATTTCCCGAGGCGGTTGGCGATACCAGGCTACTTCCTCTGCTTGCGGCTCACAATGTCACTGTGGATGTCCAGCAGCCTCCCAGCCCATGGTTCCAAACCCTTCTAATCAATTGGCTTCCTGTATTACTCCTGGTCGTGTTGATGGTATGGATGGGACGCCAAGCTTCACAAAGCCAGGCAGGCATCTTCAATTTTGGACGCAGTAAAGCCCGGCGGTACAACGAGGAACGGCCAGAAGTCACCTTTGAGGACGTTGCCGGGGCTGAGGAAGCCAAGCAGGAACTTGTCGAAGTTGTAGAGTTCTTGCGTCGACCTCAGAAATTTCATGAATTGGGGGCGCGAATACCACGTGGCGTCTTACTAGTAGGATCTCCCGGGACCGGAAAAACCTTACTGGCACGGGCGGTCGCTGGCGAAGCTGGAGTGCCCTTCTTCTCTCTCAGCGCTTCAGAGTTTGTGGAAATGTTCGTGGGTGTAGGTGCCAGCCGGGTGCGAGACCTCTTTGAGCAAGCGAAAAATGCCGCTCCAGCGATCGTATTTATCGACGAGATGGATGCGGTAGGACGCCGGCGGGGGGCTGGATTGGGGGCGGTTAATGACGAGCGCGAACAGACCCTGAACCAACTCCTGGTTGAGATGGACGGTTTTGATGATCGTCACGAGGTCATTGTGCTGGCTGCTACGAACCGACCCGATGTTCTCGATCCTGCACTTTTACGCCCCGGCCGTTTTGATCGCGAGATTACTGTGGGATTGCCAGATCGCAAAGGCCGGGAAGGTATCTTACGAATCCACACCCGCCCATTACGCCTGGCACCGGATGTGAGCCTGGAGATACTGGCCAAAACTACCACAGGTTTCAGCGGAGCAGATCTGGCTAACCTCTGCAACGAGGCAGCTCTGGTCGCCGCTCGCGAGAATCACGATGTCGTTCACAATTCAGACTTTGAAGAAGCCCTGGACCGCATCCTTTTAGGGGCAGCTCGTACAGTATTACTCAGCGAAAAAGACCGCCAGGTAGTTGCATACCATGAATCGGGCCACGCCCTGGTGGCCTGGCTCACCCCACAAGCCGATCCCGTGCACAAGGTGACCATCATACCCCGCGGCCGTGCCTTGGGGGTCACCGAACAATTGCCCGATGATGACCACTACAATTACAGCCGCGAAAATCTTTTGGCTCGCCTGGCAGTCATGCTAGGAGGCCGAGCCGCTGAAGAACTCGCGATCGGGGATGTGACCACCGGAGCCGAAAATGATCTTATGGAAGCCACCCGCCTGGCGCATCGCATGGTCACTCGATGGGGAATGGGCAATCTGGGATTGATGGCAACCTCGACAAATGAGGAACAACCATTCCTGGGATATGAACTATCTCAGGGTCGCACTATCAGCGAAGCTACTGCAGCCCGCGTTGACCAGGATATACAGGAATTACTCGAAGAGCGCCATCAAGTTGTAAAAGCATTATTAAGCGGCGCCCGCGAGAAACTCGACTGGCTGGTGCAAGTCTTATTGCAAGAAGAAACCATCGACCAGGATGAACTGGAAAAGATCCTCGGCCCGCGCCCGACAAATACGGCGGAAATCACAGCCCCTATCCTGGAAGCTGTGAACGCAAGCTAGAAGGACGATTGGCAATACGAGAAAAGCGTATTAAAAACCTATTCCATCTTGGGGTGAAACAGCCGTTGAGTAAAACCGGTTTCACCCCTTGAGCTTTTTAATATGCAATAACGTGTTCGCGTTTGAGTAGATCATGTAGAAAGTGAGCGGTGTAGCTCTCTTCCAACAGAGCGACCTGCTCCGGGGTTCCCTCGGCAACGACATGACCCCCTCGAGCGCCGCCCTCCGGCCCCAGGTCGAGGACCCAATCAGCGGTCTTGATCACATCCAGGTTATGCTCGATGACAAGCACTGTGTTGCCGGCATCCGCCAGGCGATGCAGCACATCCAGGAGGCGCTGGATATCGGCAAAGTGCAGACCAGTGGTCGGTTCATCCAGGATATAGATCGTGTCGCCAGTGGCGAGGCGACCCAACTCCTTAGCCAACTTTACGCGCTGAGCCTCACCTCCCGAAAGCGTGGGGGCACTTTGACCCAGCTTGACGTAATCCAGGCCGACATCGTGGAGCGTTTGCAAGACACGCGTGATCTGGCGGAAGTTCCCGAAGAATTCCAGCGCCTCTTGCACATCCATATCCAGGGCATCGGCGATGTTCTTGCCTTTATAGGTGATCTCCAAGGTATGGCGGTTATAGCGAGCTCCTTTGCACTCCTGGCAGGTCACCCACACATCGGGTAGGAAGTGCATTTCGATCTTCTTCTGCCCGTGACCGCGACAGGCTTCGCAGCGCCCTCCTTTGACGTTGAAGCTGAAACGGTCGGCGCCATAGCCGCGCATACGCGCCTCGGAAGTGCTGGCAAACACGCTGCGGATCTCATCAAAGATACCCACATAAGTGGCCGGGTTGGAACGCGGGGTGCGGCCGATAGGGTCTTGAGTGATGTCGATGACTTTATCCAATTGTTCCAGGCCATCGAGGCGGTCGTAAGGACCTGGGGTGGCCTGGGCGCCCATCAGAGAGCGGGCCAATGCTGGATAGAGAGTCTCGCTGACCAGCGAAGATTTTCCGCTGCCACTCACGCCAGTGACGCAGGTGATCACGCCTAATGGGAACCTGGCGGTGATATTTTTAAGGTTATATAAACGTGCTCCCGATAGGGTCAGCCAACCGCGTGGATTGCGACGATGGTGACCGTTTGGAGCAGTGACTTGCAGTTCGCCGCTCAAGTAGCGCCCGGTGAGCGAATGTGGATTGGAAGCTACCTCAGCCGGAGTTCCAGCAGAGACTACCTCACCGCCCATGATCCCGGCCCCCGGACCCAGGTCAATCAGCCAATCGGCTACGCGCATCGTCTCGGCATCATGTTCCACGATCAATACCGTGTTACCCAGGTCACGCAGCTCTCGCAAGGTATTGAGCAGGTTGCGCTGGTCGCGGGCGTGCAGGCCAATAGATGGCTCATCAAGGATATACAGCACACCGACCAGACCGCAGCCCAGCTGGCTGGCCAAACGAATGCGTTGCCCTTCCCCTCCAGAAAGCGAAGGAGCCGAGCGATCCAACGTCAGGTAATGCAAGCCGACATTGAGCATGAATTGCAACCGGCTGCGCAGCTCTTTGAGCACCTCACCGACCACCTCAAGCTGGTTGGGGGTCAATCGGGCGTGGGCATCAGGGTCGGTCGTCAGGCTGAGCACCCATTGGTAGGCCTGCTCTATGGTCATCCGCAGCACCTCGGCGAAGGTCCTGCCGCCGATCGTAACGTTGCGCGCCTCGACGCACAGGCGTGATCCACCACAGGTCGGACAGGGCTGCTGGCTCATGAAGCTCATGTACCAGGCACGGGTGTATTCAGAACTGGTCTGGCGGAAAAGTCGGTTGATGTGGTGAACTGCCCCGCGTTCTTCATGGTGAGTCTCGCCCTTCCAGGTCCCATCGCGGTTCTCCCACGTAAAGTGGATTTTTTCGCCATTCGAACCGTAGAGCAACACATCGCGGAACTTCTGCGGAAGGTCCTTCCAGGGAGTTTCAAGATCCACACCGTAATGATCAGCCAACGCCTGCATGTGGCGCGTGTGCCATACTGGTTTCTTGCGAACGACACCATACCAGCGCGAGGCGCCATCCAGGATCGAAAGCTCGGGGTGTTCGACAATCCGGTTGACATCCACCTCTAACCGGCTGCCCAACCCATTGCAATCGGGGCACATTCCAGACGGGGAGTTGAAGCTGAACAATCCTGGGGTTAGCTCCGGCAGGCTGACCTGGCAGTGCGGACACTCGTTATGCTCGCTGAGCAATAACGTCTCAACATTTTCCAGCTCAACCTGTAATAGCCCTTTGCTGGTGCGCAGGGCTGTCTCCACCGAATCAATAAGGCGGACGGCAAAATCCTTGCGTTCGGTGAGATCCGCCTCTGCACCGGGAATGACCAGGCGATCCACGATCAACTCAACCGTATGTGGCTGGCTTTTAGGCAGCCTGGGCAGCTTACTGCCTTCCATTAGCTCAATCCCCAGTCCATCCACCCGGGCGCGTGAGAAACCATCCATACGAGCACTTTCCAATAAGGCGGTTGCATCGCACTTGCGGTTGCGCACCAGGGGGGCAACCAGGCGGAAGCGCGTCCCGGGTGGGAGCAGCGCCAGGCTATCGGCGGTCTGTTGCGGGCTGACCGGCTCCACCGCCCTACCGCAATTGGGGCAGTGTTGGGTACCGGTGCGCGAGAACAGAACCCGCAGGTAATCCATCACCTCGGTGACTGTGCCGACCGTCGAGCGCGGGTTCTTGCTGATCGCCTTCTGCTCGATGGCGATGGCAGGGCTGAGGCCACCGATGTAATCGACCTTGGGTTTATCCATCTGGTCCAGGTAGCGCCGTACATAAGCCGAGAGGCTTTCGACGTAGCGCCGTTGCCCTTCGGCATAGAGAGTATCGAAGGCCAGGGACGATTTGCCGCTGCCGCTCACACCGGTGAGTACGACCAGCTTGTTGCGCGGAATGGTGACATCGATGTGCTTGAGGTTGTGCTGCTGGGCGCCGCGCACCATAATTTGATCCGGGTCGCCGACTGCCCAGGCCTTCCCATTTGAGGTAGCTATCCCCTGAGCCTGGCCAAAAGCGCCTTTCCCATTGGACCCGGGGCCAGTTGTGCAGGCCAGCCCGACCAGGCGCTGGTGGTCAGAAGGCTGTAATGCAAGCCCACGATGGGCCTCACCAGGCGCGACCGCCCCAGAAGGAAACGCTGTTCTGGGAACAGCACTCTCGCCCACCAATCCAAGCAACTTGAGCTTCGATAGGGCAACCTGGCTGAATTGGGGGTCATCCTCATATAGTGTACGGACCTCGTCGAAGCGATCAACGATCTGGTTGATGGCACCGGCGATGCGATCGAGCAGCCCCTTCTCCTCGGGGGTCAGGCGGTCTTCGGATTTTGTCGTCAGGTCCCACCACTGGTCCCAGGGCAGAACCTCCACCTTGTTGAGGGCAGCCAAATCCTTCACCAGGCTGCTGCGCAGATACCCCCAGCCGCGCAGCTTGCGGTTAAATCCGAAGGTGCCAGATTTTGCCTTGCCTGCCCGGCATTGCGCCCAGGCCTGGGCAGCCGTGTAGAAAAACCCAGCAGGGATATCGGTCGTATCAAAGGTAACGTCATGCTTCCGGCGTTGAGCGTCATCGAACTGCGGATCCACCAGCTTCCAACGTCGGGCGTCCGCATCCCAAAGCTCGGTGATCCAGTGGTCGCAGATGATTTTGGGGGTCAGGTAGGCAGCAAAACCCACGCGCACGCGCGCTGGGCGGCCTTGCTGACGCAGCAGGGCGCAGAACAGCACGGCGTGATCACGACAGTTGCCCACTACTCGCTCATTCGCCGGGCGCGGCTGGGTGAGAGGACGGTTATCCAGGCTATGGATCAGGCGCAGCATCTCTGAGACCGGTCGAATGTTGACCTCTTTACGCTGCACACGGGTCAGCTCGACATCATACAGGTCAGCCTCAAAAGGGTGGATCAGCAACCCCTGCACCACCCGACACAGGGCAGGAATCTCTGTGGGAAGGCCTTCCAGCAGGCCGGCCTGGTCGCGCGGATCCGTCATCACGCTGTGGGAGGAGTAAAAGGAGAGGAGATCAGAAGAAGGGTCAGGCATGGCGGTTTCCTAAAAAGAAAGAATTTACCAAAGCCTAAAAGTTCAATGGCAGGGTTCGCAAGCCGGGGCTACCGATAAGAAAGAGGCGGACTCTATTATAGAACAAATTTTTTATTTTGACAAGGGGTTCCAGAAGAAAATTTAGATATTCGGTCGGGGCGCGGCAGGCCATTTCGGGATTGGATTGATTGAAGACGATGCTGCGCCCCCTGCGACCGTCCAATTAGGTTGGGGCGCAGCAGGCCGGTCCGGGAATGGATTGATTGAAGACGACGCTGCGCCCCTGCCATTGTCCAAGAAAACGATGATCCCATGGATATGATTGGGCATCAGGATGTATTCATCCAATTCTGTCCATATAAATCGGCGCGACAACCGCTCCCATTCGCTTTGGACAATCTTACCAATTTCATTCGGACACATCTCACCGTCGGTGATCTTGCCGAATAGACATTCACGCTTTCGGGCGACCAGGGTCACAAAATACACTCCCGCCTGGGTGTAATTATATCCTTGCAGGCGGATTGACCGGCGATGATGTTTCTCATCCATAATTGAGATTCTATCATCGTTGCATCGTCTGAGAATCGTATGGGGCGCGCCACAGCAGGGCGCAGCGAGGCACCTCAAGATCCGGGTGTTTGAAAGGAATCGCTGCGCCCCCACGGCTTTCCTTTCGCGGTTAGGGAGCAGAAGTAGGTCTTAAGACCTGAACAATAAAAGGCTCGCTGTGCCGCTACGACCATCCAAGCGCAGTTGGGGCGCAGCGACATATCCGGTCCATCCAGTCCCGTACCGGCTCGCTGCGCCCCTTCGACTGCCCAACTTTGATACAGGTGCAACGGACGGCCTTATCACCTGAAAGGTTGAGAAGGCTCGCAGCTCGGCTAAACTTACGGGGGCGGGTATAGAGATAAAAGAAGCATCGGGATGGCTTCAGACCTGGGGAACTAAAAGCCTTGCAACGCCCCGATAATTTTGCGGTCGACTTTTGCTATAATAAAGCTATCCTGGTTCATTTACACCCATTTAAAACCGATTCACCTTATGACCGAACCTTCCAAGTCTTCTTACGAAACACCGTTTGTCCTCTCCGATTCCCCGCTTAGCGAGAATGATGCAGCCTACTTCCACTTTGACGAATTCGCAATCACCCTGGCGCGCCTGATCGCTGCTAAATCTACACGCACCCCATTGGCAATTGGCATCAGCGGAGCGTGGGGTTCCGGCAAGACCACTTTGCTGAGTCGCATTCAACGCCAGCTCGACCAAACCATTTGCCTGCTGGATAAACAAAAACCCGCCCGCATGGAGTTCGTAAACCCGGATGAGGTACCTGAGCAGTTGTTTCGCGTCTGCCGTACGGTCTGGTTCAACGCCTGGAAGTACGCAGATGAAGATGAGCTGCTGGTGGCCCTCTACCGTGTCATAGTGCAGACGATGGCACAGGATGGGATGGTCAACAAGGTTATCGGGAAGCTGCTGGATGCCACCTACCCGCGCCGCGATGTGGTCAACACGGTGCTAAGCTGGTTTTCCTTGAAAGCAGGCGCTGTTGAAGTTGGCTTGAACACCGGAGAGCCGCAGCCCACCGCCCTGGCAGAGAAGACTGCCCTGCTAGACCTGTTCGATGAGGCCTTCGACCGGCTGATGGCTGCCTGGGTGCACCATAAGTTGGATACGGAAAGAATCAACCCGCAGAATGGCGTGTTGGTGGTGTTCATCGACGACCTGGACCACTGCCTGCCGGCCAAGACGTTCCAGGTGCTGGAAGCGATCAAGCTGTTCCTGGATCGACCAGGCTGTATCTTTGTGCTGGGCGCAGATGTGGAGGTGATCTGCCAGGCCGTGGAAAGCTATTACCAAAACGCCCACATCACCGGGCAGAATGCCGTGGATCACCTGGATAAGATCATCCAACTGCGATTCAACCTGCCACCGGTCGTGGCAGAGACGATGCAAAAGTTTCTCAAAGACCAGCAAGTAGGCGAGGAGATGCTATCCCAGTGGCAGACGCTGATCGCCGCTGCCGAAGTGAACCCGCGCCGGGCGAAGGCGGTGCTGAACGATATCGAATTGCAATGGCGCATGCTGGCCAACTCCGGCCTGGCACAGGGTGTGCAGCGTGCCGATTTCGTGCGCTGGAGCGCTCTGCTGCGCACCGCCCCGGCCAATTTCCGCCAGTGCCTGTTTGACATCGATAATGTGAACATCCGGTTGAAGTTCGTCCAGGATGCCCTGCGTTGGGGCAGTGGTGAGCAAGACAAGGTGCTGCAGCGCACCTTTCAGAAGTACAAGAAAGAGGGACGACGCTTGCGGCGTGTCCTGCGGGAGATCCGCACCTTTGGAGCGGAGTTTGATGCCAACACCCTGGAGGCCTTCATCCACCTCACTGCACCACCACCCAGGCCTGCCCCAACCCGGGAAGCGCCCGGGCAGAAAACCGAGGCCGCTGAGCCAGAAGCAGCGCCCGAGCGCGGCGTCTCGAGAGTTTCAAAGCCCGGACTGGAGGAGATGCGCCCTGACCGGCGCACCTACGCCGGGATCGAATTCGTGCGCGTCCCAGTGGGTCCTTTCTTGATGGGCAGCAAGGAGGGGAACTCTCTGGCATTTGATAATGAAAAACCGCAACATACGGTAGAGATGCCGAGCGAGTTCTGGATCGCCCGCTACCCGGTCACCAATGCCCAGTTTACCTCTTTCACACAGGCGACCAGCTACCGCACCACGGCTGAGGAACAGGGTTCTGCTTACGCCTACGATGGCAAGGAATGGAAAGATACGGAAGGTGCCAATTGGCAACACCCGCGCGGTCCCAAGAGCAGCCTGAAGGGCAAGGAGAACCACCCGGTGATGTCAGTCTCCTGGCTGGATGCCATGGAATTTTGCCGCTGGTTGAATGAGACCTACCAAAGCGAGCTGCCAGAGGGCTGGCAGTTGCGCCTGCCGACCGAAGCTGAGTGGGAGAAGGCGGCGCGCGGCGAATACGGCAACGAGTGGCCGTGGGGCGACCAGGAGCCTGACGAAAAGTTGTGCAATTTTGACATGAATATCAAAGATACCACCCCGGTGGGGAAGTACTCCCCCCAGGGCGACAGCCCCTACGGCTGCGCCGATATGGCCGGCAATGTGTGGGAGTGGACGCATTCCTTGTATAAAGAATACCCCTACAATGCGGAGGATGGCCGCGAGGACGAAGAAGACCCAGGTATTCGTGTCCTGCGGGGCGGGTCGTTCAACTATGATCGTAGGTTCGTTCGCTGTGCGCTCCGTAACAGGGACTCTCCTGTTGATCGTAATGCCACCATCGGTTTTCGGGTGGTGGCGTCCCCCATCTTTGAATGTAAAGGGCGAACATGCCGGAAATGCAACACGCTATGATCACATAGTTGTATTGCCGAGGAGATAAAGATGGCTGGCAAAGTCCTGGCTTACTTCAATGTTCAAGATGAAGTGAGTCAAATATACAACAGCCCCGCGCCCTGAGAACCTCTCCGGCGCGGGGCATTTCTTTATTCAAATATGCTGAAGCTCGATCTTCTGTTCCCTCATCCCTGAAGAATGACTACAAGCCCTAATAATAGAGCAGCACCTTGATCGCCCCGTCCTGCTTGGTCTGGGCCAGCTCCATGCCGCGCTGGGCTTCCTCGATGGGCAGGTGGTGGGTCACAATGCCGGTCACATCCACCTGGCCCAAGGCGACCAACTCGATGGCGCGCCGTACATCAGCGTGATTGCTCATGATACTGCCCAGGATGTTCACCTCACGGCTGATGGCATCAAAGGCCTTGAACTGCAAGGGTGCCTGGGTGATAAAGGCCACCAGCGCTATAATTCCTCGCCGGCGTACCATCTCCAGCCCGCGCTGCACGAGCGACGGATCGTCACCGGCAATCACTACCACATCCACACCATTACCATCCGTCAGCTTCTTGATCTTTGCGGGTAAATCCTCGCTCATCAAGAAATCATGCGTGGCGCCCATCCGCTCACGGGCGGCATCCAGGCAGTGCGAGCGGATATCCACCGCAATCAGCGGATTGGCGCCGTAAGCATGCGCCACGCCGCACACCATCCCGCCGATCGACCCGCTACCCAGGACAGCCACCGATGTACCTGCCTTAATCTCAGTCCGCGCTGCCACATGCACTGCCACGGTCAGCGGTTCGATCAGGCTGCCCTGCTCGAAGCTGAGGGAATCGGGCAGGTGAAACACCGCTTCCTGCGGGGAGGTAAAGAACTCACCGAACGCCCCCGGCCAGGCTGCCGTGCCCAGGACGCGCTTGGAAGGGCACAGGTTGAGATCGCCCGCCCGGCAGAACTCGCATTCGCCACAGCCTACCTGCGGATCGACAATCACCCGGTCACCGGGCTTGAAGCCCTTCACTGCCTGACCGATCTCTACCACCACCCCTGACATCTCGTGTCCCAGGATGACGGGAGGCTTGCGGTAGGGGTGCGTGCCCTCAAAAGCATGCACCTCCGACCCACACACTCCCACCGTCTTGACCTGGATCAATACCTCATCCTCCCGCTGGATCGCAGGCATGGGGAGATCTTTCAGCACAATATGACCGACCGATTCGAGCAAAGCAGCGCGCATGGTTTTCCATCCTCAGGTTGAAATCCAGCCTGTATTATCCACTTTTTCCATAGTACCGTAAAGGTTAAGATCCCTCCAAAGAGTGTTGTATATCCTTATATTCCTTGCTATGATAGGTTATGCGTCCAGGCTGGTTGCGATTTCTTCTCCGTATCCTTGGGTTACTGGGAGCACTTACCATCGCCGGTTGCTCACCAGCCAGACTCAAAGGAACGGAAGGGTTGACCGCTGCAGAAGTGGAAAGCCTCTCCTCGCTGCGCCAGGTGGATCCCTACCCGCTTTACACACTCCGCATTTCAGGCGGTGATTCAAGCTCTGTCAAGGAAGCCCCGCTCGTGGGTTTCCTATCCGCCCAGGGCAGATCTTGCGCGGTGGAGGTGCAGGCCTGTTCGCTTTTCGCGGCCCTGGGGGATGGGAACAACCCGCTGTACGGACGCAACTTTGATTGGGACTACAGCCCAGCGTTACTGCTTTTCTACCAGCCAGCTGATGGCTACGCATCGGCTGCCATGGTCGACCTGGATGTGCTTGGCCTGGGCGGAGGGAAAGCTGCTAACCTCACCGATCTACCCCTCAAAGAGCGCAAGGTACTCTTGGAAGCCCGGTTTTACCCCTACGACGGAATGAATGAGCGTGGGCTGGCGGTGGGGATGGCAGCTGTCCCAGCGGGAGAGATGGTGCCTGATCCAGCCAAGGCGACCCTTGGATCGCTGCAGGTGATCCGCGAAATGCTGGATCACGCCGCAACCAGCGATGAAGCGATCGCCATCCTGGAAAACTACAACATTGATATGCGCGTCGGACCACCCTTGCATTACCTGGTGGCAGATTCGACCGGTCATGCCGCGCTGGTTGAATTTTACAAAGGGAAGATGACCGTCTTGACGAATGATCACCCCTGGCACGAAGCAACGAACTTTTTGCTCTCCTCCGTCGATCGACCGGAAGGCAATTGTTGGCGCTACGACCGCATCCAGGCGCGCCTGGAGGAGACCCAGGGAAAGCTCAGCACTTCCCAGGGATTGGAGCTGCTCTCGGCGGTTTCTCAAGACGGCACGCAATGGTCTGTGATCTATGCTATGAAAAGCGCCGAAGTCTGGGTGGTGATGGGGAAGAAATACGACCGAGTTCTTCGATTTTCACTCAAACCAGGTAGTTAATCATGGGATGGGTCCTTCGAAGGGTGATCCCAACTACAACGGGATATCAAAAACAAAGAACTGTTCTCCAATGGGTTCGGTACGGCAAATCCAGTTCCCCTGCGGGTCGATCACACCACCAGGGGCAGAACAGGGCAATTCAAGTGGTGAGCAGTTATCGACAGTGACGATCCATAAGTCACCGGCTTGTGCTCGCATGCGCAGGTTGGCTTCGTGATATTGCCAGGCGACGATTTTGGACCACTGGCTGCCATCCCTGCCGCCGTTCACGGCGTGGAATAAGATGCGCGCTCCCATTGCGGCCAACTGCTGGGTGAGGTGCGAGTCAGGCATTGGGGTGCATTGTGGATTGGCCCACAGGTCATTGCAGATCAGCGCACCGACAGGGACACCCAAGAAATGGAAGGTCCGCAGGGGGGTGGTCGAAAAGTGTTGGATCTCTCCCTCCAGCGGTTCAGCCAGCGTGCCGCAGCGTAGAATTTTGCTATGAAAACCCAGGTACTCACCATTGGGCAGGTAGAAGCGCACCTGGTTGTAGCACTTCCCGTCCTCTTCATAAAAGCAGGTTCCCAACGCCAGCCCGACCCTTTGGTCACGTGCCGCATGGAGGATCTCACTCAGCCCAAGCTGAGTGGCCTGCGGATCGAAATCCCAGGTGTAACCACTCAGAGAGCCTTCCGGGGTGAGCAAAAGTTGTACTTTATGGTGAGCGGCGAGTTCGATTGCACCCAGGATGGTCAGAACGTTCACAGGGATATCTGCGGTGACAGGAATCTGTGCGCCGGCAACACGAAAAGCGTTCATCTCCTGAATCCTTTTTGGCTTCTTTAGGAATGATCCCTCACGGATGCATCCATATCGCAGTATAGAAGCGCCGGCTCACAGCCCACGCATTCGAGCTGCAAAGTGGCATGGGCGATCCCGTATTTATTGAGCAGAATTGTGCTGACCTGCCGTTGGATTGCTCCTCCATCGCTGATCCAGATATTATCCGTCAGGATATGGGCGGAAAGCATCCGCAAGTCGCGATTGATGGACCAGACGTGCAGGTCGTGGACACCACGCACCCCTTCCACTCCCATCAGGTCGCTGACCATCTGGCTCATATCGATATCCGCTGGAGTGCTTTCCAATAGAATATTGACCGATTCGTGCAAAATTCCCCAGGCATTCCACAGAATGAGCAAACCGATCAGCACACTGACCAGCGGGTCAAGCCAGTTCAACCCGGTGAAAAGGATCGCAATCCCAGCCAACACCGCACCCACCGTAGAGAGCACATCCCCTATCAGGTGTAGAAAGACGCTGCGCAGGTTTAAGTCATGCTCCGAGCCACGCTTCACCAGCCAGGCCGTCACCAGATTGACCAGGAAGGCCACTGCGCCGACCCAGATCAGAACGGCAGGCTGCACCTCTGGCGGATTGATCAAGCGCCGGACGGCTTCGTAGAAGATTCCCAGTGCAATCACCACCAGCGAGGTCGAATTAATCAACGCCACCAGGATGCCGAATCGATGGTAGCCAAATGTTCTGCCCGGGTTAGCCGGTCGAGCCGCCAGGCGTAAAGCAAACCAGCTCAATGCCAGGGCAGCGACATCCGTGACATTATGAGCTGCATCCGAAAGCAAAGCCAGGCTGTTAGCAAGCGACCCTGCGACCACCTCACCGACGACAAAGGCTGCTGTGATACCCAAAGAAAGCGCCAGGCGATGGGTTGCCTGGCGGGTAAAATCCTCAAAGTGGTTGTGTCCAGAAGGGTTGTGCGCTTTCATCGTAGAATTTCCACCATGATTGTGCGTCCAATCATACCACAAGTCGGAATTAAGCTGGCAAAGAGCGGAGAAAAGGGATATTCACATGAGATGTACATCATCTGAGCTGCATTCATCGCTGGACTCTTCTCCCTTATAATATATTCATGCCTCCCCGCTTGCGATCTATCCTGATCTCGGTCCTTGCCCTGGCATGGTTCTTCGGCATGATCGCACTCTATTACGCCGGGCACAAGCCCTTTGACGCCTCTTTGCTGCTCAGCCTTCTTCAAACCGCCGGGCGTTTGATCGTTGCACTTGGACTGTTGGCGCTGGCAGGCGGATTGGGCCGCAAGCTCTACTCACCCAACCATCTGCACCCCCTGGCTCAGATGGCCCTGCAAGGCGCACTGGGTTTGGGAGTTTTCAGCCTGGTGATCCTGCTGGTTGGCGCCTTTCTTGGCTTGCAGCGCTGGCTGCTCTGGGCGACAGCAGGATTTTTGGTTGCATTGCTCTGGCGACAAGTGCTGGCCTGGGGCAGGCAGGTAGAATCCTTGAAAGAGTTGCTCCCTCCAGGCGATCGATTTAGCCGAGTGGTGGCGATAATCTTGGGGCTGCTGGCACTTTGTGCGTTGCTGATCGCCCTGGCCCCGCCGATCCAATTCGACGCACTGATGTACCACCTGGCACTGCCAAACATCTATCTACAACTTGGCAAGGTCACTTACCTGCCCTGGATGGTATTATCCGGTCACCCGCAGAACGCCGAGATGCTCTACACCTGGGCGATCGCCCTGGGTGGCACCAGCGCAGCTGCCACAATGGGTTGGGGGTGGTCCCTGCTGACAGTGCTCGGATTGTTGGGGTATCTTTCGCAATCGATTAACCGGCCAGCCGCCTGGGTCGGAGTTGGTGCGCTGCTCGGAGGATATTCGCTGATCATTCATATGGCGGCTGGTTATGTGGACTGGCTGGGGCTGCTCTTTGGGTTCGGGTGCCTGGTCTGCCTGGGCGAATGGCGGCAAAACGGGAGATGGAAAGACGCGCTTTTAGCTGGTCTCTTCGCTGGCTTAGCGCTGGGTACCAAGTACCCGGGAGGCACTCTGGGGTTAGTGGGGCTGTGTGCACTCGGCTGGCACACCTGGCGAACCCGGCGCAATTTTTTGCCTGCTCTCGGTTGTTACGGGTTGGGAGGGCTGGCAGCGCTGCCCTGGTTGCTCAAAAACCTGTTTACCACGGGTAATCCGGTCTATCCTTTCCTTTTTGCCTCAGGAGCGATGGACGCCGTGCGTATGGCGGTCTATCAGGGTCGGCCTCCCTGGGGGAACTGGCTGGATTTCCTTCTGCTGCCTGTGCGGGCGATGTACCTTGGCTTTGATGATGGCCCTGGATATGGCGTCTCGCAGGGACCTCTATTGATCGGCCTGGGAGCGCTGGCATGTCTGGGTTGGAAGGAGCGCAGCGCCTCCCAACGCATTGCTTTAGAAAACACTGCCCTGTTTGCGCTGCTCGGTTGGCTGGTCTGGGCGACTGGCCTGCGGATCAATGGTTTCCTGGTGCTGGCGCGATTTTACTATCCGTTCTTTCCGGCATTTGCTGCTCTGGCTGCCTTTGGTTACTGGGGATTGAGCCTTCTTAAGATTCCCCAGGTGCGAATGAGCCGACTGGCGCAGATTCTGGTGTTGCTGGTGCTGGCATTGAACCTGGTAGAGGTTGGGTTACGCACGGTCCAGCTGGGTGCGCTGCCCTATCTGCTGGCGCAGAAGGATGAACAGCAATACCTGGCTGATAACCTGGGCTGGCTCCAGCCGGCGATGAAGGCAGTCCGTGAACTGCCAGAGGGATCCAAAGCGCTGCTACTTTTTGAACCACGCAGCCTTTATTGCTTGCCCAGGTGCTACCCTGATGAAATTCTTGACCGGTGGAAGCGCGAAGCTGCAACCGGGCGCGATCCGGAGGGCATACTGAAGGATTGGCGTAAGCAAAGTTTTACCCATGTCCTGTATTACAAGGTAGGGGCTGATTTCATGCGCGAAACAGCCGACCCCCATTACAACCTGCGGGACTGGCAGGCCTTGGATATCTTCCTGACACACCTGCCTAAACCCGTAGATTTTGGCGGGGTATACTGGTTATACGATCTATCCAATAACTGAAACTTATGATCAAGATCGACCAGCTTATCCGCTCCCGGCGCAAGACCATCGCTCTCATCGTTCAATTGGATGGACGCCTGGCGGTACGCGCCCCTCTGCGCGCCACAAAACGGCAAATCCTGGACTTCGTCGAGCGGAAATCTGCCTGGATTCGTTCCAAGCAAGAGCTGGCCCTGAAATCATCCTCCATAACGAAACCTAAGGAATATGTCAGCGGAGAAAGCTTCTGGTTCCTCGGCCAGACCTACCGGCTGCAGATCGTTGAAAACGCCGGTCAACTTTTATCCTTGAACCACTGCTTCTGCCTTGATAGAGATGCACTGCCCCAGGCCCAGAAGGTCTTCATCCAGTGGTATCGGCAGCAGGCCAGGCGGGTGATTTCCGAGCGGCTCGCCTGGTACGCCAGCCGTTATGGCTACTCCTATCGGCAAATTAAGATCACCTCAGCCAGAACCCGGTGGGGTTCGTGTAGTTCAAAGCGCACCATCAGCTTCACCTGGCGTTTGGTCATGGCGCCATTGCCAGTGATTGATTATGTGGTTGTTCACGAACTGGCCCATACATCAGTGAAGAACCATGACAAGGCCTTCTGGAGCAAGGTCAAAGCCATTTTGCCAGGTTATCCCCAGCAGGCGGCGTGGCTGAAAACCAATGGGGCTTTGTTGTTTCTTTGATCCTGAGGCAGACCTTTATAGCACAAATTCCCCATACCAATTTTCTCAATTACATTCCCGTTTTTGCTTGACTCCAGTCAGGGCAGGCGCGACAATCTTTTTATCAATCCCTTAAGAACCGCCAACTACCCAAAGTCGATGGGCCTGAAAGTCCGGGTTATTCTTCGCTAAGCCCTGGAGATTGATAAGAAGCCAATCTTTAAACCCCAATCAATGCTATACAGACCAATGGTGCGGTCGAGTCGAAACCTTTTTTCATCAGAAAGGAGAACCCCATGAATTGGAAAAAATTACTCTACACGATCCTGTCTGTTTTGACTCTGTTGCTGGTGGCCTGTACCGGTGGGCAGACGGCCACTTCCCCAGCAGTCGAGGCCACCCAGCCTTCGGCTGGTGAAGCTGTCACGCTGGTGTTTTGGAACGGGTTCAATGCTCATGAGGTAGACAGCCTCAACGCGATGATCGATAAATATTGGACCCCGACCCATCCGAATATAAAGATCGAGGCCAAAGGTGAGGTGGGGCCGGATCAAATCTTGACCGCGGTCTCTGGGGGTGAGACGGTCGATGTAGCCATCCTGTGGGATCCTTACAGCGTGAAGTCCTGGGCCAAACAAGGAGCTTTGGTGGAGCTGACTCCCTACATCGAAAAACAAAAGGTGAAAATGGAAGATATTTTCATCCCTGCCGGCCTGGAGTGGGTGTCACAACCGGATGGGCGCTATTTCGGGCTGCCGTTTGTCAACTTCAACCAGGGTTTCTACTGGAACAAGGACCTCTTCCGTAAAGCCGGCCTGGATCCTGAGAAACCGCCCACCACCATCGCCGAGTTAGAGGAGTATGCCCGCAAATTGACCATTGTTAAGGACGGCAATATCGAGCAGCTAGGATGGTGGTCAGGGGGAAGTGAAATCAACCTCGCTTTGAACTTTGGCGCCAAGTTTTACGACGCAAAAACCGGCAACATCACCGCCAACGATCCCAAGATTGAAGAAGCGTTGAATTGGGACTTGAAGCTACCCAAGGAGATTGGGCTGGAAAAGTACAACACTTTCGTGGCCAGTTTTACAGGTGAGGGCAACGACCCATTCCTGTTAGGTAAGGTAGCCATGACGATTGCAGGCTGCTGGAATGTCACATTCATCCAGAAATCAGGGGTGACGTTGGATTACGGGGTAGCTGCTATTCCATCGTCCGATCCAGCCTACTACAAGAGCAACGATGTGGAGACCAACCCGATCATCATCCCCAAGACGACCAAACACCCGGACCAGGCCTGGGAATTTGCCTGGTTCCTGGCTTCCAACCCGGATATCTCGCGCGAATTCGCCAGTCTGGTTTCCAACCTACCCCAGGTGAAGGAGGCTATGAAAGACTTCAGCGCTGACACAAAGACGATGGTCTTTGTCGAACTTTCCAACTCACCCAACGCAACGGGCTGGGCGCCCATCCCGGCGGTCGCTATGTACTCAACCGAATGGACCGCGGCAGTGGAAAAGATGTTTGCTGGCCAGGCCACTCCCAAGGAAGCGCTGGATGTAGTGCAAAAGAATGTGCAGGCTGAGGCAGATAAACTAAAATAGAATTTTCCCAGCGATTAGAGGTGCAGCAAGTGCTGCACCTTCAGAATCTACGCTGGGGGCGTTCCAGCCGATCTTCATCGGCCAAAAAATGGAATATCCTGCCCCCCGGCGGCCCCTGATGGGCGCCTGTAAGGGGGGCAGGATGGTTACGAGCAGGAGAAGGATCGATGTTCAAGGAAGCTTTGTATCAAAAAGTAAAATTCAGAAAGCTCTCCAGGCAGGACCGGCACAGCCTGGGGCTGGGATTGGCCTTCATCTCACCCTGGATCATCGGCTTCCTGCTGCTGACCATGTACCCGATCTTTATCTCGCTGTATTACAGCTTCACGAACTTTACGTTGTTCACCCCGCCGGGTTGGGTGGGCTTGCAGAACTACGTGGAGTTGTTCACCCGAGACGATAAATTCTTCGTTTCGCTGAGCAACACCGCTTTCTTCATTTTGATGGCCGTGCCAGCCAGCGTGGTGACCGCGCTGCTCCTGGCATTGCTGCTGAACGCCCGCCTGTGGGGAAAGACGTTTTTCCGGTCGCTGTTCTTCCTGCCGACCATCGTTCCGGCGGTGGCCTCAGCAGCAGTCTGGATGTGGATACTGAACCCGCAGTGGGGGCTGCTCAATACTTCCCTGCGCATGGTGGGATTGCCCGGGCCGCCCTGGCTGAGCTCGCCAGCCTGGGCCAAGCCTTCACTGGTCGTGGTGGCGCTGTGGGGTATCGGCAGCGAAGTGATCATTTACCTGGCGGCGTTGCAAGAAATCCCGCGTGATTATTACGAGGCGGCTCTGGTAGATGGGGCAAATGGGATGCAGCGATCACTTTATATTACCATTCCTCTGGTTACCCCGGTCATCTTCTTTCACTTGATTAATGGCACCATTTGGGCATTCCAATATTTCACCGAAGCTTTCGTCATGACAGGCGGTGGGCCGGCCAATGCAACCCTGTTCTATGCACTGTACCTATACCGTAACGCTTTCACGAACGTGAAAATGGGCTACGCTTCGGCGCAAGCGTGGATTCTGTTTGTCCTGGTGATGGCGGCTTCCCTGATCATCATGCGCTCCTCAAAAGGATGGGTGTACTATGAAGGCTGAACCCGTCATGATGAGAGCTCAATCCCATGCACTGCGCAAACGGAGCAAGTTTTGGGGAACCCTGGAACAGATCGTACTGTATTCGCTGTTGTTCGCCTGTGGGTGCGGGTTCATCGCGCCCTTCTTGACCATGATCTCGACTTCGCTCAAAGCCAACGCCCAAATTTTCGTCTACCCGCCGATGCTCATCCCCAACCCTCCGCAGTGGCAAAATTATCCTGAGGCGATGAAGTATGCCCCGTTTGGGCGCTACTACCTCAATTCGTTCTTCCTGTGCGCCACTGTGGTGTTCGGTACGCTGTCCTCCAATACGCTGATCGCCTACGGGTTTTCACGCATCCGCTGGGTGGGACGGGACGTGGTCTTCGTGATCGTCCTGGCGACCTTGATGCTACCCGCCCAGGTCACGATGATCCCGGTCTACATCATCTTCAGAAAGCTAGGCTGGGTGGGGGGATACCTGCCCTTGATCGTTCCAGCTTACTTTGGCAGCGCCTATTTCACCTTCCTGCTGCGCCAGTTCTTCCGCGGCATCCCCTTCGAACTTTCGGACGCAGCGCGCATCGATGGCTGCTCAGAAGTGAGCATTTTGTGGTACATCATCCTTCCGCTGGCCAAGCCGGCGCTGGTGACCGTAGCCCTGTTCTCTTTCATCTACACCTGGAATGATTTTTTGGGGCCGTTGATCTACCTACACGACCAGAATCTGTATACGGTGACGCTGGGCTTGCAGGCCTTCATCAGCCGGTACTGGACGCCGCAGAACTTACTGATGGCGGCTGCCACGATGGCGATTCTTCCGGTGCTGGTCATCTTTATTTGGGCGCAGAGATTCTTTGTGGAAGGGATCAGCATCACCGGTTTGAGTGGCCGGTAACGATCTAAGAGATGAGCCAGTGCTCGTGTTTATGACTGTGCCTTATTGAGTATAATAACGGCATGGTGCTCAACCCTAACTTTTTCCTCGGACGTTTCTTTGATCTTGAGCGCGGCCAGGCGTTGGACGAACCTCTGTATTACGACCCGGCTAACCTCACCACACACGCCGTGGTCACCGGAATGACTGGCTCCGGCAAGACTGGCATGTGCATTGGCATCCTCGAAGAGGCCGCTTTGCGTGGCATCCCGGCGATCATCGTCGATCCCAAGGGGGACCTGACCAACCTGCTATTGCACTTCCCTGACCTGGCAGGCAAGGATTTTGAGCCCTGGCTGGATCCTGAGCTGCCACGGCGACTGGGTAAAACCTTGCCAGATCTGGCCGAGGAAACTGCCCATCAGTGGCGCGAGGGTTTGGCGGGTTGGGGGTTAGGGCGCCCTGACCTGCTTGCTTTGCAATCCGCAGTTCAATTTAACATCTACACACCTGGATCATCGGCGGGAACGCCGGTCAACATCCTGTCCTCATTCGCCGTGCCCGAGCTTCCCTGGTCTGAAAACCGCGAAGTGTTGCGCGAGAAGATTTCCAGCACGGTTACTGCCATCCTGGGTCTGGTAGGGATCACCGAGATTGACCCACTCCGCTCGCGCGAGCACATCTTGCTTTCCAACCTGCTGGAAACCTCCTGGAGCCAGGGCAAGCCCATCGATCTGACTGAGCTGATCCTGCAGGTGCAGAAACCTCCCTTCTCTCGCCTGGGCGCTTTTCCGCTGGAGAACTTCTTCCCAGAAAAAGACCGCTCTGAGCTAGCCATGTTGCTCAATAATTTCCTGGCGGCTCCATCCTTTCAGACCTGGCTGGAAGGTCAGGCGCTGGATATGGGCGCAATCCTTTACACCCAAGAAGGCCAGCCGCGCCACAGCATCTTCTACCTGGCCCATTTGAGTGAAAACGAGCGCATGTTCTTTGTCACACTGCTCTTTGCAGCGTTAGAGGCCTGGATGCGCGCTCAACGCGGCACCAGCAATCTCAGAGCGCTGGTTTATTTCGACGAAATTGTCGGCTACTTACCCCCTGTAGTGAACCCACCCTCGCGGCCGGTATTGCTGCGCATGCTCAAGCAGGCGCGCGCTTTTGGGGTCGGGCTTTTACTGGCAACTCAAAACCCGGTTGACCTGGACTACAAGGCTCTATCCAATGCCGGCACATGGATCATCGGTCGCCTGCAAACCGAGCGCGATAAGCAGCGCTTGTTAGAGGGCCTGCAAAGCGCCGGCGGGTCGGTGGATATTGCCGCGCTGAACCGGTCTCTTTCTGGCTTGCAGAAGAGGGTCTTCGTCCTGCACAGCGTCTACCTGCCTGCCCCGCGCCTGTTCACTTCCCGCTGGACGCTGAATTTCCTGGCCGGTCCTCTCACCCGCGCCCAGATCCCGGCGCTCAACCAGCTAGCAGGATCGACCTTCTCCGGGCCTGCTAGCTCTCCAGAAACCGAGAAAGCCGGAAGACCTGCTCAACCTCCACTGCCTACTGCAGAGGTGGTTACCCAGCCAGTGGGAATCAAAAGCGAGCCAGCCGGAGTGCGTCGTACTACCCCTGATCAACCTTCCGAAACTCTCCTGGCTACACCTGCAACCATTGAACGACCGGCCTACTCATCCACCTCTCCAGCAGTTCCACCTGGCGTAGACGAGTATTATCTCCCCAACGACCTGGGTGTCAGCCAGGCAACCGCTATGCTGAACATTGATCCCTCCCTTTCCTTGCAGGTGGAAGGCATTCTCTACCGCCCAGCGCTGCTGGCTCAGGCTGAAGCGCACTATCTATCTCGGAAATACAACTTCCAGTACAACACCCAGCGCGCCGTGTTGGTGATGAATTCCACAGGCGGGCGCGCCAATTGGGAGGAATCCGCCTGGCAGACTTATGACCCCACCAGGTTATTCCGCCAACCGCTTCCACAAGCTCGCTTTATGGCCTTGCCCGGCTGGCTGAGCGACGGACGGTTATTCAAAACATACCAAATGGATTTCATCGACTGGATCTACCGCACAGGCACCATCCAGTTACGGGCCAATGAGGCCCTGGGGGTTTATGGCAGACCAGATTCTTCTACAGCCGAGTTTCGTGAACTGTGCAGCCAGGCAGCGCGCACTGGTTTGAATGCGGAACTGCGCGAGTTGGAAACCACCTTTAACAAACGCCTGGACGACCTCAAACGGAAAATCGGCCGCCAGCGGATGGAGGTAGAGGAACAGGAGGACGAGGTCAGCCAGCGCAGGACTGAGCAGTGGGGAGCAACCGGGGAACTGATCCTCAGCATGTTCTCCCGGCGGCGGCGCAGCATAACCACCTCACTGACCAAAGCGCGCCTGGCCCAACAGGCCAAAGCTGACCTGGATGGAGAACGGCACGAGCTAGGCGAGTTGGAAAAGCAGTTCGACGCGCTGGAGCAAGAGTTGAGCAAAGAAGTAAGAGCCAGCCAGGAACGATGGGCAAAGCTAGTCAACCAGGTCAGCGAGGTGCCCCTGGCCTTGATGAAAAAAGATATTTACTTAGAACTATTCGGAGTGGCCTGGCTGCCCCATTACCTGCTTAAGATCGGTGATCATTACCAGGATACACCTGCTTATTCCCCTCCACCACGCTGATCAGGTCATATCTTGCCGGCCAGCCAGGGCGCGCAGCAGGGTATTCTGATCTGCATATTCCAAATCTCCCCCCACTGGCAGACCGCGCGCCAGGCGGGTGACATGTGCAGTGAACGGCGCCAATTGCTGGCGCAAGTAAAGTGCTGTTGCATCGCCTTCCATACTGGGATTGGTCGCCAGGATCACCTCGCGGATTCCACCGTTCCTCACCCTTTCAATCAAAGGACGAATTTTCAGGTTCTCCGGGCCAATCCCCTCAATCGGCGAAAGCACACCATGCAAAACATGATAGCGCCCGGTGAATGCGCCCGTCTGCTCCAATACCAGGACATCCAGCGGCTCTTCCACCACGCAAATGCTGGCCGGGTCACGCCTTGGATCGGAACAAATTTCACAGATGGTTTGATCTGAAAGGGTAATGTTAAAACACACCTGGCAAAGACTGGTGGCAAGCTTGAGTTGCTGAAGTGCATCAGCCAGCTGCAAGGACAACTCATCGGGAGCGCGCAACAAGAAGAAGGTCAGCCGCGACGCCGTCTTCGGGCCAATCCCTGGCAGGCGTTGCAAGGCTTGCACCAGATTCTGGACAGGTTCAGGGAGGACAGACATCCTTGCTCCTGTTTAGAATCCCAACCCCTGCAGACCACCTGCCAGAGGGCCCATCATCTCAGATTGCAGGGCGCGGGATTGATCAAGCGCCATGTTGACCGCACTGAGGATCATTTCCTGCAACATCTCAGCATCTGCATCCTTGAGCAAATCAGGGTCAATGACCACCTCTTTGCACTTCTGGTCACCCGTCATGACCACTTTGATGGCACCCCCGCCCACCGTGGCAGTGACAGTTGACTCTGCCAGCTTTGCTTGAGCAGCTTCCATTTGCTCCTGAAGAGCGCGGATTTGCTGCATCATATTTCCGCCGCCCATTTTACCGCCTCCCGGGCGGTTAAATCCTTTGGCCATATCTTAACTCCTTTTTGTCTGACAAGTAAATTCTGATCTATGACTTCCGGGTTACCTGATCACTTCTTATCCACAATCTGCCCTCCCAGGTTGAGAGCAGTGCCGACCATACCATCACCATCTACATCCAGATCCTCCGGGGTTGAGCTGGGTTTATTTCCTACCACTACACAGGTAATCGGCAGGTTGACGCCCAACACATGGTGAATCGCCTGGGCAGTAAGCTCCAGATTCTCTCGATTATCCATTTTGGAGCGCACCACCTCAGTGGCAAAACCAAGCACCAGTACGCCCTCTTTAATCGTAATCGTTTTGAGCGAGTTGAGCAGACCTTCTGTGGAAGGACGAGAGTTCTTGACCAGGGCGCGGATACGCTTCCAATTCTGCTGTAGATCATTCAGACTGACCTGTGGAGCTGGCTGAACCTCCTGTGGGGGAGAATTGGCCGGTTGCACTTCCGCAGAAGGCAAAGGCGGAGCAGCAGGGACACTGGCAGGTTTGGAAATGGAGGTTTCTCGCCCGGCAGCTGCCTGGCTGTGCTCCACTGGCCTCTGAACGCCAGCCGTCGCAGGCTGCTTATCGACCTGGGAAGATTTTTCATGCTTGACCAATGCAGGTTGTTCCTTTGCTTCCTGTTCTTTTACAGCAGGATGCTTTTCGAGGGCAACAGGTACCTGGGCTGGGGAGGAGACCTGATCAGAAGGCAGAGGGGCTTCGATTGCCTCAGTAAGGGCCAGCTCAAGCAGCAATCCAGGCTGCCAGCTTGTGCGCGTCTCGCTGGCGACACTGTTGAACAAGCGGATGGTACTCAACAGATGGGAAACATCAAAAACAAGTGCATGTTGAGCCATCTGATCGCGCACTTCCGAGGTAGCATCGACCTGTTCACCGCTACCCATGCGGATGAGCAGCAGGCTGCGCAGGTACTCCACCACTTGGCGAGCAAACTGGCGTGGATCGGTGCCGGAATCCAAAGCGCGATGAATGTGATCAAGCCCAACTGCGGTTTGATGAAGCTGGATGGCGCTGACCAGATCTATGATCTCCTGACTGGTCGCAGTACCCAACACGTCTTGAGCAGCTGCCAGGGTGATCCTTTTTCCGGTAGAGGATAGCTGATCAAGAAGTGAAATGGCATCGCGCATGGAACCGGTTGATTGGCGAGCAATCAACGTATATACTTCAGGTTCTGCCTGCAGCTTTTCCTGAGCAGCCAGCTGGCGTAAATGGTGAACAATCTCCTGCAACGGAATACGGCGGAATTCGTGTCGCTGGCAGCGAGAGAGTACAGTTGCCGGGATGCGATGTGCCTCAGTGGTTGCCAGAATAAAAATAGCGTGCGGGGGAGGCTCTTCCAGCGTCTTCAGCAAGGCATTGAAAGCCGCCGTGGAGAGCATGTGCACTTCGTCAATAATATAAACCTTATAACGGCCCTGACTCGGTGCAAAATTGATCTTATCGCGCAGGTTACGCACATCCTCCACGCTCGTGTTAGAGGCCGCATCGATCTCAATCAGGTCCAGAAATCGCCCATCGTTAACGGCAATGCAGTACTCGCAATGATCACAGGGCCGTTTGGCCAGATCTTCATCCAGGCAATTGACTGCCTTAGCCAGCAATCGGGCAGTACTGGTCTTGCCGGTGCCACGCGGCCCAGCAAACAGGTAAGCATGACCCACCCGCCCGCTGCGGATGGAATTCTGCAACGTGCGAATGACATGTTCTTGCCCGATGACCTGTTCCCAATGGTGAGGGCGCCATTTACGGTAAAACGCCTGCGACATCTGTAATCCTTTTATTCTGTACCGGTCAAGAACGCCAGCTCTTTCTCATCATTCAACGGAAAAAGCTGCAAGGTGACCAGGGGTGCCTGCAAGTTGAAATCGCGGATGCGCTGGTTTAGTGCAGCAATTGCAGCCAGGAAATCTTCTTTTACCTTTTGGGCTTGTTCAGGTCCATCCGCAAAACGGTAAAGCTGCCGGAAATGTCGGCGGGTCTCTTCGTAATCCTGCTGAATCTCGCGCCGGATATCAATCCACGGCAAGGTGACGCCCTGGCTTTGAAGCACATGATACGCCAATCGCCAGTCTTCCGGAGTGTGTGGGTTTTCATCCAGGTTGAGCGGCTTGCCCTTACCTGGAAGATTATCAAATTCTCCAGATTCCATCGCAGCTCGGATTTTCTTATCGATCCATCGTCCAGTCATATAGATCCCCAATATGATTCGCTAATCGATTGATTCGGTGTTCAGGCATTCATTCACCTATTCTGATTCTACAATGGCCATCCACCCAGATAGCCATAAGATTACGGTATCGTGAAGGTAGCACGCAAGTTCCCCTGAGGGTCGACCAGTTTAACGATCTCGCCAGAGCGCCAGACCGCCTGTTTCAAACCCCAGTGCAGTTCAATGACCGTATCCGGCCCAGCGCGCGTATAAACATCTACGGCCCCCCCCTTGTTGAGCAATAACTCCGGAAAGGTATAGCTATGCTCATCTTCATCTTCTAAAGTCCAGCCAGTCAGCCAGAGCTCACCTTCCCCTACTCTTCTGAGAGATACTACCTCACTTGGTAGATCGCCGACTCCAAAAACATTCTGTATTTCAATCACCTTTTCCTTCAGATCAGGTATCGGATGGATCTGAGCAGTCGGTTTTGGCGCAGATTGGCTCTCAGCTAGCTTCGGAGCGCCTTGGCCTGTTAAAAAAGGCAATACCAGAGTACCGTTGTGTGGTGAACGATCCCATATCCAAAGGACAGCCAGGGTAGTGGCAGCTGATATAAGCACGTTCAGGATCAGATAAGGTAAGGTTCGGATCAGGGATTTCACATCAGCTTCCTAGGCTTGAATCATAGCACAGAATGGGGTAAAAATGGGAAATCAGGAGATCCACATATGCCTTATCTGATAGATGGTCATAACTTAATCGGGAAAATGCCGGAGTTGAACCTGAAAGCAATAGATGACGAGGTGAAGCTAGTCAAGATGTTGCAACGCTTTTGCCTGGTCAGTCGTAAATCAGTGGAAGTCTATTTTGACGATGCCCCTCCCGGGTATTCAGGGCTTCGACAATACGGGATGGTCAAGGCACACTTTGTTCGTCAAGGACAGACAGCGGATGATGCAATCACCGCTCATCTACGCCGGTTGGGGCGAGCCGCCGCCAACTGGACCCTTGTCAGCTCAGACCGGCAAGTGCAAAAGGAAGCGCGCAGCCTGGGAGCACAGGTGATCTCGTCCGAGGAGTTCAGCCAGCAGGTAAGCTCAGCTCAGGAAGCCCGGCAAAAGGGAAATGAGTCCGACTCTGGAGAGTTGAGCGCAGAAGAGGTGCAAGAGTGGTTGGATCTTTTCGGAATAAACGGAAAAGAAGGAGACAAAAGCACTTGAAATCTAAATAAACCCTCATCTTAGAGGATCAGATTCTTAGACTGTTTTAATGCAATTTAGATAAAAATGGTGTATATTATCCGCAAGACACACAAGTTTATTGGTACTGAAGTGTCCTCCACCGGAAAGAATATTTGCCAGCTCGTCCCCCCCCGTGCTGGGAATCAAAAAAAACCGGTGGCATTCCCTCCCTGAGGATCGCCAGACATGTCCCCCCCATGCCTGGCGATCGCATTTTAACTCATAAAGGGCTTTAGTGATCAGGTGGAACCTGGCGACTGCGTTCCTGCGTCAGCAATTTCTGTTTACGCCAGAGTCCCCAGCGATATCCAGCCAAACTGCCATCGCTGCATACAACGCGGTGGCAGGGAGTGATCACAGAAACGGGGTTGGTAGCGCAGGCACGCGCCACGGCTCGCACAGCATTGGGCTGGCCAAGCGTTTGTGCAATTTGAGCGTAGGTACGGGTCTCACCGTAGGGAATCTTGCGCAATTCCTCCCAAACACGTAATTGAAAGGTGGTCGCCTGGAGATCAAGCGGAAGTGTTAGGTCAGGTTGAGAGCCTTCCAGGTGATTGACCAGCTCTTGAACCCAGGCGCTGAGAGCAACATCATCCCACTGAAGGTGGGCGGCAGGATACTCTGAACGGAGAAAGCTTTCCTGGCTGGCATCATCATCTCCAAAGCTGAGGGCGCAGATTCCGTGGTCCGTAGCACCCACCAGCATGTGCCCCAAGCAGGTATCCACAATCGTATAACGGATGTGCATGCCCTTTCCACCGCGACGGTAAGCAAGAGGGGTCATCTCTGGGCCTCGGGTAAAGTCATCATAAGGCGTTTTCTAGAGGAGACGTTGGATTCAGCCAGTGAAATGGTCATATCTCGATAACTATTGGATGACGCCTAACCGCTTTCCCACTCTCGCGAAGGCCTCCAACCCTTGATCCAGATCGCTCCGACTGTGGGCAGCAGAGATCATGACCCGGATGCGTGCCTTACCGCGCGGGACAGTGGGGAAGCCAATGGACATGGCGAAGACGCTTTCTTCAAATAATTCGCGGCTGAATTGCTGTGCAAGAGGAGCTTCACCGAGCATGATTGGGGTGATTGGAGTGACGGATTGGCCGGTATCGAAGCCCAGGCGTTTCATCTCAGATTTAAAGTAGCGAGTGTTTTCCCACAGACGGTCGACCAGTTCAGTGGAGCTTTCCAGGATATCCAAGGCTGCCAGGCAAGCTGCCAAATCAGGAGGGGTGACGGCCGAGGAGAAAAGGAAGGGCCGACCTCGCTGGCGGAGCCACTCCACGACCAATGGACTTCCAGCTACCACACCGCCGACCACACCAAAGGCCTTGGAGAGCGTACCAACCTCCACATCCACTTTACCATGCAAGTGAAAGTGGTCAACAATACCACGCCCACCCTTCCCCAAAACACCTTCTCCATGCGCATCATCCACCATCAGCATCAGGTCGTGTTGATTGGAAACCTGATAGATTTTATCCAGCGGGGCAATATCGCCATCCATACTGAACACACCATCAGTGATGACCAGGGCGCGGCGGTAGCTGCCAGCGTTTTCCTGGATGACGCGTTCCAGATCGTCCGGGTTGGCGTGGGCGAAGCGGACGGTACGCGCCCCTGAAAGGCGACAGCCATCGATAATGCTGGCATGGTTAAGCTCATCAGAAAAGATCACATCCTCTTTGCCAACCAGAGCTGGAATAGTAGCCAGGTTAGCTGTAAAGCCAGATTGGAAGGTGATGGCAGATTCAACGCCCTTGAATTCTGCCAACCGACGCTCCAATTCCAGGTGGATATCCATTGTCCCGGCAATCGTCCGCACAGCAGCCGGGCCTACACCGTATTTTCCCAGAATCTTTTGAGCGGCCTCTACCAGTTGCGGGTGATTGGCCAAACCCAGGTAATTATTCGAACAGAAATTCAACACGCGCTTGCCATCCACTACCAGCCATGCGCCTTGGGGAGAGCCAAGGGTGCGAATTCGGTTATATAAACCGGCCTGCTTGAGGCCATCTAACTCCTGTTGGATCCAGTCTAATCGGTTGGACATATTATCCTCTTATATCTCAAATTTTACATCCGCCAGATAACCAGCCTCGGCCAAGGCCTTGCGAACAGCTTTTTCATTGCCAGGCTTCACTATGGCGGTTGTCGGCGAAAGCTCTTCCAGGAACCGGCTGGCTGAACTTTGGCAGAGAACCTTTAGAACCTCTGGTGAGCTTACCCTTAGCAAAGTAGCGCGCTCCAAGCTGGTTTGAGGGCCAAACTTCTCCAGGCGCCCTAACGCTTTTCTCAGCTCAGGGGGAAGCTGGTTGGGGCTGGAATGCTGCTGAAGCAGGCGCAGTAAGGGCGGTAGCGGCAATCCTGCATTCTTGGCCCGTTCAATCGAAGCGGGGGTCAGCCGGTAGCGATACAACTCGGGAGTGGTTTCTTCCCACAGACAGTAGCGCGCAATTTGATAACGCACCAGACGCGGAACCAAAGGACTACAAACGAGCTGCCCGTCAGAGGATAGGTGAATTTTATCTTTCTCATCTGGCAGCCCGGGGGGTGGGTTCCCATTCCAGAGGGAAGCCGCCCATTGAGAAGGTCGGAAAGCGGTCGGGGTAGCGCCTGGCGAGGGAGCAGCTAAATCATAGACACCCAGCCAATGCAGTGGACCAGTGACTAGAAAGCGCACCAGGGCTCCATCTACCTGATCCCAATAGGCAAAACCCCTCAGATAAGCACCAGTGCTCTCCTGACGGATGAACCAGGAGTCGTAATCGCCCGCTGGGCGTTGGAAATCAGGGTAGTTTTCATGGATTGCTTCAACAAATGCTTTCAGGCTCCACCAATGATCTTGAGGTAGGTGGCTGAGCATATCCAAAATCGCCTGGCGCGCTTGTAAGGGGTTGTTATGCCATTCTCCTTCGCATTTCAAGTCTGGTAACAGGCATAGCTCATTAAAGTCCGGGCTTTTCAGCCAGGCCTGGGTTAATAAGGCCAACACCTCCGGCCGTGTTGCGGCCAGGAAGGAGCGCACGGCTTCCGGCTGAGGCATCCCAGCCTGGTCCAACAAACCTGCTGCTCTCAGCAGGCCGTCCAGAACAGGCAGCGGCAAAGACCAATGCAAAGCCGCCAGTGTCTTCCAATCCATGCCCGACCGAACCGCTGCCAGGTAGGAACAGGCATCGTCGATGATGCGACCGGTGACCTGGATGGGTTGGGCACATTCCCCCGGCGAGGCAGCCCGGCCCAGAACAATTTTACCTTCTGGGCTGCGCGGCTGGAGCAACTCGACCAGATCCTCGGGCAAGTAGGCATATTCCTGCGGCTCAGGGGGAAGGTTCAGAAAGTCTTTACCAACCAAGGCCCGGTACCAGAGTATCTCGGCTGCGGAGATCGGTTTTAGATCAGGGCGTTCCCGGTCACGTCGCGCTGCTCCCATGACTCGCACCTCTCCGAAGCGTCGGGTGAACACAGCCCACGACATCAAGCCATCATTTTCCAATAATACTTGAAGTGCGTTGCGGGCTTCCTTCGGAAGCGCTTCGACCACCTCAGCTAATAGCTCGCGATCTAGCATGGCGTTCTGCAAAACAGGCAAAGCGCTGAAAACATCGGGGGCATCTAACTCGATTCCCCAGGCTGCAGAGACGATCTTCAGGAATCCCAAGTCATGACCTTGCAAGGTATGGTTCAGGTCAGGCATAGCTATATTCTCGTACAGATGTTCGATCGATTAACCAAATTATACCCAAAGCTTGTCCTGCTGTCACCTTTTTAAAAATCACAGGATAGTAAAGAGACTGTAAGGAGAAAAAGCACACCTTTTAATTGACTCGCTTAATTCTTAAATGTATAATCTTCAGAGCCTATATTCTCTATCTGAGAGGCCAACTTATGGCTTTAAAGGGTAATTTACGCGATTTTACCATTATCCAGTTATTAAATCTGGTAAACCTGGCTAAGAAAACCGGCTTGCTGGTCATCGAAGGACCTAGAGATGTAGCCCAAATCACCTTCCGGGATGGGAAACTCGCCTTTGCTCAACTTGGGCAGGAAGATGGCAGCCTGGCTGCGGTCCTGCAACGGAACAAAAAGATCTCTGCCAACCAGTACCGATTGTTAAAGGAACGGGCGAGCAGGATGACAGATAAGGAATTGGGGCTGCTGCTGATCAACGCAGGGTATGTAACTCAAGAAGATATATTCAGCAGCTTACAGCAGTATTTTATCAGCGTGGTACGCCGCTTATATACCTGGGTGGAGGGGCTTTTCCATTTTGAAGTCAACCAACTCCCGCCAGACAACCGGATCGCGGTGCGCGTCGATCTGGAAAACCTGATTATCGAGGGTTCACGGCAGTTACGCGAATGGGAACAGCTCCAGGAAGAGATTCCCAGCCTGGACATGGCACTAAAGTTTGCTGAACGACCAGGGACTAACATACGCAACGTCAATCTGAGCGTGGAAGAATGGCGAGTGGTTTCTTATGTTAACCCGAAGAACACAATGCGTCAAATCGCTCGAGCTACGAATATGAATGACTTGCAGATCCGGCGCGTCATCTATAGTCTGCTGCAGGCAGGCCTGGTGGAGATCATCCGGCCGTTTGGAATGCCAGTATTGCTCAACGGTCGTGTCTTCCCCACGCCCGATAAGGATGAACAAAAATCGTTGGTTAATCGCCTGATCACGCGCATCCGCTCGATATAACCTGATGAGGTATGCCAGAACCATTCCTGGGTTGTGCAATCTCTATGGGTGAGGTAGCCTTGTTCCGTATAATGGTTGATCATCACGAGGAACACTCTATGCAATTTCGCCCGCAAACTGGATAAGGATTGAGTATGCAATCGGTCAAAATTGTTGTTACTGGTCCCTTTAATGCCGGAAAGACTGCATTTATCCGTTCCGTCAGTGAAATTGACGTTGTTTCGACAGAGCGCCGTATCTCCACCGAAATTGAGCGGATCAAAGATACTACCACAGTGGCAATGGATTTTGGCCGCATTACAGTGGATGACGACTTGGTACTGTACCTGTTTGGCACCCCGGGACAGAAACGTTTTGATTTCATGTGGGAAATACTATCTGAGGGAATGCTAGGCTTTATTGTGTTGGTCGATAGTACCCGGCCAGAAACTTTCCGAGAGGCGCGCGGAATCCTGGAGACCTTCCGGGCTTATGCTCCAACCCCCTATGTGGTAGCGGCGAATAAACAGGACGTTGACGACGCCTGGGATATCGATGATATGCGGGTCGCACTGCGGCTGGACCCGAAAGTGAAATTCCTGCGTTGCATTGCAACAGATAAAGAGACTGTGAAATCCGTATTATTGGAACTGTTATACAGCATCCTGGCTGAAATGGAGGAGGGCTAACAGAGCACCCTATCGTTTTTTAGCGGGTGCTGGAGAGATAGGCCCAGGCATGATCTTGTGTCTTCTATCACTACTGATCAAGGAATCCTTCATTATGAGGTCTACGGTCGCGGACAACCTGTAATTCTGTTGCATGGTTGGCTGGGCTCCTGGGGGCTATGGCAGGAGACCATGACATTTCTTGGACAATATTACCGAACCTACGCATTGGATTTCTGGGGTTTCGGCGAATCGGGGAAAAAGCGTACTACCTACGCAGTGTCTGATTTTGTCAGTCTGGTAGACCAGTTCATGGACCAATTGGGTATCATCCAGGCTCCCCTGGTAGGGCATAGCATGGGCGGGACAGTCAGCCTCGCAGTGGCGATCAGATACCCCTACCGGGTGCAAAAAGCCGTGGTGATTGGCTCCCCAATTGTAGGATCTTCACTAGCCTTGCCGTTGAAACTGGCCGGATACAATTGGATTGCGTTTCTATTATTTCATATGATGGGCGGATTCCGGTTGGGGATGCGGATTGCTTCCCCCATGATCTGCAGCGATCCAAAATTTCCCCAGATGATGGATCGCGATCTCTCCCGGACGACCCTGGAGTCTTTCTTGATCAGCATTTCCACCTTGCGACGGACCGACTTACGCCCCCTCCTGGATCAACTGAAAATCCCGGTGATGGGTATGTTTGGGGATCGCGATAATATTGTCAACCCCCACCAATGGCAGCCTTTATTACAAGGGGTATCCCATGCCCGAATTGAGCGCTTTCCAAAGGCTGGTCACTTTATCATGCTGGATGAACCACCAGCTTTTCAACGAATTCTAAAAGATTTTCTGGATACACCGCAGATGCCGGCATGAATCCACATTCCTCACAATATCACTATGCTCCCCCGGTGAGTCAGATGATAATTGAAGGAATGCAAGAGATCATCGGCCGACCAGGAGTCTGTGCCGTATTCAACCTGGCCAATCTTACTTCCCTTTCCCTTCCCAACCGGATGGAGGATTTTCGCGAGGACTTATCCTTCGATAAGATCAGCGCTATTCAAACAGCGCTTGAAAAGATATATGGTGCGCGTAGTGGACGCGGGATGGTCCTTCGCAGTGGGCGAGCAGCGTTTAAATTCTTACAACAGCAATCCAGCAACATCCTGGGATTGGCTCTTTTAGAATACCGGTTGCTGCCGACCCAGACGCGCATCAAAAAAGGGCTTGAAGCAATCGCTAAATTGCTTTCGGGGCCAGAAACAGGGCAGATTCAAGTACTAGAGGACAGTCAAGCATGGATCTGGCATGTTGAAAAGTGCGCCTGGTGTTGGGAGCGGAACGAACAGGCAAACATCTGTCACTTCACGGTTGGAATGCTGGAGGAATATTCCTTCTGGGCGAGTGCAGGTAAAATTTATTGTATTGAAGAAATTGAGTGCCAGGCTTCTGGCAGCCCGGCTTGTTTATTCCGGATCGATAAAAAAGCGCTGGATTGAGATAGGACTATGATCAAGATTATCTTACAGGCTAAGAAACCGATCCCACCTTTCAACGAATCGGCACGTGATCTACGCATCCAAAACAAACCCCTCTGGCTCTGGCAGCGCGATGTCCTGGCTCGCTATGTTGCCCGGGAGATGGAGCTGCCAGCCGGAGCGCGATTGCCCCAGACGCGAGAGGATTGCCTGGTTTACCGGGATAATCTGTTCTTTGACTCTTTTTACATCGATGCCTTCCTAAAGGAAGCACGTCAACGCCGCCATCCATCACGGGCCGGCTTTTCTTTACAAGATTCCGCATTTAGAGAACACTGCCTGCCTCTTTCATATTCCTATACCCAGCTCGGTGAAACCTATCTGGCAGACCTCTGGTATTATCCCAATGGCCCAGAACCGGATGTTGAGCCGCTGGTAATTGATATGCAAGCCAGAGAAATTGGTTACTACCACGTGCCAACCTATATGGCATCCGAGTCCGGCGACCTGGTGTACCAGGTACCCTTGCGTAGTTGCGTCTCCATAGACTCCTGGTTACACATTTTCATCGCCGACACGGTTTTTGGATTGTTTGCGCGAGGAGCCAGATTCGAAGATCGCCTGAAGAGCGATCTTGGTTTCAAACTTGGCTTGATATCCAAAGCAGTTTATGAGGGTAAGCAACTGCTGGAATGCTCTGGCCTGGTAGAAATGGGGCGAGGTTGCACAATCGATCCAAAAGCGATTATCCATGGTCCAACCAGCATTGGGAACAACGTCACGATTGGGGCAGGCTCGGTTATCGAGAATTGCATCATTGGAGATAATGTCAATATTTCGCAGGATTGCCAGATCATGCTCTCTGTGATTGGGGACGGGACATTCATGCCCTTTCGTGCCTCCTTGTTTATGACCACGGTAATGGATAACAGCATGGTAGCGCAGAACACGTGCCTGCAAATGTGCGTGATCGGCCGCAATTCGTTTATCGGCGCAGGGAACACTTTTACCGATTTCAACTTGCTCTCTGCACAAATCAAAGCTCGTGATATCAATGGGGAGCTAAAACCATCCAACCGACCTGTACTGGGCAGTTGTGTGGGTCATAACTGCCGGATTGGCTCGGGATTGATCATCTATCCGGCGCGAATGATTGAATCGGATGTTGTGCTGGTTGCTACCAAGGAACGGAGAGTGATCGATCGGGATGTGCACTATGAAGATAGCGATCATCACCACCTGTTGAACGCCTCACAGCACAAGCGTCTGTACCCCCGACCAGGTGAAAAGTTAGAAGAAACCTGGTGAGAAATTTACCTGGCAAAGGCAGGATATGCTTCCAGCGCAGGGCAGGCCGCGTTCTCCAGCTTCCTATAAAGCGCGCTTTCCACATTCCCAGAGGGTTGCCAGAAAAGTCACTTTCGCGTATGATATAAAGAGTGAAATGTTGGTTGAAAACCAGAAATCTATGACGAAAAACGAACTGATAATTGTTGTGCAGGGAGGTCCGGATGAGTAAAGCCCGTCTTATGATTGTGGAAGACGATCACGATATATCCAATATGCTGCACATCTATTTTGGTGGGCAAGGATATGAAGTGGATATTGCCCAACGCGGTATGGAAGCCTTGGAAAAGACGCGCCAGGTGATGCCCCACTTGATTGTCTTAGATATTATGCTGCCGGATATTGATGGTTACGAAGTTTGTCGCACACTTCGAACGAATACACGCACCAGTCATATCCCGGTCATCTTCTTGACTCAAAAAGACGAGCGGAGCGATAAACTACAAGGTTTGGAGCTAGGCGCCGATGATTACATCACAAAGCCTTTTGATATCGAAGAGCTTAAATTGAGAGTCCAGAATGCGATTGCCCGTTCTGAGCGTGAAAGCCTTACCGATCCGCAATCCGGTCTGCCAGCTGGACGCCTCATCGAAGATCACCTGCGCAAGATGATCCGGCAAAAGGGATGGGCATTCATGGACATCCGGATTAACCATTATGATGCCTTCAAGGAAGTGTATGGGTTCATTGCAGCAAACGATGTCTTGCGGTTTACAGCTATGCTGCTGGGAGAAGTCGCAGATGAGTTAGGAACACCTACCGACTTCATTGGGCATGCTGGCGGAGATAACTTCATCATCGTGACAAACGAACAGAATGCTCCAGCCATCCGCCAGCGCCTGAAAGCCCGATTTGCAGAGGAAGTGCTACCCCTATATAACTTCATCGACCGACAGCAAGGCTATATCATGGCTGCGGATGAAAAAGGGCAACTGCAACGCACACCTTTGATGACCTTGGCAATAGGATCCATATCCCCCTCCACCCATGTGGTATCCGATATTCGAGAAATTACTGAATTGGCAGCAGAAGAACGCCGCCATGATAGCAATTCATCCAACGCTTGAAGTTGAACTTTTGGAGTTTACGGAGTAGTGTTGTTCGATCTTCACGGCCTGGAATTGGGCATCTTACTTTTTATCCTGGCGCTAGCCTTATGGTTCACGTCTTGGGCGATTATTCGTTTAATAACCAGAACCAGGCAAAGCGTTCCGCCGGTAGTTTCAATTGCCGAAGGACCTGAACCAAGCCATAACGAAGCTGTCCTGATCATCATGCCGGGGGGACGACTCGGATGGGTTAACCAGATCGCCCGGAAGATGTTTGACCTTCAGCAGGGGGAAATTCCTAACCTGGAAAAATTGTCCGCGCGGCTTCGACCCAGTGAGCTTTTCATCAATTTATGTGCAAACGAAGGGCAGGCGCGTTTCGTCCTGGATGGTCGTATGGTATTGGCGACCTCTTACCAGTTGAATGTCATCCCCGGAGGAGGGATGATGATCGCGCTGCGTTACCCAGAATTGACGGCAGGGATATCAGGCATAGACGACTCTCTAAGCTCGCAAACACTGCGGACCTTCACCGAATTGGCCCAGGCCATGGCTGCCAACCTGGACCTGGAAGCAACTTTGCAGGCTGTCATGGAAAGCGTGGACAAGCTGCTGGCAGCCGATTTCTTGGAGATAACCATCTGGGAGACTGACGGTCAGTATCTTCAATCTTACCGTTTTTCCGGTCTGTCTGGAATGGAACGGAAGGTTGAGCAGACCAATATTCGTTACCACCCAGGTGAAGGCTACTCCGGTTTCTTGGCACAGCAGCGCGAAGCCTTATTGATATCAAACACCGAGACCCAGCCCGGGTTGGATTCAGGAAAAGAGAACACCGGAATTCCTATCCGGTCATATCTGGGTGTGCCCCTTTTAGTCAGTCAAGAGTTTATTGGAACCCTGGAGTTGGGATCACTCATACCAGGAACATTTCAACAGACTGACCTGGAATTGATACAACTCACTTCCAAACAGGCTGCTGTCGCGGTACATAATGCCCTGTTATATCGAATGGAGCAGCGCCGGGCTGATGAGCTTTCCGGCCTGGCTCAACTGACTCAGGCGTTCAGCTCCATGCGCGATCCAAAGAGTCTGTATGAACGACTGGTACAGAGCATTGTTCCTCTGATCCATACCAATATCATAGGGTTCCTGTTATATAACGAAAACCGGCGGGCGTTGGAAGGTCAGGATCCGTTCTATGGTATCCCCTCTCAATTCCTGGGACTATACCGGATTGAAATGAGCCCCAACAGCAAATTAGAGCAAAGCTTTCTCAAACAGGAAGCCATCCTCAGCGAGAACCCCATTCAAGATGCGACCTGGCAGGAGCTGGGGTTGGACGTCCTGGCCCACGGGGCCAGTTTAAGGGAAACTGCTTTGATCCCGTTATCCTCTGGTGGGCGGATGCTGGGATACTTACAGGCTTCGAACCACTCAGATGGCAGTATCACCTTCTCTAAGGATGAACTACGAATCCTGAGCATCATCGCAAATCAGGCAGCTCCGATCATCGAGAATGTAACTCTAATAGAGCAGACTCGCATGCGCGCCTTGCGCGCAGAAGCCTTGCGTCGAATTGGCAATCTGGCCAGTTCAGCGGCAAATCTGAATGAAATTCTAGAAATCTCTTTACGAGAATTGGCTGGCCTATTAGGCGCTGATGTAGCCGCTGCATTCCTGATGGACCAGAACCGGATGGTTCTGCAATTTCATCCTGCTTCGTTGTTTGGCAGGCCCCCACTCCCTGCAGAGGCTGGTTGGTCGCTTTCGGCTGAGGATCCCCAGTTCCCCTTTTCAGTCACGGGCACACAACACGCTATGACTCTTGGGATTCAACCCCAGGAGGGCTCCCAGCCGATCATCCCGTTTTACCAGCACATCCTGGATACCTGGCAGATGCAGTCGGCAGTGGTTGTACCCTTAATCGTGCGCGATGAAGGAATTGGCGAGGTTTGGTTGGGCAGCAAGGAGCCCGAATTTTTTGGTTATGGAGATATGCAGGTGGTGGTGACTGCCGCCGGTCAACTGGCCGGGGTAGTCGACCAGGCTAATCTGATCAACTTGACCGATGAAAGCCTACGCCGACGAGTAGAACAACTTACCACCCTGACCCAGACAAGCCAGGAATTGAGCACATCTCTCGATCTTAATTCGCTGATGCAATTGGTTTATGGCTCTGTTCTGCGCACAGCTCGGGCAGAATGTGGAGGCATCTTGCTGTTTGACCTGGATCGACCGTTAGATGCTTCACCAGTCGTCCGGCTCTCAACCGGAGATGTAACCAGGAGCAAGCTTTCTGACCTGGAAGAGGAAGCTCTTAAACACAACGAGCCATTACACGTGGCGGATTTCGCTGACTCACCCTATGCTCCACCCCACGATCATGTGCAATCCATGCTGATCGTACCAATCCTTTATCAGGGTCAACAGGCCGGTTTAATCGAGCTACACTCCACCACGGCGAGAAACTTCGATAACTCCGCCATCGAAATTGTCCAGTCCCTGGCTTCGCAAGCAGCCATAGCATTGGCAAACGCCTATCAGTATGAAAGCCTGATGCAGCGCACACATCTGCTCAAGCGGGAACTTGAAACTCATGAGAAGCTGTTTGAGGTTTACCAGGAACTTCGGGGAAATAACTCTTTAAGGGAATCATTGCAAGTGATCGCCAAAGCGATCCAGGAAGCGACGCCTTTCCAGGCAGTTTTATTCAGCGGATACGAGCCCTTACAGCGATCTCTGAGACGGCTCTGTGCTGTTGGAATCCCTCCTGAGGTTTGGGAGGAAATGAGCACTCACACCCAACCCTGGACTGCAATCTCTCACCTGCTCCTCCCAGATTACCAGGTCGGGATATGCTACTTTATTCCTGCGGACCGAAGACCGATCATCCCGCGCGAATTACAGGTTGTTGATATCCTAGCCGAAAGAAAAGGTCAGGGGGAGGAATTTTGGGATCCTAAAGACCTTCTGGTCATACCACTGTATGACTCAGCCAATAGCCCCCTAGGACTGCTGAGCGTAGACTCTCCAAGAGACGGTCGCCGGCCAGATCGTGCAACTTTCGAAGCCCTGGCATTATTTGCAATGCAAGCTAGTCTTCTGATGGAAAGCATGCAGCACATAAGCTCCCTACAGACTCACCTGAATGACTCTGAAGTGCTGCAACGCCGTCAGGAAGAGGCAGTAGCAAATGCCCAAAAGAACCTGCCTCTCCTGCTCCACAAGGACTTAGATAATACCATCACCATCCAAAACCTGGAGCGGCGGGTGCAGCAAGCGCGCGCCGGTTTGGAGATGGCAGTCCTTTCTAGCCGGCAATCCAACTTGGATGGTGTAGTACGTGCGATGGCAAGCGAGATGCTGACCCGCTTCGAATTGCAGACCGCATTAATTGCCGAGATCAACCCAGGTGGCCCGCGGTTGGTAGAGGTCATGGGTTCCATTCCTGCGACTGTAAAGCCAGAGGCTCTTTTTGGCCAGCGTAATCCTCTGCGCCAGATCCTGGAAGATAAGCAACCAATCCTATGCGCAAACCTGGCGACGGATCCCACCTGGCAGCAAAATCCTCTACTGACGGCTTTGGAAGGCAAGAGTTTCATCGGTCTTCCACTCAGCATCGGTGACGGCCGAGCGGCAGGGGTTTTAGCGGTTGGAGGCCGACCTCTACCGCCCTTCACGGAGGAAGACCGGCAAATCTTCACCCAATTAACCAGCCAGGTTGGGTTGGCACTGCAAAATTTGCATTATATTGATGAAACCAACCGCCGCTTGCAAGAGCTGGATAACCTGTTAGCATTTAGCCGAAAACTTAGCAATCTGAATCCTGATCGTATCATAGAGGCGTTGTCAGAAAGCATCTTGCAAATTCTTCCAACTGCACAGGCTTGTTGGGTGGGGATATGGAATCGCCAGGAAAACTGCCTTGAAGTACAAAAAGCGCTAGGTTATAGTGATAACCAGAGCCTAATCGGTATGCGTTTCAGGCCAACCACGCAAACCTCACAGGACAATTCAAACATTTCTGACGATTCACTGCCTATCCGGGTGTTCCAATCAGGAAAAGCCGTGCGAGTGGCAGAAATCAAATTCTCCCGTGATTACATCCTTTCTCCTGATGATCTCGTCCGTTACCGCCAGGGCACCGCTGGTAAGCTGCCCATCTCCAATATGCTGGTGCCCCTATCACGTGGAGCGAACAAATTGGGATTAGTGGTCCTGGATCACTTCGGAGAGGCAGATATATTTAACGCTGAGGATGAGGCGCTGGTTCTCGCTTTGACTCAACAGGCTGCGCTTGCATTAGAAACAGCCCGACTATTCATAGCAGCCGAGGAGCGTACCACTCAACTCAGGACGTTGACACAAGCAGCAGGAACGATCACCTCCAGTCTGAAACAAGAGGAATTAACCCAACAGCTTCTGGATTTACTCAAGCAGGTGATTCCCTACGATACCGCTACACTCTGGTTGCGGCGCGGCGATGTACTGGCCGTGGCAGCAACCCGTGGATTTGTGGATACGGAAAGCCGGGTGGGCATCTCCGTTGCTCTTGAAGACAGCCTCCTGTTCCAATCCATGATGCAGACTGGCCAGCCGATATCCGTCGCCGATGTACGCAAAGACGAACGTTTTCCAGCGTTCGTCGAGCATGAATACCTTTCTTGGCTCGGTATCCCCTTGCTGGCAAAATCGGAACTGGTTGGGGTGATTGCACTTGAGAAAGTTGAAGGTGAATTCTACACCCCAGAGCATATCCAGGTAGGTACGACCTTCGCTGGCCAGGCGGCGGTTGCGATGGAGAACGCCCGGTTGTTTGAAGAAAGCCAGCAGCGCGCTGCGGATCTGGATGAGCGTTCAAAACGTCTTGCATTGTTAAATCGACTTTCCAGCGAACTGACCGCCTCACTGGATGAAGGGACAATTCTACAGGTCGCGACACAGCAGTTCTTGACAGCCCTGAATTGCTCACTGATAGGGGTGGTGATGGTAGCAGAAAAAGGCCATTTTGTCCTACAAGCTGAAACCCCTGCGATCTTCGACGATTTACCCTTAACTTTACCAAGTATTCCCTTGATGGAACGGTTAATCGATTCCACCAGCATATTCAGCAGCCAGGATATCAACCAGGAAGAAGAATTACAGTCATTGATGGGACAATATTTTATTCCTCGGCAAACAACGTCGTTGTTAATGGTTCCTTTGATGGCTGGAAGCAACCTGTATGGATGGTTCTGGTTACAGAACCAAAAGCCCTATCGCTATTCCGCAGCCGAAATTGAGCTGGCGCGCACGATCAGCAACCAGGCCTCGGTAGCTATCCAGAATGCGCGCCTGTTTGCGGAAACTCGCCGGCTGACAGAGGACCTGGAACAACGTGTTCAGGAGCGCACTGCCGAACTGATGCGCGAGCACCAGAGCTCACAGACGTTGTTGAATGTGATTACCGAGCTCTCCACCAGCCTGGACCTGGGTATGGTTCTAACCCGCACATTGAACGTCCTGAACGAATCGTTGGGATCGGAGCAGAGCTTAATCCTCATCTCCAGCGGCCAAAAAGTTCATCATGTTGGTAAACCGTTAGTCAACGTTCCACCGCCGGGACCATTTGGAGAGGTACGCGAAGGGTTGCAGTTGGAGCGGGAGATAGCTCGCTGGGTGATGCGCCGGAAGGTATCGGCACTAGTAGAGGATATCACCCAGGATGGTCGCTGGAAGTTCAACGACAAGAATGTTCCCTCCTATCGCAGCCTGGTCGCCGTGCCCTTAATTTTAGGCGAGGAGGTATTGGGTACACTGATGCTCTTCCACGAGCAGCCTTCCACTTTCATCATCGAGCAAGTGAACGTCTTGGAAGCAGCTGCCCGACAGATCAGCATTACCTTAAATAACGCTGAGCTATTCAGCCTGATCCGGGATCAAGCAGAAAATCTAGGATCGATGTTGCGCGAGCAACAGATCGAAGCCAGCCGATCGCGAGCCATCCTGGAAGCGGTGGCCGATGGTGTGTTAGTTACCAATGACAAGAGCGCAATCACACTATTCAATAATTCCGCCGAGCGAATCCTGGGCTTACAGTCCACTCAAGTGGTTGGGCAATCCCTGGAGCATTTCATCGGGTTGTTCGGAAAGGCAGGTCAATCCTGGATGCTGACGATTAATGAATGGTCGGGAAATCCGAAGTCCTACCAGGGTGAAATATTTTCGGAGCAGATTAATTTGGATAATGGCCAGGTGGTATCAGTGCACCTGACTCCTGTCATCTGGCGTAAAGAATTTCTGGGCACGGTTTCAATCTTCAGAGATATCACCAAGGAAGTGCAGGTGGATAGGCTGAAATCTGAATTTGTGGCCAACGTCAGCCACGAATTACGTACACCGATGACCTCCATTAAAGGATATGTAGAAATTATGTTGATGGGTGCAGCCGGTCAGATCAGTCCACAGCAGACTCGCTTCCTTGAAATTGTGAAAGCGAATACCGAGCGGTTGACGATTCTGGTAAACGACCTGTTAGATGTTTCACGGATTGAAGCCGGCCGCGTGACATTGGACCTACAAGCCTTAGAAATGCAAGATATTGTCGAAGATGTCTTTTCCTATGTACGGCGCCGTTCACGCGAAGAAAACAAGCCAATGGAATTTTTGTTGGAAGCTTCACACAGTTTACCCAAAGTCACAGGCGACCTGGAGCGCGTCCAGCAGGTACTGAACAACCTGGTTGTAAATGCTTATAATTACACCCCAGCCAATGGGCGGATCCTGGTGCGTTTACGGCCAATGGGGCAGGAAGTTCAGGTAGACGTGATTGATAATGGGGTCGGGATTGCTCCTAAAGATCACAAGCGAATCTTTGAACGATTCTACCGGGGAGAGGATCCATTGGTGCTGTCTACAGCCGGAACTGGACTGGGATTGGCTCTTTCCAAGACGTTAATTGAAATGCACCATGGGCGTATATGGTTCAGCAGCTCGGGAGTGCCAGGCGAAGGGAGCACCTTTTCCTTCACCTTGCCAGTATATAACGAGGATTAATGAATGGCGAAAATCCTGATTGCTGAGGACGAACCAGATATTCGAATTTTGGTCAAATTTACCTTAGAGTTTGCGGGGCACCAGGTGGTTACAGTAGAAAATGGTGTCGAGGCACTGGAAACAGTCCCAAGCGTAATGCCTGACCTGGTATTGATGGATGTGCGTATGCCACGCATGGATGGCTACGAGGCTTGTATAGCGATAAAAAAAGACCCGTCCACCCAGCATATTCCGGTTGTCTTTCTATCTGCAAAGGGTCAGGAAGCAGAAATTCGTACAGGTCTGGAAGCCGGAGCGGTAGAATACCTGTTGAAACCTTTTGCCCCAGATGATCTAACTGAGCGAGTAAATGAAATATTGGCTCGCTATGGAAAAAGTTGAGATTGTAAAGGCGTTAGGACAATGTAAGAGTTTATGAGCGCGATCCTGATCGGTTCAGAAATTGTTCACTACGAGGTTCTGGGGCGCGGACGTCCTTTGATCTTCCTGCATGGCTGGGTAGGCTCATGGCGTTATTGGATCCCAGTTATGCAAGCCACATCGATCTCTTATCGTGCTTATGCATTGGATCTTTGGGGCTTTGGAGATACAGCCAAAAAAGAAGCATTATATCAACCCGAAGAGCAAGTTAAACTAATCGATGCCTTTCTGAACCAATTAGGAATCGGTCGAATCGCACTGATTGGACACGGACTAGGGGCGATGGTAGCCTTGATGTACGCTGCCCATTTTCCAGACGCTGTAGATCGCGTGATGGCGATCAGCCACCCAATAGATGGCAGCATGATCAACAACCGATTGCGTTCCTCCCAACCAGCTTCCCTGGCAGATTGGTTGCTGGAACGCAACCCAATGACTGATCCAGTACGGATGGATGCTGCCCGAGCAGACCCAAAAGCCCTGGCAATTGCGCTGGACTACCTCAGCACGACCACCTTTCCGGAAATCTGGAATCGGTCACAGACTGCCTGCCTGCTGATTCACGGCCAAAACGACCCGGCGATCTTAAGCCCGACTGTCGAACAGATGATGGCGATGCCATCCCAGGTGCACGCTATTGGTTTTGAAGACTCGGGGCACTTCCCTATGCTGGAGGAGAGCAGTAAGTTCAACCGATTGATGGTGGATTTCTTAGCCCTGACCTCGGGAGAGAGTCCAAAACAACTTCAGTTGAAGGAAGAGTGGAAGAGACGGGTCAGGTAGGCCTCTGTCAGGAGTTATTCGTGTGTTTCCCTCACCATTTGCGACATTTCTGCATTCGAAGAACATTTGAATACTTCAAGCCCTAGCTCTCGAGCTTTTCTTTTTTCAGCAGCATCCAGGCGGTCGATCTCTGACAGGGTGAAGATGGTCTTGCCAGTCTCACACAGACGTTGATAGAGTTGGTCATAGGACGGAGATTCCTGGGGAACAAGGGTTTGCAGGTATTGCATGACTGCTCTGGCTCCTAAAACCCCATCTTTGCGCGCAACACCCACCAACCCTTCACTGGCCTTGCGCGACCAGCCTGCGACAAAAGCCCCTTGGATTGGTTGACCTGTTCCAGGATCGTATACCTCGTATGAGTTACCCTCCATCGGATAGCGCGGGGCAGGATTCTTGGCATATTCATTGCCTTCTATCGGCAGGCCCAGGTCCTCATCCACCCGATCACCCACTGCGAAGATCACAGTATCCACAGCCAGCGTTCGGAAGACCCCCAAACCCTGTGCTCGAACCTCGTTATTCTTGAGTACCAATGAATTTTCTTCAATTTCCAGGCCAGCCACCCGACCCATAGAATCTGACAGAATCCGGGTAGGAGAACTTAAGAAGCGAATCCAAAGGCGGGTAGGGGAGTTTTTAGAAAGCGCCTTCTGGGCATTCGAATCGATAAACTGTATGATCTTCTGAGGATCCTGTCCGACAGAACGCATGACCGGTTCACAACGCTCAATTTCTGTATTTACTGCACTCACGTCCAGGTTGGCGCCCACGGCCTCTAACCCAGCTCGATCAAACTTAATCTCATTCGGCCCGCGCCTTGCAAGGGCAACCACTTCATCTACCTTCCGTTTTTCAACCAGGTAATGAGCAATATCCATCATCACGTTGCCCACACCGACGATCGCAACTCGCCGACCTATCGCAAATTCCTGCTGGCTGAAAGGTGGCAGCATGTTATAGTGATAGACAATATTCTTAGCATGGAACACCCCGGGTAGATTTTCACCGGGTAAACCCAACCATTTGGTTCCCTGCGCCCCAGCTGTCACCAAAACCGCCTGAAAACCAAAAGACCTGAGGTCTTGCAAAGACAGGTCACCATGATTTCCAACCAGAACATTTCCATAATAATGGATTCCTGGGGTCGAAAGGATCAGACGAAATTGGGCACGCAGTCCATCCTTCATCTTAACTTTATCAGGGTAGATACCGTATTCGGCTAAACCACCAGGTTTGATATCCCGGTTGAAGAGAACTACCTCCACCCCCTGTGTCGCCATCTCACGAGCCGCAAAGAGTCCTGCAGGACCGGCTCCAATGATGGCAACAGAATATTTATCCATATAGGCCATAATTATACTCCTATTTCATTTTCCAAAATTGGCAGTCTATGCTATATTGAAGTTCATAATACCCCGATGCCTTAGAGGAAACCGCCGATGGATCCAGATCAAACTCCAGATAGAACCCCACCAACCAAGAAAGATGAACTAGACATAGAAGTGACTTCTCAGCGCGATTCCAGTTTGCTACCCATGTCGAAGAAGCGCTTTCGAGTACCCATCCGGCAAGAAAAAATGGCTCCTGCCTTCTGGACAGTTGCCAGCATTATTTCATTGATCATGAATATCATTCTAGTTGTGGCAGTGATCTTACTGGCCGCGCGATTGTTTACGGTCAAGTCACTAGTCGAAGATATGGTCACTGGCCTGTATCGAAACTTTGAACTGATGGATCAGGCTCATATTAAGACCGAAGTTCCGGTAAGTGATAGAATCCCGGTTAAATTCAATCTGAAGCTGGATACAGATACTGTAGTAGTGCTCACTGAAGACACACTAATTAACGGTGCACGTGTATCACTGACTACTGGCGGACTATCCATCGTTAATGCACCCACGGATATCATCCTGCCAGCGGGATCCAGGTTGCCAGTCCACCTGAACCTGGTCGTTCCGGTTAATCAAAAGATTCCAGTCAATATCCTGGCAAATGTCGATATCCCGCTGAACCAGACTGAACTGCATCAGCCGTTCACCGGCTTGCAGGATGTGGTCAGTCCTTACCAGACTCTATTGTCGAATCTACCGAATTCCTGGAATCAGGTGTTCTGCTGGATGACAGGTACCATGGATTGTAAATAAATGTTCCCCTCACCATCTATGACGATAACCCGCAGCGTCCTACCCAATGGAATCATGATCCAGCTCAAAGAGGTGCACAACGCGCCTATAATCAGCCATTGGATATGGTACCGGGTCGGTTCTCGCAACGAGCAGCCCGGCAAGACCGGGCTTTCGCATTGGGTGGAACATATGCAATTTAAGGGCACGCCAACTTTTCCAGGGCGCACCCTGAATAAGGTAATCTCGCGGGAGGGGGGAATCTGGAATGCCTATACTCACATGGATTGGACAGCCTATTTTGAGACCCTGCCAGCAGATAAGATCGATCTGGCACTTCGCCTGGAAACTGACCGGATGTGCAACAGCCTGTTCGACGTGGAAGAAGTGGAGGCCGAGCGGACAGTGATCCTTTCCGAACGGGAAGGCAGCGAGAACGAGCCCTTGTTCAGGCTGGATGAAGCCGTACAACGCACCGCGTTTTTCAACCACCCTTATCGCAGCGAGGTGATCGGGGAAGTGGAAGACCTGCGCAGCATACAGCGCGATGACCTTTTCCAGCACTACCGGTCTTTTTATGTCCCCAACAATGCGGTAGTCACCCTGGCGGGTGATTTTTCAAGCTCAGAGATGCTGGCCGAAGTGGAGGATATATATGGAGCCATCCCCGCCGGTAACCCTCCATCGCTCTCCATGATAGAGGATACGCCCATAAAGGAAGAACAGCAGGTGGATGTTTCCGGCCCTGGTGAGACGACGTACATACGCCTGGCCTACCGGGCTCCGGCAGCAGCGCAAGAGGATTTTTTCTCATTTACCATATTGGATAGTCTGCTAAGCGGACCAGCCAGCTTGAATATGTTTGGCGGTGGGGGGACAACGAATAAGACCAGCCGGTTGTATCGTGCGCTGGTCGAGCGTGAGTTGGCGATTGGGGTGAGTGGTGGTTTACAAGCGACCATTGATCCCTATCTGTATTCTTTAACAACTACAGTGAATCCGCGCCACCGACCCCAAGAAGTAATAGAGGCCATTGACCAACAAATATATCGTCTGCAAGAGGAGATCGTGCCCGATGTTGAAATTCGCCGGGCCATCAAACAAGCGCGCGCCCTCTTTGCTTACGGCAGTGAAAATACGACCAACCAGGCATTTTGGTTGGGATATGCGGAAATGTTTGATCATTACGACTGGTTTGAGCACTATTTAAAACGGCTGGAGCAGGTGACACCAGAGGATGTGCAAAGAATAGCCCGGTCTTATCTCTTAAAGACATGCCGGGTTGTCGGTATTTTTCACCCAGATGGTCGCCAAGCTGAGGTGGAAAGGTGACGAGCAGCATGAACTTGAGCAGCTTGCCAGGGCCTGAAAATGTAACGCGTACCAAGCTGACAAATGGAATTACCCTATTGGTGCGTTCTAATTTTAACAGCCCTTCCGTGGTGGTCAGTGGATACCTGGCCTGCGGCAGCGCTTTTGATCCGCCGGAAAAGCTTGGCCTGGCGCACTTCACTGCATTGGGATTAATGCGCGGCACACAAATGCACTCCTTTCAGGAGATCTACGAGGAGTTGGAATCCGTTGGCGCGGCCTTGGGTTTTGGAGCCAGTGTACACACCACCAGTTTTGGCGGCCGCGCCCTGGCAGAAGACCTTTCACTCTTGTTGGAATTAATCGCAGCATGCTTGCGGCAGCCGACATTTCCAATGGAACAGATCGAGCGGTTACGTACGCAACTGCTTACCAGCCTGGCGATCCGTGCACAGGATACCGAAGAGATGGCCTCTCTGGTTTTCGATCAGAAAGTCTTTCCCAATCATCCTTACGGAAGGGTCGAAGACGGCTTCCCCGAGACGATTCGTGCCATCTCCGCGGGGGACCTGGCCGCTTTTCGCTCGGAATATTATGGTCCCCAGAACATGGTGATTGTCATTGCGGGCGCAATAACTGCGGAGCAAGCGCTGGAAGAGGTCATCCAATACCTGGGGGATTGGTACTTTCCACAGCAACCTCTCCCCCCTCAAGTTCCTCCGATAGAGCCTTTGCAAGAGGCCATTCGCCACCATCTCGTCCTCGCTGGCAAGAGCCAGACGGACCTGGTGATCGGATCGCTTGGCCCGCGCCGCAACTCGCCGGACTATCTGCCGGCTTCACTGGGAAATAATATCCTGGGCCAGTTCGGAATGATGGGGCGGATTGGAGATGCCGTTCGCCAACAGGCCGGGTTAGCCTATCACGCCAGCGCCAGTCTGAATGCCTGGATTGCGGCTGGATCCTGGGAAGTTTCTGCCGGTGTCAATCCTACAAACCTGGGCCGGGCGATTGATTTGATCATCGACGAACTAAGCCATTTTGTGAAAGACCCGGTTTCAATAGAAGAGTTGCAGGATAGCCAGGCTAATTTTATCGGTCGGCTTCCGCTCTCTTTTGAATCAAACAACGGCGTGGCAGGCGCATTACTTAATCTGGAACGCTTCCAGCTTGGTTTGGATTATTACCAACGTTACCCGCAGATGGTCAAGGCGGTTACACCTGAGATGATCCTGGAGACAGCCCGGAGCTACTTGAACCCAGAGCGACTAGCAATCATCAGTTGTGGGCCCAACCAGGACTGACAGTGATATTTCTTAATGGTGCCCTATGAAAATCCTGGCTCTTAGCGATGTGGAGTTAAACTACATTTACAGTCCCGCGGTGGCTAATCGGTTCAGAGACGTGCAAGTGGTAATAAGCTGCGGGGACCTGCCACATTTTTACCTGGAATATGTGATCAGCATGCTGGATATCCCCCTTTATTTTGTGCATGGCAACCACACCGGTCATGAAGAACAAGGGTCAGGTATTCTACGCAGCGAACCGTGGGGAGGGAAAAACTTGCATCTGCAGGCGCTGCGCGATGAAAGTGGCATCTTGTTAGCTGGGATTGAGGGGAGTCTACAATACAACTTTGGCCCTCACCAATACACTCAGGGACAAATGTGGTTGTTTGCCTTTGGTCTGGTCCCAAAGTTGCTCATCAACAAAATGAGATACGGCCGTTACCTGGATATCTTTGTGACTCATGCACCACCTTGGAAAGTGCACGACATGGAGGATTTACCTCATCGTGGCGCCAAAGCCTTCCGTTGGGTACATCGTGTCTTTCACCCCATATTTCATATTCATGGTCATGTCCATGTTTACCGTCCAGATACGGTTGTGGAATCGGTAGTTAATGGGACGCGGGTTGTGAATGCCTTCGGCCATCGCGAAATTGATTTCGACCTGCTCAGGAAGACCCCTTAAACGCCAGACTCTGCAACAATTGTGCAGAGCCTGGCATCAGAGGAGGGGAAATTTGTCTATTTCAGGTGTTTGCTACAGATTCCTGGATTCCCAGCCACAGGTGATGAGGACGGATCAACCGGTTGGGCCGGATTTCCAATCCATTAGCACGTGCAGAGGTCACGTTATAGGCACTCGGGTGGACAAAGCATAAGTCTGGACGTTTTCCATATTTCTTTTGATAGTAACTGGCCGCTTGCGATATTTTCGTCGGTAAATCGGTCTTGGGATCATTATCATACCAAAGCATTCCGATGTTCATTTTAGTTATCTCCATCTATTTGATTTATTTTGGATTCGTCTGATGTTTTCTCCTGTTCCGGCAGTTCGAAATCTGAGAAATTTTTCTCAGGCACCCAGAAGGGTAACCAGGATTGGTTAAGATACACAGCAAACTGCTGGCCTGCTGTCAAATCATGTGATTTAAGCCCCGGGTATAAACCCAGGCGAATGGCATGTCGATCGGGCATTTTACCCAGGATGCGAGTGCGAAATTGGCTGATGTAGCGACCCATTGTAAGAGCAGCAGAGGTTGAAATGGCACCAATTACCCAGACATGTCCATCTGGGCCATTACGTAGCAACCATTCCAGGTTCAATCTGACTTCGGTATCCAGGCTTTGGATGAACTGCAAGTCATCCAAAACGAGCAAGATAGCAGGTGAAAGGTCAAGTGTGGATAATCGTTCCTCAGCCGTCTCAGCCAGTCGTAAAATCCACTCAGCCGCCTCTGGATCGTCCGCACTGACCACCCCCAGACAATGCCTGGATACATTTCCGAGGTGCTCAAGGATTTCATACTCATCGGGAGTGGAAGTGATCACCACAAAATTCAGAACCTCGCTGGAGTTGAAGCTCATCGAAAGGTGCAAGAATGTTTGTAAGAAGCGGGTTTTACCGCTCTTTGGATCACCGATGACCACCAGTGGCTCACTGTGTTCTTCACCCAGGTCAAATAACAGGGGCAGGTAATTCTCGTCATAACCAAAAGCGACTGTCTGCACAGGAAGATCCTTATACCGCTCCAAAAAATCCTCGAAGGTTATCCCGGGGGATTTTTGATGCGTGAGAGAGCGACGAATTGAACGATCCAAGCCATTTTCATCCTCTATCTCCTCAAGAGACATATCCATCTGCCGTTTTTGGAACAATAGGCGCTCCAACATGGTCATATTCCTTTATTAGAAACTTTGTTCTATTTTACATCAAATGATGGATAAAAGTCAAGTCTTTTTTGAAAGTGATTATTGACAAACAACCTGAGCTAAGATATGCTATCCGCCACCCAATGTCCAAGGAGATGCATCATGTATGATGCCTTGAGCAGCGATTATGATCGATTCGTCAACTGGCCTAACCGGCTAGATTTCGAATTGCCTTTCTTAGAGCATCAGCTCAGATCAATCGAAGCGAAACGGGTTCTCGATGCTGCCTGCGGCACTGGAATGCACGCTATTTCGCTGGCGCAACGTGGCTACCAGGTTGCAGGTGCCGACCTCAGCGCCAGGATGGTTGAAAAAGGGGTCGAAAACGCCAGCGCGAGAGCAGTAAGCATTCAATTGGCCCAGGCAGGCTTTGGAGAACTGGCGAGGACATTTCAAGGGAGTCCAGTTTTCCCCTTTGACGCGGTGCTTTGCCTGGGGAACTCTCTGCCCCATCTTCTCAGCCTGCCAGAACTCAACTTAGCGCTACAGGATTTCGCCGCCTGCCTGCGACCAGGCGGTTTGGTGTTGATCCAGAACCGCAATTTTGACCTGGTTCTGGCCCAGCGAGCACGCTGGATGGAACCACAAACTCATCGCGAACCGAACGCGGAGTGGTTATTCTTGCGATTTTATGATTTTGAACCGAATGGGCTGATCCAATTTAATATACTCGACCTGCGACGCCAACCAGGCGAGGACTGGCAGCAGAAGGTCACCAGCACTCACCTCTATCCTCAGCGCCAAGCAGAATTGGTCGCAGCACTAGAAACCACAGGCTTTACCTCAATCTCCTCTTATGGCAGCATGAACGGGGAACCTTTCGATGCAAGTCTAAGCGCAAACCTGATACTGGCTGCCCGGCGAAAACAGGAACAAAGCTGATATGGAGATTAGATCCTCATTTTCGCGTTCCCTGTTTTTTGCAAAAGTATTTTACTTTCTCTTTTACGCGGCCTGGGCGGCATTGCTTCCCTATCTGCCACTCTATTATAAAAGTCTTGGATTCTCTGGTAGCCAGATCGGACTGCTCACCAGCATCTCGCCCTTGATGACCCTCTTGGGTGGTCTGTTTTGGAGCGGCCTGGCGGATGCTACCCGGCAGCACAAGCAAATCCTGTCTGGAGCCTGCCTAGCTACCATGATCTCTGTCCTGGCTCTCTCGCAGGCCCTTTCTCTAGGACTGCTCCTGCTGTTTGTGTTAGCTTATGCATTTTTCAACTCACCCATCATGCCACTGCTCGACAACTCGGTTTTAACCTTATTGGGAGAACAACGCGGAAATTATGGCAAGCAACGTTTATGGGGTGCGGTTGGGTGGGGGTTGGCAGGCCCAGTGGTTGGATGGATGACCGGTCAATACGGCCTCATGTGGTCTTTCATCATCTATCTCCTGCTGATGGGGTTTGCTTTGATCGTCACCCAGGGGATACCCATCCACATTGGTGAACTCAGCCTCCCTTTTTGGAAAGGAGTGCGCATCCTCTTTTCAGACCGGCGCTGGTTCCTTTTCCTGGGCGTCATCTTCCTCAGTGGAATGGGTACTTCCATGGTCTCCAATTTTCTATTCCTCTACATGGAGCAAACGGTGAATGCCAGCCGGGCTGTCATGGGGCTTGCATTGACAATGGCAACCGTCAGCGAGGTACCCATTCTTTTCTACTCCGGATGGATGTTAAAGAAATGGGGAGCGCGGGGGGTGCTGACGATCAGTCTGGCGGCGTATTTCGTCCGCGCCTTCGGTTATTCTATCGCCAACACATCCTGGCAAGTATTATTGCTTCAGCTTCTGCATGGACTGACCTTTTCTGCGATGTGGACGGCAGGGGTCTCTTATGTACGCGAACTGGCTCCTGATGGGCTGGGGGCAACAGCCCAGGGAGTGTTTTCCAGCATGGCAATGGGCCTGAGCGGCATCTGTGGCGCCCTGGTCGGTGGCATGCTGTTCGATCATTTTGGCGGAGCAGGTATGTACCAGCTGAGTGGGTTGGCCGTGCTGGCTGGACTGCTGCTTTTCCTTACCCTGGGGCGCGGCATAGAAACACGCACAACCCAACAACAGATCGCGGAGAGATAATTCTAAAAGCATCCAAAATGACGATTTACTGGCGATTATATGGTATATACTAGTACATCAGAAAACTTATCACTGCTCACCAGGAGCTGGTTCAACCCGGTGAACAGGGTATTAAGACTTATCCTATATAAACCAGTTGGAAGATTGGTTCATTCAAAAAGGAGTGGATACGATGATTGAAAAATTGCTATTTGGACGCACAGGTCATTGGAGCACTCGTACGCTGTTCGGAGCGGCTGCATTCTCCGAGGTTAAACAAGAGGAAGCTGACCGCACCATGGAGGTGATTTTAGAATATGGCATCAACCATATTGACACCGCGGCATCCTACGGAGATGCTGAAATTCGCCTGGGTCCATGGATTGAGAAACATCGCAAGGAGTTCTTCCTGGCTTCCAAGACAGAGGAGCGCACTTACCAGGCGGCAAAGGAGTCTATCCATCGCTCGTTGGAGCGGCTGCGGACCGACCATCTGGATCTGATCCAGCTCCACGCGGTGATTGAAGATGACGAACTGGAACAAGCCCTTGGTCCAGGCGGAGTGGTTGAGGCGGCCGTCGAAGCTCGCCAGCAAGGCCTGGTGCGGTTTATCGGCATCACTAGCCATACCCTGCACGCTCCAGTGGTCCATAAAAATGCCCTGGCTGCCTTTAATTTCGATTCAGTGCTGCTGCCTTATAACTACATGTTGATGAAGAACCCTCAGTATGCTGCTGACTTCGAAGCGCTGGCAAAGATCTGCCAGGAGAAGAAGGTTGCCATGCAGCTGATCAAAACGCTTCAGCGCCGGCCATGGGCAGACCAGCCGCATACCTACGCCACCTGGTACGAGCCGTTCAGTGACCAACGGTCAATCGATCTGGCACTGCACTGGGTTTTGGGCCGGCCGGGCGTATTTATTAACACGGCTGGGGATATCCATATCCTGCCAATGATCTTGGATGCTGCCTCGCGCTTCCAGAAAAGCCCCAGCAATGCGGAGATGGAGGAGATGTTGCGCGCCCAGCAAGCTGAACCGCTCTGGGCTTGAAGCGATAGGATTAACAAAAACAGGGCAGGCCCAAAATGACCTTGCCCTGTTTTTTTATGCCAAATGTGACGGCTTTTGTAAACGACCACCAAGCCAGGCGCCCTGACCGCCAGCAACATGCCAAAAACAACAATTTCATTCTTGACAATAGATCATATGTTCTATACAATATAAATATGAACGCCTGGGAGATGATCTGGCGCGAGCTCAAGACCTGGCTGCAACGCAAACGGTTCTTTGCCATGGACGTCGAGGCACTCGAGTCGCTGCGCCTGATCGCAGAACGTGAACAGTGCAGCCCTCAGGAGGCGGCTGAGCGGCTATTCAAGGCTGCGCTTGCAGAACAAGATCTGCAAGATTACGTCTTCGAGCGCTGGCAGTTGCTCTCGCCGCGCGAAAGGCAGATCGCAGCCCTGGTGTGCCGAAATTACACCTCCCGCCAGATCGCCGCCCAGCTCAAAATCTCTCCCACCACAGTCAAGACTCACGCCGAAAACATCTTGCGCAAGTTCAATGCTCGGAACCGCCAAGCGCTACGCCAGTTGTTGAGCGGCTGGGACCTAAGCGCTTACGAATAGAAATTTCCCCTCCTCCCAAGGGAGTACTCCCTGCTTTCCTCCAATTTTCCTCCGCTTAGCGGATTGCAACAGTGGGAGTTCTACGCGATGCTAAAGATATGCAACCAGCACTGCTCCCACAATCCAACCAGCTATTCGTCGTCATCGGGCGAGAGAGCGCCGCAGCACGCCTGACCGAATTGGCCGCCTGGCTGGCGCTGCGCGGCGCGCTGTTTATCATCGATGGCGGTAACCGGTCCAACCCTTACCCGCTGGCGCGCCAACTGCGCCGCTGGTCAAGAGACCCGGTACAGGCACTGAACAACGTCCAGATTGCCCGCGCTTTCACCTGCTACCAGGTGATAGCACTACTCGAACGGGCTTTCTCCACCAGCCCAAACCACCAGCCAGCCCCCATGCTGATTTATGACCTGCTGGCGACCTTTTACGATGAGAGTGTCTCATTCAGTGAAAGCAAGCACCTGTTTGAACACAGCCTGTCGCTTCTCCGGTTGATCCACCAATCGGTCCCCGTGGTAGTCAGTGCCAGGCCACCGATTGCCGATTTTCCGCAGCGACGCTGTTTGCTGGAACAGCTCTGCCAGGCTGCTCACCAGGTATGGGAAGAGAACTCTGAGGGAACGCAGGAGGCCAAACAGTTGCCTTTATTTGATCCACTGATAGATCTGGCGCCTGTCCCTTTCCAGGCAAAGCCCCGTCCAAAGGGCTGAAAGAAGGCATCAGGTCAGACATAAGGAGTTTATGATGGGCCGGACTTTACCTACCACCACCCAATCCTGGCACGAGGAACAGGAGGCATTTTCCCGCTTCCGGCGGGCACTGCGCCGTTCTGATCAACTTGCCCTGGACGAGCTGTTCGTTTCTGCCCGCCAGCACCTGGCAGCGGCTGCCTATGCCGCCAACGTGCTGCCGATGGAAACTTTCCTGCTGGCTATGCTGCTCGAAGAACATAAAATGATCTTACGGCTGTGCAACAAGATCGAGGCGCTGAACGGCAGACTCGAGGATCAGAACAGCCAACCGGAAACGCACTATTTACCCAGGCAGGATGATTGAAATTACCGGCTGGTTGCTGGATCTTTATGAGCATCCTGAGCGCGGCCTGGCTCTTTGGTGGATTGCTGAAGATGGCCGCCGTCTGTGCCTTTATCAGCGTTTTCCGGCAGATTTCTATGCCGCTGGCAACGCCGAGCGGCTGGCTGCGCTACACAACTGGCTAGAGGCCTTGCCCAGACCGCCCACCCTCTCCTACCAGGAACGCCGTGACCTGTTTTTACCAGATCCATTGACTGTACTGGCCATTCAGGTGGCCAGGCCGGCTGAACTGCCAGTGTTATTTCGCCAGGCAGAACAGTCTTTCCCCGATTTGACCTATTACGACGCTGATCTCCAGGTGCAGCTTCGGCACGCGGCCGCTTTTCAAACCTTTCCGCTGGTCCGTTGCCGGCTGGAAGTGGATGACCAGGGTGAAATCCTGGGGCTTCAGGCATTAGATACCCCCTGGGAGTTGGACCCTGAGCCACCGCCATTGCGTATTCTGGAGATCAGCCTGGATAGTGACCCGCACCACCATCTCCCCACCCAGGTTGAAGCGCGCTACCAATCTCAGGTCTATCGCTTCCCACTGCGAAAAGGCAGCGACCCGGCCTATTGGGTCAAGACGCTCTTACAGCGCCACGATCCCGATATCCTGCTCACCGACTTCGGCGATACCTGGCTACTGGATTATCTCCTGGAAAGTGTGCACAATTCAAGCGAAAAACTTCCTCTCAGCCGCGACCCAGCCCGCCTGCCCAACCGCATCCGCGAAAGAACTTATTTCTCCTACGGGCAAATCATCTATCGCGGCCAGCAGGTGCACCTCTTTGGCCGGCTACACATTGACCGCCATAATGCGATGATGTGGAAAGATTATGGGCTGGAGGGTGTTCTGGAAACCGCCCGCCTGACTGCCTTGCCCATCCAGACGGCGGCGCGCGTTTCGCCGGGTACGGGCATCTCCAGCATGGAGATCACCACCGCCCTGCGCAGCAAGGTGCTGGTGCCCTGGCATAAACAGCAGGCCGAGGAACCCAAGACTGCCCTGGAGTTGATCCATGCCGATTCTGGCGGGTTAATCTACCAGCCTACCGTTGGCCTGCACCGAGATGTGGCCGAGTTAGATTTCGCTTCCATGTATCCTTCGATCATGGTGCGTTGCAACATCTCCCCAGAAAAGAAACCAGTCAGCCTGGATGATCCGCTACCGGCAGAGCCCGGGTTGGTGCCACGTACACTGGCGCCGCTCCTGGAAAAACGCCTGGCACTCAAGCATCATTTGTTGGAGCTGCCAGCCTGGGATCCGCGCCGGCACACCTTCCAGGTGCGAGCCTCGGCCGAAAAATGGCTGCTGGTGGTCTGCTTTGGCTATCTGGGTTACCGCAACGCCCGTTTTGGGCGGATCGAATCGCATGAAGCTGTGACCTCTGGCGGCCGCGAAGCGCTGTTGCGCGCCAAGGAGGCTGCCGAAGCACTCGGTTTTGAGATATTGCATCTTTATGTAGATGGGCTGTGGATCAAGCAGGCCGGCTACAACCGCCCTCCGCAATTCGACGCGTTACTGGAAGAAATTCACCAGCGAACCGGGCTGCACATCGCCCTGGAAGGCATCTATCGCTGGGTGGCTTTCCTGCCTTCCCGGTTGGATGAACGCGTGCCGGTCGGCAACCGTTATTTTGGCGTCTTCCAGGATGGGACCATCAAGCTGAGAGGCCTGGAAGCCCGGCGCCGAGATACACCAGCCTGGGTGGCGCGGGTGCAGACTGGGCTGGTTGAACACCTGGCCCAGGCGCCAGATGCGGACCGGTTGAAAGACTATCTTCCCAGCGCATTGGCATTGCTACGCCGGGCAGTAAATGATCTAAAAGCCCACCGGGTGCCGCTGGAGGAGCTGTTAGTCTCACAGCGGCTGAGCCGCGAATTGAGCAAATATCGCGATCCCTCCCCCGCTGCTCGGGCTGCCCTGCAGTTGCAGGTGGTGGGTAAAACGGTCAGCCCCGGTCAGCGCGTGCGTTTCCTGCTGATGCGTGGCCAGCCCGGGGTGCATGCCTGGGATCTGCCCGAGGAGCCAGATCCACGGCGGCTGGACCTGGCTGCCTACACGCGCTGGTTGCTGCGCGCCGCCGAGACGGTTTTACAACCGCTGGGAATCGATTCCGGCTTGCTCAAAGGCTGGTTGCAAGGGGGAATGGAACGCAGGATGCTGTAACAAGTCTTGATATAATAATAAATATGCGCTTACCAACCGGCTGCTTACTCAGGCGTGAAAGCCGGTTGAAGTGTTCTCCTGGATGGATGCTGAAATGAGCCACACTATCATGATCTTTTGTATGGATGTCGGCGGTACACGGACCAAGTATGGCCTGGTTGATCTTGCAACTGGGCGCATGCCTGTCAACCTGGCCTGGCCGACTGAGGTGAGCGGGGTATATGCTTTTGCCGGTGCAGCTGAAGCAGCGCTGGAGGAGCTCTGCCAAAGGGCAGGGTTTCCACGCGAGCGAATCATGGGCGCTGGCTTGGGAATTCCGGGCTACGTGAATGACGATTTTATCAGTATGGTGTGGGAATCGCTGGCATTTATGGAGGGGAACCAGTTTCGACCAGCGATGGCAGAACGCCTGGGCTGCCCGGTACGGATGGATAACGACGCACGGGTTGTGGCATTGGGCGAAGCACTTCTGGGTGGGCATGGCCGGCCGGGTCGGCTGCTCTCGCTCACATTGGGCACTGGACTGGGATTTGGTTTGGTGATCAACGGCGAACTACAGGAAAAAACCTCGATTAATCACCTTTCGGGGCATATTCCAATCCGTCCTGGCGCACGGCCCTGTTTTTGTGGTTTCTCTGGCTGCCTGGAGTCACTGGTCGGAAACCAGGCCCTGGTGGACTATTTCAAGGAGCAGTGCCGTCAGTATCCAGAAATAAATTGCGAGGTTGATCCAGAGCCACAACAGATCCTGGAGGCCGCCGGTCGAGGGGATCCACTGGCTGAACCGGCCGCCCGGCAACTGATCGAAGACCTGATCACCGGATTAAACGCATATATCTTACTCTTCGGCCCGGATGTGATCGCCCTGGGTGGCGGGTTGGCAGAAGGTCTTTCACCCTGGCTAGATCACATCCAGCAAGGGCTGTTTGCCCATCCGTACCAGGGTTACCAGGTGCAGGTACGGCTTTCGCGGCTGGGGAAACAAGCCGGGCTTTTCGGTGCGGCTGCACTTTGGAACGAGCTAACTCAAGACAGATTAAGCTTCTAACCCACCTTGTCACCCATAGCGTGGCTGCTGGAAATACAGGGTTGCGAGGGCGCTCGAGACTTGACGCTCTCCTCTCTTACCAGTATAATAACGGTCGCTTTCCTCGATAGCTCAATCGGCAGAGCGGGCGGCTGTTAACCGCTAGGTTCGTGGTTCGAGTCCACGTCGAGGAGCTTTTTAATTAGGGAGGGGTATCATGAGAATAATCGATAGACACTCTACAGGCCTGCATCTTAGCCATTTACGCTGCGAATATCTCGAATGTCCATTGGGGATCGATATCGCAAATCCCCGCCTGAGCTGGCAGACCGTTGCTGAAGGGCGCGGCGTGTTCCAGACGGCTTACCAGGTACAGGTGGCAGAAAACCCGGAAGATCTTACGGAAGGCCAGAACCTGCTATGGGACACGGGCAAGGTAGCATCCGGTAGCTCCATCCATATCCCTTACCAGGGTCCGGCTTTGCACTCGAGCCAGCGCTGCTATTGGAAGGTGCGCGCCTGGGATCAACATGACCAGCCCTCATCATGGAGTAAACTGGCCTTCTGGGAGATGGGCTTGCTCAAGCCATCCGATTGGCAAGCAAAATGGATCGAGCCAGATTGGGAGGAGGACCCCCGTTCCCAGCATCCCTGTCCATACCTGAGAAAAAGTTTCACCTTGCAAAGCCCGGTGAAGGCTGCGCGGGTCTATATCACCTGTCATGGGCTCTACGAACTATCATTCAATGGACAACTGGCGACCTCTGATATCTTCACTCCCGGGTTCACTGCCTATAAAAAGCGATTACAGTACCAAGTCTATGACGTCACCAGGTTGCTAAAAGTGGGAGAGAATGCAGTTGGGGTGATCCTGGGAGATGGCTGGTGGCGCGGGAAAGTCGGCGCGGCTTCCGTGCGAAATTCCTACGGCACACGTCTGGCTTTGCTCATGCAGATGCGTATCCTGCATTCCGATGGCTCGGAAGAATGGATTGTAACAGACAGTGACTGGAAGGCAACCACCGGCCCGATCCGCATGTCAGACCTTAAGGATGGCGAGGTATACGATGCCCGGCTCGAGATGCCGGGCTGGGATGCGCCGGGTTTCGATGATGATTCATGGAATAAGGTGAGGGTGGTTAATTATGGTTTCGCCAACCTGGTGAGTTCTCGGGGCCTTCCGATTCGCCGCCATGAAGAGATCCGACCGGCCAGGATCATTCACACGCCCGCTGGAGAGACAGTGGTGGATATGGGACAGAACTTCGCCGGGCGAGTTCGTCTGAATGTGCAAGGACCAGCTGGCAAATGGATCACCCTCCAACACGGCGAAGCGCTCGATAAAGACGGGAACTTTACCATGAAAAACCTGGGGATGCCCCCACCTCTAGGTGAACCCTTGCTCCAGAAAGTGGTTTATACCCTTAAGGGCGGAGAGATTGAAAACTACGAACCGCATTTCACCTTCCATGGCTTCCGCTATGTGCGCGTTGAAGGCTTCCCCGGAGAGCCAACCACAGATAACTTCACTGGCATCGCTATCTATTCAGATATGGTGCAGACTGGTGTTTTTACCTGTTCGGACCCCATGATCAACCAGCTCCAGAGCAACATCATCTGGAGCCAGAAGAGCAACTTCCTGGATATTCCCACCGATTGCCCACAGCGCGAACGAGCCGGTTGGACCGGCGATGCGCAAATCTTCGCCCGGACTGGCTCATTTATCATGGATACTGCCGCTTTCTTCACCAAGTGGTTGCAGGACCTGGCAGCAGAACAGAAGCCCAACGGCCTGGTGACCAACCTGGTGCCCAACGCTTTCCAGCAAGCGGGTGGATTCTTTGCTCTCTTGGAAGGCTCGGCAGGTTGGGGCGATGCAGCAGTCATTCTCCCCTGGACAATGTTCCTGTGCTTCGCAGATATGCGCATCCTCCAGAACCAATATTCCAGTATGAAGGCCTGGGTGGACTACGAGGTCCATGAGGCAGCCCGTATCCACTGGGCCAGAAGACTCGAACCCTCTTTCTGGTTCAGCAAAGCTCGTCGCCAGCGACAATCTTATATCTGGGATACTCACTATCACTGGGGCGAATGGCTGGAACCAGGCACCAGCGATCTTTCTCAGACATTGGGAATATTTAAACGGATAATTTTCTCTGAACCTTCAGTCGCTACCCCTTACCTGGCTTATTCCAGCGGCCTGCTGGCCAGGATTGCCCATCTTATAGGAAAGGAGGAGGACGCCCAGAAATACCAGGAGTTCTCAGAGAAAGTCAAAGATGCCTACCTGGCTGAGTTCGTCCGACCCGATGGGCGGATCAAGCCCGATCGTCAGGCCTCTTATGTGCGCGCTCTGGCATTTGAGCTATTGCCCGAGGATTTACGCCCACGGGCAACTCGACGGTTGGTAGAGCTGGTACGCCAGAGTGGGAACCATCTGGGTACAGGTTTCCTTTCCACCGCTTTCCTCTGCCATGTCCTCAGCCAAAACGGGTATCTGGATGTAGCTTACGACCTGCTTAACCAGAAGTCGATTCCTTCCTGGCTGTACCCGATCACCAAAGGTGCCACCAGCATTTGGGAAAGCTGGGATGGCATCAAAGAAGATGGCTCAGTTTATGCTTCTCTTAACCACTATAGCTACGGTGCCGTAGGGAGCTGGCTGTATCAGGTGGTCGCCGGCCTGGAAATCGATCCTACATCTCCCGGCTATCAACATTTCTTCGTTCAGCCCAGGCCAGGCGGAGGCCTATCTCATGCCGGCGTGGTTTACCAATCTATTCATGGACAGATCGTGTCCGACTGGCACCTGGAAAATGGGCGAATGCGAGTCGAGGTGGAGGTACCGACCAACACTCGCGCTACCGTCAGGCTGCCGGGCGCTTCTGCTGACCAGGTCGTTGAAAGCACAATGCCTCTACAACAAACCGCAGGCGTCACCGCCGTGCACCAGGATGGCAGGGATACGGTTTTTGAACTTGGTTCCGGCAAGTACCTTTTCGAGTATTCAGCGGTATAGCGCAGATGGCAGTGAGGAAAAAGCTCACCGAGCGATTGGGAAAATAAATCAGTATAATCAAATACAGTTAATTTCCTGGTAATTGGGAGGTGACCGATGAATCCTTTACGAGTCGGTGTCATTGGCTTTGGGTTCATGGGGAAGATGCACGCCGCAGTATTCGATGCTCTGCCACAGACCGAGTTGGTAGCAGTCGCGGATATCGATGCAAGCCGCTTGAAAGATGCAGAGCTGAAAAATGTGGATGTTTACACTGATTTTCGGGAACTATTGCAACGTAAAGATATCGCTGCCGTCAGCATCTGCGTTGGCGATCGCTACCACTTTGAGCCAGCCATCTTGGCAGCACGGTCAGGGAAGCATATATTCCTGGAAAAACCAATCGCCCTGGACCTGGTAGAAGCGCAGCAGATCCTCCAGGAAGCCAGGCAGGCCGGGGTAATATTGGCCATTGGCTTCCTGTTACGCTTCGACCCACGCTACGCGGGTGTCAAAGACCTGCTGGATCAAGGCAAAATCGGCGATGTGGTGCATATCCATGCCCGTCGGAATAGCCCCAAGAACGAAGGGCCTGCCCGATACAAGGGTTCCACCCCGTTGGTATTTCACGTCACCATCCACGACCTGGATCTGATTCTCTGGTATCTGCCCAAGCCAGTGCAATCAGTCTATGCTCAAGCAGTATGCAAAGCACTCAAAGAGTATGCCATCGATGATACAGTGTTTGCCATTATCCGCTTCCGGGATGGCACGCTGGTAAATTTGGAGAGCTCCTGGGCTCTGCCGGAGGGGTCAGCTACCAAACTGGATGCCTACCTGGAGATTCTGGGAACGCAGGGCATGGCGCGAGTGGAGTGTGGTTATAGCGGGTTGTGGTTTTGCGATTCAAATCATACAGAATTCCCCGACACCATGCACTGGCCGCAGGTGAGAGGGGAGATCCTGGGGGATCTAAAGGAGGAACTGGCTGATTTTGCCAATTGTGTTCTGCAAGACACACCGCCCCGGGTGAGTGGCGAGGATGGCGTCCGCTCCCTGGAAATAGCCTGGGCCATGCAGCATTCGATCGATACTGGCAAAGTGATCGAATTTCCAGAAGAATAAATCAAAAAGAACTCCTTTGCTGAACTACGTTTTTCGTTTATCCCTGCTGACCCTTTTCATGGCTAACCTGGCAAGCGAGTTGTTCTATACTTTACTGCCGCTCTATCTGGCCAACCTGGGTACCCGGATCACTGAAATCGGTTTGGTTTTCACTCTGGCCTCAGTAGTGATGCTGGTACTGCAACTATTTGGGGGCTGGCTTTCGGATACCATTGGCCGTCTGAGAACGGTTGCCATTGGCAGCGCCATCTCGGCACTCGGGTATTTCGGTAAGGTGTTAGCTTCCTCCTGGCAGGGCGCACAGCTCTGGACGCGCTTCACCCCTCGCTCGCCTTTTGCCCTGACGGCCATGTCAGTTCTGACAGCCACCGGAGTAGCCTGGACTAAGTTGAAACTGCCCCTCTCCCATCCTCAATATGAATCATCGGGGGAATAAGCAGACAAACCAACGCTAAAATCACCATCAGCACTCCAGCGACGCTAAACCAGGTCTGGATGCCCACCACGTCCGAAACCGGCCCGGCAACCGCCAGACTGACCGGCGACATCAAACCCGCCGCACTACTCACCAGCGTGATTACCCGCCCCTGCATCTGAGGTTCCACGGATGCTTGCAGGATGGCATCAATTGGACCATTACAGATCGGGTTCATCAACCCATCCAGCGCCAGGCCAATCACCGCCATCACGAACAGGTTGGCAGGAGCAAAACCGACCAGGGTTATCCCCAAACCCATCCCTACCAGACCGAACATAGAGGTCACAATGCGCTTGCGGAATCCTCCCCAGGTACTCAGGATTATTCCCCCCACGATCAACCCCACCCCATAGACGGAGTCGAGCAATCCAAGGTGCATCGCTTCGCCGTGGAAGTGCTGCTTGACCAGCAGTGGGAGGAGCGCAAAGGCTGGATTAAGTAAGAAATTAAGGACAGAGGCCAGGATTAACAAGATGGTCAAACCAGGCCAGCTTGCCACGTATTTCAAGCCAGCGCGGAAATCCTGCCAAACGGTGGTGCGTGCGGGAACCTTACTACCGATCCCCTTTGGCGCTACCCTCCTGGTAGGCTGCGGCACCATGATCCAGAACAACGGCAGAACCGCCATCACTGCTGTGACCACGTCGATCATCAGTATGCTGGATATCGGCATCACTTCCAGCAAGAACGCCCCCATCGGCGGCGCTCCAATATTCATCACCCCATACAATGTTTTATTCATCCCAGCTACCCGGCTGAGTTGATCTTTAGGCACCATTAATGAAGTAGAAGCCTGCATCGCAGGCCAATGGAAGGCACTGCCCATCGAACGCAGGAGCATGATCACCAGCACATGCCAGACCTTTGCTCCCCCAGCAGCGAAGAGAAGTGCAAGTACCAGGCTGAACGCTGCAATCAGGCTATCGGCAATCATCATCACCAATTGGCGATTCCATCGATCCACCAGGGTCCCGGCAATCGGCCCGAGGACGATCTGCGGGAGCATGCCGACCAGCGTGGCGCCAGCCAGAACAGTGGCAGAGCCTGTGCTCGTAGTAAGCCACCAGATCAGGGCAAATTGAGCCAGATTGCTGCCCACAATCGAGACTGCCTGCCCTGACCAGATCGTAAAGAAAGGGCTCTTCCAGTTACGTTGAAGGGACTCGGGAAGTGCTGATTCCATTTTCACCGTTTGACAATTTTACCATCGCGTGCTAATTTGAAAGGCAAGATTAATATTTTTCATCATTTTTTTCGTCATGTACCGAACCCTGGTCGAGATCGTTCGTAAATCCTTGATATTTACCTGGACAAAGCGAAGGTTATTCCTGTTGCTTTTGCTGCTGCAGCTACTTCCACCCTACACATCCAGCGGCTATCATCTTTCACAGTGGGGAATGGTCAATGCTTACATCCTGACTCATACAACCAAAGGTAGGTACGCAGCTTTTTTTCCCCTCTTTCAGCTTCTACCCCTGGTTTTTATCTTCACTTTGGTGCTTTATGGCAATCGATTTGCGAAAGCTTTTTTCCTCTTCGGTGCAGTGTCCTTTGTCTTGATGGCCTTTCTGCAAAGCATATCCATTTCGAAACAGTTCGGCCTGGCAGTGTGCATTGGCAACCTGGTTACAACCCTGGCAGTCAGTGGCTTTTGGTTCTGGGAGGCGCTCAAACTCCGCGGCGACTTTACCTGGCATAAGCCGCCCATCTGGAAATATTGGGCACTTCCATTGGCCTTGCTAGCATTCTGGGAGCCAGTCCATCCAATCACATTGCTACCGGATTTTCAACCATTCCTTTTCCTGACTTCTGGCTCGGGTTTAGCATTCTGCCTGGTGACACCCCTTTACCTGGCAGTGTTGACTTTATATTTTCCCCGTGTTCATATCACAGTGCCACTTGTGACCAGTTTTGTGGGGATGATGCTGGGTCTTGGGAACCTGGCGTTAGAGTTTATCTTGCTGCCAGCCTATTGGTGGATAGGAATACTGCATGTCCCGCTACTGATCATTTCCTGTTACACTTTTTTCTACCTTGTCTATCACCATACTAACCCGGCGTAAGGGACCAGGATTCAACCAATAGAGGAAGGCATACTGAGACATTCTTTTTCAAACCTGACAACTATGCAAGGTGTATACCATCTCTCTTTTGGTTATAATAATCATATATTTGATTTTCTTCTACAGGATGCAGATGGGGGACGGCAGATTCTTCCCAGTCCAATACTCCATCAGTTAAGACCTGGTAGGAGGTATTTTTCGTTTATAAACGTAAAGCGAACCCTGGTTCATGTTAAAATTATGGGTTAGAGAACAAACCAGGTGATGAGAAAGAAGTTGGATGGCTGAAACAAATCAGGATCGCTGGTTCAAGCGCATTCCGATACGCCTCTGGCTTTCAAACCAGATTAGCCGATATGCACTTTATGGGCTGCTGGCCGGGTTGGCTTTTCCTGTTCTTGGGCTGTTGCTGGTTCTTGCATCAGGACATTCCCCTTTCGAGCAGCCTTTATTTTGGTTGCTGCTGCTAATCCCATTAGTGGTGGGAGGGTTAGGTGCAATTTTCGGGCAAAGGCAGCAGCAAATCTCCCATATTACAAAAGAGCAAGAAGAAGAGCTTCGTAGGAACGCAGCCGAGATGCTAAAGGCCAACGAAGAGTTGAAGCAAGAGAATGCAGAACGCCTTCGCCTGGAAAGCATCCTCAGCCGCGGGAAACATGAATGGGAAGCAACCTTTGATTCGGTCCAGGATTTTATCCTGGTAACGGATTGCAACGGCAAGATCATTCGTTGTAATCGTGCAACCATTCAATGGCTGGAATCCAGCTTTGACCAGGTGATCAACGCACAAATTGATCCGTTGTTAACCGAGAAATTACGCCTGCATAAGGGCCAGCTGCAACACCTGGTTGGTGAGGTCCAGCTTCCGGGAAATAGAGGGTGGTTCGATATTGCTCAATACCCCATCCGCCTGGAAAATGAAACAACTGGCACTATCTATGTTCTGCACGATATCACAGCCCGGCGCAACGCAGAGACGATCATCCTCCAGCAAAAACAGTACCTGGAGGCTCTTTTCAACCACAGTCCAGTAGCAATCGTTACAATGGACCTGGATGGCAAAATTCTCTCCTACAACCCGGCATTTGAAAAACTATTTGGTTATGCACCAACAGAAGTGGTCGGGCAAAACCTGGACGAGTTGGTGACCAATCCTGCAACTCTGGACGAAGCCAATCGCATGACCCAACGAACCGTTGCCGGGGAGACTATCCAGTTTTCCAGCCAGCGCCGGCGCAAGGATGGAACCCTGGTCGACGTGGAAGTATTTGGTGTTCCCATCGTCATCGAAGGGCAGATTGTCGGCCTGGTTGGGCTATACCATGATATTACCGAGCTGGTCCGGGCCCAACACGAGGCCGAACAAGCAGATGAAGCCAAAAGCGAGTTTCTAGCCAACATGAGTCACGAGATTCGCACCCCGATGACGGGTATTCTTGGCATGCTCAACCTTACGCTCAATACAGATCTGAACAGCGAACAGTACGATTATCTAATGGGAGCCCGCGAAAGCGCCGAATCGCTCTTAGGCATCGTCAATGACATCCTGGATTTATCGAAGATCGAAGCCGGCCAACTGGAGCTGGATTATATTGAATTCGATATCCTGAACGTGTTAGAAAGTGTGATGCAAGGGCTGGCTGTCCGGGCTGAGGCTAAGGAGCTGGATTTTGCTTCATATATCCACCTGGATGTCCCTTCACAGGTAATCGGCGATCCCGACCGGCTACGGCAGATCCTTATAAACCTGGTCGGCAATGCAATTAAATTTACCAACCAGGGAAGTGTATATCTGGAGGGGTCATTAGAGTCGCAAACAGAGAGCCAGGCGAAAGTACGCTTCTCGATCAGTGATACCGGTATCGGCATCTCACCGGAACAACAACGGGCGATCTTCCAGCGTTTCTCCCAGGCAGAGACCTCAACCGCTCGTCACTACGGTGGAACCGGTTTGGGGTTGGCGATCTCTAAGCAGTTGGTAGAGATGATGGGCGGACAGATTGGCGTCTCCAGTGAGCCGGGCAAGGGCAGCACATTCTGGTTCACAGTGATCCTGAAAAAGCAACACAACACCTCCAACTTACGGACCAAAGTGCCGACTTTCCTGAGCGGGCTGCGTGTGATGATTGTGGATGACAGCGAGATGCAACGCAATGTGCTGACCCGCATGCTGGAGGATTTTGGCTGCCAAGTAATGGCTACTTCCAGTGGCAGCGAGGCAATATCCAATTTAAGCCTGGCTCGCCTAGCTAATCTGCCGTTTTATGTGGTTTTGGTGGATTTGATCATGCCAGAAATGGACGGAGAAAAAACGCTCGAAGCGATTAAATCCACACCGACGATCAGCGATGCCGAGGTTCTGATCATGCCCACCGTCGGCCATCGCGGCGACACTGCCAACCTGGATAAGCTGGGGTGTGCAGGGTATCTCCTCAAGCCTGTCAAGCAGTTTCAATTGCTTAATGCTCTCATTGCCGTAATGCATGCGCCCACGCACACCCGCCAGGCAAGCAGCCCGACGCGTACCAAGCCAACCGCCAGACGGCAGGAAAATGCCCAGCGCCCACTGCGCATCCTGATGGTAGAGGATAATGATATCAACCGCAAACTGGTAGAGGCTATGCTCACCAAAGCTGGTTACACTGTGGATAGCGTGCGAGATGGCCGGCAAGCGGTTGAAGCCTACAAGCAACAGCTCTATTCCTTGATCCTGATGGATGTCCAAATGCCAGAAATGGATGGGTTTGAGGCTACTCAGCAAATCCGCCACTTAGAAGGCCCATTACAGCACGTTCCGATCATTGCCATGACAGCCCATGCCCTGAGTGGTGATCGCGAGCGCTGCTACAGCGCAGGGATGGATGATTATATTTCAAAGCCAATTGACCCAGACCAAATTTATACCCTGATTGAGCGTTGGGGAGTGCTGCAGATCCCGCATGGGCCGGTGGAGATCCCCCGCCCTGCACTGGTGAGTGACACTGGCAGCCTGATCGAACCTCCCATCGAGCTAAAAGGCATCCTACCTCGCTTCGGCAACGATATTGGTTTCTTCATCGAGATGTTGGGTGAATTCCTGGATTCAATGCCCAGCAAAATACAGGAGATGCGTACAGCTTTAGAAGCTGAAGATATAAAATTAGTTGAAGATATGGCACATAACCTTAAGGGCGTTTCTGCCAACTTCAATGCAAAGTATCTGACCGGCCTGGCGATCCGCCTGGAGAATTACTGCAAAGAAACCAATTTCATAGAAGCACTTAACACAATTTCTAATATTGAGAAGGCAGTTAGCCGGCTCAGACGGTATCATGAGAATCTTAAAAAGTAAATGAACACATCCAATTCCATTTGCAAGTTTTTTCCTCAGGAGGCAGTTTTATGCCGAGAATCTTAATGATTGATGATGAACCAATTTACCACAAGATGGTGGAGCACGCTCTCTCTACATTGGGTTATGAAATGTATTATGCGTTGGATGGGATCCAGGGATTGAACGCAGCTTCCGCAATCGACCCGGACCTGGTGATCTCTGATGTACTAATGCCCCAATTAACTGGCTACGAAGTTACCCGCCGGTTGCGCGAGAACCCTCGCTTCGCAGATATCCCCGTCCTGATCCTGACTGGCAAGGATCAGCTAGGTGACAAGCTAAAAGCCTTCGAAGCTGGTGCTGATGACTATCTGACGAAACCGTTCGCTCCCGCCGAACTGGTTGCCCGGTTGAACGTTTTGCTCAGTCGTAGCCAGAAGCTAAAAACACTCCAGGCATTGGATAAAGATAAGAAGGTCGAAAATGCTCGAATCATCGCCGTGCACAGCCTGAGGGGTGGTGTGGGATGTTCGAGCATGGCGGTGAACCTGGCCGTAGCCTTTTGGGAGCTCTGGCACCGCCCCACCCTGCTGGTCGATGCAGTGCTTACCGCCGGGCAGATTGCTCTCATGTTAAATATGCCACTCAAGCGCACCTGGGCCTCGATCGCCGATATCAATGCCGCCGAACTAGATATGAAAACTCTGCGCTCCATCATCTTCTCTTATAAAAATACGTTCGATTGCATTGCCGGGCCCACTACTCCCTCTGAAGCGGAGATCATCTCTCCGGAAGCGTTGCGTGCATCTCTCAATTTACTCAAGACGCTTTACGATTACATTGTGATTGATTTGCCCCACGATTTCAATGAAGTATCCATTCATATGCTGGATATTGCCAATATCATCTTGATGATGGGCGCGCCAGAAATGGCCTCTATCCGCGCTGTGGCAGCAGCCATCGACGCGTTTCAGAAACTGGGCTACGACCCAGAGAAATACCGCCTGGTGCTAAACCACACTTTTGAGCAAGAGGGTCTCAAACAGGGGCAGATCGAAAAGGCGCTTGATGTCAGTGTCAAACTTTCCATCCCTTATGCCCCACTGGATTTCATCCGGGCCATCAATATTGGCCGACCTTTGGTTTACGGTAGCCCGACCTCGCCTGTCACCGTATTGATCGAAAATGCTGCTTACCAGTTCAGCAAAGAGGGACACAAAGATATGATCCCTGCTGAACCTACCGAGACCTGGAAACTGGTCAGCCAGCGCAACCTGCGTAAAGCGACCGCTGCCGAATAACCATTGGGATCGTTCGTCCATTGATACCAAACCCATGAGAATATATTTCGTCAGGCATGGCGAAAGCGACGCCAATGTCCTCCGAGTGATTTCTAACCGCAACCTTCCCCATGGCCTGACGGAAAGGGGGCAACAGCAGGTTGAGGATCTGGCAAAGGTAATCTCGCGAATATCCTTCAGGCAGCTTTTCTCCAGCCCAGTGCTGCGTGCCGTTCAGACTGCCGAAATCCTTTCTGAGAAATTCCAGATCGGGTTCGAATTGACCGAGGCCCTGCGAGAATATGACTGTGGTATTATCGAGGGAAAAGCAAATGCAGAGAGCTGGGCGTTGCACCGCAAAGTACGGGAAGATTGGATTGTGCGCCACCAATGGGAAAGCCGGGTGGAAGGGGGAGAAAGCTACATCGATATGCAAAACCGTTTTGTGCCGTTCATCCACCGGCTATTAGAAAATGGGAATGCCGAAGAAAATATCCTGCTGGTAGGGCACGGCGGCTTATATATGTGCATGCTGCCAGCCGTCCTTTCCAATGTCAGCCTGGATGTCGCTTCCACGCTGCCCTTCCCCAACACTGCCTATGTCATGGCTGAAACTCGCCCAGAAGGATTGGTATGCCTGGAATGGTGTGGCGTTCCTATCTGAAGGATAGGCGGTAATCCAACACCTGTCTCAGCCAGTTACGCCTGAAATAGAACTATTCCTGGGTGAGCATGGCTATGGGCTATCATACCACTCATCAATGCTATGGCTTCAATATAGTAATTTTGGTTCCATTACTATCCCCATCAGGGTCATGGTTAACAGCCGGTTGATATGCTGAGGAGTCCTTCGTTACATTGCTTATTGTAAAGATCACACTCCCAATAGTGCCCTTGATATTGGTCTTGGTTACGTTGCATCTTCCTGTAGCATCTGTTGTGCAAGAAGAACTGCCTGAGACACCGCCACTCCATGCACCGGTTACTGTTGCACCAGAAACTGGATTCTCGTTGGAATTATGAACCAGAACGGATACCGTAGAGTTCCAACGGCCTCCACTAACCGATGTGGACGATCCATCCAGATCCCCAATATGTAATGGTAGGGCGGTGGTCGGGGTGATAGATATAGTTGGAGTAGGGGTGTTGGTCGATGATGGTCGCGGCGTATTACTGACCGTGGGGGTGAAAGTATTCACTGGAAGTGGGGTATTGCTGGCCGTGGGAGTGATGGTTGAGGTCGGAAGCGGTGTGTTACTTGCCGTCGGGGTAAAGGTTGAGGTCGGAAGTGGCGTGCTACTTGCCGTCGGGGTAAAGGTTGAGGTCGGAAGTGGCGTGCTACTTGCCGTCGGTGTAAAGGTTGTGGTCGGAAGTGATGTGTTGCTGGCAGTGGAGGTGAAAACACCCGTAGGAAGCGGCGTGATGGTGGCTGTGGGAGCAACCGTGCTCCATTCCAAATGCAACAAGGGCGCTGCAGCCGCATTCCCATCATACGATACCGCAGTCCGGTGCCCGGTCCCGGTGATGATCAGCACCAGCGAGTTGCCCGATTCCCAACCCGGCCGGTTCGTGATCTCCTGGATGATGGCTGCCAGATTCGGCGTCCGCTGATCCACCCCGGCCTGCCCCACCTGCGTCCACGGCGGAGGTGTCCATCCCACCGATGCCGTGGTCCTCGCCCTTCCTGATATGTTCCCACTGGACGAGCTGAAGGTCGGTGGATTATCCTGCGCCTGGCCCCAGAGGATCAGGCTGGTCGCTTCCGTGTTGGTTTCCTTTGCCTGGAACTGAACATAGGCATTGACAATCGTGGAGCCTCTTGGAATGGTCACGCCGTTGAAGCGCATCCCCACCGTTTGGTTGTTGCCATCGTAGACCAGCTCAAGATCAGAGCTGTTCAAGTATACCCATCCCGAATCGAACTCTTCAGCATCGTCATTGCCAGTCGATACCCTGACATTCTGGGTGGCTATTGCCGTCATGACAGGTGTGGGGGTGAGCGTCACCGTAGGAATAGGAGTAGAGGTGAGAGTTCCCGCTGGGGTAGGGCTGGGCACTGGTGTGGAGGAGGGCGCGCTCATCTCGTACATTTTTCCATCGATGATGTCCGGGTTATCGTTATTATCAATGCCTCGATCCACGATATAAAAGCGCATGTTTCCTGAACCGTCGCTGGCTGGAGCATAAGAGAGTCCGGCCGGGGCGACAGACCCAGAGGCAGAGACATCATAGGTTCCTATCAAGTCACCGCTGGTTGAAACCTCAACGATCACCCGATTGCTGGAGCTGCTAAGTACGAAGAGCGTACCACTATCCGGATTAAAATCAATGCCCTCCGGGTCTGTAACGCCGAATCCTTCAACATCAAAATGACTGACCAGGCTGCCCGCCAAGGTGAATTGATAGACTTCCATATTCGTGCCGTCTACCACGAATAGTGTGTTAGTCCAGCTGTCGAACGCGATCCCTTCCGGATCCCCACTTCCTGCGGCCTGTGTGTTGAAACTGGTCCAACTGTCATCAGCAGTGCCAACAAGCCCGTCGCTCGCTGGATTCAGGTCATAAACCCTAAGCCCATCATCATCGGTAAAGTAGAAGTGACCATTTGCTGGATTCCAGGCTGCTCCGTTGGGTTCATCTGTCATGGGCACAACAGTCGGGGAGACGCTGGAGATATTGGCAGTGCGGACCACAGTTCCGCTCAAGGTCAACACCCAGACATTCGCCCCAGCAAAGTGCGTGACACCTTTTACAGTTTCATCAACTTCTCCATCACTCATCAGAAACGTTTGATTTGTACTGACGTACGTCAACCCCGATGGATCAGGACTGGGCGGTGAGATGGTTGCCAGGTCTACGGTCCTTACCAGGGAGGATTGAAAGGAACTCTGTGCGGATGGCGCCGACGGGGTCAAGGATAATTCCAGAATCTGGCCTGGGTCTTGGGCGGACGTGTTTGCGTTGTTTGATTGAAGGCCAACGGTATCCTCGTTTATTGAAATCGTTCCCTGGTCCTGTTTCGCGGCCAAGCCGCTATCCGCCAGGTACAGGCTCATTTTCGAGGGGTCGTCCGTTTGGTCACCGCTTGGGGCAAAGAGTATTCCCTGGGGATTGCCAAGGTGGAACTCTGTCAGGTCGCGGAAGGCAATTACCTGACCGTCCTGGGTCAGCTCATACAGCTTTTGGTCAACCGGGTTGAGTACGTGGAGGTGACCGGAGGTCGGGTCGTAAGCAATCCCACGGAGTGTTGCCAGGTCGGCCTCCTGCAATTTCACATCAGAGATCACTGCCTGGTCAAAGTTCCCATCCGCCCTCGGCACAATACGCACAATGCGTGGGCCAGCTGCATCCAGGATAAAAAGGTGCCCACTCGTTGGATCGACAGTCATCCCCTTTGGGTTCTGCAAGCCGAAACTCCGAGCATTGTAATGAGTCAAAGTCGTTGGGTCAAATTTTCCGGTAGAGTCTTCCCGAACCTCGAATAACTGGTTGCCAGGGAATTGCAAGAACAACAAGCGGCCAGCCTTAGAGTCATAGGTAATGTTAATCGGGTCCGGAAGGGCAGCCGCAATCCGCATGGAGCCAAACCGGGTGGCAAAGGGGGTCAGGCTTTTGAGGTTCAATGAGGTGGAACTCGGTTGTCCCTCTCCTGGAGTCTCCACCACGTGGAACACGTTAGCTTTCGATGAAAAAGCCAGGCCGGTTGGATTCGAGAGACCCGTTTTATCAGCTTCCATTACTCGCACCCGTCTGATAAAAGCCGGGGCATTTTGAGCAGAACCGGGAAAGTTTCGTAATAATACGAGGAGACTCACTATCGCAAGGTAAAGGAGTATCCGGTAGATGAAATGGAATCGGTTATGGTGGAAATTCATCTCTATAGTCCCCACTGAGGAAACCACTACGTGATTAAACCAGGAAAACTACACGATCAATGATAGACTACATTATATGGGATTTTTCATCTTTATTATAGTGTTTATCTGCTCGTTTTACAATGCTTTTTCCTCGGAAACTCACACACTTTCATTCCGAAACACTCCCACCGTGTATTCACATGGTTGTGAATGAGGGTATCACGTCTCTCTACCCATGTTACTACGAGGGACTGCGAATTCACCCCCGACTGCCTGCGCCCGATCTATCTATTCTGCTTCGGTCAACAGCTCAGGGGTTTAGCTACCCTGATCGTTTTGATCCGTTGTAAGCGCGGACAGCCGATGACCGTAGAGAAGATTGCGATTTCCCGATCCACAAAGAGAGATTCTGTGGTTCCATGGTATCATCTACCGCATTCAATAGTTCTTCGGTAATCTTTTCCATATCCACTTCGTTCCGCAGCTGAAGAGCAAACTCATTCAGTATCTTCTCGGCGTCGTACTTGCGACGGTAAAAACGCCGGTCAATATCATTTTGTATAAGCCTGCGTAGAGGGTTGAAAAGTGCTGCAATCATCAGGGTGGATAGGACAGTCGCCAGCGGGGATTGATATTTACCGGTTAACACCTGGAATAATCCTTGCAGCAGCAGGATACTGACAGAATAGACAGCGCCCAGGGTAACAGTCAGGGCTGAGTAGATTAACGTGCGACGGATGATGACGTCGATATCAAAGAGCCGCTCATGCAAAACGGCGATGGCAAACGAAGCAGGTACCGTGCACCATAATAAGCCCAGCAGGGAAGTCGGGAGTTGAAACTTTACCCCCAGAAGAGATGGTAATACTGTGAACACCAAATAAGTGATCAGCGATATCATCAGGCTCCACATGATCCAACGTATCTGGCGCTTTTCCCGTTCATTACCAGTGTGGTAGCTGCTAAAGGTGGACAGCAGCAGCAAAGGAAAATAAAGGGCAGACATGAGCGTGGTACCCTGGACGATCAATGCCAGGCGCGCTGCTGGTGAAGCAATTGCCAGCCAGCGAGCCGCTATATATGAGAGAAAGGGTAGCCAGACCCCAAGATAGATCAACAGCAACAATCTGGGGTGCTGTATTAGTATCGGGTTGGTCTTGGGGAAAATCAACGCGAGGTGTACCAGTGCTGCCAGCATAAATCCATATAATGCCACTGCCCCCCATAAATACAGGATCACCAGCCAGCGGTACAGCAGATCGTCAACTTTTAGACCGAGAAAAAATATCAGGCCACTCGAGATCAATATATTACTTACCACGAAAAAAAGCTGGGCTGCAGCCACCCGTGGTCGCAGGATAAACACCAGTAGACTGACAAACTCCAAAAAGATTAAATATATGTAGATGCTCCAATTCTCTTTGAATACCTGAGAAAGTGAGAACACTGTCATTGGTGAAACCACCTGGAGCGTTAGATCGCCGCGCAGTACTGTATACTGAATCTTGTCAGCGTGTTCGATGGATCCTTGAGGTGAAAACAAACCCAGGATATATTGATCAATTGCCCGATCCTGGATCGCCGTTACGATGTCTCCGATTTGCAAACCCTGCGAATCGGGCGAAACCGGTTGGACAGCCAGCTCCCCGGATTGAATCCACAAGAAATCCACCATAGGACTGCTCGCATCGCCCGGGAGCGTCAAGCGCAGGCCGATAAAGACCAACCCCGGAAGTAGCATGAGAACAGCCAGCACAGCAACCAAACTCGGATGGAGGTTTTTCAAAGCCTTCTACTCCTAAAGACCCTCGATAATTCATTACCAAATAGGTCTATAAAATCAAGATATATTATATCCCCCATTTTATGCGTGTCAATGTCCGTGGGCATTTGCACTACTGGACCAGTAGTGGACGAACACTCTCTGCCCATGCCCGGATGGCAACAGGATCTCGAAAATCACCGCCACGAAAGGCTGTGCACCGACCAGCACAGTATAGAAGGCAATCGCGGCAATGACCAGTAAAGGCATCCACAGACGGGGGATAATGGAGGAAAACAGCTTCGAGAAGAGGAGCGAAAACAGCCCGGCGACAATGGCTATATTGAATCCACAAATGTAAAAACAAAGTCGATGTTAAATTTCAGCTAAACGGAATTCTTTAATAATCAATGAAAGTTCTCTGAGAGAATGGTAGAAAGGGACAGCAAACGAAATCTAGGTGGGGGATTAAAAGCAAAATCTGCTGGAATAGCAGGTTTTGCAGCAGAATACTGAGAGCAATCAGTGGGCGCGGGGGGCTCGTACCCTCAACCAATGACCTAAAAGACCATTGAGCACTTCACGCAATTTTTCCACAAAAACAAAGCTAAATTGATCACCAACCTCACAACCCATTTTTATAATTCAATGGTCTATCGCAACGGCCTACCCGCAACAGCCGGGACCCGCACATCGTCGCCAGCCAGCCAAATCCCGTTACCATGCTGGCAGGCAGGATAGGGAATGTTAGCAGATGAGCCGTTTCCATTGGCCTGGTTAAGGGATAGAGCGTTGTTGGGTCGGAGGAAACCATGACCATGGGGGACGCACCCCTTGAGTTAACTGCTTTCTGCGTATGGAAAACAGGCCCAATCATCCATAACAGGACCACATAGCAGACCAACCACACCGCTGTCAGCGTAATTACCGTCCTCATTAGCTTTTTCATTTCTGCTTCTCCTTCTAACTTTACTATCAAGGCACCGCATATCTCTAATTTCAAGATAGCACGCATGCTATTGCACATTTTGCATTTTTCTGCCAGTTGGATTTGCCAGACTTGCCAGGTTTGCCAGTGAATCCTTTCTTCCATTCGTAATATAATGAGAATGTCTCTAGTAATTGTGGGAAAATGGTGCGAAAAATGGGTAATCGGTCCGTCCCGCCAGCAAGTCTCGCCACCTTTGGCGACTTGTTGAAGTATCTGCGCAAGCGGGCACAACTCTCACAGCGCGAGCTGGCCATCGCAGTCGGCTATAGCGATTCGCAAATCAGCCGTCTAGAAGCCAACCTGCGCACCCCTGACCGTGCCAGCCTGCTTGCCCTATTCGTTCCCGCGCTGCTCATTGAGGATGAGCCGGAAATGGTGGCACGCCTGCTGGAGCTGGCCCAACCAGGCTACGAAAAAGAATCCATCCGGGCAGTTGTTGTACCTGAGAAAGTCCATCCCCACAACCTGCCCGACCGACTGACCTCCTTCATTGGCCGCCAAAAAGAAATTGCGGAGCTGCACCAGCTCCTTACCGCCGGCCCAGCTCGCCTGGTGACCTTGACCGGCTCGGGCGGGGTTGGCAAAACCCGCCTGGCGATGCAGGTTGGCGAAGCGCTACTAGGCGAATTTGAGGATGGCGTCTGGCTGGTGGAGTTGGCTCCATTAACCGACCCCGCCTTAGTGGCCCAGGAGATAGCCAGTATCCTTGGCCTGTCCCAGGCCGTTGGGCAGGCGATCACCCAGAGCCTGTGCAAGTACCTGAGCGGCAAGCATCTGCTGCTGATTATCGACAACTGCGAACACTTGATCAATGCCGCCGCCAGCCTGGCCAATGCGTTGTTGCACACCTGTCCTCGCCTGCGTATCCTGGCGACGAGCCGCGAAACCCTGGCGGTCGAAGGCGAGATGCCTTTCCGCTGCCCCTCCCTGCAGTTGCCCAATGAAGTGAGCCAGCCTGACCTGGCCGCTATGGAGAAATCCGAGGCTGTCCAACTGTTCATCGAGCGAACGCGCGCCGCCCGGCCGGACTTTATGCTTACGGAGGCTGATGCACCAGTAGTGGTGCAGATATGCCGCCGGTTAGACGGCATCCCGCTGGCAATTGAATTAGCTGCCGCCCGCATGCGGATGTTAAGCGTTGAGCAGATCGCCGCCCGGCTAGATCATGCCTTCCACTTGCTAACTGGCGGCAGCCGTTCTGCGCTGCCGCGCCACCAAACCCTCCAGGCGTTAATCGACTGGTCGTACGACCTGCTTTCACCCGATGAGCGCATCCTGCTGATGCGCCTGTCTGTTTTTATAGGGGGTTGGACGATTGACGCTGCAGAGCGGGTGTGCCCAGATCGTGATCAAAAGGGTCTATTGCCTACGGAACGAGTCGCTGACCTGTTGGGCCAGTTGATCGATAAATCCTTGATCCAATTCGATCCAGAAGCAGGTGAAGCACCGCGCTACCGTATTCTTGAAACAGTCCGCCAATATGCCCGCCAGCGTCTGGACGAGAGCGGCCAGAGCGAAACCTTGCGCGAGCGCCACCTGGATTATTTCCTCTGGCTGGCCCTGCAAGCCGAACCGCACCTGCGTGGTCCTCAATCAAAACCCTGGGAGGATCGCCTGGAAGAGGAGCTGGATAACCTGCGCGCGGCGCTGGAATGGGCGTTGGCGGGTTCAGCCGAGAAAGGGCTGCAAATGGCCGCTTCCCTGGAATGGTTCTGGTGGGACCGGGGTCACAGTATCGAGTGTGAGCAATGGTTGGATCGGTTATTACATGAGCAGAAGGAGCGCTTTGAAAGCCTGTCCATGTCTGGCAAGGCCGCACGAGGCAAAGCTTTATACGTGCTGAGCGATCTGATTGGCAATGATAGGGGTGGGCGGTTATATCAAAATTTATTCCAATCCCGCATGAATCTCGACCGGGAGAGCATGGCTATCTTTGAGGAATTGGGCGAAGCCTATAAACGTGATTATCTGAGAGCCCGCTTAAACCAGGCCGAAACCATCTCTGACCTCCTGGAATGCCGCAGTCAATTTCAAGCGCTTAATGATCGCTTAGGAGTTGCATTTTGTGATGATGCCTTAACAAATCTTTACCCGCCAAACGATGAAAGAAGAACCTTCTATTTACGAGACCAACTGGTGATGTGGAACGAAATTGGAGACCCATCGGGCGAAGCGTTTGCGTTGAGCAATATAGCAGCACATGAATATTATCGAGGCAATTTAGACCGAGCAATTGAGTTGATGAAGGCCAGTCTGGACGGTTTTGAAAAAGTAGGGGTTCAAGCCGCCACTTCCGATTCCCGAATGTTTCTGATTAGGTTCCACCTTACTCAGGACAATTACCAGGAAGCCAACCAGCAAGCCAAATTACTCCATGCCCAAGCAATGAAGCATAATGACCTGCCCATTCTGAATCGGTATTGGATATGCAAGGCAGCGATCGCCTGGTGCAATGGTGAAGACGAAGAGGCCGCCCGCTACGGCCAGGAAACTCTTGAATTGGCTAAAGATCTGACGGAAAATGAGCGCCTGTGGGCGCATTACATTCTTGCTCTCGAAGCCATATCCCAGGGTGAAAGTATAACGGCCCGAGCCCAAATGAAAAATCTCTTTAATTTCTTATCGGAAGAATTCAGGAAATTTGTCCCCGGTTTATTTTGGATTTTCCTTCATGCTATAGCCTGGCTGGCTGCTCTGGAAGGGCAAATCCAGTTGGCTGCGACTCTGCTTGGCGCACTGGAGGCGCTAGCTGGTTGGCTCCCAAACATTTTCCTTCCCAGAGAACGCATAGAGAACGAGAAGGCCCTGGCCCAGGTACGTACCGCCCTGAGTGAAGAAACCTTCAATGCCGCCTGGCAGGCTGGCCGTGCCCTGACCCAGGAGCAAATGATCCGGACCGTGCAGGAATACCTCGCTGAATAAATGGATAATCTCAAGTGGGGCTTTTCGAAAAGTATGAGGCAACCTGTTCATCATTAAAAATCAGAAATTAATATTCTTTTGATGGTCAAAGTGATCGGTTTATTGAGCCCGGATATCGCGATGATATGGGCCGTACCTGTGCCGCTTTGTTTTAATGTTCCACATCCACCCACAGTTCTCGCCCATCACTCACCACCGAGACCCAGGTGCGCCCGGCCAGGCCAATCCAGGTAACACCCGCCATGGGTTGGCTTTGCTGCGACACGATCGCTGCCGGTTGAAACCTGCGCCACTCCTCGATCCCCGCGGCCTGCAGGTCACTTTTGGTCAACACCAGCAGGGTGAGCCTCGCCGTACCAATCAATACTATCAAAACGCTCCAGAACTTGATCGTTTCCTGAGCAGTGTTCGGGAGCGGATTGAAGGTGTCTTTCATGAAATCCAGAACACCGGCCGTAATATTGAACGCTTATTGGCTAAGTTCGCAGGATGCGTCCGTGACGCATTAGCCTTTGTCAGCAACTCTTGCACATCCTCCCTACTTTCTCTCCACCTTCACCCACACCTGCTTCCCATCTGTCACCAGTTCCAACCATTCCTCTTGCTTTAACTCCGGCAGTGCTCCTGCCGGTGTACTCACAGATAATCCATCCCCGGTCTCAACCAACTGTGCCTGGAAGTAGAGCCATTCCAGGGTAAGCAAGGCTGTCTTTTCACCTGTATCCTGCACGCGCAGCACTGCACCATTGCCCAGATCGAGTACTTGCCCGGCAGATAGCGCCTCAACTGGAACCTGGGCTTGCAGCAGCTTTTGCTGCAGGTTAACCAGACTGGCCGGAGAAGTCTTGACCTGACGCAACAGCACCTGGCCGGGAGGATAACGTCCCACCAGGGCCGAGAGGGACTCGAGCTGATCCTTTTTGATCAAAGTAACAATCCAGAAATCGATGTTATGTTCGAAAGGCGGCAACCGGCGACCAAGGGCATTAGCCAGGGTGTTCGAACGATCCATGCCGTTCAGAACCAGCCATCGCCCACCAGGAGTTTGAATCAGCGCTGAAAGACCTTTCTCTTGTTGAAAGAGGGTCAGGTGCAGACGCCCATCTGGGCGAGTAAGCACAATTCGCCAGGTTAATCCCACTACCAGAGCCAGGGTAAGTAGGGCAACTGGTGAAATTATCCAACTCCAAAGAGTGCTTACTTTCAGCTTCTCGCGTAAACCAGAGAGCATCCGCCGGCCAAATGTGAATTGAACCAGCACCAGGTAGAATAATGCCACCCACCATAGACTCTCTTTCCCCAGGGAGAACGAACTGCCCTGGATTCCTGCCAGAAGCTCGACCGCCCGGATGGTATAGGCCAGCACCGGCCAGGTAAGCAACGCCAGTGCCTTTCCCAACACGGGAATGACCAAACCCACCAACACGGCGATTCCTCCCAAAACCATCACCAACGGTTGAGGGGGCAGAGCCAGAGGGTTAGCTATCACCGCACTGATTGATACACGTTGGAAATGGTAGATAACAACTGGCAATGTGGTGACCTGAGCCGCCAGGGTGATCAGAAAATACTCCCCTACTGGACCAGCCAGCTTAGCGACCGTCGCTGCAGATAACCGGCGACTGGCCAGGCGAATAAAGCCCTGCTGCAGCGGGTCAGCAAACAGTACCAGCCCCAATGTGGCCATGAAAGAGAGTTGAAAAGCGACATTCCAGAGGATAAGCGGGTTTGCAAAAACCATCAACGCCGCGCAGAAGGCCAGCGAGTTCACGCCAGATCCCCTGCGCCCGATCTGTTCGCCGATCAAGCCGAACCCTCCCATGATAGCCGCCCGCACCACAGATGGCTGTGCACCAACCAGTATAGTATAGAAGGCAATCGCAGCAATGACCAGTAAAGGCATCCACAGACGGGGGATAATGGAGGAAAATAGCTTCGAGAAGAGGAGCGAAAACAGCCCGGCGACAATGGCTATATTGAATCCAGAGATTGCTATGATATGGGCCGTCCCAGTCTGCTGGAAAGCCTGGTTAACTTGCTCGGGGATGTCATCTTCAATTCCAAGCAAAATCCCCGCTAGAAGGGCACCCTCCGGCTGAGGAACCGATTGCAGAACGAAGCGATAAGCGCGCTGGCGCAGCGCAAAAATAATCGAAAGAAAAGGGTTCCCATCATTATGCTCCAGAAGCTCAGCCCGGTTATATGGCAGGTAAGTGAAGATGCCTTGCTGGGCCAGGTAGTCGCGATAGGAGAAATCCGGATTTTCGGGCGGCACCTGGGGTTGACCGACCAACTCAATTCGGTCGCCATATCGCCAATCCTGGTTTGCTGGCAGGATAGCCAACAGCTTACCATGTATAAGTTGAGTCTTTCTGGATGGGTTTTCTTGGGTCAGTAAGGTGATTTGTTGGATTGACACCTGGGCACGGACTTTATCCTTGCTGGTGCGCTCTGGTGGAGTGCCGATAACGCCCACCATTTGAGCCGAGCCCCGGTCATTATACCAGGCCAGGTCGTGCGGCGTCCATTCTGGCTGGGCCAGAGTATAACGCGCTGCTCCGGCGAAAAGAGCAGCCAGGACGAACCCCCAGGACAAAGGAGAAAGAACCCAAAATCTTGCTCCCCAGCCGAGTCTCTTTTTTATAATCCCAAAGACCAGGGCTACACCAGCCAGCGAGATCCATACCCAACCAGCCAGTGATTGCCAGGCGGCCAGCACCACACCCAATAAGAACGCGAGAGAAAGCCAGAGCAGGGGCAAGTTCGAGAAGCCTATTCTTCACCGGCCTAGCAATTGTAAAATAAAGCAGAATTAATCCGATCTGCTCCCGGTGAAAATATTTACCAGTTCGTCAGCGTGCAGAAAATCAGTGACAATCAGATCCACTCCAACGGAAAGCAGTCGCTTCCGCTTCTGCACATTCAAGCCATAGTGCTTTTCCTCATCCGCCGCTACGCCTAGCGTCATTGCCCCGGCGGAACGGGCATACTGGATTTCCACCGGACCATCGCCTACTACCAGCAGTTCTACCCCTTGCAACCGGTGATTGGATAAGATGCGCCGTATGACCAACTCTTTGGAATCGTCCTCCGAGTCACCTACAGCCCCATAGATGTGTCCATTAAAGTAATGGGAAATCCCAAGAGCGTCAGCCTCTTTCTGCACGTAAACCTGGTCCGTTCCACTGGCCAGGAAAAGATTGACCTCGCGTTCCGATAGCTTTTGCAGAAAATTCCGACTGCCAGCAATCATTAGCGTATCGCGAGAATCCTGGGTTTGATCCAGCGTGGATAGTCGCTGGCAAACCGGAACCAACAACCTTTCATTATATATTTTTTTGTATTCAGCAGCCGTTCGCCGAGTTTTTGATAGACCATGCCGGTTGACTGCCTCCTCCAGCCATTTCATCTGCTTGATCGTCAGGATGCCGGTCGAACGGTCGATATAGGCAGCAATTTCAGCAGCAAGTTCTGGAGCGAGAGGATGTCCATCGCAAATCATCTCAGCCATCAGGGCAAACATGACCTTTTCCCAGCCATGGCGGATGACCGATAGGGTACCATCAAAATCAAATAGCACATGTCGGATTCTACCCGGGTGAAAGGAAGGGTTAACCACCTCCAGCCAGGGAAAAGCTGGCAGAGAAGATAAGTTCATGCTCCACCTTCTGGCACCAGGGTCATTTGATAACGAGCCATGATCTCTTGCGGTGAAGCAGTCCCAGTCTCGTGGAGCTTTTCGACGGTGACCGCCGCGGCCAGGTTGGCGATCCACCCGGCTTGCAAAGGGGAAACGCCCATGGCCAAACAGGCTGCCAGGGCCGCGATGAAGGTATCCCCCGCGCCAACTGGATCAAGCGGTGGCCTGACAGGTGCAGCCGGGATGTGTTCATAATCGTCCTGATCACATACCAGGACACCTCTCTCGCTCAGTGTGACAAATACCGGCCGGCCACTTTTCTGGCTCATAACCTTTCCGGTCTCGATCAAATCCTCCCAGGACGCGTGGCGGGGATCACGATCGGGGTGAAGCGCCAGCACAGCCTCAATCCAATTTGGCTTGAGGACCATGTGATCATAAACGCCAATCCGCTGCCTGGAATCAACCAAGATGGGTTTCTCTTTGAACTGGGCCGCCAGCTCAACCAACCGAGTTTGGATGGCCGGGGTAATAACCCCGTTTATTTCGAGCTGGTCGGTGATAATCAGCGCATCCAGCACAGGAAGTGAGTCTTCTAAGCGGTTAATCAGCTGGTCAGCCACCTCCCCGGGAACAGGATTAGTATTCTCAAAATCGATCCGGGCATCTTCCTGCTGGGAATTGTAGCCTATCAGGATCAGTTTGATATACGTGGTCGTCCGCCTTTCAGGGGACTGTAGAATCTGCTCTGTACGTATATCCCGTTTTTCCAGCTCGGCCAACAACACTTTTGCCCAGTTGTCTTCACCGATCACGGTGAAGACTTCCACCAGGCCAACCCCTAAAGCTTTCAAGTTCTGAGCTACATTCGAGCCAGCGCCCGGGGAATAAGTTTCTCGGACAACCGGGCGCGGAAAAAGGGGTGTCTCACGGGAAAGGTGCGAGCGAGTCATGTCGATATACCAATACCCATCCAGCCCGATATCGCCAACCACACCAATCTTCAGGTGAGGAAAAAACTCCAATACCTGCTTCAAATACTCTGGAGATCGAATAAGGTCTTTCATCACTGGATTCAAGGCCTCTTTTCCTTATCGCTGTAAACCGTCGATCAGATCATCTTCCAAAAGCTCGCAGAGTACATGGTAACACTGGGCGTGCAATTCCTGGGTACGGTCGGTACGCCGTGCAGGAACACGAATGGCAATCTCCGCCAACTCCGCTAACTTCCCGCCAGACTGGCCAGTCAAAGCGATGACGGTCAAACCCAACGCCTTTGCCACCTGAGCCGCATAACAGACATTGCGGGCGTTCCCGCTGGTGCTGATCCCAAGCAATACATCGCCAGGGCGAGCAAGGACATACAGTTCCTGAGCCAGGTTGACATCACGATCTGGCATGTCATTGGCGACTGCACTGGAAAGCGCCAAATTGGCCCCCAGCACAATCGCCCGTAATCCCGGTTGCAGGTTGCGCCCCAGGACCTCTCCATCTGGTGTAGCCTTTAGCTTTTGAGCCAGATTTTCTGCTAAGGGTCTCGGTCGAGCATAGGACTTGAGCAATTCACCGGAGATGTGAAGCGCATCCGCCATGCTGCCGCCATTTCCGCATAAAAACAGGGTTCCCCCTTGCTTGAAGCTGCGCTGTAATTCGGCGTAGGCCTGCTGCAGGGCAGGGAGGACAGCCTCTAATACCGGTTGGCGGGCCAGGAGATCTTTAAACACGACAGGCCCCTGGCGATCAGATTCCTGATGTTGCAAGGGAGCCGATTCGAGGACAGGGACGACCCGTTGGTGCAGGTTTGGGATGGTAACTCTATGATCCCCCGTGATATGGAACCCTTTCCCACCCAGTGAAGTCGGTCGGTTGATAATGTTCTTGCGCGGGCGATAATAATAATCCACCTGGGTATCTTTGATCGGTGCGTGGTAATCAAGCAGGGGGCGGAGATCGAAGTTGGCCGTGGTGATGTTGGCAACAGGGTAGCCCAGGTTACGTACAATGGTCAAAGCCTTCAGAAAAACCTCTGGGCCTGTGACAGCCGAGCCAAAATTCAGGAATACACCGCCCTCCAGCTGGCTGACTGAGGCAGCAAAGATGCGGAAATCCAGGCCACTGGCGGCGCCGATGGCACCAAAATCTACCTGTGGGTGTTGGTGGATGATATCTGTGCCAATGGTGACATGGATCGTTGCTGGAATTCCCAAACGATATGCAGCATATAACACACCCATTTCCCGGTGAGGAAACAATGCGGGATTCTCATGAATAAAGCGCCCTATCGAATCCCCATAACCCAGTCCATCGCGGACCCCCGCCCGAATGGCG
>Ga0315268_10000132_pt1 | contig 86496 bp, 66 predicted proteins | sample C1_top_MG_FD_204535 | JGI IMG/M metagenome (GOLD analysis project Ga0315268, IMG submission 204535) | Sediment microbial communities from Yellowstone Lake, YNP, Wyoming, USA - C1_top | ecosystem: Environmental > Aquatic > Freshwater > Lake > Sediment | place: USA: Wyoming | collected 2017-08-01
CGCGCCGCGCCGCGCATAGAGAAATCGTTACACCTCCAGTACGGGCAGCGACGCTCGCACGCGCAGGCGACGGCGTAGGCGCGGTCCCCTCTACTCCTGCGTGGGTGGCAAGTCGCGGGTCGCGCCGCGGCCCGCGTCGTTGGCATCGCTCGCACCGTCTGTGTCGCTGGTGTCGGCGTCCCCGTTCGATCCGGTATCGCTTGGATGCAGCTCTTCGCTCAGGTCGTCGACGTGATGCTCGGGCGCCGCCAAGCCTTCGTGGATGAACCAGACGTCGAGGGTCGGGTCGCTATCGAGGTTGGCCACGGCCGTGCACAGGTAACCTTCGTCTGGGTTGCTGTAGCCGAACATCTCTTGATTCGGCGCCTGCTGCGGCGCGCCGATGCGGTTGTTCTCGCCCATGTAGAGCATGTAGTGGCGGGGTGCCTCGTCGAGCGAAAGACCGAGCTCGGCGAAGGACGTGCCGTAGGAGCCGTGGCGCTCGTGGTAGGCCTCCTGTGCCTGCTGGCAGCGCGCGAGCAGTCGTTTTGCCTCGGCGTATTTGGCCTGAGTTTGGTAGCGCATGAAGTTCGGGATGGCGGTCGCAGCGAAGATACCGTTCATGGCGACGACAACGAAGACACCGGAGAGGGCGCCGGCGCCGCTTGCGCCTCCGCCCGCAAGCAGCGGCGCAAGGGGATAGGCCCAAAAGGATCGCCCGAGCGCCGGAGCGGTGCCGGGCTCGACAAACTCCTGCAAGGCTCGCACGCGCTTGCACGCGAATGGGTGCGCTGAGCCGAGCTCCAAGACGCCGGTCCAAAAGCCCACCGTGTCGGTTGCCTGTTCAATGAGCGCCGGCAGCGACATCTCGTGGCCGATGACGAAATCGAGGGCGCGCTCATCGTCGGCGCAGGCCTCGACGAGATCCGAGAGCAGGACGACGAAGTTGCGGCTGAAGATCTTCGATGCCACGCGCTAGCCGCGCTCGGCGCAGGCTGGCTCGTGCTCGCCTGAGTTTGCTGGCGCCGGCTTGCGCTCGTGCGCGGCCGTCGCCTATGGCAGACCCGTGGCCCCCTGGCAGCGCATCATCATGCACGCGGACATGGACGCGTTCTATGCCGCGGTCGAGCAGCTCGATCGCCCCGAGCTGCGCGGCCTGCCGGTCATCGTCGGCTTTCCAGGGGGCCGCAGCGTCGTGACGACCGCGAGCTATGAGGCCCGGCCGTTCGGCGTGCACTCGGCGATGCCGATGGCGCAGGCTGTGCGGCTCTGTCCGCAGGCCGTGGTTGTGCCGCCGCGCTTCGAGCGCTACGAGGAGGCGTCGGCCACCATCATGGGTGCCTTCGCGCGCTTCTCCCCGAGCGTCGAGCCGCTGAGCCTCGACGAGGCCTTTCTCGACATGAGCGGCAGCGAGGGCCTCTTTGGCTCGCCCGAGGTGATGGGGCGCAAGGTCAAGCGCGCCGTCTATGAGGCGACGCGCGGGCTCACGGTCTCGGTCGGTGTCGCTGCCACCAAGTACGTGGCGAAGGTGGCGAGCGATGTGCACAAGCCTGACGGCCTCACTGTCGTGCCGCTCGAAGAGACCGAGGCCTTTCTCGATCCCTTGCCCGTGCGTCGCCTCTGGGGCGTTGGTCCGCGCGGCGCCGACGTGCTCGCGCGTCTGCACCTGCACACGATAGCCGACGTGCGGTGTGCGAGCCGCAGCTGGCTCATCTCGGAGCTCGGGTCGCTCGGCGGGCACATCTTCGCCCTCGCTCATGGCGACGATCCGCGCGCGGTCGAGAGCGAGCGCCAGGCGCAGAGCGTCGGGCATGAGGAGACGTTGGCGCGTGATGTCCGGGGTCCGGCTGCGACCCACGCGCTCTTGCTCGGCGCCGCGGACGAGGTGGCGCAGCGGCTGCGCGCCGATGGCCTGCTCGCGCGCGGGGTGCGGGTCAAGCTCAAGACCGCGAGCTTTCGTTTGATGACGCGCCAGTGTCGGCTCGCCGCGGCGACCGACTCGGCCAAGCCGCTCTACGAGGCCGCGCTTGCGCTCTTGCCCGAGTTCGATTGGGACGAGCCGCTGCGCCTCGTTGGCCTCGCGGCGACGCAGCTCGCCGACGACGCCGCGCCGCTGCAGCGCGAGCTCTTCGAGGCGGAGCACACCAAGCGGCTATCGCGGCTCGATCGCGCCCTTGACGCCGTGCGCGGCAAGTTCGGTGACACCGCGGTGCGGCGCGCCACTGCTGTTGAGCGGCACGGCGAGGGTCAGGCCGGACGTGGAAACGGGGGCGAGGCACGGGACGACGACGGCAGGGGCGAAGATGCGAGCGCGGGTGGCGGCACCGGCGAGTCCAAGGCTGGACGGTGAGTCGAGACGACCACCCGCCTTAGCCGCGCCGTCCGCCTTTGTTCGGCGCTGGTGGCTTGGCGCGGCGCGGGTCTTCGGGCCAGTCGTGCTTCGGGTAGCGGCGCGCGAGCGCCCGGCGCAACTCGGGGTAGTGTGTGTCCCAAAAGCTCGCGAGATCGCTCGTCACTTGCAGCGGCCTCTGGCTCGGCGCGAGCAAGTGGATGGTCAGGGCCACGCGGCCGCGGGCGACGCTCGGACCCTTGGCCATGCCGAAGAAGTCTTGCAGCCGCGATTCGATGAAGGGGGGCTGTCCCGTCCGGTAGGTCACGGCGAGCCGTCGCCCGCCCGGCAGCTCGATGCGCGCGGGCGCGAGCTGGTCGAGCTTGGCCCGGGCGCCAGGCGGCAAGAACGATTCGAGCGCAGACTGTACGTTCGCTCTGCGCAGCTCGGCGAACGAGCTCCGCGTGGCGCAGGCCTCGCCAAGGGCCCGATCGAGCGCCGACTCGTCGAGCGTCGGCCAGTCGTGTGCTTCGCCACATTGCCGCAAGAAGTCGATGCGCGCGTTGAGCTGCCCGAGTCCCTCGGCGTCGATGAAAGTGTCGAGGCCCGCAGTGCGCGCTGCGGCGAGCAGCACCGGACCTGCCTGCGTTGGATCGAGCGTACCTTGCCGCCGCTCCTCGAGGACGAGCCCGCCATAGCGCAGGCGCGCGACCCCATCGACGTGCTCGGTCTTACTGTTCCACTCGACCACGGTTTCGTCGCGCAACAGATCGGTCTCGAGGGCCACGAGCGCCTCAACCTCGATCGCGCTCGCCAGACGGACGATGGGCAACTCGCGGCTCGCTTCCTCGGCATCGACCGCCACCACGTACTCGCTGTCGCGCACGACGCTCTCGCGCGCGAGGCGCGCGCGGCCGCCCGTCGCCATGAGCAGCTCGAGCTGCTCGACCTCGCCCGTGCGGGTCGGAGCGCCGCGCTGATGGGTGGTCGGCCGGACGCGCTTGGCCACGCGGTCAGGGTAGCCCGCTAGGATGCAGTGCAGCAGTGTGGCCTCTTCGTTGCCGGCACGTGCCGTGTGCGGCCGCGATCGGCGCGCCACGAGGCGCTCGAGCTGGCTGACCACGCGGGCAATGCCATGCACGGCCCCGGGGTTGAGCTCCGCGCGCTCGAGCAGCCCCGGCGCAAAGTGGTGCGCCTCGGCCTCGCGAAAGAGGTCACAGAGCGCCAACACGTCCGAGGGGCCGCTGTCACGCGCCGCGCCGCGCGTGCGGCGCATGTCACGCTCGCCGAGCACGGCAGCGACGATGCATCCTTCGCGGCCGAGGCCGTGGGCAGAGGCCGCGACGATGATCCGCGCCAGGCGCGGGTGGACAGGCAGGCGTAAGAGCTCGCGGCCGAGCGGCGTGATCTCATGGGTGCGTCCGAGTGCGCCGAGGCGCCCGAGCAGCTCCCGCGCCGCGCCGAGCGCTGGCGCGGGAGGCGTCAGGAGCCAGTTGAGCTCTTCGAGCTCAGTGACGCCGAGCGCCGCGAGAGCGAGCACGACCTCGGTCAAATCACTGCGCACGATCTCGGGCCTGTCGAAGGCCGGACGGGCCAGAAAGTCGTGATTCGTATAGAGGCGATACACGCGCCCGCTGCCGGTGCGCCCGGCTCGACCGGCGCGTTGCGTGGCGGACGCCCGGCTCACCGGCCGCACTCGCAGGGCGGCGAGCCCCGACCATGGATTGTGCGTGGGAATGCGCGCGAGGCCGCTGTCGATGACCGTCGTGACGCCGTCGATGGTGACTGAGGTCTCGGCGACGTTGGTCGATAGGATGAGCTTGTACTCAGCGCTTGGGCGCACCGCGCGATCCTGCTCGCGCGGCGGCAGGTCGCCATGCAGAGCGAGGGTTGTCAGATGGTGCTGCGCCGCCAACGCCGCGCAGCTCGCCTGCGCGCGGCGGATCTCGGCGGCGCCGGGCAGAAACACGAGCACGTGCCCATCGACGCCAGCGTCCACTGTGCGGCGCACGGCGCTCGTGACTTGGTCCGCGAGCGGCCGGGCGTCCGGACGCGCGAGGTGCTCGATCGTCAGCGGGTAGGCGCGTCCCGGTACGCGCACGATCGGCACGCCGCCTAAGTAGTCAGCGACCGCGTCGGCGGCGATGGTCGCCGACATGACGACGAGCTTGAGATCGGGACGGCGCGTGGCTTGCAGACGACGCACGAGCGCCAGGCCGAGGTCGGTCGACAAATGCCGCTCATGGAATTCGTCGAAGACGACGATGGTCACGTCGTCGAGCGCTGGCTCGTCGAGCAGGCGCCGGGTCAACAGGGCTTCGGTGATGAACTCGAGTCGCGTCGCGGGGCCGCTCGCGTGATCGAAGCGCACGCGGTAGCCGACACGTCCGCCTACCTGACAGCCCGCGAGCGACGCCACGTAGCTCGCCGCCAGGCGCGCCGCCAGGCGGCGCGGCTCGAGCACCAACACCTTGCCTCGGCCCGCGTGGCGGCTTTCGAGCAGCGCTAAGGGCACGCGCGTCGTCTTGCCGGCGCCGGGCTCGGCGTGCACGACGACCGCGAGGTGGCTCTCGAGCGCCGCGAGGATATCGGGCAGAGCGCCGTCGATGGGCAGCGTTTGCATGCTTCAGACGATCTCGAACGGATCGCGGTCGACTTGGCTCTGCAAGACCTCGACGTGCGGCAACGCCGCTTGGAGTCGCTCGCGCAGCCTCGCGAGCGCCGGGCGCTCACAGTTGGAGTGCCCCGTGCAGATGACCGCGAGCCCATGACTTGCCGCGCGCAAGGCATCATGGTGGCGCAGCTCTCCTGTGACGAATGCGTCGGCGCGCGCGCGCAACGCATCCCCGATGAGATCGCCGCCCGCGCCGGCGCACACAGCCACTCGGCTAATCTTGTGCGTGCGCGGTCCGGCGATCCACAGGTGTGCGAGGCCGAGCCTTTGTTTGACCCGCGCGCACAGCTCGTCGAGAGGCAGCTTGTGTTCGAGCGCACCGATGCGGCCCATGCCATAGCCGAGCGGCGCGGGGATGAGGCGCACGAGGTCGAAGGCCGGCGTCTCGTAGGGGTGGGTCGTCGCGAGCGCGGCGAGCGCGGCGTCAATCTTGGTCGTCGGCAGGATGGTCTCGAGGCGCAGCTCTTCAACAGATTCGCGGCGCTCGGGCTCCCCGAGCGCCGGGTGCGTCGTCTCGTCGCCGCGGAACGTGCCTAGCCCCGGGGTCGCGAAGCTACACCCTTCGTAGTGCCCGATCTGACCGGCTCCCGCCGCAAAGAGCGCCTCGCTCACCCGGGCGACGGCGTCGCGCGGCACGAAGACGACGAGCTTGCAGTCGCGTTCTGGGCCGCTGCTCGGACGCAGAGCGCGCGCTTCGCGCAACTCGAGCAGCTCGGCGAGCGTGTCGTTGGTGCCTCCGGGCGCCGCGTCGAGCGCCGTGTGCACGCTGTATAGGGCGAGGCCGGCGCGCGCCGCGAGCCACACCGGGCTGCCGCCGGCCAGTCGCTTCTGCGGTACGAAGATGGGCGGGTGATACGCGAGCACCGCGTTGCACTTGGCCTTCTCGGCCTCGCGCACGACCTCGGCGGTCAGATCGATCGTGAGCAACACGGCAGAGAGCGGCTGCGACGCTTCGCCCGCGATGAGGCCGACGTTGTCCCAAGTTTCGGCGTAGGCCGGCGGAGCGAGCTCTTCGACGACACGGATGAGGTCACGTACGCTCGAGACGGCGGCGCCGATGGTCTTGGGCATAGTGCTGCTTGTACACCAGGGCGCGGCGTCAAGGCGACCTACGGTCGCACAATCGCTCTTTGCGAGGCAGGCGAGGGTAGCATCGCTGGCCGACGGCACCTCGGCTTGCTACGATGGCAGGCGAGAGAAGGTGAACGATGTCAGAGCGTGCGGCGCGACGAATCCTGATCGTCGAGGACGACCCAGAGTGTCGGCTTCTCATGTCGGGGCTGCTCGCGAGCTCGGGCTTTCGCGTCGACGCGGTCGGCGATGGACACATGGCCTTGAGTCTGCTCGAGGCGACGCCGCCCGATCTCGTGCTGCTCGACATTCACTTACCCGACGCCAATGGCTACGATGTCTGTCGCGCCATCAAGTCGAGTGCGCACAGTCGCGACATCCCGGTCGTGCTGCTCACGGCCTACACGGCCGACGAAGCGCGCGAGCAGGGCTTCGCGGCCGGCGCTGACGAGTTCGTCGAGAAGCCCTATCGCGCCAAGGAGCTGCTCTCGCTCATCGACCAGCTGCTCAAGATTCGTGAGGCGACGCGCCAGCTCGATCTCGGCGAAGCGCAGATCATCGAGGCTCTGCGTCTCGGCGTCGACGGCGGCGGCTCTGGAAAGTAGCGCCCTCATGCAATTGCGACTATAGAAAACTCGCGCCACGGCCGCCGCCCGGCCGCGCGGAGCCTCGAGCATGGCCGTCGACGTAGACTACTTGGTGATCGGCAGCGGGCTCGCCGGCCTCAACGCCGCCTTGCGCCTCGCCGAGGGCGGTGGTCGGGTGATGGTGGTCACAAAACGCGCCGTCATCGATAGCGCGACCTCGGGCGCGCAGGGCGGCATTGCGAGCGTCATGTCGGAGCACGACAGCTTCGCCGCCCATGTGCAGGACACGCTCGCGGCGGGCGCCGGCCTGTGTCGTCAAGACGTCGTGCACTCGATCGTCGCCGACGGGCCGAAGGCCGTCGAGCGCTTGGTGAGCCTCGGGGTCAGCTTCGACCAACAGGGGGGCGCGTATGACCTCACGCGTGAGGGCGGCCACTCAGCGCGCCGCATCCTGCACCGTCAAGACTTCACCGGGCGCGAGATCGCACGGGCCCTGGCCGAGCGGGCGCGCGCGTCGACGCACATCGAAGTGCGCGAGCACTGCCTCGCCGTTGATCTCGTCACCGCGCGCAAGCTCGGCGCGGCTCCGGGCGTCGATCGCTGCGTGGGCGCCTACCTGCTCGATGAGTCGCGTGGCACCGTTGAGACCGTGCGCGCCAAGGCCACGCTCCTCGCGACCGGCGGCGCGGGCAAGGTCTATCTGTACACTTCGAACCCCGACGTTGCGAGCGGTGACGGCGTGGCCATGGCGTTTCGTGCTGGGGCCACCATCGCCAACATGGAGTTCATCCAATTCCACCCGACCTGTCTGTTTCATCCGGGCGCCAAGAGTTTTCTCGTCAGCGAGGCGCTGCGCGGCGAGGGGGGCGTGCTCGTGCGTCAGGATGGCACGCGCTTCATGCAGGGCGTGCATGAGCTCGCCGATCTGGCGCCGCGCGACGTCGTGGCGCGGGCCATCGATCAAGAGCTCAAGCGTACCGGTGAGGACTTCGTCCTGCTCGACATGTCGGCGCGCGAGCCCGAGTTTATCAAGCAGCGCTTTCCCAATATCTACGAGGAGTGTTTGCGCTACGGCATCGATATTTCGCGCCAGCCCATCCCGGTCGTACCGGCTGCGCACTTTCTCTGCGGTGGCGTGCGGACCGATCTCGTGGGGGCAACGGATCTGACAGGCCTGTGGGCCGCAGGCGAGACCGCCTGCACGGGACTGCACGGCGCCAATCGCCTGGCCTCGAATTCGCTGCTCGAGGCCGTCGTGCTCTCGGAGCGTGCGGCGATTGAGATGCGGCGCTTTGCGCAGCAGTGTGCGCACGACACCGACGTTCCCGAGTGGGATTCGGGCTCGGCGTCCGACCCCGACGAGATGGTCGTCGTCTCGCATAACTGGGACGAGCTGCGCCGCGCGATGTGGAGCTACGTCGGCATCGTGCGCTCCGACAAGCGCCTCGCCCGCGCCGCGGCGCGCATCGCGCTCTTGCAGGACGAGATCGACGAGTATTATTGGAACTTCAAGCTGACCTTTGACCTGTGCGAGCTGCGCAACATCGCCACGGTGGCGAGCCTCATCGTCGCCTGCGCCGAGCACCGCCGCGAGAGCCGTGGCCTGCACTTCAACATCGATATGCCGACGGCTGACGAGCACTGGCGGCAGGACACGCTCGTGCGCCGTGGTCCGGCGAAGACCCTCACCTGGAGCGCCGGAGCACGATGATGGGTCACCGCCTTGCCCGCGCGGGCGCCCTCACCGCGCTGTTCGCAGTCGCGGCGGCGTCCTGGCCGCGCTCCGCGCGCGCCGAGCTCTTTACCTTCACCGACGACGGCGGCGTCATTCACTTCACGAACCTGCCCGATGATCCACGGTATCGGCCGCTGCGCGCCGAGGGGAGCAGCAACACCTTCGCTTGGCAAGACGACCTTGGTAGTTCGCGCACGCTGCACCGCGTCGATGTCGACGACTACGATGACCTCATCATCGAGGCGGCGCGCTACTATGCCCTGCCTCCCGCCCTCGTGAAGGCCGTCATTGGGGTCGAGTCGGCCTTCGAGCCGCATGCCATTTCGCCCGCTGGCGCTGTCGGCCTCATGCAGCTCATCGCCGAGACTGCCGCCGAGATGTTCGTCGCCGACGCCTTTGAGCCGCGCGCCAATGTCTTCGGGGGCACTCGCTACCTGCGGGTCCTCGCCAACCGCTTCGGTGGTGATCTGCGTCGCACGGTGGCTGCTTACAACGCGGGCCCGCGCGCGGTCGAGCGTGTCAAGGACGTACCGCCCATCTCCGAGACGCGACGCTACGTGCAGCGCGTCTTGGCGCTGTATGAGCACTACCTTGCGACCTGGACAAAGGAGTCGCCATGAAGTGGACGCTGCCGAACGTGCTCACCTTGGCGCGGCTCGGCCTGTTGCCTTTCATCGTCGCGCTCATCTGGCCGACGGTGGAGAGTCGCGAGACGTGTTTCTGGGCCGCTGTGCTGTACGGTGTGGCTGGCGGGCTCGACATGGTCGACGGCGCCGTGGCGCGGCGCTTCAATCAGGTCACCGTGCTCGGCAAGTTCCTCGATCCGCTTGCGGACAAGGTGTTCTATTTGACGACGCTCATCGCGCTCTTGCAGCTTCAGGGGCCGCGTGTGCCACCCTGGCTCGTGATGATCATCTTGACGCGCGAGTTTGCCGTGACGGGCCTGCGCGCCATCGCCGCGAGCGAGGGGGTTGTGATCGCCGCGGGGGGCGGGGGCAAGGCGAAAACGAGCTTCGCCACGGTCGGTGTGGTCGGGCTGCTCATCCACTATCCGTACCTCATCAACTTCGGCTTCACTCATGCGACCATCGACATGCATCGCACGGGGCTGTGGCTCACCTACCTGTCGGCTGGCTTCGCGGTGACGAGCGGCATCGACTACATCGCGGGGTTCGCCAAAGCGCTGCGCGCCAAAGAGCGTGCGGCGGGGACGCGCAGCGACGAACGCGAGTCGCGGCGCTCAGCGGGGTGAACGCCCTGCGCCAGCGTTTAGAGAGGGCCGGCCGGCGGGTGCTGGTCGCGCTGCTTGCGGCGCTGTTCGGCCGCCGTCCCCGACGGGTCGTGCTGCCCGAGCGACCGCGTATCCTCGTCGTTCGCCTCGATGAGCGGCTCGGCAATCTGCTCTTGCTCTCGCCGTTGCTCGATAGTCTGCGGGCGCGCTTTCCTGCGGCGGTCATCGATCTGCTCGCGCAGGCGCGAAATCGACCGCTGCTCGAGTCGCATCCGGCGCTCTCGACGTTCGTGCCCTTCGACAAGCGGGCGCTCTTGGCGCGCCGCGGGCCGCTCGCCACGCCCTTTGCCCTGCGGCGGCGGCGTTACGACCTCGCGCTCGATGCGGCCAACCCCACCGACCCCTCGGCGACGCAGGCCATCCTCACGCGGCTCTCAGGTGCTACGCACACGGTCGGCTTTGCCCGTGGCTCGTTCGGCGGCCTGTTCTCGGCGCCGGTGCGACCGAGCTCTGATGCGACGCACGAGATCGACATGCGCCTCGAGTTGCTCGAGGCCCTGCCAGGCACAGCACGCGTTCGCCGCACGCGTCTCGGACCGCTGTCGCAGCCGGCGGTCGATGGCGCGGTGGCACGCTATCTCGTCGAGCTCGGCGAAGCGCGCCTCGTCATTCTCAACGTCGGCGCGCGGCTCGCGGATAAGCGGCTCGACGCGGCGACCTACGGCGAGCTTGCGCGTCTTTGCGCCGGCCGTTCGGGCACGCTCGTGTGTGTCACCTACGGGCCAGACGAGCGGAAGCTCGCGACGCAGCTTGCGACGCAGGTCTGCGGCGAGCCGGCGGCGCGTGTGCGCCTCGCCCCCCCGACGAGCCTGCTCGAGCTCGCCGCGTTGATGCGGCGCGCGAGCGCGGTGGTCACCTGCGACACCGGCCCGATGCACCTCGCGGTCGCACTCGGCGTGCCGACCTGTGGCATCTTCGTGTCGACCTCGAGCGCGCGCTACGGTTACCACGATGCGCCGCACCTCGCGCTCGATGCGGGCGGCCACTCCGCGGCAGAATGGTTGCCCGCGGTCGGTGCGTGGCTCGCTCTGCGCGAAGCGAGGGCGTGTCGCTCGGATTGCGTCTAAGGCCGCGGCTCGAGGCGGTCATGCGAGCCCCTCATGCCCGCAGCAGCGCGTCGATGACGTCGCGCATGGTGGCGAGCGTGTAGGGCTTGGTCAGCGCCGCCGCAAAGCCGTTCTTGCGGTAGTCGGCGAGAATGGCGTCGTCGGAGTAGCCGCTCGACACGACCGCGACGACGTCCGGGTCGATGGCGCGCAGGTGCGGCAGGGTGTCGCGCCCGCCCATCCCGCCGCGCACCGTCAGATCGAGCAGCACGACATCGAAGGGACGACCCGCGGCCTTGGCCTCACGAAAGGCCGACACGGCGCGCTCGCCGTTGGCCACGGCTTCGACCTCGTGCCCGAGCGTCCGCAACATCTCGAGCGTCACGGCACGCACGATGTCCTCGTCGTCCATGAGCAGGACGCGGCCGCGTCGCGTCGCCTGCGGGGCGGGCAGCGTCGGCGCCAGCACCTCGGGCGTGCCCTTGCTGGCCGGCAGTAGGATGGTGAACGTGCTGCCCCGGCCGAGCTGGGAGCGCACGTCGAGGATGCCACCGTGTTGCTTGATGATCGAAAACGAGGTGGCGAGACCGAGGCCCGTGCCGCCGGCTTTGGTCGTAAAGTACGGGTCGAAGATGCGCGCCAGGTTCTCGGGTGCGATACCGCAGCCCGTGTCCGTGATCGTGATCTCCACCCAAGGCGCCGTCTCACCGTGTAGCGTCCAGCCTGCGTCCGGTGCCGGCACGTTGCGGGCCGCGACCACCACGACACCGCCCCCTGCCATGGCCTGCGCGGCGTTGCGCACGATGTTCTGCACGACCTGCGTCACCTGACCTTCGTCGGCATCGACGCGGCACAGGCCACCTTCGACCTTGAGGCGATAGAGGGTGGCGAGCCCGCTCAGAGCGAGGGTGGTGGCCGCTTCGAGCACGGGGCGCAACGAGAGGGGTCGTTTGACCGGCACGCCGCCCTTGGCGAACGTTAGCAGTTGGTTCGTGAGGCTGACGGCCTGACGCAGCGCTTGCTCGGCGTTGTCGAGCATCTCGACCGCCATCCGCGGATCGTCGAAGTGGCGCCGTGCGAGCGAGATGTAGCCGAAGACGCCCTGGAGAAGATTGTTGAAGTCGTGCGCGATGCCGCCCGCGAGCGTGCCGACCGCCTCGAGCTTTTGGGCCTTGTGGCGCTCGCGGTCGAGCAGCTGGCGCTCGGTCACGTCACTGATGAACCCCTCGATGGCGACGAGCTCGCCGAGCGCCGACCACACCCCGACGCCCTGGTCCCACATGAGGCGGTGTTGCCCGGCCCTGTCGTGCGTCCTGTAGATGAGCGTGAATTGCTCGCGCGCGGCGAGCGCGAGCTGAATTTCGTCCCAGACCCGCTGGCGGTCGTCAGCATGGATGAGCTGGGCGAGACAGGGATTGGCGCTGCCGACGAGCTCCTGCGGCGTGTAGCCCGTCAGGGCCAAGCAGCCGGCGCTCGCGTAGGCGAGGGTCCGGCGTTCGTCGTTTCGGCACCGGTAGGCCATGCCGGGCAGATTGCCGATGAGCACTGCGACGTCGAGCGCCTCGAGAAGAGGCGGAGCTACATCAGAGATGGGCCTCGTCGAGTCCAAGCAGCGCGAGCCTACGGTGCCGAGCCCCGACGAGTCAAACCCTGCGCGTTGCCTCTTCCTCTGACCCGTCACGATCGGATAGAGCGGGCACCCCTGCTCTGCAAAGAAGGTCTTCGTGGGTCTGTCTATCGGAATCGTCGGTTTGCCTAACGTCGGCAAGAGCACGCTGTTCAACGCCCTGTCGGGCGCGCAGGTGCTCGCTGCCAACTATCCCTTCGCCACCAAAGATCCGAACGTTGGTGTAGTGCCCGTGCCCGACGCGCGCCTCCCGCGCCTCGCGGCGCTCTACAAGTCGAAGAAGGTCGTTCCCGCTGCGATCGAGTTCGTCGACATCGCTGGCCTCGTGCGCGGGGCGAGCAAGGGTGAGGGGCTTGGCAACCAGTTCCTCGGCAACATTCGCGAGGTCGATGCCATCGCGCACGTGTTGCGCTGTTTTCAGGACGGCGACGTCGTGCACGTCGAGGGCGTCATCGACCCGGAGCGCGATCGCGACGTGGTCGAGACCGAGTTGATGCTGCGCGACATGGAGGCGCTCGAGAAGAAGCGCGACCGGCGCAGCAAGGATACGAAGACAGCCGGCAAGGTCGGCGACGAGGCCAAGGCCGACCTCGTGGTCTACGACAAGCTCAAGGCGGCGCTCGACGCCGGGCGCCCGGCGCGCACCGTGCCTCTCGACGACGAAGAGCGCTTGCGCGCGCGCGAGCTCTTCTTGCTCACGCTAAAGCCCGTGCTCTATGTCGCGAACGTCGACGAGACGCAGCTCGCCACTATTGGTGAAGACCCGGCCAAGGCGAAGGACGACCCGCTCGTGGCGAAGGTGGTGGCGATCGCCGAGCGCGAGGGCGCCGCGTGGGTGGCGATCTGCTCCAAGGTGGAGGCGGAGATTCAGCAGCTTCCCGAGGCCGAGAGGCCAGAGTTCCTCGCTACCCTCGGTCTATCCGAGCCCGGTCTGCACAAGCTCGTGCACAAGGGCTTCCTTCTGCTCGGCTTGCAGTGCTACCTCACCGCTGGCCCGGATGAGACGCGCGCCTGGGTCATCAAGAAGGGCTGCAAGGCGCCGCAGGCGGCGGGCGTCATCCACACCGACTTCGAGCGCGGCTTCATCCGCGCCGAGGTCATCAACTGGCAAGTCTTGCTCGAGCACGGCTCCGAGGCCGCCGCCAAGTTGAAGGGCGTGCTGCGGGTCGAGGGCAAGGAGTACGTGGTCAAGGATGGCGACGTGATGCACTTCTTGTTCAACGTCTAAGCCCGGCGCGCGATGGTGTCACGGGATCGTCGATTCGAGCGCCGATGCGGACGCCGGGGCCGGCGCCGAGGCCGATTGGGACGCGAAGAGCGTGAACAACGTCGGCGTCAAGATGAGGGCCGCCACAACGCAGGTCACCTCACCGATGATGGCCGCGACGCCGAACGAGGCGAGCGCCTGATTGTTGGCGCGCGTCAAGACGAAGTAGCCGATGATCGTCGTGAGGCTGCACAGAAGAACGGCGCCGCCGGTGTGGCGCAGCATGTGGGCGAGCGAGTGCTCGCGATCGCTCGTGAGTCTCGCCATCACGTTGACGGAATAGTCGACGCCGATGCCGATCGTCAGCGGCACGATGATGAAGTTGAAGAAGTTGACGCGGATCTGCATGAGGGCACAGACGCCCATCATGATGAGAATTCCGGCTACGAGCGTGACGATGAGGACGAGGGCGCGGCGACGATCGCGCATCGCCGCGACGATGATGCCGAGCACGGCCACGAAGGCGGCGAGCGTCAAGAAGGGCGCCTGCTGCGAGATGATCTCGATGAGCTCGGCGAACACGGTCGGATCCCCGGCCGCGTCGATGACGGTGCCGTCTGCGAGCTCGAGGTGGCGGATGGTGTTGGCGAAGCCGATGAGGTTGTGACCATCGGAGAAGTACTTCTTCTTGCTCGGGTTGACGTAGACCACCGTGCCGCGCCGACCCTGCTTGTCTTCGAAGCTGCGTGCGAGCTCGGCGGGCAAATCGGCGACCGTCAAGGCGCGGCCGTCGAGGGCGTCGCGCATGCGCACCACGCGTTCTTTGGCGCGACCCTCGAGATGGCCGATCCATTGGGTCGTCAACAGGTCGCGGATCCGCGCGAGGATGGGCAACTTCGCCTCTTCGTCCTTCGGCAACACGTCGGCGATGCTCGTCGTCGAGGCCACGTAGCGCTCTGCCTCAGGCTGGGCGGCGATGCGTTGCGCGATGACCGAGGTCACCTCGATGGCCTGTTCGAGACTATCGAGGTGAATGACCGTCGGCACCGTCGAGTTCTTGAAGACCTTGCCGACCCGCCGGTCGAGCTTGTCGGTGCCCGACTGGATGCTGGTGCGGTTTCTGAGCTTCGAAAAGTCGTATTCGATGGCGTCGGGGGCGAAGCGCGCCATGGCGGCGAGGGAGCCGATTACGGCGAACAGGAAGCTACCGGCCACGATTCGCGGGTGCGTGCCAATGAGTCTGGCGAGCCCTGTGATCGCTCGGCTCGGTCCTGCCGCCGGCGGTGGGCGCAAGAAGCTGTCGAGCAGCTCCTCGCTCACGAGCGTCAGCACGGGCAGCACGGTCATCGTGGCGAGCCACGAGAGCAGGATCCCGCTCGAGCCGATGAGGCCGAACTGCCAGAGGCTGCGGATCCCCCCGACGAGCAGGACCGCGAAGGCCACCGCTGTGGTGATGGCGGCGATCAACGTCGGGCGCGCGGTCACCTCGACGGCGCGGCGCATCGCGACCTGCGGGCGCTCACCTTTGCGTCGCTCCTCGTAGTAGCGTCCGAGCAGGATGATGCCGTAGTTGATACCCGTGCCGATGATAATGGAGCCGAGGAACGCCGTTTGGGCGTTGAAGTAGCCGATAGTGAGCTCGGCCAGGGTCAAGGTCCAGGCGAGGCCGACGACGAGCGTGATCCCGAGCAGGAGGGCGGGCCGCAGCCGCCGAAAGAAGGCGACGATCGAGAGCATGACGAGGCCGATGCACAAGAGCGCCGTGCTGAGCATGTCGGCCTTGAGCGTTTCGTACTCTTCGATGGCCGTCACGACGCTGCCGGTCATGCCGAGCGTCAGCTCGGCGTGAAAGCTCTTCGGGTCGAGCCCGGTGGCCACCGCCGCGAGGCGACCGAGTAGCTCGCGCGAGGCGCCGACCGACAAGTTGCTGCCGAACGGTCGGACGACCATCGCGAGGCAGCGGCCCTCATCGACGCCGTAGTAGTCGTCGACGAGGTACATGGGAGACAGCTCGGCCGTCTTCTTCGCTTCGAGCTCGTCGAGCTTGGTGATATCGATACCGTCCGCGGCCGGTACGTCGTCTTCTTCGTCGAGATCGAGGTGTAAGGGGTTAGCCTGGCGGCGCGCCGCCTTGTAGCCCTCGTTGAGCCGCCGCTCGAGTCGCGTGAGCTCGTCGAGGCCGAGGTAGTAGAGGGCATGCTCCTCGTAGAAGTCTTTGATGGCGTCGATGCGGTATTCGATGCTGCGCAAAGTTCCGGCTGGCAGCTTGGCGAGGCCGGCGGCCATGGCGTCCGCGAAACGCTCGTTGGCGAGCTTGTCGGGGCTTTGAATGACGAGCAGGATGGTACCGACGCCGCCGACGTTTTGGACCACCCGCTCGAGGGCGCGCACGGACGGCGAATCTTTGGGCAACAGCTCGCGCAGGCTGCTGCGCAGCTCGAGGTGCCCGATGAGAGGCGCAGCAGCGACAGTGAGCGTGAGCAGGACGAGCACGGTCGAACGTGGGCGGCTGTGGCTTACGTCGAGATACCTGCCGAGAACTCTTCGCACGACCTCGCGCATCAACTTCTCCCGCGGGCGGATGGGGCGCCTCTGCTACCCGATTGGCCCAAAGGGCGCAATGCGCCGCTCGGCACGAGCGCGTGTTGACAGTGCGTGGCATTTCGGCCGACAACCGACGCCTAGTCCGGAGTTGTCACATGGTGGGTGTACGGCTGCTCGCAAAGCTCGAACGTCGCGCCGCGCAGGTCGGCCTCGATCTCATCGTGCTTGGCTTTCTTTCTTCGATCTTCTTGGTTCTGGCCGTCATCTACGGAGGCGAGCTGCGGCTGCGGGACGGCTCGGTCATCTGGCCGACCCTCATCGTGATCGGGATCGTGGTTTATCGCGTCGGCGCCAGCGTGCGACGCGGTGGGCTGCGCCACGCTGCGGAGCGCAAGGCGGCCGTCAAGGATAGTTTGCGCGTCGTTCGCGACTGGCTGCCGCTCATTCTGATGATCATGGTCTACGAGAATCTACGCGCTCTGACTGGCCTCATCCGGCCGGAGGCGATCGACGCCCATTTGTACGCGGCTGACATCGCCCTGCTCGGCGTCGAGCCGACGATTTGGATCCAGCAGTTCGCAAACCCCTGGCTCACGGACTACTTCGCCTTCGCGTACCTGCTCTACTTCGTCTTGCCGATCGTCATCGGCACCATCCTTTACGTCGGCGGCCGCCGCGATGATTCCCGCGAGCTCATGCTCGGCCTCATCTTGGTCCAGTATGTCGGCTTTGGGCTCTATGTCATCTTTCCGGCCGGCCCGCCGCGCTACTTCATCGCCAGTCTCTTCGATCCGCCGCAGCTCACTGGCGCCCTCGGGCTCTTCGAAGCCACGCAGGGCACGTATGATCGAATCAATCAGGTCGTCTTCCGCTCGTCGTTCCCGTCACTGCACTGCGCGCTGTCGCTTACTGGCCTCCTCTATGCCTGGAAGTTCCGGGGGATTCGCGGGGGGCGCGTCCTGTTCTGGGGTTCGGTGCCGCTCGTTGTCAGCCTGTGGGTCTCGACCATCTACTTGCGCCACCATTGGATTGTCGACTGCTTCGCTGGCTTCGCTCTGAGCCTCGCCATGTTCCCGGTGGCGAGTTGGCTGTGGGGGCGCCACGAGGCGCTGCGCTCGCGCGTGCTCACCGCGACGCCCGTGTCGTCGCCCACGTCTCCTGCGTTGAGCGCGTGAGGCGCTCGACCCTAGCGAGTTGCCGATGAGCGCCCTCGCGCTGCATGTGTTGGCCCTAGTCGCGAGCACCGCGGTTGCCGCGTCGGCAGCTGAACCCGCTCCGCCGGACCCGCTCCCCGCGCTTTCTCTGGTCGAGCTCTTACGCGCCGCCACGCAGGCTAGCCCCCTCGTGTCTGCGGCTCGCCATGACATCGAAGCTGCCGACGCCGAGCGCCAGGCAATGCGCGGGCACATGTTGCCGACAATCGGCGCTTCGATGCTCGCCGGCCCAACGCCGACCGCGCACGGGGATCCGACGACCACGTCGACACCGGTCAACGACTATGGCTACGTCATCGACCACCTCGGACCGTTCTTTCGCGCTGAGCTGAGCATCACGCAGCCGCTCTACACCTTTGGCAAGGTGAGCCTCGCCGAGCAGGCCCTGCACGAGCTCGTTGACGTGCGACGCGCTCAGGCGACGACCGCCAAGTGGGAAGTGGTTACGCAGGTGAAGTCGGTCTACTACGGCCTCTTGCTCGTTGGCGACCTCGTCGCGCTCACCGACGAGGTGCAGGGCTACGTCGACCAGGCGAAGACTTATCTCGAACAGCGGCTCGCGAGCGATGGAGGCGACGTGACGCCGATTGATCGGGCGAAGCTCGCGACCTACGAGGCCGAGCTCAAGACGCAGCGTATCGACCTCGTACGGCGGCGCGCCACACTCAACGATGCGCTGCGCCGGCTCGCCGGGCTCGCGGCGCGGGGCTCCATCTCACTCGCCGAACGGGAGCTCGTGCCGGTGCACGCGCCCAAGCTCGACGAGGCGGCTGTGCTCGAGGGCGCGGCCTCGACTCACTCAGAGCTCGGCGCTGCCGCTGCCGGTGTGCGCGCCTTGGCGGCTAGGCGCGACGCGGTGCGCGCTCGACTGTGGCCCGATCTGTTCGTCGCCGGCCGGGCCCGCTACGGCGTCGCGCCGAATCGCGATCGGCAAACGAGCCCCTTCGCCAAGGACGACTTCAACTTCTTCGACGCCGGCGTGGCCGTCGGGCTGCGCTACGACTGGCCCACCGGGGTCACCGGCGCCGAGATCGCGCTCGCCGACGCACAGCTCGCGGCGCTCGAGGACAAACGGCAGGCGCTCGCGGAGCGCGTCGCGCACGACGTCGCTGCGGCGCTCGACGATTGGCGGGCGGCGGGTGACAAACTCGAAGCCACCAAGGAAGGCTACAAGGCTTCGCGGACGTGGAGCGTCTTCGCCCGCAATGGCTTTGAGCTTGGCACCGTTTCGGCGCGCGATCTCATCGACGCGCTCGGCGCGTTCGTCAAGGTTCGTTTCGCCTTCTCGACGCTCACCTTCGAGTACAACGTCGCGGTGGCCCGTCTATCCCAAACCGCCGGTCATGAAGTGATCCCAGAGCTTGCGGCCGGGGTCTGGTAGCCGAAAGGGGGCGAGGTGCGATGACGCTCGAGTCTTTGCGAATCGTGGCAGTGCTCAGCTTCGGGCTCGCGGCGTCCGCGTTGGCGTTGGCGTCGGGGTCGGGGTCGGGGTCGGGGTCGGCGGCTGTAGCGGCCGAGCCCGCGGCAGAGTTCTTTGTGCGCACGCAAATCGCCGAGCTCGCCGCCGTGCTCGCCTCGGGTAAGCCCGAGCGCTTCGACGTGTTGCGCGCCCGGATGCGCGCCGTCGCCGATTTCGACGGGTTCGCCAAACAGGCGCTTGGCAAGGCGTGGCAGAAGCTCTCCGCCGAGCAGCAGCGGCGCTTTACGAGCGCCTTGCAGGGGCTGCTCGAGAGTTACTACATGAACAAGCCTGGGGCTATCTTCGACAAGGAGAAGGTCGTCGTCAAAGAGGCCAAGGTTGCCGGCCGCGGCGTTCTCGTCTCCGCCGCGATCAAGCAGAAGGATGTCGACGTGGGTCTCGTCATCAAGCTGCACCAGGGCCCGACGAGCTGGCTCGTCGAGGACGTGGCCATCGATGGCTTGAGCATGCTCGAGGACTACCGCGCGCAGTTTCAGAGTTATCTCAAGAAGAAATCCGTCGACGAGCTCACGAGCAGGCTCGCGAGCAAGGCGGCGGCGAACCTCGCTAAGTGATGTGTCTTCAGACGTCGTGGTATTCGACGAGTTCTCCCTCGGTGCCGCGAAACACGACGCGCCCCGCCTCCGATGTGATGATCGCCTCGGCTGTCACCGGCACCTTGCCGCCGCCGCCGGGTAGATCGACGACGAAGTGCGGCACCGCGAGGCCGCTGCAGCGGGCGCGCAGGCCTTTGATGATCGCCGTCCCAGCGGCGAGCGGCGTGCGAAAGTGGCCGATACCGTGCACGAGGTCGGCCTGGAAGATGTAGTAGGGGCGGCAGCGTTGTCGCAGCAGCCAGCGATTGAGCGCTTCGACGGTGTCGAGCTCGTCGTTGATGCCGCGCAACAGCACCATCTGATTGCCGAGCACGCAGCCGGCGTCGGCCAGACGCGCGAGCGCTGCTGCGGCCTCGGGTGTCGCTTCGCGCGGGTGGTTGAAGTGCGTGTTGATGAAGATGGGGTGAAATCGTTTGAGTAGACGGCAGAGCGCGGGCGTGATGCGCTGCGGAAGCGTCACCGGCGCCCGCGTCGCGAGGCGCAGGACTTCGACGTGTGCGATCGCGCGCAGCGCCGCGAGGAGGTCGCCTAAGCGCTCGTCCGAAAGCGTCAGGGGGTCGCCGCCCGACAGGATCACGTCGCGGATCTCGGAGTGCTCGCGCACGTAGGCAATCGCTTGGGCGAGCTCGCCTTGGGTTGGGGCCGAGCGCGGGTCGCCGACTTTGCGCCGTCGATTGCAGTGCCGGCAGTACGCTGGGCACGTGTGCGTGGCAAAGATAAGTGCCCGGTCGCGATAGCGATGGGTGAGTGCGGAAGTCGGCGCGTGTCGGTCCTCGGCCAGCGGATCGGCCTGCTCGTCGGCGGCGACGTCGAGCTCGGCTAGGGTAGGGACGACCTGACGGCGTATCGGGCAGCGCGGGTCGTCGCGGCTCATCATGCTCGCGTAGTAGGGCGTCACGCCAAGCGCGAAGACCTCGGCCGCCGCGTCGCATCCGTTGCGCTCGTCTTCCGAGAGCACGAGCAAACGCTCGAGGTCGGCGCGACTCGTCAGGCGCGCCCGCAGCTGCCATCGCCAGTCCAGCCATTCGGCGTCACTGATGTCAGGCCAGGCGCGAGCGCGCTGTGCACGCACGAGCTCAGCATTGTGCGTCTCGCTCACCACCTACGTCCTCGCGCCCTGCTGCTCGCACGTCGGTGCGCTAAGCGCAAGCGTCGCGTTCAAGGCTGCGGTGGTGGCGCGAACAACGAGAACTCGTGCTATGAGCGCCGGTGATGGCTGAGCTGCTCGCCGCCCTGCGCACTTCCTTCTCGCATCCGCGCTTTCACTACGGGCAGCGCGAAGCCGCCGCGGCCCTGCTCGCGGGCCGTGATGTCCAGGTGTTGATGCCGACCGGCGGCGGCAAGTCGCTCTGCTACCAGCTTCCTGCGGTCGTGGCGCACGCGCGCGGGGGCGGCACGACGGTTGTCATCTCCCCCCTCATCGCGCTGATGGACGACCAAGTGGCGCAGCTTCGAGCGCGTGGCCTCGCCGCCGGCGCGCTGCACAGCAGCCAAGACGAGCTCGTCCAGCGCGAGGTGGTCGGCCTGCTCGTCACTGGGCGTCTCGCCATCCTTTATGTCTCGCCGGAGCGCGCCGTGCTCTCGGGGTTTTCGCACCTGCTCGCGCGCACCAAGGTGGCGCATCTGGCCGTCGACGAGGCGCACTGCATCAGTGAGTGGGGACACGATTTTCGGCCCGAGTATCGTCTGCTCGGCGGCCTGCGGCGGCAGTTGGCCGTGCCGACCATCGCCGTCACCGCGACCGCCACGCCGCAGGTCATGCAGGATATCGGCGCCTCGCTCGGGCTCGCTTCGCCGCTTGTCGTGAGCGGCGGCTTCGCGCGGCCTAACCTCACGTTCTCGGTGAGTCATCTGCGCGGCGCGGCTTCGCGTGTCGATGAGCTCGGTTGCCTGCTTACGACTTCTTTGACCGCCGGTGGTCGCGCCCTCGTCTACTGCGCAACGCGAAAGACGGTCGAGAAGGTCTATCGGGAGCTCAAGGCGCGCGGCTTCGCGGTCGGCTACTACCACGCGGGGCGCAGCGACAGCGCGCGCGCCCGTGCTCAGCACGCGTACGACAGCGCGCGCACGCCGGTGCTCGTGGCGACGAATGCCTTCGGCATGGGCATCGATCACCCCGACGTGCGCCTCGTCGTGCACTTCCAGACGCCCGGCTCGCTCGAGGCCTACTACCAAGAAGCAGGGCGCGCGGGTCGTGACGGCGCGCCCGCCGAGTGTCGCTTGTTCTTTGGGGTCGCCGACCTGTGCACGCAGCGCTTCCTCGGCGCGAAACACGACAGCGGGCAGAAGAGTCGCAAGGAGGCGCAGCTCGCCGCGCTCGAGAAGTACGCACGCGCCGCGACGTGTCGGCAACAACAGATCGCCGACTACTTCGGCATTGCGGACAGCGCGCCCTGCGGCGTCTGCGACGTCTGCACGCGCCTCGCGCGAGGGCTACCGGCCCTCGACCCAGTGGCGTCGAGCGCGGTCGGTCGAACGCCGGTCGGACCCACGCAGCCCCTCAGCGCGCCTGAGCTCGATCTCATCGTCAGCGCGGTCGCCGTGGCGCGCCGCCCGCTTGGCAAGGGGCACTTGGCGCGGGCCTTGCGCGGCAGCCGTGCGCGCGCGCTTCGGCGCTTCGGCCTCATCGACACGCCTGCGCACGGCGCTCTGCACCACTGCACCGAGGTGGCGCTCGTCGCCGCCATCGAGGCTCTGCTCGCCAGCGGCCGCCTCGTGCGCAAGGGCAAGAAGTACCCGACTGTGTGGCTGCCCGGTCGAGCGGTGCGCGGTGCCATGTCCATGGACGGCGCCGCGCCGCGCGGCAAGTCGCGGCGGGCAAGGCCGGCCCGCTCGCCCCTATGGCGCGCCCTCGATGCCTACCGGCGGCGCACTGCGCGCGCCCTGCGCTGGAAGACGTACATGGTGTTTTCGAGCGCGGTCATCGAGCGCATCGACGCCGAGCGACCAGAATCGCTCTATGCGCTCGAGCAGGTGCACGGCATCGGCCCGGCCAAGGTGGCCCGCTTCGGCGCCGACATCTTGGCGCTGGTGCGCGAGCCGCGAGCTGCTATATAGGCCCCGATGTCTGATTGGGCGGCACTCGCGGCGACGCAGCCACGCGTCAGCGGCGTCTTGTGCGCGGCGTTGGCCACGCAGCGCATGCACCACGCCTACCTGCTCGTCGGCCCGGAGCCGGCTACCGCGCACGCCGTCTTCTCGGTGCTCGCCAAGGCGCTCGTTTGCACTGCACGAGAGGGCAGCGTCGCCTGCGGCGTCTGTCACGGCTGCGTGGCTGCCGTGGCCGGGACCCATCCCGACGTCATCACGATCAGTCCGAACGACAAGGGGCTCATCACCGTCGAGCAGGTGCGCGAGGGCTCGGCGCGCCTGTCGCGCACGGCGGCGATGGCGCCGACCAAGGTCGTGCACATCGAGCGCGCCGACGCCATGAACCCGGCGGCGCAGAACGCGCTGCTCAAGACGCTCGAGGAGCCGCCTGGCCCTACCTGCTTCGTGCTCACCGCGACGCGTCTGCGCGCGATGCTCCCGACCGTGCGCTCGCGTTGCCTCACGTTGCGCCTCGCGCCTGACGACCGCTTGCTCGCTGCGCCTCGTCTGCAAGAGGGCGGCATCGATCCGGCGCTGGCCCGCTTGCTTGGACCCATCATCGGCGCCGATGGCGCTCGGGCTGCCGAGCTCGTCGAGTCGGGCGCGCTCGAGATCGTAGCCCTCGTGCAGGAGGCGTGTCGCGGGCCGCTCGACGCGAGCTCGGTTGTGCGTCTGGCCGCCGACCTCGGCGGGTCGCGCGAGCGTGCCGATCTCGCTTTGGCCTTTGTCGAGGTGGCGCTACGCGACGCCTTGGCACAGCGCCACGGGGCCTCGGCGGCGCAGCTCTACGACGCGTCGGGCGCAGCTTGTCTTGGCGCGACGAGCGGCGTCGCCTTCGCGAACACAGTGGCGCGTCTGCAGCAGCTGCGGCGCCTCGTCGGCTTGCACATCAACCGCACGCTCGCCGTTGAGGGCGTCTTGCTCAATCTCGGCGGCAAGACGGGAGCTGCGCGGTGAGCCCGCCGACTGCGCACGGCTGCGACGGTTGCGAGGGGTGCGTCTCGCCTGGTTCGGGTCCCTCTTCTTCTTCTTCTTCTTCTTCGTCCTCTCAAACGTCGCCAGCGTCGTTGGCCGCGCCGGGTGAAGCGGGTCGTGTAACCTCGGCTGTGGTGCGGTTTCGCGTCGTCGGTCAGCACAAGGAACTCGCGGTTGGTGACCTGACGCTCGCCCGGCATACGCAGGTCGTCGTCGAGACGGATCGCGGTACGCGCGTCGGTACCGTCATCGCGTTGCGCGAACGTCCGAGCGGCCCGGTCCTCGCCGAAGGCATCTTGCGGATCGTGACGCCCGACGACCTCGAGATCGAGGCCCGCAATCACGTGCGTGAGCGTGAGGCCTTCACCTTTTGCACCGAGCGCATCAGCGCCATGCGCTTGCCGATGAAGCTCGTGGCCGTCGAGTTCGCGCACTCGGGCAGCGCCGCGGTCTTTCATTTCACCTCCGCTGATCGGGTCGACTTCCGCGAGCTCGTCAAGGACCTCGCGCGGCGTTTTCACACCCGCATCGAGATGCGTCAGATTGGAGTGCGCGATGCCGCCCGCTTTGCGGGCGGGCTCGGCGTCTGCGGCCGTGACCTGTGCTGCGCGACCTTCTTGCGCGAGTTCAATCCGATCTCGGTACGGATGGCCAAGGATCAGAACCTGGCGCTCAACCATGATAAGCTCTCGGGCGTCTGCGGGCGCCTCAAGTGCTGCCTGTGCTACGAAGAGGCCGCCTACGAGGCGGAGCGCAAGACCATGCCCAAGGTCGGCAAGCGTGTCGTGACGCCGAGCGGCGAGGCGCGGGTCAAGGACGTCAACGTCCTCAAGCGGCTCGTGCGCGTGCAGTTCGCAGACGGGCGCTATGAGCAGTTTACGAGCGAGCAGGTCAAACGTGCGCCCGATGCCCAGCCGCCGCCACGCGCGTCTACAGCCCCCACGTCGGCTGCCCCGCGGCCCGCCCCTGCGGCGGTGGTGCCGGCCGCCACGGATCCGCTGGCGTCGGCCGCGCAGCGCGAGGCGGAACCGCCGTCTGGCGCCGCGGCACCCGACCCAGCGAGCGTACCAAGCAGCGCGACGCCGGCCGGCAGCAGTAGGCGTCGGCGCCGGCGCGGCAGACGGGGGCGTGGGGGCGGCGGCGGGCCGCAGGGACCACCGGGCTCTGGATCTGCAGCCCCATCACCGCAAGGAAGTCGTCAATGAGTCAGCGTGTCCTCGTCACCGCGGCCTTGCCGTACGCCAACGGCAGCATCCACCTCGGCCATCTCGTCGAGTACTGCCAGGCCGATATGTACGTGCGCGCCCTGCGCCGGCTCGGCGAGGACGCCATCTACATCTGCGCCGACGACACGCACGGCACGCCGATTGAGCTCAACGCGCGCAAGCTCGGCGTCAAACCCGAGGACATGGTGGCGCGCATCCACACCGAGCACAGCCGTGACTTCGCCCGCTTCGACGTGGTCTTCGATCACTTCAGCTCGACCAACAGCGAGACCAACCGCAAAGTGGTCGAGGGTGTCTATCGTGCCTTGCGCGACAAGGGCGCCCTCGAAGACCGTGAGATCGACGGCAACTGGTGCGACAAGGATCAACGCTTCCTGCCCGACCGCTTCATCAAGGGCACCTGTCCGCGCTGCGGCGCGGCGGACCAGTACGGCGACGTCTGCGAAGCCTGCGGCAGCACCTACTCGCCGACCGAGCTCAAGGATCCGCACTGCTCGCTCTGCGGCACCGCGCCCGCCGTCAAGAAGAGCACCCATGTCTTCTTCAAGCTGTCGGCCAAGGCGTCGGTAGCCTTTCTGCGTGGTTTCGTCGATGGCGGGGCGCTGCAACCGGACATCGCCAACTTCGTGCGCAAATGGGTCGAAGGGGGCTTGCTCGACTGGTGCGTCAGCCGCGACGGCCCATACTTCGGCTTCGCCATCCCCGACCGGCCGGGCAAGTTCTTCTACGTCTGGCTCGACGCGCCGTTTGGCTACATCTCGTCGTCGATGGAGTGGGGCGAGACGCACAATGCGAGCTTCGCCGAACTGTGGCAGTCCAAGAACACGCGCATCGAGCACTTCATCGGCAAGGACATCGTTTACTTTCACACGCTGTTTTGGCCGGCCATCTTGGAGACGGTCGGCTACACGATTCCGAGCAAGGTGCACGTGCACGGCATGCTCACCATCAACGGCGAGAAGATGTCGAAGACGCGCGGCACCTTCATCAATGCTTCGACGTTCGCCGAGCATGTCGATACGCAGGCGCTGCGTTACTACTACGCGTGCAAGTACAGCTCTGAGACGACCGACCTCGATCTGTCGTTCGAGGACTTCGTTCAGCGCGTCAACGGCGAGCTCGTCAACAAGCACGCCAACTTGTTCAGCCGCGCTTCGCAGTTCCTGGCGCAGAAGCTCGACAATCGCCTCGGTGATTTGCCTTTCTCGGCCGCGGAGGCGCAAGCCGCGCCGAGTGGTGAGGCGACGCTCGTCGACCTCGCGCGCCGTGTGGTCGCGGCCGGCCGCCGCGTCGAAGGCCTGTACCGCCGACGCGAGTTCGCCGCCATCGTGCGCGAGCTCGCCGCGGTGGCCGATATCGCCAACGAGCACATGCAGTCGCAAAAGCCTTGGGAGCAGCTCAAGACTGATCCCGAGGCGGCGCGCACGACCTGCACCTTTGCGCTCAACGTCTGCCACGCGCTTGCCATGTACCTGTGGCCCATCGTGCCTCGCTTTGCCGAGGCCGGAGCGCGCGGGCTCGGCGTCACGCTCGCACGCATGGACGCCGCGCTCCTCTTTCGCGAGCGCCAGCGCCCGCTCGCCACTTTCGAGCGCATGTTCGAGCGCATCGATCCGAAGCAAACGCTGGCGCTCGTTGAGGCGAGCAAGCAGGCCGTGGCGCAGCCGCAAGAGACCGGTCGGCCGCAGCGCGCGTCGGCGCCTGGTGCTGCGTCGGGCGCGTCGGCGCCTGTCGTTGCGTCGGGCGCGTCGGCGCCTGTTGCTGCGTCGGGCGCATCGGCGTCGGACGCCGTGGCAAGCAAGGCCGCGCCGCCCGCCGTGGCCGTGTCCACGGCGCCGCCAGCGGCCGTCGGCGTCCCGGCAGCGCTGGCTCCCCTCAAGGACCCGATTAGCTACGAGGACTTCGCGCGCCTCGATCTGCGCGTCGGCCTCGTCGTCGCGGCCGAGGCGATCCCGAAGAGCAAGAAGCTCGTGCGCCTGCAAGTCGACCTCGGCGAGGCGACGCCGCGGCAGGTCGTGGCGGGCATCGGTCACGTCTATGCGGCAGCGACGCTCGTTGGCCGGCGCGTCGTCGTCGTCGCCAACTTGCGGCCCGCGCAGCTGATGGGGCACGAGAGTCGCGGCATGGTGCTCGCGGCCGGCGAGGCTCCCGACTTGGCGCTGCTCACGCTCGACAAGGAGCTCGGCCCGGGAAGCGGCGTGAAGTGACGGTGGACCGGATCGCCTTCTTCGACGGCGCGTCGACGCCGGCGCTGCGCGAGTTGCTCGATGACGCCGATCCGGCCGAGCGCGCCGACGCCGCCTGCGCCCTCGGAGACCGACTGCGTACGCGCGAGCTCGGCGACCTCGGCCGCGACGTGCAGGACAAGCTCGCCGGCCTGCTCACCGACGTCGTGCCGATGGTGCGCTTCGAGGCGGCCATTGCCTTGGCCGAGGCCAAGGACGCGCGTGCCACCGCGACCCTGCTCGCGGCTGTCGATGACCGCGCGTTGCGCCTCGATGCCTTGCGCGCCCTCGGTGCGCTCGGCGATGCCGCGGCCGTGCTGCCGCTCTTGCGCGTCATGCGCCGCCGGTTCATGCCTTGGGCGGATCGCTTGCAGGCGGCAGCGGCGCTCTGCGCTCTTGGCGACGCGGCGGGCGCAGCCTATCTCGTCGAGCGCTTGACGAGTCGACGACGCGCCGAGGCTGCGGCGGCGCTGCACTTCATCGGCGAGTCGCATCATCCGCGGGCGCGCGAGTTGCTCGAGGGCGCGCTCGGCAACCCGGCGCATGTCTTGCGCGACGTCGCCGCGCGCACGCTCGGCGCGCTCGGCGACCCCGCAGCGCGCGCTGCTCTCGAGGCGGCGCGCAGTACCGCTGATGCGGAGCTGCGGGTCGATATCGATGCGGCGTTGGCGATGCTCGCCGCGCTGGTCGAAGCGTCGTCGCCAGGGCACTAACGCGTGCCGTCGCGCCGCGTGCCCTGGTCGTCAACGGCGTCTGGTTATACTACGGCAGCTCATTTTGTAGTATAACTGGAACGCATGAGCGCCGCCGTTGCCCGCTTCGTCGATCTGTCACTCGTCGCGCAGACAGCGTACGCCGAGCTGCTCGACTCGAGCCGAGCCCAGCTCCTGCAGCGCTCGATCGCCAACCTCACCGGCAGTTTCGCAATCAAGAAAGTCAAGAATCGTACCTACTGGTACTATCAGTATCGCGACCTCGATGGCCGCGTCCGCCAGCTCTACGTTGGACCGGACACCGACGCCGTGCGAGCACTCGCGTCATCGGCGCGCGCGCGCCGGACGGGCGCCCTCGAGCCGCTCGCCCGCTCGGCGCTCGCGCTCGGCTGTGCCCGCATTCTGCCGAAGCATTTCCGCATCGTTCGCCGGCTCGCCGAATACGGCTTCTTCCACGCGGGAGGCATGCTCGTCGGCACGCACGCCTTTGTGGCGCACGGCAACTTGCTCGGCGTGCAATGGCTCGAAGGCGCCCGCACGCAGGACGTCGATTTCGCGCATCCGGGTCGCAACCTCGCCATTGCTCTGCCCTCGCTCATGCACGTCGACGTGGAGCGAGCCATCGACTCTCTCGCCATGGGCTTTCTGCCAATGACGGCGCTTTCGTCAGGCTCGGACGCAACCTTCGTCAACCCAAACGATCCGGGGCTGCGGATCGACTTCCTGACGACTCGGCACCGCGGCCAGGGCAGCACTGTGTTCGTGCCCAATCTCAACGTTGCGCTGCAGCCGCTCGCGTTCATGGAGTATTTGCTCGAGAGCCCCGCACAGGCCGCCATCTTCTGCGCGGAGGGCTCGGTGGTCGTAAACGTCCCCTCACCGGCGCGCTTTGCGCTGCACAAGCTTCTCGTCTGGGCAGAGCGTGGCGCCGCATTTCGCGTCAAGGCGGCCAAGGACCTCGCGCAGGCGGCCGCGCTCGTGGCTGTCTTCGTTCATCACGGGCGCGAGGATGAGCTTGGCGAGGCCTGGGCCGACTTGCTCGCGCGCGGACCCGGTTGGCGCAAACGCGCGACCAAGGCTGTAAAGGCGCTCGCGCGGCTTGCGCCGGAATTGGGGGTTGAGGAGTTGTTGCGCACGGAGGCGCATTGACGTCCCGAAAGGCGCTTGTTGCGGGCTACAACTTTCGGCGATGGCATCCGAGGACTGCCAGCGCCAGCAGATGGACCGCAGCGATCTTCGCTTTAGCCGTCCGTTCCTCTACGATCTCGACGCCGAGCGCGGCACCCTCATGATCCGCCAGGGCAAGGACAAGAAGGACCGCATGGTGCCCATCGGCGACCGCGCTGCGGCGTGGACAACAAAGTATCTCAACGAGGTGCGCCCGCGCTTCGTGGTCGAGCCGGACGACGGCGCACTCTTCCTTACCAACGTTTCATCCAGGCGGTGCTCGGCCATGTCGAGCTGACGACGACGCAGATCTACACGCAGGTGTCGATTCGCAAGCTCAAGGAGATCGATACGGCAACGCATCCGGGGAAGCGCACGCCGTGGCATCGCGGCGCCGGCGACGAAGTACCCGCCGGCCTTGCCGCGTCGCCCGCCGAGAGCACGGCGATGATGGATGCGGCGCGTGCTGGGCTGCTCACCTCTTTTGCCGCTGAAGCCGGTGACGAGCGCAACGAGGACGGGCCTGGCAGCGAGGACTGATCAGCTTTACACTTGGACGAAGTGACGAGCATGGCGTACATTGAGGGTATGGAGTTGACGATCGAGTTGGAGCGCGAAGACGACGGCCGGTGGCTCTGCGAAGTGACGGAGCTGCCGGGCGTGATGGCTTACGGCGCCACTGAAGCTGAGGCTGTCCAGGGCGCCGAAGTGCTGGCTCTGCGCGTGCTCGCTGACAAGCTCGAGCATGGCGAGGCATCAGCCAAGCAGTTCTACGTGACGTTCAAAGCCGCATGAGTCAATGGGGGGCGACGCAGGCGCGGCGTGTGCTCGCCGCGTTGCTGCGCATAGGCTGGCGGGTTAAGCGGCAGGTTGGCACCTCGCATTGTATCCTAGAGCGCCAGGCCTGGGCGGATTTCGTGTTCGCCTTCCACGACGGCGTCGAGGTCGGACCGTAGATGTTGAGCCGCATCGCCAAGCGTACCGGGCTCAAGCCCGAAGACCTGTAGCGGCCGTTCACGATCAAGCAGCCACAGCCGCAGGTGACAGGCGGGCACGACCTGCCTACAATGCCTCGCATCGTGCTCAACGCCGCTCGCAACCTCGCCGTGCTTCTGGCGCTCGCCGCCTCTTGGCAGGGCGGCGTGTCTGTGCACGAGCCGAGTTTGACGGAAACTCGCGTCCGGGGTCTCGACCACGCCGGCCCCGCTCGCATCGGGGCTCAAGCCGACCTAAGCCGCGGAGCGCGTTGGGGAAACGCCGAGGCTAGCCGCGCGCTCGCGTCAGATTCACACCTTGCTGCAGAGGCGGGAGGCTTCAACCTTCTCTCGCGTGCCAGCCCGTTCGGCATCCAGCCATACAATCAGTTGACCACGGCACTGCGAGGAACGGGCTTGCAGGCGCACCACTTGATCGAGCAACGGTTCGCCACCTTGCTCGGGCAGAACGCACGGCAAGCGCTGTCCATGGCGGTGACGCCGACAGAGCACCAAGCGTTCACGAACGCCTGGCGAGCGCTGATCCCCTATGGTGAGGCAGGAACGGGAGCGGCGACGCCAGAGTCGGTGATGTCCGCCGCCCGCCAAATTTACTCCAACTACCCCGAAATCATACAGGCTTTAGGGCTATGAGGTACGTTCACAGGATCGGTTTCAGAGCTAGCCCCGTGCAAGAGAGGCAACTTGAGGCTCTTGGTGTGAAGCCCGACGAGCACACTGCCCTGCCAGGGGGGGGAGATCCGCTGATTACGTTCGATGTGCGAGAGAGCCACCCGAAGTGGTCAACGCTCGACGAGTTGTTCAAGCAGTGGAAGGTCTCTGACTTTCTCAGAACCGAGTTCTCGAAGAAGGAGATCGACTCGGCGCAGTGGTTAGAGATGGGAGCTTGGCATCATGGCTACCCGCAGCCCGACGATGACGTGTTCGGCTACCGGCAAGCCACTTACGACCTGACGGAGTGGTGCGAGCAGTGCGGCATCGGCATGAAGCAAAAGGCGCCATTTCAGATGAAGGGAGAGCCAAAGTGGGGCAAGAATGGCATCATGCAGCTCATCTGGGTTTACGATGAGCTATTTGTCACGCCCGATGTTTGGACGGCGGTGTTCGAGCCCCACGGGATCGGTCGCCGCGCCGTTGTGAACGCCAAGGGCGTCGAACTCAGAACTGTTTTCCAGCTCGTCGTCGAAGAAGAGGTTGGCATGGCAACCGATGCACTGACACCGGTGCGCTGCGCAGCGTGCGGCAGAATCAAGCACCTGCCTGTCACACGCGGTTTCTTCCCTGCGCTGAAGAGCCAACCAACGAAGTCCATCGCAAAGACCATCGAGTACTTCGGGAGCGGCGCAGCGGCGACCAAGCGCGTCGTTATTGCTCAACACATGTACCGTGACCTTGCGGAGAATATGGTCCGTGGTGCCACGGTGATGCCAGTCTCGTTTGCTCAGTAGCTTGCGCCTCTTCGAGGTTCGGCGCCCGAGATAGGGCCTGCAAATGCGGATTGGTAAGCGGTCTTGGCTCGCGATGGGTTTCGTGTTCCGGGAGCGAAATGATCTTTTGGGGCGACCCGACGGTCGTCTTTCGAGCCAGCCGGAACCAAGGAAATCCCGCCGCCATCAGCGCCGCCGTCGCGCTGCCTCCGCGCCCTTGCGCGCAATAAACAGATAATTGAACCCCCGCAAGAAGAAGTTCTCCTCAGCCGCGGCCTTGTGGTAGTTGCCGAGCTTGAGCGCCTTGTTGTGGCGGACCACCGCTACGATCTCGAGCGGCTCGAGGTGGCGCGTGACTTCGGCGAAGAGCCCGAAGCCGACCGGCACGAAGCCGCGCTTCTTCTGAAAGAAGTCGCAGACGTACAGGCCGAGCACACCGCCCGGCTTGAGGATGCGCGCCGCCTCGGCGAGCGCCTTGCCCATCTCGATGAAGTAACGCTGGTCGAAGGCGCTCAGCTTGCCGATGCAGCGTGGATCGTCGGAGTAGTTCACGTGGTCGCCGTAGGGCGGATCGAGGAAGACGAGGTCCGCCACGCCGTCGCCAAGCGGCAGGGCGCGGGCGTCGGCCGCCTCGACATCCGAGCGCGCCGGTGCGAGGTCGAAGCCCCGTGCGCGCCGATTCGTGTCGCGCGCCACGTCGAGCGTCGTGCCCGAGCCGCAGAACGGATCGACCACGAGCTCGCCCTCGCGCGAGTAGCGCATGATGAGGTTCCAGATGACGTGCGAGGGCGTGGCGCCGACGTAGGCCTGGTCGCCTTGCATGTGCATGCCGTAGTGCTGCGAGGGGTACTCCCACAAGGTCGTCGTCTGGACGTTGAGGGGGGGCTTGTGCACGCCGCTCGGGCGTCGCGCTGGCTCCTTCGGATCCGGATCCCAAGGGTGGGCGCGGCGCCCCTCGTTAGGCTTCTTCGGTGCAGGCATGATGCGGCTATTCCTCGTCGAGCACGATGCGCAAGGGGCGCTTGCGGCTCACCACGAGCGCCGCTTCGCCTTCGACGACCACGCGCGAGGGCGGCGGATTGATGGCGAGCGCCGTGCCGGCCCGCAGCCCGAGCAGCGTCGCCCCATGCGCGAGACTCCAGCGGTGCAGCGCCGCCACGGTCGGTGGCCCGCCACGTGTGGGCTCGATCGGCACGACGTAGACGTTGTTCTCGTGCGCGCTGTCGGCGAGGGTCAGCTCCTCGAGCAAGCCGACAACGCCCGGATCGTGCAGCTCGTGCGCCAGGATGCCGGGCGCCAAGTCCATGACGCAGACGATGCTCAAGCAGCCGGCGCGGCGAAAGAGCTCGAGGTTGTTCGGCTCGACGCACTCGGCGACGATATGGAGGTCCGGGCGCAGGGCGTGTAGCGTGAGGCACGTCGCTACATTGAGTGTATCCGCGTCCGGGTCGCGCGGGTCACGCGCGAGCACCACCGCGCGCGCCGCCTCGGGCAGCGCCGCTTGTAGGAGCACGGCCTCGCGGGCCGGGTGGCCGCGCACGAAGAGCACGCCTTGGCGCTCGAACTCCTCAGGGACGCGCTCGAGCGTCTCGTCGATGAGCACGACGTGCAGCGGCGCGTCGAGGTAGCGCCCCCGCAGCTCCTCGAGTAGGTGCGCGAAGCGCTCGGCCGAAGGATAGTTGCAGACCAACAGATGACCCGAGACCTTGTGCATGGCCAGACCCTTGCGCCTAAGCGTCTCGCTGCGCACGAGCAGCGCCGCGACTTGACTGAGTGAGTAGCTCAACACCCCGACCCCGGTGAGCATCGTCGGGATGCCTACAAAGAGGCGACCGCCGGTCGAGGCCGGAAAATAGTCGCCGTAGCCGACGGTGCAGATGGTGACGAGGGTCCACCAGAACGCGTCGATCCAATCGAGATCGGGCTTGGCCGGCTTCTCGAAGAAGAGAAACGCCGCCGTCGAGTAGACGAGCAGGGCGGCGACGAAGATGGCGCCGCGCACTTGCGCGGGGGGATGACGCAGGTAGCTGCCGAGTGTGTGCTGCACCGTGCGTCGGCTCACCGCGACTCCTCGAAGAGCGGGTCGGCGACGCCCATGCCGTCGCGCTCGTGGCGCGTGGCGTCCCAGTCGCGGCGCAGCGCCTTGATGCGGGCGCGCGTGCGGGTGCCGCCCCAGATGCCGCGCCCGGCCTTGCGCGCCATGATCTCAGCCGTCAGGTACGTCGCCTCGCGCGCCACCTGGTACTCGGTGTAGACCATCGCCAGGCCCTCTTCGACCATGCGCTGGTTGAGGTCGATGCCGTCGCGCTCGACGTAGGCGAGGTAGCGACCGCGCGTGTCTTTGATGGTCTTGTCGAAGAGCAAGCGCACCTTCTGGTCGAGCGCCCAACTGTTGAGGAACGAGAGGCTCGCGCGTCCGAAAGCGGTGATCTCGAACTCGTTGACGACCGGGTCGAAGGAGCGAATGCCGAGCATGCGCACGGTGGCGCGTGCCTTGCCTTTCTCGATGACCACCTCGTCGCCGTTGAGGACCACAGCCACGCGCACGCTGTCGCCGTTGCGGATGTCGGCGAACTCGTCAGTGTGGCGCAACCGTGCGTCGCGCACCTCGACGATGGTCCCGAAGGTGACGGCCGCGCCGAGCAGCGCGGCGACCACCAGCCAATAGAGCAGGTTCCATGGCAGGACATGCCAAATCTGCGCGAGGGCGGAGCTCACCGTGCGGCTTTGCACCGAACAGCCATAGCGGCAGACGATCCTCGAGGTCAACTGACTCGCCCGTGGCGCGCGCGGTCCTTGTACGCTATGCAGCGCTGCTTAAGATGGCCGCTGCCGCAACGACACCCACTGCTCTGCGCTCGACCCTGCTCATCAGCGCGTTTACGATGGGCTCGCGCGTGCTCGGCCTGGTGCGCGAGCAGCTCTTCGCCGCCCTGCTCGGCGCCGGGTTCTACGCCGACGCCTTCGTGGCGGCGTTTCGCATCCCCAACTTGCTGCGCGACCTCTTCGCCGAGGGCGCGCTCTCGGCCGCCTTTGTGCCGACCTTCGCCAAGGTCGAGCAGGAGCAGGGGCGCAGCGCGGCGCACGAGCTCGCCAATCGCGTGAGCGGGGCGCTCTGTATCGTCGTCGGCGCGATCGTGGCGCTCGGGGCCGTCTTCTCGCGCCAGATCGTTTGGGCCCTAGCGAGCGGCTACGCGAGCGTACCGGGCAAGCTCGAGCTCACGAGCGAGCTCGCGCGCTTGATGATGCCTTTCTTGCTCGTGGTCTCGCTCTCGGCGGTGACCATGGGCATGCTCAACGCTCGTGGGCGCTTCGGTGCGCCGGCCCTAGCGCCGGCCTTGTTCAACGTCGTCGCCATCGCCGTCGGCTTCGGGCTGTGGCTCGCGGGTGCGCCACCCCGGACCGCGGTGCTCGGCTGGTCCATCGGCACACTCATGGGCGGCGTCGCCCAGCTCGTCGTGCAGCTTCCGTCGCTCGCGCACGATGGCTTCTTTCTTCGCCCGCGCTTCGTTGGCACGTGGCGCGATCCGGCCTTGCGCCGCATCGCCATGCTCATGACGCCAGCGGTCGTGGGCCTCTCAGCGACGCAGGCCAACATCTTCATCAACACCCAGTTCGCGAGCACCGAGGCGGGCGCCAACGCGTGGCTCAACTACGCCTTTCGCCTGATGTACCTACCCATCGGCATCTTCGGCGTCGCCATCGCCACGGTGACGGCGACCGGGCTCGCGCGCCGCGCCGCCGCAAGGGACTATGCGGGATTGCTCGCGAGCCTCGCGCAAGGCTTGCGCCACGTGGCGGTGCTCACCGTGCCTTCGACCGTCGGCCTCGTGCTCCTCGCCGAGCCCATCATCGGCTTGCTCTACGAGCACGGCCGCTTCACCGTGGCCGACACCCGCGCGACCGCGCTGGCGCTCGTCGGTTATGCCGTCGGCCTCTACGCGTACTCCGGCGTCAAGGTGACGGCGCCCGCCTTCTATGCGCTCGAGCGCTCGCGGGTGCCGCTGCTTGGCTCGGCCGCCGCGGTCAGCGTCAATCTCGTGCTCAACCTCTTCGCCTACGCGCGCCTCGGCTACGTGGGCCTCGCGCTCGGCACCTCGCTCGGTGCGGTCGTCAACCTCCTCGTCTTGCAGCTCGCGTTGGCGCGCGTGACGCCTGGGTTCTCGATGCCACCTTGGCGCGGCCAGCTCGCGAAGGTCGCGCTCGCCTCGCTTGCCATGGGCGCCGTCGTCTGGGGCGCGGACCAAGGCGCGCTCGCGGCGCTTCGGCACGTCTCGCTCCCCCACACTCTGTCGCTCGCGCTGCGCGTCGTCGGGGGTCTCGGCCTCGGGGCGGCGTCCTACGTGCTCGCCTGTCGGCTCTTGCACGTGGCCGAGATCAACGAGCTCTTGGCGATCGTACGCCGCCGTCGCGACCAGGGATTTGCGGGTGCGAGTGGAGCTTGACGTGACGGACGCGCATCTCGACGGGCCGGCCAAGCAGCGCGCCGCCATCCTGTGGCTCACGCTGATGTGCGTCTTCTGGGGCGCCACGTTTCTGCTGATGGAGCTCGGCTGCGACCGACTGCGCGTGATCCTCGGCGCCGAGCAGCGCCTCGCGGCCGCGGCCTACTTTCTCGTGCTGCGCTTTGCGCTTGCGGTCGTGCTCATGCCGGTCGCTATCCCCGCCTCGGTGCGCCGCCTCGATAGCGCCGCTTGGCGACACGGGTTGCCGCTCTCGCTCGTCTTTAGCGCCGGCTACGTGTTGCAGCTCTTTGGCCTGACCCAGGACGACATCGGCCCGAGTCAGTCGGCATTCTTGACCTCGCTCTACGTCGTCGTCACGCCGCTCATCGTCGGCGTCGTGCAACGCCGATGGCCGCCCAAAGGCGTGCTGCTCGGGTTGCCGCTCGCCGTCTTCGGGGCGGCGTTCATCGCCGGACCGCCGCACGGCGGCTTGTCGGCGGGCGCGTGGGCGACTTTGGGCTGCGCGGTCGCGTTCAGCTGCCACATCGCCATCACCGATTACAGCGCCCGTCGGGTCGACCCGATGGCGCTGACGCTGACCACGCTCGTCTATTCGCTCGGCTGGCTCTGCCTCGCTTTGCTCGTCGCTCCGGGCGGGCTCGCCACGCTCGCGCCTCATTATCTATTCGCGGCGCTGCGCGATCCGGTCGTCTTGAGCACGGTCGGCGTGTGCGCCCTGTTCGCCACGGTCATCGCGCTCGCCGTGCTCAACCGCTGGCAGACCGCTCTGCACCCAAGTCGCGCCGCCATCCTCTATACGACCGAACCGGTGTTCGCGACCTTGGTGAGCATCGCGGTGGGTCGCGAGGTCGCTACCTCGTGGCTCGTCGTTTCGGCGGCCACCATCTTGGCCGCCAATCTGGCCGCGAGTTGGCGTGCCCGCGCCGCCTAGCTCCTGATCCCCGCCGCGGCCGCTGCCGCCTGCCTCTTGCGCCCGCCGACAACATCTGCTCTGTCCGGCGCACAATCATGGATGTCCTAAGATCCCGAGTACAGACGAGCTCAGCCGAGTATATCGCCAACGCTCGGCATCATCGCGACCTCTCGGCCGAGCTCGCGAGCCGCCAGAGCGCCGCTGGCCAGGGTGGTCCGCCGAGCGCCATCGAGGCGCAACGCAAGCGCGGCAAGTACCTCGTGCGCGAGCGCTTGGAGCGCCTGCTCGATCCCGAGACGCCGTTTCTCGAGTTGTCGCAGCTCGCCGCGTACGATCTCCATGACGGGCTCGCAGCGGCCGCGGGCCTAGTCTCCGGCATCGGTCGCATCGCCGGGCGTGAGTGTATGGTCGTCGCCAACGACCCGACCGTCAAAGGCGGCAGCTATTTTCCCGAGACGGTCAAGAAGCACCTGCGCGCCCAAGAGATTGCGCTCGAGAACCGCTTGCCGTGCGTCTACCTCGTCGACTCGGGTGGCGCCTTTTTGCCCCTGCAAGCCGACATCTTCCCCGACAAAGAACACTTCGGCCGCATCTTCTACAATCAGGCCAACATGTCAGCCGCGGGCCTGCCGCAAGTCGCGGTCGTGCTCGGGATGTGCACGGCCGGGGGCGCGTACGTTCCGGCGATGAGCGAGGAGAACGTCATCGTGCGCGGCGCCGGCACCATCTACTTGGCCGGCCCACCGCTCGTCAAAGCCGCGACCGGCGAAGAGGTGACCGCCGAGGAGCTCGGCGGCGGCGAGATGCACACGCGCGTCTCGGGTGTGTGCGACCACTTGGCCGACAACGAAGACGACGCCTTGAGCCTGTGTCGCAACATCGTCGAGAACTTCAACACGCGCAAACAGGTCGAGCTCGACATCTGCGAGCCCGAGGAGCCGCTGTATCCGGCCGATGAGCTGTATGGCGTCTTGCCGGTCGACAATCGCTTCCCTTACGACGTGCACGAGGTCATCGCGCGCCTCGTCGATGGCAGCCGCTTTCACGAGTTCAAGATGAATTACGCGCCGACCTTGGTCTGTGGCTTTGCGCGTTGGCTCGGCTACCCGGTCGGCATCGTGGCCAATAACGGCGTTCTCTTCGGCGAGAGCGCGCAGAAGGGCGCGCACTTTGTGCAGATGTGCTGCGCGCGCAAGGTGCCGCTCATCTTCTTGCAGAACATCACGGGCTTCGTCGTCGGCAAGAGGTTCGAGCAGGGCGGCATCGCCAAGGACGGTGCCAAGATGGTGCAGGCGGTGGCGACCGCGCGTGTGCCCAAGATCTCCTTGCTCATCGGCGCATCGCACGGCGCCGGCAACTACGCCATGTGTGGTCGCGCCTACGCGCCGCGCTTCCTCTTCACTTGGCCGAACTCGCGCATCTCGGTGATGGGCGCCGAGCAGGCGGCGAGCGTCCTCGTGCAGATCAAGCAAGAGCAGCTGCAGCGCGACGGCAAGACGCTGTCGGCCGATGAGCAACGCGCCATCGCCGAGCCGGTGCGCAAGAAGTACGAGGACGAGGGCAGCCCCTACTATGCGACGGCCCGGCTGTGGGACGACGGCATCATCGAGCCGACCAAGACTCGGCAGGTCGTCGGCCTCGCGCTCTCGGCCAGCCTCAACGCTCCAATCGCGGAGACACCGACCCCGGTGTTTCGCATGTAGGGAGGTTTCGCGTCGCCATGCACACTCTCGAGCTGACGCGAGCCGGCGCCGTCTGGCGCCTCGGTCTCAACCGACCAGCCGTTCGCAACGCCATCGATGCGCAGATGCTCGAGGAGCTGCGCGAGGTCGTCGCGAGCCTTGCGGCCGAGTCACCGCGCGTGCTCGTGCTCGAGGGCGCCGGTGCGTGCTTCTCGGCCGGGGCCGATCTCGCGTGGATGCGTCGCTCGGCCGAGCTCTCGGTTGCCGAGAACATCGCTGAGGCGCGCGCCTTGGCCGAGTTATTCGGTGCGCTCGACGCGGCGCCCTGCATCGTTGTCGCGTCGGTGCACGGCGCGGCGATGGGTGGCGCCGTCGGCCTCGTGGCGTGCGCCGACATTGTTGTCGCCGCCGATGATGCGCGCTTTGCCTTTCGCGAGGTGCGCCTCGGCCTCGTGCCGGCCGTGATCTCGCCCTTCGTCGTGCGGCGCATCGGCGTCGCGGCCGCGCGGCGCTACTTCGTGACGGCCGAGTCTTTCGATGCGCATGAGGCTAAGCGTCTAGGGCTCGTGCACGAGGTCGTTCCCCTCGCTGAGCTAAGGGCGCGCGTCGATGTGATCGCTGGCGAAGTGCAGAAAGGTGCGCCGAAGGCCGCCCTCGCCGCCAAGGCGCTGTTGCGTGATCTCGACAGCGAGATCGATGCGGCACGGGTAGACTCGACGAGCGAGCTCATCGCGTCGCTGCGCTGTGCCGACGAGGGCCAAGAAGGCATGCGCGCATTTCTCGAGAAGCGGGCGCCCCGATGGCAGTGAAGGTGCTCATCGCCAATCGCGGCGAGATCGCGTGTCGCGTCGCCAAGACTTTGCGCGAGCTCGGCCTCGCGTCGGTGGCCGTATACAGCGACGCCGACGCCGAGGCGCCGCACGTGCACCTGTGCGACGAAGCCGTATGCCTCGGCGATGTGCGCTCCTACCTCGACATGGAGCGCGTCGTGCAGGCGGCGCGCGACAGCGGCGCGACCGCGCTGCATCCCGGTTATGGCTTTCTGTCCGAGAACCCTGCCTTGCCCGAGGCCTGCCTTGCGGCCGGAATCACCTTCATTGGCCCAAGCGCCAAGGCCATCCGCCAGCTCGGCGACAAGCGACTCGCGCGCCAGATGGCCGAGAGCTGCGGTGTGACGACGATTCCCGGTGCGGCCACCTGTGACGACCTTGCCGCGGCGCGCCGCGCGGCCGAGCGCTTAGGCTTCCCGCTGCTCATCAAAGCGGCGCTCGGTGGCGGGGGTCGCGGCATGCGGCGGGTCGACGACGCGTCGGCGCTCGCCGAGGCCTATGCTGCGGCGCAGCGCGAGGCGAAGACCGCGTTTCACGTCGACCACGTCTTGCTCGAGAAGTTGCTCGCGCCTGTGCGTCATATCGAGGTTCAGTTCTTGGGCGATGGCAACGACGCTGTAGTGCTTGGTGAGCGCGAGTGCAGCCTGCAGCGGCGCCACCAGAAGATCCTCGAGGAGGGACCGGCTGCGAGCATCAGTGAAGCGACGCGCGTCGAGTTACATGCGGCCGCCCTGCGCCTCGTACGCGCGGCGAATTATGCCGGTGCTGGCACGGTCGAATTTCTCGTTGACACGAAAGGTCGGGCCTATTTTCTCGAGGTCAACACACGTCTGCAAGTCGAGCACCCGGTGACCGAGATGCTCACGGGAGTCGACCTCGTGCGCGCGCAGATCGAGATCGCGCTCGGCGGGAGTCTGCCGCGCGTACCGCCGCCCCGCGGGCACGCTATCGAGGTGCGACTCAACGCCGAGGACTCGTACAACGGCTTCGTGCCGGCCACTGGCAGGGTGCTCGCCCTGTGCTGGCCGAGCTGGCCGCACGTGCGCGTCGATGCCGGCATCCACGAAGGCGCCGAGATTTCGACCCACTACGATATCCTACTCGCGAAGATCATCGCCTGGGGCCAGGATCGCGAGCAGGCACGACGACGCTTGTGCGCCGCCTTGCGCGAGACCACTCTGCTCGGCGTGACGACCAACCAGGCGTTCCTTCTCGATGTGCTCGAGCGCGACTTCTTCGTGCGCGGTGAAACCTATACTTCCACTATCGAGACCGAGCGCTGGAGTGCGCCGCCGGTTCCTGCGGAGGCCTTGGCTTTGGCGCTGCGGGAGCTCGAGCGGCCGGCAGCGCATGTCGCCGCCGCCGGCCGCGGCGATCATTTCTCGCCTTGGGCCAGGCTCGGAAGGTTCAGGGTCGGGCCATGACGTTTGTTTCGTTTGACCATCGTGGCAAGTGCTACCGCTTGGCGGTCGCCCGTCACGGCGCAGGCGTTTGGGTCGGGTTTCCGGGCGGCGCTGTCTACGTGGCGCGCAAAGGCCACGCTTCGGAGGGCCGCAGCGACGGCACGATTCGCGCGCCGATGACGGGCCGTGTCGTTGATGTCCGCGCGCAGGTCGGTGACGCAGTGCGCGCCAACGACGTGCTCGTCGTCTTGGAGGCGATGAAGATGGAGTATCGCTTGACCGCGCCGCAGGACGGCCGCGTCGCCGCCCTGCAGTGCACTCTCGGCCAGCACATCGACGCCGGGGTCGTGCTCGTGCGACTCGATCGGGAGAATCCCGTCGCGAGCGTTGCGGCGTCGCCGCTTGGTGTCTCCGTTACAGCGTCGCCCGAGCCTGCGGCGATCGATCCAGCCGACTTGCCTGCGGCCTCTGCCGCCTAAGACCGAGTCGGCACCCTCTGATTCAAGGTGAGACGGCGCGCGCCGAAGCTACGGGGGGCGTGGCGCCCGCCGCGGGCAACTTCAAGTCGAGACGACCGAGCGTGCCTTGAATGTCGAGGCCCACGCCTTCGAGCGCGAAGGTGCCGTCGTGGCCGAGCCGCACGCGCCCGATCTTGAGCGTCACTTGGCCACTCACCTTGTCGTATTGCGTGAGCACCACCCCGGTGAGCTTTTGCAGCAGTGCAGGGTCGATGTCGGGGCGGAGCGTCCCGGTGACGATGAGACTGCCGACGCCGTCCGGCAGTGATGCGCCGGCGGGCACGTCGAAATCTTCAAACACCACCTTGGCCGAGCCGGCGCCGAGGTCGACCTTGCCGCCCCCAGGGATGTCGATTCGTCCTTTGTCGAGGAACGCTTCGATCTCGACCCCGCTCGTGTCGAGGCGATAGCCGAGCTCGCCACCCTCAGTGCTCATCACCAGGCCGTTGAGGCGCGCGTTGATGCTCGAGCTCGCGCCCACGTCGAGGTACACGCCTGGCACGTCGATCTTGCCGTCGTTGAATGTGCCCGACAGGTGCAAGTCGGCGTCCTTGATGGTGAGCCCGCTGTCGTCGCCGTAGCGCAAGCTCGCACAGGGCGGCATGAGCGTGCGCGAGAGCGCATAGAGGCAGTCGCGCAGCCGCGTCGCTTGGCCGTTGAGGCTAATGAGAGCGCGCAGGCGATGCTCGAGCTCGGCGCGCCCGTGTGGGTTCGCCGCCAACGCGTGCACGTCGGCCTTGAAGAGCTCGCGCGTGGCCGCCGGCCACTCGCGCTCAGCGACGCCGCTCGCTACCAAGATCTCGCGCAGCTCCTTGCGTTCGGCGATGAGGCGCTGCGTCTCGGCGGTGTTGAGCGGCCGCGTGCCGGGTTCGCCCTTGATGTGCGCTTCCTTCAAGTCCCAGGCCAGGCTGCTCGAGTCGTAGCGCAGCGAGTTGAGCTTCAAGTCGACGTTGGCGAACTCGCCGGCGAGGTCGATGTGCGCGGCGAGTAGAACGTCACCCATGTCGACGAGCTTCGATTCTACCTCACGTGTCATCTCGGGCGTGACGCGCTTGCCGCGCAGGCTCGTGGCCAAATGGCTCGTTAGAGCCGCGATCGAGGTCAGCAAGGCGTCGCGATCGTGCGAGTTCAAGGCCGCAAACGAGCGGTTCGGCGTCATGTCCCACGTGGCGAGCGTCAACCCGCGCTTCTTGAGAAAGGTCACGAGCTGTCTGTTGAGCGCTGCGAGCTTGGTCGTGTCCGAGGCGACGAGCTCGCCTTGCGTGAACGAGACGCTGCCGTCAAAACGGTTCTTACCAAGCACCACCGAGGAGGCGCGACCGCCGGCGAGCAGGTTCAAGTAGCCCTGTGTGATCTCGCCGTTGAAATGCGCGACCCGCAGCGCAAAGCTCTTCGGGCTGCCGGGCACTACCGCACCTGTCGCGTCCTTGGCTGCAGTTGTCTCGACGCGCACCTCGAGGCCCTCGACGAGGCCGGGCCCGAGCTCGAGGCCGTCGTTGTTGGCGCGCAGCAGCGCGAGGCGTCGATTCTCGACGTTGCCCTGCAAGGCAAAGGCGAAGCCGTCGATCACGCGGCCGAACTTGAGATGCACGTTGCCAAAGCCGCCCTCGAATGAGCTCTCACCGGGCTGCTGAAAGGTGATGCTGCGCACGGTGAAGTCGCCTTCGATCTCCACGTTCGGCAGGGTGCCGCGAATCTGTACGCCCTTGGCGCTGGCGATGTCGACCGTATTGCCTACCCCGAGCGGCAAAATGGACGGCACCAGCATGAAGCCCGACGGCGCGAGCTTGAGCAGCGACCGCTCGAAGACCTGTGGGTTGAGCGCCAAGAGCTGCGCTACTGTGACGCCTTCGCGTTCGGCGACGCTCGACAGCGTCTCACCTTCGCCAATCTTTTGGAGGGCCTGGCCATGTACCAGGCGCAAGTTGGCGTCGCGCGCCAAGGCGCGGTCCAGGGCAGGGTTGGCCGAGATCAAGTACTGCGCCGGCACACCGCTCGCCTTGGCGATGGAGCGCAGTGTGTCCCTCGCATCGAGTTTGCGATTCTGCTCGCCGCGCAAGAACGCGCCGTCCACGTCCACTCTGATATTGCTCGTGTCGATGAGCGCGGCGGCGTCGAGGCCGCCGGCCGCCCCCTTCGGCGCGTCGGCGAGCTTGCTCACCATTGCCGCCAAGTCCGCTGTGGTGCCGGGCAGGCTGCCTTCGCCGCCGAGCGCTTGGCCGAGCATCGTGGCGATGACCTCGGCGCCCTTGCCTTCGAATAGGTCGCCGTCCCCGGAGATGACCGGCCAAAGTTGCAGGCGCAGCGACTCGCCCGCAGCGCCTGGTCGAGTCGCGCCGGGCACCGGGCGCAGCACGAGCTTCTCCAGGCCGAACCACGCGGGGCCCTTGAGCGGCGGTACGAAGCTCGCGCTCGATTGGGTGGCGACGATCTGGCCGTTGCGCACGACCAAGTTGAGCTCGAGACTCGCATTCGGTGGGATCGTGAAGGCCGTCATCCCACTGCCGAGCTTAGCGCCAGTGCGCAGCGGCACGCGCATGCGGATCGACTTGCAGTCGGTGAGCAGGCCGAGAATGGCTACCGGGCTGACCGTCGGTCGCATCGGGCGCACCGGCGCCGGATCGATGTGCACCGGTGACTTGAGATTGGTCTTGCTGTTCTTGGCGAGCCTGATGGCCGGGGCCTGTTTGGCCGGCGGGCTCGACGCCGAAAGCGCGTCGGCGTCGAGGTGGCCTTGGACATCGGCGATGCCGGCGTGCACGTCGATCTTGGTCGCGCCGAGCAACGCCAGCTCTTGTGAATTCTCGAGGCGCAGCGGGCCGAGGTCGATGGCGAGCGAGGCCTGCAGTGGGTCGAGCTTGGCGAGGCGCACGCTCGGCGACTCGGCCAACGTGCGCAGCCCGTCGGTCGAGGAGGTCTTCATCTCGGGCAAGCGCAGCGAGGCGTTGCGCGCCGAGAGGCTCACGTTGCCATCGACTACGCTCACGCGCTCGAGCGCGAGCGTGAGCTTCGCGTCGCCCGTGATGCCGATGCTCGAGCCGCCTGCGACCGTTAGATCCGCACGTCCGCCGGGTGCGAAACCAGTTTCGGTTTGCCACTCGCCGCTAAGCGTGAAGCCTTGGCTGCCGACGTTGACGTGGCCGCTGCCGCGCAGGGTGAGCGTCGAGTCGTCGAGCGCGAGCGGGCCGAGCGTGGCCTTGACGCCACTGAGGCGGGTTTGCCCGGCCAGGCTGCCGTCGAGCGAGAGCTCACCGCCGACGATGCTGACTTGACCGTCGAAGTGGCTCTTATCGACGCTCAGCTTAGAGCTGAGCTTAGAGGTGGCGTTGGCTAGGGCGAGCTCGTCGCGCAGTTGTACGATGTCGCCGTCGAAGTGGCCGACGAAGTTGAAGTCTGACTCGGCGCGCCTGTCACGGCTATCGGCCGGATTGAATTGCGCTACCGCGTCGGTGACTACACCGGGCCCGAGCTTCGTGACCTCGCCGTTCGGGCGCGCGAACTCGACGTTGTCGAGCGCCGCCTTCTCGATGCCGAGCGACCAGCTCAGCATCTCGAAGCGCGGCTTGCCGTCGGTCGACAGCGTGCCGAAGCGGGCCACCATCGTGCCGCTCACCTCGTGCGCGTCGAGGCGCGTCGCGCCATCGCCGAAGGCGAGCTTCTTGGCGGCGAGGACGCCCGATAGTCGCGTCTCGTCGGCGTCGCCACGCAGCGTCAGGCGGCTCTTCGCATCGAACTCGAGTGAGCCGCGCTCCCCGAGGGGCAGCCTGGCGCCGGCGCGCACGGTGTTCACCTCGACGACGAAGCGCATGCTTTGCGTGTCGGTGCTGCGCTCGAGATCTGCCGTCATCTTCGGGTCGGCAGGCGAGGTGCGAGGCTGGCGCAGGACGCGCACGAGCTCGGGCAAGGAGCTCGGCAAGGCATCGACGCCGAAGAGCGTGCGGGTCAGGTCGAGGTCGGGGAAGCCGCTGATGTCGAGCTTGACTGCGTTGCGATCGTCGCCGGCGTTGTCGAGGTAAATGCCGCGCGTGTTCGTCCACAAGAGCGTGTCGAGTGGGCGCGTCGCGCTGCCGGCGGCGCCGAGCTCGTCCGCGTTGTCTTGCAGGAACGCGAGGCGTGTCTGCTTGCGGTCAATCTTGCCGTCTTTGACGACGGTCTCGACGCGCACCATCGTGCCGGGAGCGATCTTGAGCCGCTTGAGCCCCGAGAGGTAGGTGCCGGGTCGCAGCGCCATCTCGAAGACGACCCGGCCGTCGCCCACGATGTCGACGGCGTCGATGCCGGGCGCTGAGAAGACCGGCTCGATGAAGTGCGACGCCGCAATCTCGCGGGCCGGGCTGCTTGCCGAGTCGATGGTGCGGGCGAGCTCGGTCGCGAGCTGTTTGATGAGGGCGTCGTGCTCCTCGGGCGGCAGCGGCGCCACGGCCTCGTCACTTCTGCCCGGTATGCGGGCGGCGCTGTCGAGCAGCTGCGTGACGAGTTGTTGCGGCGTTTGGTCATTCGCCAGCGCGACCAAGCGCAGCGTCTCGGCGTGATCGTGGTTCCACTCGGCCGCGGTGCGCTGCGCTAAGCTGGCGATGACCTCCGCGCTGAGCGGGCCGCGCGCCCGCGCCGGATGCACAGCGGCGAGTGACACGAGATCCCGCTCGAGCTCATTGAGGCTCTGGCGAAGCGCTTCGAGTCGCGCGGCCGAGACGCGAGTCGGCGCGCCGACCGTGCCCGGGGGCGGAGGAATCGGTGCGCTCGAAGCGTTCGGTGCGCCTGGGCTTCGAGCCGGAGAGCCGAGTAGGGCTTGGGCGCCGCTCTGCGCCTGTGGCGTGCGCTCGAGGTCGTCGATTGCCGGCGTGGCCTTGGTGGCCGACCCGGTGCCGCTCTTGGGCGTTGCGGCTGGCGGTGTAGGCGCGAGCGCCCCGCCTCCTGCGAGGGGGTCGTTAACTCCGCTGCCTGATGGACCGATTCGCGTGCCCACGATTTTCCCCTGATTCGATTCTGTCATCTTCATTATCGCAGTTGCGGCGTGCGAGTTTCCGAAAAGAGACGCGCCTGTGCACTAGGCGGTGATCACGACAGGCAGGACCACGGGCTTGCGGTCGAGCTCGCGGCGAAAGAATCGGCGCAAGGTAACGCGGGCCTCTTCTGCGAGCGTGGCTTCGTCGCTCCGGCGGGGGAGCGTCGCCAAGGCGCGTGTGACCTCGTCGCGCGCCTGCGCCATCAGGCTATTCCCACTCCACTCGCTGATAAAGCCGCGACTCGTGAGCATCGGGCCAGCGGTGAGGTCGCCCGCGGCGTTGACGACGATGACGCAACTGACGACGCCCGCTTCGGCCAGGATCCGACGCTCCCGCACCACGCTCTCGTTGACATCGCCGACCGCCTTGCCATCGACGAACACGAGTCCGGCGGGCACGGGTTCGAGTCGACGGGCCTGCACGCCGGCCGCGCTTGGCTCGAACGCGAGCGGTTGGCCGTCTTCGAGCACGAAGACGTTGCCGGCCGGTATGCCTTCGCTTTGCGCGAGCGCCGCATGGTGTCTCAAGTGCCGCACTTCGCCGTGAATAGGGACGAAGAAGCGAGGCCGGCAACGGCGAATCATCTCGCGCTGCTCGTCGTTGCACGCGTGGCCCGAGGCGTGCACGGCGCCACCGTGGTCGTCGATGACTTCGACGCCGAGCCGACAGAGGTTGTTGACCACCGCGCTGACGGCGCGTTCGTTGCCGGGGATGCGTCGCGAAGAGAAGATGGCGCGATCGCCGGGCTCGAGTTTGATAATCCCGTGCTCATCGCCGGCGATGCGGTGCAGAGAGCTGTGCGTTTCGCCTTGGCTGCCTCCAGCGATGATCGTCGCGCGCCCACGCGGCACGCGCTCGAAGTCTTCGGGCAACAGCAGCGTCGTCGACTTCGCTTCGAGCAGGCCGCTCTCCCGCGCCAGCTGCACGTTGCGTTGTACGCTGCGGCCGACGAGGATGACTTTGCGTCCGAGTCGCTCCGAGCTCCTCACGATGGCCTGCAGACGCGTGATGTTCGAGGCGAAGGCGGTCACGAGCACGCGAAAGGGTGCGCTCTCGAGCAGCGCGTCGAGCGCTACGGCGGCGCTCCGCTCGCCGGTCGTGTGCCCGGGTCGCTCCGCGTTGGTCGAATCGGAGAGCAGCGCGAGTACGCCGCGATCGCCGAGAGCCTGCAACGCCGCGAGGTCGGTGCGGCGGCCGTCGGGCGGGTCGTCGTCGAGCTTGAAGTCGCCGGTGTGCACGACCACTCCGCAGGGCGTATGGATCGCGAGCGCGACCGCGTCCGGGATGGAGTGCGCGACCGCGATGGCTTCGACGCGCATACCCCCGAGCTGCACGGGCTCGCGCTCACGCAGGGTTCGCAAGTCGGCGTCGCAGTCAGGATCCCCGGCGACCTTTGCGGCGAGGAGCTGGCGTGTAAAGCGCGTGGCGTACACGGGCGTGCGTACCCGCGGCAGCACATAGGGCAGGGCGCCCAAGTGGTCCTCGTGGCCGTGCGTCAGGACGATGCCGCGCAGCTTGTCCTGGCGCTCCATGACGTAGGTCAGGTCGGGGATGAGGTAGTCGATGCCCGGCTGGTCAGCGCTTGGAAAGAGCAGGCCGCAGTCGACCAAGATGAGGTCGTCTCGAGTCTCGTAGACGAGCGCGTTGCCTCCCACGTGATGGCCAAGGCCGCCGAGCGGCAGGATGCGAAGCGCGTTGTCGTGCACGCGCCAGTGATAATCGATTACCGCGGCATCGGCAAACTGGTCGCGGCTGTGCTAGCCTCCCTGCAATCTAAGCGACCGAAAGCGAAAGCCATGGGACCCGATCTCCCAGTACTCTTCGTCGATGACGAGCCCGAGGTGCTCAAGGCGCTCGTGCGTACGGTCGAGGCCTTCGCCTGGCCGGTAAAGTCGGCCCCTGGGCCGCGCGAGGCCTTGCTGCTGCTCGAGCGCGAGGAGTTCGGCGTGGTCGTCTCGGATTTTCGCATGCCGGGCATGGACGGCATCGATCTGCTGGCGCGCGTGCGCGAGCAGTGGCCCGACACTGGCCGGCTGCTGCTCACCGCCTACGCTGACCAGGGCACGCTCGAGCGCGGCATCAATGAAGCCGGAATTAGTCGCTTCGTGCGCAAGCCATGGCGCCGCGACGTGCTCATGCGGGCGCTCACCGAGGCGCGGCACGAGAATCGCATTCGCCGCGAGCATGCGATCCTCACCGAGCGCGTGCGCAATCGCAACGAAGAACTGAGTTACGTCAACCAGCTCCTGCAGTCGCGTGTCGAGGAGGGCGATCGCGCCATCAACAGCTTTCGTCGGCGCTGGGATGTGGCGCTCAACGCCATCTCTGATCCGATTCTCATTCTTGGCCCCGACTACCGCCTCGAGGGCGCCAACTTGGCGGCCGCCGCCATCGCGCAGCAGAGCCTCGAGGAGCTCGAAGGCCAGAAGTGTCACGCGCTGCTCTTTGGCTTCGGCAAGCCGTGCGTCGGCTGCCCCCTTGCGGCGGGCTACGGGCGCATCTCGGTGACCCGCGTCGGCGCAACCGCCTACTTTGACGCGCGCGCCTATCGGTTGCCGGGCGAGAGCGACTCGCATCTGTGTGTGTATCGCGACATTACGCGCGAGGTGCGCTTCGAGATCGAGGCGACGCAGATGGAGAAGATGGCTGCCATGGGGCGGCTCGCCGGCAACGTTGGTCACGAGATCAACAACCCTTTGCACGGTATCTTGAGCTTTGTGCAGCTCGCGCAAAAACCCGGCGTCCCCGAGGACAAGCTGGCGCGCTACCACGAGGTGATCTACGAGTGCGCCATGCGCTGCCGCGACATCGTTCACGCGCTCAAGGACTTCTCGCGCCAGGCTAAGCCCGATGAGCTGCGACAGATCGATCTCGGCGAGGTCGTCAACAAGGCACTCGTGCTCTTCGGCCACATCTCGAAGGTCGAGATCCGCAAGCGCGAGTTCGAGTCGGCGGTCCGCTGCTATGGCAACGCCAACCAATTGCAGCAGGTCGTCGTCAATCTGCTGCAAAACGCGATCGACGCGAGCCCGCAGGGCGCCTTCATCGAGGTCGGGGTCGAGGTGCAGGGCGATGACTTAGTGGTCGCCGTCGACGACGCCGGACCCGGTGTCCCGGACGAGATCCGCGCGCGCATCTTTGAGCCGTTCTTTACGACCAAGCCAGAGGGCGTCGGCACCGGCCTTGGGCTAGCCATCTCGCACAAGATCATGACCGATCACCATGGCTCGTTGCGCGTGAGTGCCGCGGCGCGGGGGGGAGCGCGCTTCGAGGCGCGCCTGCCGGTGAGCGGCCCAGAGGCCCCGCAGGCAGCGCTGGCGACAACGTCGGCCGACGGGCCGAACGCGCCGCCGTCCGTCGATGACAAAACGTTGGCCGAGGAGCGACCGTAGTGGGTGCTGTCGAGTCGAGTCGCCGACCGTGCGTCGCGGTGGTCGATGACGAGCAGCTCATCCTCGAGTCGTGGCAGGAGGCGCTCGCCGGCCGCTACGAGGTCGTGGTGTTCAGCGATGCCTTGGCGGCCAAGCGCTACTTCGAGCAACATGAGGTCGATGTGGCGCTGCTCGATATCCGCATGCCGGGCATCGACGGCCTCGCTCTGCTCGCCCATCTGCGACGCGTGCAGCCGGCCTGCGAGGCCATCATGTTCACCGGCCACGGCACCATCGCGACCGCGGTGCAAGCGATTCAGCTCGGCGCGTATGATTTTCTGTGCAAACCGGTCGAGGACCTCGACGCGGCGGTGCGGCGCATCGACTCGGCCATCGAGCGTCGGCGCCTGCGCGAGCTCAACCTGACGCTCGCCACGCGCCTAGCGGCGCATGACCCCGGCACCACGCTCATCGGTGAGAGCCGGGCGCTCGCGCGGGTGCGCGAGCTCATCGCCCAGATCGCCGGCTCGACCGCGCCCGTGCTCATTTGCGGCGAGAGCGGCACGGGCAAGGAGCTCGCGGCGCGGGCGCTGCACTCGCAGTCGCCGCGCGGGTCGCGGCCCTTTGTCGCCGTGAACTGCGCCGCGATGAGCGAGACGCTCATCGATAGCGAGCTCTTCGGCCACGAACGTGGCGCCTTCACCGGCGCGCTCGCCAACCACAAGGGTCTCTTCGAGGCGGCGGACGGCGGCGTGCTCTTTCTCGACGAGATTGGCGACGTGCCGTTGCCGACGCAGGTGCGCCTCTTGCGCGTTCTGCAAGAGCATGAGGTGCGACCGGTCGGCTCGACGACGAGTCGCAAGGTTGACGTGCGCGTGCTCGTCGCCACCAATGTCGATCTCGAGCGCGCCATGCGCGAGGGACGCTTTCGCGACGATCTCTACTATCGCGTGAGCACCTTCCGGCTCGAGTTGCCGCCCCTGCGCGAGCGCCGCGAAGACATCCCGCTCATCGCGCAGCACCTGTTGTCCAAGGTCGCCGCCAAGACCGGGCACGCCATCGCGGGCTTTACGGACGACGCCCTGGCCACCCTCGTTGCGCATAGCTGGCAGGGCAATGTGCGTGAGCTCAACAACGCCATCGAGCACGCCGCTACGTTGTGCAGCGGCGAGCGCATCGATGTCGCGCACTTGCCCTCGTTCGTCTCGGCCGGGGCGAGCGCGCCGAGACGGCTCAGCGCCGCGCGCTCGCTCGTCGGCTCGGTGGCGAGTGTCCCCTACAGTGTCGCACGCGCCGAGCTCGTCGATGACTTCGAGCTGCGCTACTTGACGGATCTGTTGGCGGCGTGTGGCGGCAACCTCTCGGAGGCCGCGCGTCGCTCGGGCATCGATCGCTCGAACCTGCGCCGCTTACTCAAGCGCCATGCCCTGCAAGCGACTGGTTTTCGCGACGACGGGCCTGATGGCGAGGCCGGCACCTAGGGCGACGCCGTAGCATCGCGGCGCGCTTGCGGCTAAGCTCTCTCGCGCCATGGGTCGATGTCTCGTCATCAACAGCAGTCCGAACGAAGTGCGGGTTGCCCTGCTCGAGAACGGCGCACCCGTCGAGGTGCACGTGGAGCGACGTGCCGAGCGCGGTGTGGTTGGCAACATCTACCGCGGTCGTGTCGTGCGGGTGCTGCCTGGCATGCAGGCCGCCTTCGTCGATATTGGCATCGAGCGCACGGGCTTTCTGTATGTCGACGACGCCTTGCCGCGACCCTTGCAGGACGCCGTCGCCGACGCGGTGGCCGAGAAGGGCCTGGACGAGGGCGACGCCAGTGCGGGCCCGTCTCGGCAGGCCGTGGCGACACCGTCTGCCGATGCGCTGGCGCGCGGCGACGCCGACTACCAACCGGGCTCCGGTAAGGGACTGCCGGGGGGCGAGGAGCCTGCGTCCGACCGCGAGGGCGCGATGACGGGCAACGGTCGCGGCTTTCGCAGCGCGCCCTCGGCCAACATCGCCGACCTGCTCAAGCAGGGGCAGGACATCCTCGTGCAAGTGCAGAAGGAGCCGCTCGGCGCCAAGGGCGCCCGCCTGACCCGCCACGTGACGTTGCCCGGCCATCATCTCGTGCTCATGCCCTTCTCGCGTCACATCGGGGTCTCGCATCGCATCACGGACGAGGTCGAGCGTGAGCGACTCAAAGACATCCTCGCCGGCCATCTCGGTGAGGGCGTTGGCTGCATCGTGCGCACCGCAGCCGAGGGCTGCGACGCCGGTCCCCTGCGGCGCGAGGCGTTGATGCTCAAGCAGGTGTGGGAGGACGTATCAGAGCGCGGCGCTAGCGGGCCGTCCCCCCAGCTCATCTTCGAAGATCTCGACCTCGTGCTGCGCGCCACGCGCGATTTTTTCACCGAGGATGTCGAGAAGATCGTCTGCGACGATGAGGATGATTTTCGCCGCGTTGAGGAGTTCATGCGCGGCTTCGCCCCCGAGAGTGTCGGGCGCGTCGAGCTCTACCGCGGCACGGCGCCGATCTTCGATCAGTACGGCATCGAGGTCGAGCTCGAGCGGGCGCTCGACCGCCGCGTGTGGCTCAAGAGCGGCGGCTACATCATCATCGATCAAGCCGAGGCGCTCACGGCCATCGACGTGAACTCCGGCCGCTTCGTCGGCAAGAACAGCCTCGAGGACACGATCACGCAGATCAACTTGGAGGCGGTGCGCGAGCTCGCGTGCCAGCTGCGCCTACGCAACATCGGCGGCATCATCATCATCGACTTCATCGACATGACGAGCGGAGAGAACCGCAACAAGGTGCTCGCCGCTCTCGAGGAGGCGCTCTCGCACGACCGCGCCAAGAGCACCGTCGTGCGCATGAGCGAGATTGGTCTCGTCGAGATGACTCGCAAGCGCGTGCGCGACAGCCTCGGCCACTTGCTCACCGAGGCCTGCCCGTACTGCAAGGCGCGAGGGTTCATCAAGAGCGAGGTTACGGTCGCCAATGAAGTGCTGCGCGCCATCGTGCGTACTCTCGCTCGCTCGCCCGCCAAGCGCGTGCTCGTCAACATGCAGGCCGAGGTCGCCGACTACCTCTATGATGCCGAGAGCGAGCAGATTGAGCGCATCGAGACGCAGCACGCCACGCAGGTCATCCCCGTGGCACGGCAGGGGTTTCATCGCGAACATTACGACATCGTGGTCGTCAACGACTTCGATATCGACTGAGAGTGCTCGCCCTTGGGTGAACTGCCGTGTCGGTCAGCAGCCACAAGGAGGGTGTGTCGGCGCCCCTTGCGCAGGGCATGCAGGTCGGCGCCTTGAGGGCCCTCTATAAACCCTTCGAGATCGAGAACCTGATCGGCGTCATTGAGAGGGGAGGGCGGCATGTTCCGCTCCTCCCCTTCGTTCCGGACTAGAAGCTCGCGGTCAGCGTCGCACCGTCGAACTTCGTGTAGCCGTAGACCATGATGTAGTACTTGCCGTCCGCCGGCGCAGTGGCGCTCATGGTCTCGTTCGTGTTGTTGCCCGTGCTGCTCGTGTCGCTGCTGCTCACGTCGGGCTTGCGCTCGAAGGCCATGTACAGGTCGAGGTCGCCTGTGCCGCCCACGGTCTTTACGGTCACGCGCGCGCCCTTGTGCACCTCGAGGCCGAACATGAGCTTGGCCTTCTTGGCGCCAGCGACCGGCACCGGCTTGCCGTTGAGGAGGGCCGTCGGCTCTGGCTCCGAGGGGGCATTCGGGCCGCCCGGCACGCCAACCACATCCCACGCGAGGTGCAGTGAGGCCACGGCCTCGGCGCCGAATAGGTCATTGGCGGCTTGCGCTGTGAACTGCCGCGCCGCCGCGAAGTTCGTGGTCGGCGTCATGTACGTCGCGAGCGCGCGGTAAAAGATGGCGGCCGCGTGCTCGATGCCGATGCCGACCGCGACAGTCGTGGTCTTGCCGCGCGGATGTGGCCCGCCGGTCGTCAGCAACTTGAACGCCAGGTTGGCGATGCCTGAGCTGTAGTGCACGTCCTCGCCGCTATAGTCCGGGAAGTAGTCGAGCGAGTTGCCGTCGCGGGCCGGGTCGTCCATGTAGCGCAGGGCGTCGCCTGGCGTGCTCGGCGTCCAGATCTCTTCGCCGACCATCCACGTGTTGGCGGATATCACGCCGTCACGCGTGTACTCGATGACGTTGCCGAAGATGTCGCTCATCGCCTCGTTGAGGCCGCCCGACTCGCCGCTGTAGACGAGGCCGGCCGTGCGCTCGGTCACGGCGTGCGTCAGCTCGTGCCCGGTCACGTCGAGGCCGCGCGCGAGGGGACCGCACTTGTTGCCGTCGCCGTCGCCGTAGACCATTTGCGTGCCGTTCCAGAAGGCGTTGCAGTAGTTGCGGTCGTAGTTGACCGTGCTGATGAGGGCGGCGCCGGCGGCGTCAAACGAGTCGCGGCCATACGTCGTGAAATAGTAGTCGTAGACGCGACCGAGGTTGTCGTAGGCGGCGTTGACGTCGATGTTGTTGCTCGCGGCCTGACCTTCGGAACGCATGAGCGTGCCGGGAATCGACGTGCCTTGCTTGGCTGAGTATGACTTGCGGTTCCTGGCCGAGTAGATCGTCGGTTGACGCGCTACGACGTTCGCGTTGCCGGCGTCAACGAATACTTCGTCGCGTACGGGCATGCCGTCGTCTTCGCCGACCACCGTGACGCGCCACGCGAGGTGCGCCCCGGCGAGGTCGGAGGTGACGACGTAGGTGAGCTCCGTCGCGCCGGACGGCGTCAGCAGCACCCCGGGTCGTGCCTCGACAGCGGCGATCGACTCTGCCTCGGTGTCTTCGATCGCGGCCATCTTCGCGAGGGTCTTGGATTGCGCGACCGCACCGGTGACGAAGAACACCTGGCCGTCGGGGCGCGCGTGCAGGCGCAGCTCGCTGTTGACGACGGTGAGGTTGTTGATGACCTGCCCATACCGGGCGTGCACCATGCCGAGCTCGTCGCGCTCGGCGCCGCGGAACACCATCTCTTCTGCGTCGATGCCGTAGGCCTGCGCTGCGCGCTTGAGGGCCGCCGCAAAGCTTTGCGGCTCGAGGCTGGTCGGGTCGATGCTGTCGAAGTCGCCCTTGATGGCGAGCGGCTCCGAGCTGTTGGTCATGGCGACCACGTCGTCGGCGACGCGCTTGTTCGGCGCACTCGCAAGCGCGGTCACGTCGCCGGCGGCGCCATTCGCGGTCGAGTCGCTGCCGCTGCCGCAGCCGTAGACGAGCAGCGCAAGCGCCACACCAACAGACAGCACACCAATCTTGGAACGCCGAACCATCATGATACCCACCCGAAAGCGACGGACCGCGGAACTACGGCCGAGCGGCACGCACCATCGCCGACGAGGCAGGCGTTGGCAAGGGTAGAACGTGCGGGCTGTGCTCGAATCTCATCTCGGGCGGCGTCTGCAATAACGATGCGCCCGTGCCCCCGCGCCACAGCTCAATCCGATGCAGATGCCGCACGGTTCGCCCGAGAGTGTGCATTCGCACTTCGGTGATCTCGGCAACATCGTCGCTGACGGCTCTGGCGTAGCAGCCATCGCCGTCAAGAAGCTCGGGCCCACGATCGGTGACGGGGCGAGCACTATCGTCGGCCGCTCGGTGATCGTGCATGCTCTGCAAGACGACCTCGTCACCCAGCCAACTGGCGGCGCCGGCGCGCGCGTAGCGTGCGGCGTCGTTGTTGCTGACTGAGCGGCGCCCGAGCGCGTGTGGTCCGCGGCGCCCTAGTCGCCAAGGCCGCAGTGTCCGTCGAGAGCGCTAGAACCTTCGCCGCTCGCCGACGTCCACCGTGAGGCCGCGTCAGCTCTGCGGCGTGGCGGCCGCGGGCGAGGCGACGAGTCCGTGCACTACCGCTTCGCCGATCCCCACCACCAGGCTGCTCCAAAACAACGCCGCCGAGAGGTTGCGCTGCTGCCGCCAGCCGACGGCGCCCGGGTCGGCGGCGGTTGACTGGCGTTGGTGCTCGAGCGTGGCGACGATGTTCCAGGCGAGCAGCCCGAGCTCGGCAGTCAGAAAGGTCGCGCCGAGGAATAGGCGCCGCTCACTCAACTGCCCGATCCCGAAGGGCACGATCCACCACACGCGAAAGCCAAGGCCGTCGCGTGTCAGGGCGGGCGGTGGCGCCTCGTGAGGGTCACTAACCTCGGCTTCGCTCGAGGCTGCGGCACGCGTGCTTGTTGGCTCCCGCGCCTGCGTTTCGTCGAGCAGCGTGCAGCGCGCAGCGCTGAGCCGAGCGGCGAGCGCCACGAGGTCGGCCGCACAGGCCGAACAGCGCAACCGAGCGCGCGGCAACAGCTCGACGCGCTCCTCGAGTGAGAGATCGATACGGATCTCGATCGGCCCGCGTGTCAGATCCACCGCATACGGCAGGCTGGTGCCGCCCTCGTGGCTCGCCCAGATGCGATAGCGTCCGGCCGGCAGTGTCAGCACGCGTCGACTCGTGAAGGCGCCGAGGCTCGTGCCCTCGACCCATAGATCCCCCGCGACCCCAGAGTCGAGCCGGACGGTGAGCTCATGGCGCGGCGCTAACGCGAGCTGCGCGGCCGCATCGCTAAATACGGCTTGCACGGGCGGTGGATACTGGCGCGTGTCGAGTGACGCGTCGGCGAAGCGGCGCAGCGCCTCTTGCGCGAGCTGTCGCGCTTCGACGGCATTGCCGTCAGCGAGCGTCGTCGCCGCGAGGTCGTGCATGGCGGTCGCGGCAAGAGCGCGCAGCGCCGCGCTTGGGCGGGGCTCGTCGTCGAAGGCCCGCACCACTTCGCGTCGCAGGGCCTGCGCCGCCGCGCTCTCGAAGCGCGCCTCGTGCTCGCGCGCGTCGCGCAACATCGTCTCGAGCGTGGTGGCGTCGGCACTGCGCACCGTGGCCATGCCCGTTAGGCGCCCTGCCACCTCAGCATCGGTGAGCGTGGCGCCGCCGTCCCCGCTCAGCGTGCAGCGCACGCCTTGGGCCGGGGACGCGGCCTGCGTTCGTGGGCTCGTACCTAGTGATAGCGTCGAGACAATACACGTGTAGGTGGCGACGGCCGCGAGGTGCATGAGAGTCTCCCGCCCGAGGGGAATTCGACTGTCGCAAACCGCGGCCCGGCGGGCAAGGCGCACTCCGTCGGCTCGTGGTTTCGCGCGTGCGACCGTGTAGCGCCATGGCGCTTACGGCTAGGCTTCGGCCACCTCCGGGGCTCACGGCGCCAACGGCCGCGCGACCATGAGGCCACGCCGGTCTTCGCGGCGCAGCACGTAGTCCGCCACGTCGCTCGGCGTGAGCATGACCTTGCGGTGGTAGCTCGACGCGTGGAGCAGGCGCACCACGCCGTCCTTGCCGCGTGCCACCAGCCCTGTGTGACTGACGAGTAGGCCAGGCTTGTCCCCGACGATAGCGAGGATGTCGCCCGTCTCGAGGCGCCTTTGCATCGCGGCGACGGCCGCGCGCTCGATGACGGCGTGCGGCGTGGTGCTCAGGCGCTTCTCGACAGTGGCCATCAGCGAAAGCTGCGTCGGGTCGGCGAGCGCCGGGTACGTCTCTTTGTGGCTCGTCAGGTACGAGTAGGCGTAACGCAACCGGACACCGCCGAGCTCGGCTGTGATGTCTTTGACACGGCCGCGGCGCGAGTTGTCGTCGAACCACTCGGAGTAATAGTGCATGCGCGAGGCGAAGCCGTCGAGATTGCCGTCGCGGTAGCGAAACGCGGTGAGCTCGCGCACGAAGCACTCGGCGCTCGTCTGCCCGAGGAGCAGGCAGCGCGCGAGCGCGAGCGAACTCTCGACGAACGAGACGCACTGAAAGCTCGCGAGCTCGACGCGCAGCGCCTCGGGGGCAGCGCTCGGCGGGGGGTCGTAGTAGGGCTTGCCGAGCTGTACCATGCCGGCGCGCACCGCAAGGTGCCCTAGGCCTTCGTGGCGACGTGGTGCGCCGACGGCGGCGTACCATTCGCCGAGCATGCGGGTTTGCTCCGCGGGCAGAGGCGACTCAACCGCCGCCGTCGTGGCGACCGCAGGCGAGCGCGTCGTGCTCGTCGAGGTGGCGTTCGCGGGCGCGGGTGTCTCGGGCGCGCTCTCGGCGCGTGCGAATGGTGTGGTCGTCGCGACCCACGTCATGGTGCCGTAGATGAGCAGTCGGGTAGTCGTCACCGGCGCAGTGTAGTCCATTGCGCCCGGGCGCGCACTTGCGCTAACGAGCAGCACCTGTGCGCGTGCTGGCCATAGAATCGAGTTGTGACGAGACCGCCGCCGCCGTGGTCGATGACGGCCCGCGCCTCGTGGCCAACGTCATCCATTCGCAGGTCGCCGCGCACGCGCCCTTCGGTGGCATCGTGCCCGAGATCGCCTCGCGTGAGCACGTGCAGCGCATCGTCGAGGTCACTGAGCGCGCTCTCTCCGAGGCCGGCGGCCTCGAGGCCATCGACGCTATCGCCGTGACGCGCGGCCCGGGCCTCGTCGGTCCGCTGCTCGTCGGCCTGCAGTTCGCAAAAGGCCTCGCGCTCGCGCGCAAGCTTCCGTGGCTCGGCGTCAATCACTTAGAAGGTCACCTCGCGGCGGCGCTGCTCGCCTCGCCGCCGCCGGCCTATCCGCACGTCGCGCTCGTCGTCAGCGGCGGTCACACGCACTTCTACCACGTGCGCGAATTCGGCTCGTATCGCATGATCGGCGGCACGCGCGACGACGCGGCTGGGGAGGCCTTCGACAAGGTGGCCAAGATCCTCGGCCTCGGCTACCCAGGCGGCGTGCGCGTCGAGCAGACCGCCGCGGGTGGTGATCCGCACGCCGTGACTTTGCCGCGCGCCATGCCGAGCACCAAGACCTTCGACCTGTCCTTCTCGGGCCTCAAGACCGCCGCCGCCGATTTCGTGCGCCGCGCCGGCGGCAAGCTCGAGGGTCAGGCCTTGGCCGACTTCTGCGCGTCGTTGCAGGAGGCCGTCGCCGACATCTTGTCGAAGAAGGCGGTGGCTGCGGCGCGCAAGCTCGGCGTGCCGGGCATCGTGCTCGCGGGCGGCGTGGCCGCCAATCGGCGTCTGCGCGAGTGCATTGCCACGCGCGCCCAAGCGAAAGGTCTGTGGTCCTTCGCGCCCCCGAAGGCATTGTGTACCGACAACGCGGCGATGATTGGCGCGGCCGGTTGGATGCGCCTCGGCCGCGGCGAGCGCAGCTCGTGGGAGCAAAGCGCTCTGTCGCGCTGGCCGCTTGGAGATCTCGAGAGTCACGATCCGCGCTGCAAACCTTTGCGGGCGACGCCATGACGACAGCGCCGCCCCCGCCGAATCCCATCGCGCTGCTCAAGCAGGCCGGCCTCATCGCCAAGCCAAGCTGGGGGCAGAACTTCCTGCTCGACCAAAGCATCCTCGCCGAGACGGCGCGCCTCGCCGTCGGGGAGCCGCCCGCCACGGTGCTCGAGCTCGGCGCGGGGTTGGGCGCGCTCACCTACCACCTGCTCGTCGCCGGGGCGCGTGTCATTGCCATCGAGCGAGATCGCGAGATCGCGCCCCTCTTGCGCCAGGCACTCGCCTGGTCGGCGCAGCTCGAGGTCGTCGAGGCGGATGCCGTGCGTCTCGACTACGGAGTCTACGCGGCGCGCAGCGGTGGGCCGCTCGCGGTGGCCGGCAACCTGCCGTACCAGCTCTCGAGCCGGATCCTGGTCTCGATCGCCGAGGCGCGCGAGTACGTGGCGCGCGCCGTCGTGTTGCTGCAACTCGAGGTGGCCGAGCGGCTCGTGGCCGCGCCCGGTGGTCGTGACTATGGACTGCTCTCGGTCCTCGTGCAGCGCAGCTTCGCCGTGCACATCGCGAGGCACGTGCCGCCCGGGGCCTTTCATCCGCGTCCCAAGGTTCAGTCGGCCGTGGTGGTGCTCGAGCGCGAGTCTGTTGGCCGCGAGGTGAGCGCCGACCGCGCGCTCGTAGCGGCGGCGCGCGCCGCCTTTCATGGCCGGCGCAAGATGCTGCGCAACTCGCTCGCCACGGCGCTCGACTGCGCCAACGTCACCGTCGACGCGGCCATTCACGCGGCCGGTCTGTCGCCGCAGACCCGAGCCGAGACGCTCAGCATCGACGACTTCGCGCGCCTCGGCGCCGCGCTGCTCGACGCCGGCCTGTTGTCGCGCGCTTGCGAGGGTCCCGTCGCCGACTGACCGGCGGTGGTAATCTGTGCTACGCTACGGATATCCTCGACTTTTCGCCCGCCGGGCCTGGATCGTCTCGGTTGCGCCACTTGCGCCCAAGTTTTTGCCCATGGCCTGCCACGTGTTAGACTTTTCGATGTAGCCGTCACCCCTTCGCCGCGAGCAGGAGAACCTTCTTGGCGCATGATGTAACCTATCGGCCGACGCCACGCCACGCCGAGCCGAGCCCCGCACGCCGGCGCTCGGTGGCCGTCGTGTTGTTGCTGCTCGTCAACCTCGGGGTCGCGCTCTATTACGGCGACCCGCGCGCGCGCAGCAAAGGGCCGTTGCCTGAGCCGTCGCTCTTGGCGAGCGAGGCAGCGCCGCCGCTGTCGTTCGACCCCGAGCCGCTGCGGGCGTCGCCTGGCCTGCCGTGGACCTACGATCCCGAGACCGGCGCTCTGACTCCCGGCCTCGTGCAAAAAGTGAGCACCGTGACGCTGCGCTCTGGGCAAACGGTCGCGCAGGCACTCGGCGGCGCGGGACTCGCGACCGGCGAAGTGGGCGCCGCTCTCGCCTCGATGCAACGCCTCGTTGACTTTCGCCGTCTGCGGCCCGGTCAAGCGCTGCGCCTGCGGCAAGACGAAAGTGGGGCGCTGTTTTCGCTCGATGTCCAGAAGAGCCCGATCGATCAGGTGCGGGCGACGCGTGCCCGCGACGGCGCCTGGCATGCCGAGCAGCTCGCCATCGCCATCGAGACGCGCCCTGTGCGGGTGCAAGGCACCATCAAGGGCTCGCTGTGGGAGACCATGCTCGCCATTGGCGAAGATCCGCGCCTGGCCATGGACGTGGCCGAGGTCTTCTCGTGGGACATCGATTTCTACTCTGACCTGCATCCGGGTGACACCTTTCGCCTGCTCGTCGAGAAGCACTTCGCAGACGGCAAGCTCGTCGCCTACGGACCCATCGAGGCGGCCGAGTTCGTCACCTTGGGCGTGCCCCATCGTGCGTTCTTGCATCGCGGGCCGGCCACACCGGGCGGCGCGAGTGAGCTCGCCTACTACGACGTGAACGGTCAGTCGCTGCGCAAGCAGCTGCTCAAGAGTCCGCTCAAGTACGCCCACGTGACGAGCAGCTTTGGCTGGCGGCGGCACCCCGTCCTCGGTTACAGCCGCGCTCACGACGGCATCGACTACGGCGTGCCGCCCGGCACTCCGGTCTGGGCGGTCTCGGACGGCCGCGTGCTGCGCGCCGGCTGGTTCGGCGGCTACGGTAAGATGATCGAGATCCGGCATGCCAATGGGTACGTGTCGCTTTACGGCCACCTCTCGCAGATCTTGGTCCGCGCGGGCGCGCACGTGACGCAGAAGGAAGTCGTCGGCCTCTCGGGCTCGACCGGGATGTCGACCGGGCCGCATTTGCACTACGGCCTGACGCTTACCGGCACCCCCGTCGATCCGGCCAAACAAAAGTTCGAGCGGGCGCGGCCTCTGTCGGGCGCCGAGCGCGAGAGGTTCTTAGGCGACGTGCAGCGCCTGCTGCTCGAGCTGCAAGACCAAACCGTGGCTCGCGTGCAGACGCCGGCCGCACCTGAGGGCTGAGAGTCGAGCATGCGCGCGCACCTGCATCAGTCGAGCCTGAGCGTCGCCATCGCCGTGGCGCTCGGTGTGGCGCTCGTGCCGCACGCCCGCGCCGCCGAGGTGCCGCGCGCCGGTGAGCCGGTCGACATCGAGCGCATCATCAAGTCGATGACACTCGAGGAGAAGGTCGGCCAGCTCATGATGATTGGCTTCGGCGGTACGCGCGCCAACAACCAGATGGCCTTTTGGGTGGCCGAGCGGCACGTCGGTGGCGTGGCGCTCTTCTCGCGCAACATCGTCGATTTCGAGCAGACGGCGCGCTTTACGCGTGAGCTGCACGGGCTCGCGCAAAAGAAGCTGCCCATCTTCGTGGCCCTCGACCAAGAGGGCGGCAACGTCGTGCGCGTCAAAGACGGCGCCATGGTGTTGCCCGGCAATATGGCGCTCGGCGCCACGCGCTCGCCGTCGCTCGCCTACGTTGCTGGCCAGGGGCTGGCGGTCGACCTGCGCCGCCTCGGCTTCAATATGAACCTCGCGCCGGTGCTCGACGTGAACTCGAACCCGAGCAATCCGGTCATCGGCATTCGCTCCTACGGCGAGCGGCCCGAGCTCGTAGCCGAGCTTGGCGCCTGGTACGTGCGCGGCCAGCAAGAGCTCGGCGTCGTGGCGGTCGCCAAGCACTTCCCCGGCCACGGCGACACGCTCGCCGACTCGCACTTCTCCATGCCGTCCATCGACGCCGACATGCGCCGCTTGGAGCAGGTCGAGCTCGCGCCGTTTCGTCGCGCTATGGCGGCGGGGCTCGACGCTGTGATGACCGCGCACATTGCCTTGCCGCGCATCGCGGAGACGCGCGACACGCCGGCGACGCTCTCGCACATCTTGCTCACCGACGTGCTGCGCAAGCGCTTGGGCTTCGACGGCCTCGTGATGACCGACGGCCTCGAGATGCAAGGGATCGTGCAGCGCTACGGTGCCGGCCGCGCCGCCGTGCTCGCCATCCTCGCCGGCGCCGACATGACGATGGTGTTGTGGCTCGCCGAGCTCAAAGAAGAGGTCTACCAATCGCTGCTCGCGGCGGTGAAGAACGGCGAGATCTCGCAGGAGCGTTTGAACCAGTCGTTGCGCCGCATTCTGCGCGTCAAAGCCAAGCGCGGCATCTTCGATCGTGAGCTCGAGCCGCTCGAGGTCGTCTTGCGCCAGCGCGACAACCCGCTGCACGGCCAGGTCGCGGCGCGCATCGCTCGTGAGTCGGTGACGCTCGTGCGCAACCACGGCGGCATCTTGCCGCTGCACGACGTGCGCTATCGCAAGATCGTCGTGATGGCGCCCCCCGGTCCGTTTGCGACGCTGCTCGGCCAGCGGCGCAACGTGCAGGTCTACGAGGTCCCATCGGTGCCGAGTCGCGAGCGCCGCGCCGACGACGTCAACAAGATCGCCAACCTCGCCGCCGATGCCGATTTATTCTTGGTGGCGGCCGTCAATCGCACCCACGTCGAGATGGCGCGCGCCGTCTTGCGGCTCTTGCCGCAGATGCCGGTCGCGCTCGTGAGCTTCGCCTCGCCCTATTACTTGAGCAGCCTGCCTGAGATCGACGCCTACGTGTGCACCTACGGCTACCTCGATGTCTCGCAGCTCGCCGCAGCGCGCGCCGTGCTCGGCCAGGCGCCGATGTTTGGGCGACTGCCGGTGTCGATCCCGGGCTTCTACGCGTATGGTCATCGGGTTGGCGACGAGCGTGTGGCGACCTTGCCTTTGTCGGGCGGGGCGGTGCGCTGACGAGCTTCACTGAGGCGCTTCGTTGAGGCGCTTGGCGCGCGGGTGAGAATCTTTTTCGTGCCGCGCTCGTCACACAGACTCACGAGCAACGACGACGAGCGGCCGCAGGGAAGCACTAGGGGAGGGTAGCGATGGCGGCCTTGTGGCTCGCGTGGGCGAGCGCTCTCGTTGGAGCGCAGGCGCAAGGCGGCACCGTCATCGATCTCGCGGGGCTGCCCGATGAGGCGCCGCAGGGCATCTACGCCGCGAGCGAGGGGCGTTTTGTCATCGCCTACGCTGATCGCTTCGTGGTCTGGAAGCAGGGCATCGAGCGCACCGTACCGCTGCGTCTGGCACCTGGCTTCGCGGTCGACGCGGCGCCTTTTGGCCATGCGATGCGCGCGGCGGTCGATGCCGAGGGAGCGCCGCACTACTTGGTGGTTCGCGCGTACGACGCCGCGGTCACGGACAAGGATGGCAACGTCACGGTCAAACGCGAGACCTCGTTGCGTTGGTATGAGCGCACTGGCGTCTATGAGACCTGGGCGGGCGAGCCGAGCGTCGAGCGGGTGGTCATCGACCACGCGGGCCATCCCATCCTCTTCTCGAGCCCCGCGCAGGGTGGCGCCCTGACCATCGAGCGGCGCGGCCCGCGCGGCGTCATCGAGTCAAGCGTGACCGTGGCGCCGCAACGCTACGCCTTCGACGTGCTCGTGCCCGACGATGACACCCTTCTCGTGCTCTACCATGATTCGGCGGCGAAGGCGCTCGTGGCCGCGAAGGTCAATCTCGCTGCGCGCACGGTCGAGCGCGGCCTGCTCGACTCTTACGAGAGCGGCATCGAGAATGTGCTGCTGCCGTCGGCCTCGCCCGCCGGCTTCATCGCCCTCGAGTACTTCTATCGCAACCCGTACTACAAGGGCCTCCGGCTCATCGCGGTCGAAGACGGCGCCGCCACGCGCGTTGACCTCGACGCGAGCGCCGAGCGCAACCTCGGCTGGAATCTCAAAGCGGCGCTCGGCACGGACGGCTCGCTGCTCGTAAGCTACCTAGACGATGTGCTGCGCAGCCGCCGCGTGACGCGCTGGTACCCGTCGCTGCAAGCGGTGCGCGAGCGCGCCAAGCCCGAGCCAAGCGGCTGGGAGGCCGAGGCGCAGCGGGTGTTCTTGCTCGTCGGCGGTGGCGCCGTGCTCGCACGCTCAGGCTTGGTGTCGTTTACGCCGAGCAAGAGCGACGTCCCCGATGCGGCGTCGCGCCACGACGTGACCTACACGCTCGCCGACTCGATGAGCAGCGAGGCGCTGCTCGAGGGGAGAATCGGCAGCGCCCGGCTCGCCGTCACTTATCTGCACTCCGTGCTCGGCAGCGAACTCGAGCGGCAGACGGGCACGGCCGCGCGCCAGGCCTTCGACCTCGTGACCGGCGCCGTCGGTTGGGACCAACTCTTCTTCTATCACGACGTGCAGCTACGGCTCGAATGGTCGCGCATGCGCGGCCTGATGGAAGTCGACGGTCGGCCCGAGCTCGCGCAGACCTTCAAGGGCGAGCGGCGTTTGCTCGAGCTCGCGCTGCTCAACGCCTATCGCTTCAAGTACGGCCTCAGCTACGAGGGCTTCTCGGCGCCAGCGCCGGCGTACGCCTACGGCGTGGCGAGCGGGCAGAAGTCCTACACGTTCCTCGCTTCGGATCTGCGTAACGTCACCTTCGTCGATCTGTCGCTCTTCGCCGGCTACTCGCTGCTCGACTATGCGGCCAAGTACGAGGTCAACGTGGCGCGGCCTTACGTCGACGTCAAAGTGGCCTACGGTGGCAGCCTGGCGTACCTCGATCGCAATCTCGAGGTTCCGGCCCCGTTTGCGAACAGGGGCTTCTCGTTATGTGGGGCTGGGGTTGGTGTTCTAGCTGTTCATCGCGCGACTCGATGCAGTGCAGGCGCGGCGCTGATGGCGCGAGCTATATGACCTACTGTGCCGGCGTCGCCAGCTACCACTTCGCGCCGGTGCCCGACTCGGACCACGAGGACCAGAACTTCGGCGTGCTGAATGGCGTAGATGATTCGGTACGGTCCAGCTCGCATGCGGTAGTACCCCGCGAGTTCGCCCTGCATGGCTACGCAACCGCTGGGGGTGGGGCTCTCGGCCAAACTGTCGATACGCTTGGCGACGCGTTTCCTCTCGGGTGGCGACAGCGCCGCCAACTCGCGCTTGGCTCGATCGAGCAGCTTGATGGCGTACCGTTTAGGCAAGGCCGAGCTCGGCTTTCACCTGCTCCCAGGACGTGGCCGGCTTGTTGCGCTGTTCGGCGAGAGCCTTCTTGATGGCCGTCGCGTCGGTCGCGTTCTCGTAGGCTTCGAGATCCTCGAGATCCTCGATCGAGACGATGGCCGCGACGCCCTTGCCGTTGCGCATGAGCACGATGCGCTCCGATTTGGCATATGCCGCGTCCACGACGCTCGAGAAGTCCTTGCGGGCTTGGCTTGTGCTGATCTTGACCATGCAAGTACCTCTTGTACAAAGAGTAGTTTATGTACAAGAGGCCGTCAATGGTCGTCGACAGCAGCCGCGTCGGTGTCCCCTTCGTCTTCTTCATCCTGCTCGTCCGCAAAGCCTAGCGGCGACTCACCACGCGCGTAACCAATCGCACGGTAGGTGCGCAGCCTCTTCTCGAACATGCGCAAGAGCATGGGCACGCTGCTGTCGACGTAGTCGAAGATGCAGACCTCGGCCTTGTCGACGCGTCGCCGCTGCAAGCGGCCCGCGTATTGAACGAGCGTGCCCTTCCACGACACCGGCAAGGCCAACATGAGGGTGTCGAGCCGTTGGTCATCGAAGCCCTCGCCAATGTATCGACCCGTCGCCAGCACCACACGCTCCTCGTTGTCGGGAATGGCTTCGAGCTGCTCGACCCGCGCCTTGCGTTGCCTGCCCGTCATGCCGCCCTGCAGCACGACTAGGTGGCGCACGGCTCCCTTCAAGCGCTCGGCAAAGTACTCGAGGTGGTCTTTGCGCTCGGTGAGCAGAATGGGCGAGCGACCGGCCTGCGCCGCCGCGAGGACGTCATCGCGGACGGCGCGATTGCGCCGCTCGTCGCTGGCGAGGGCGCGGTAGATGTCCCGGATCGGCGCCCTGTCGATCCCGGCTTCGAGGCGAAAGGTCGTCTGTCGCACCACGAGTCGCTGCGCCAACGGGCGCTCGTCGGCATCCGCCCGCGGCTCGACCTTGAAGCGCACGGGCCCGAGCTGCATCTCGGCGATGGGATGATGGCCATCGCGGCGCTGTGGCGTCGCGGCGAGCCCGAGCACGAAGCGCGCCCGCACCTCGGACAGGACGCGCTCAAAGGAGAATGCCGGCAGGTGGTGACACTCGTCGACGATAACCTGACCGTAGTTGGCAACGAGGTCGTCGACGCGGCCCTCGCGCGATAGGCTTTGCAGCATGGTCACGTCGAGGCGGCCGTTGGGCTTGCGCTTGCCGCCGCCGATGTGACCGATGTCGCTTTCGTCGAGCCCGAGGAACATGGCGAGCTGCGCCACCCATTGGTGGGCCTGGCGGTCTGCACCATCGAGGCGTGGGCCATGGGCGACGCCAACGCCTGGAACACTTTCGCGCACACAAAGGTGCCGCAGAATTTTCCATCGAAGCCAGAGACACTTTGGGGCGAACGACATGACCCCAAGTCCAACCACGCGACGCAGACCTTCGAGCGCATGAAGAACTCGGCCGCACTCGACGCCACGTTCGCCGACATCGCCGAAGCGTCGGATGTTGGGACCTTGGCGAAGACCTGCCCGTCATCCGCGCGCTTCAAGCGGCGCGCCGAGGCAGCGACGAAGAACTGCCGCCGGGCACAATGACGACCCGGTTCAGCTGGACCGAATGCAAGAGCGCCATTCTGCGAGACGCTATCGCGAGGCGACCCTTGCGCTGTTCGAACTCGTCAAGAACCAGCCGGGATACTGATGAGCGAGACGATTCAGCTTGGCGACATCGCCATCGCCATGACCCGCAAGGGCATCAAGCATGTCCACCGGTCTGTGCACCCGCCGCTCGGTCGAGTCAGCTTGGTCGCACCGAACCCGCTTGGAGGTCACGCGGGCCTACGCGATCTCGAAGATCGGTTGGATTCGGACGCAGCGAGCGAAGCTGCATGGCCAGGCACGCGAGACGCCCCGCCGGTTGATCGAGCGGGAGAGCCATGACCTCTGGGGTCGCCGCTATCTACTGTCCGTCGTCGAGCAGGAGGAAAAGCCGTCCGTGCGGCTAACTCACCGCAAGCTCACTCTTCGCGTCCGGCCGCGCAGCAGCAGGGCGAGGCGCGAGGCGGTCATGCACGATTGGCACAAGGCGTTGCTGCACGACCTCGTGCCTCGGCTCCGGGCCCTCGTCGAGGGTTTCCTCCGGCTCGACGACCACGCGAAGTCCAAGACGAGTGCCGCGCCGTTGCTCGCTCAGCACAACGATGACGTCATCTTCTTCGCCGACGATGGCGGCTCGTGGCAGGTCGGCACCGACTTTCGCGCGGCGCTTCCCGCGTACTTCCAATGCTTAGCGGACACGGCATCGTCTGAGGACTTCGCGCGCGTCGTCGACAAGACGATCAAAGAGCTCGACGAGTACGACCGGCCACGTCATCTCGTGGCTGCTCGCCGGGTGGCCAGTGCCGACCAGAAGAGAGCCCTGCGCTCGCTGTCGTCTGGTCGATGAAGTCCGGCAAACGCAGGCAGAACCTCGCCATTGCCGAGCGGGCACGCGCGCGGTAGAGCGCGCCGATGCAATCGTCCGACCCCAAAGAAGCGCGCCGCGCCGAGCTCGAACAGGCCCTCGGCGAGCCCATGACGCTCGATGGGCTCACCCGCGAGTGGAAGATCTTCCAACGCCGTCGCGGCCACCGCCATTCAACGGATGATCTGCTCACCGGCTGGTACGCGGTCACCAAGGTCGCCTCGGCCCGACGGCTCCTCGATCTCGGTAGCGGCGTCGGCTCGGTCGGTCTGCTCGCCTTGTCGCGTTACCCCGACGCCACGCTCACGGCGATCGAGGCGCAAGAGCAGAGCTTTCGTCTGCTCTGCGAGAATGTCGCGGCCAACGGCCTCTCAGCGCGGGTCATCACGCTGCATGGCGATCTGCGCACGACAGCGGTGGCCGCCGGCAGCTACGACCTCGTGACCGGCAGCCCGCCCTACTTCGACGTGAAGGACGGCATCGTCCCCGCCGATTCGCAAAAAGCGCACGCGCGCTTCGAGCTGCGTGGCGACGTGCGCGACTATGCCCTCGCCGCGGCGCGCGCCCTCGCGCCGGGCGGACGCTTCATCTTCTGCTTCCCGTCGGCGCAGAAGGCGCGCGCGGTCGCGGCCTGTACCGCAACGCCGCTGTTCATCGTGAGCCAGCGCGACGTCGTGCCGCGGGCGGGCGTGGCGCCTCTCTTTACGCTGTTCGAGTGCGCCCACGAGGCGCTCGGCGCCACACGTCTCGAGCCGGACTACCTCGTGCGCGACGCGCAAGGCGTCCAGACGGCCGAGCATGCTGCGACGCGTTCGATCTTTGGCATGGGTCTCGGCAACGGCCCCGGTTAGGAGCGCGTGTGCAGTCATTCTTCCGACAGCCACCTAGAGCGCCTCGAAGTCGGCGTCATCGACGAGCTCGAGCTCATCGAGCTCGTTCGCGCCGGCGCTCGCGAGCTTCGGGGCGTTGGTGCCGACCTGCGACTGCGCAAGGGCCGCGCCGAAGGTGCGTCGTGCGAACTCGAGCTGCTGTAGGCCCTCGGCCAGGCGCGCGTTGGCCGCCGCTAGCTCGCCGCGCCCACGCTCGACCGCGGTGCGTTCAGCCTGCAGGCGCTCGCGTTCGGCCGTCAGTTGGGCGCGCTCGCGCTCGAGGCGCGCGGCCGCGGCTTCGCCAGCCGTGCGCAGCTCGGCGGTCAGACGCGCGCGTTCCGCCGCGAGCTCTGGGCGCAATCGTTCAACGCGCTCGCGCTCGGCGACAAGCTCGCTTTCGCGCTGGATGAGTTGTTTCTCGCGTTCGTCGGCGCGCGTTGTGCGCGTCGCGAGTTCGCTCTCGTTGGCCTCCTGCATGAGCCGCGCTGCCAGCGCCGTCGTGCTCTCACCGCCCGCCGCTTTGTCGGGCACCTCAGCGCGCGCCTTGGTGAGCGCCGCCTGAAGGTCACCGATCTCGATCTTGTATTGGGCGTTCTCGGCCTCGGTGCTCTCGACGCGCGGTTTGAGCGCCGCGAGTGCGTCCCGTTCGGCCACCACGCCAGCGTGCTCGGTGGTGAGTTGTGCCAGCTCCTCACGCGTCGCGGCATGCGCGAGGCGCAGACGCTCGGCCTCGTCGGCAGCGCCCGCGAGTGCAACCTTAGCGTTCTCCTCTGCGTGCAGCAGTCGCGTCGTTTCGGCCTTCGCGAGGGTTAGATTTGCCTCTTGGTCTTCGAGGACGCCTCGCGTTCGTGTCAGTTCGTCACGAACCTCGAGCAGCTGCGCCTGCAGGCGGTCGATCTCGGCCCGGTGGTCTCTGGCCTCGTCCTTCTTGGTCGCGCTGCGCCGCTCGGCAGCCGGCGCCAAGGCTTCGAGGTCAGTTTTGGCGCGCGCGAGCGCTTGTTCGAGGGCGGAGTTCGCCTCGGCGTGCTTCGTTGCCTGGCGGCGCGTGTTGCGCAAATCATTGCGGGCCTCGAGCAGCGCTGCGTCGCTTGCTTCGCGAGCCTCGCGTGTTTCGGTCAGGCTCTTCTCGGCTTGAGCGAGCGCGCGCTCCTTGGCGCGCAGCGCGGCCTCGTGCTGTTCGTGTTCTTCGACGGCCTCGCGCAATTGCCGCTTGAGCTGCGCCTGCTCGGCGAGTGCTTTCTTGGCCGCGGCCTCGACCTTCTCGAGGACCTCGATTTCACCGCGCTGCTTGGCGACCTCGCGTGCTACTTTGGTCACCTCGCGTTCGCGCGCCTTGAGTCTCTCTTCGCGCTCTTGCTCAGCGCTGCCGAGTTCGGTCTCGCGCGTGGCGACGGTCTTTTCGCGCTCGCGCAGCGTCTCTTGAGCTTTGTCGATGGCCGTGCGTCGCTTCTCGACTTCGGCCTCGATCGCGTGGCGGCGTTTTTCGACCTCACTTTCGACAGCCGCGCGTCGCGCGTCGATCTCGGCCTCGGCTGCCGCCTTTTCCTCGGCGATCTTGGCGAGCTGGCGGTCGACCTTCTGTTGCTGGCGCTCGAGCTTGCCTTGCTCCTCGCGCAGCGTTTCGCTCTCGGCCGCGAGAGCCGTGCGCTGCTGCTTGAGCGCGCGATGCTCCTCGGCGATTTGCCGCTTGTCTTCCTCGACCTGAGCCTGTCGTTCGCGGTCGGCCTCACGCCGGCTGGCGATGAGCGCTTTGCGCTGCTCGGCGATATCCTTCTTGGCCTCCTCGGTGATGGCCTCGCGCTCGCGCTCGGCCGCGCGCAGGCTCGCCGCGAGCTCCTTGTCGGCTTCGCGCTGCACTTGTTTGCGCATCTGTTCGCGCAGCCGCTCTGCCTCTTGCTGCGCCTGCTTCTTGCTCAGCGCGGCCTCTTCTTGCTGACGTTCGCGTTGTCGCCGATCGATCTCGACGCGCAGCTTGGTTGCGGCCTCGTGCGCTGCGGCTAGGATGGCGCTCTCGCCAAGGGCGAGGCCGCGCTCGAGAATACCCTCGAGTTCCTCGAGCCGCGCTGGCGAGACGGCGTGGCTCTCGGAGCAGCTCGCCAGCAACAGGCGTGCGAGCGCCTCGTAGAGCGGCCCCGCCTTGGGAGCGCCCTCGATGCCTTGGCGCAGGACGTCGAGCGCTTCGTCGGACTTGCCAACCTCGACGTAGTAGGTCGCGAGCTGCGCAATAGACGCCGGGGTGGCGCTCGAGCGCTTGATGCTCGCCTCGAGCTTGGCCACGAGCTCGCGCTGAATGAAGGTGCGGATTGCTGCTGTGGCCTTGTCCTGCTTCGGTAGAAACTCGAGGCCCGCGCCAGGCTCATTGGGTTGGCCTAGGCGGCGAACTACAGAGGCGAGCTCGACGGGCTCGGCAACTCCCTTGAGCAGGATCTTGAGCGTCAGCTCGTCGCCAAGCGCGAGGTTCTTGGCGCCCCGTAAGAAGAGGCCGGTGGCACTCAAATCCGCGGAGTAGCTGAACGTCGAGCGACCGGCGAGCTCGTAGTCGACCCGCTGCATGGCTGCGAAGCGCACTGACCTGCGACGATCGCCGATGTCGACGCCCGCGGTCTCGCGGGTGGCCTTGGTCTTCTTTTTGCTTTTTGTCGTGCCCACGTCAGGTACGGCCCCCCAGCCATGCTAGCGAAGGAAGCCACAGCGCCGCAAGCTCAGGGTCGTCCGCTCTTGCGCCAACGCTGCGCCTGCTGGCAAGGTGGCGCCGACCTTCCCCTTGCCTGCACGAGCCACCTTGTCGACCCTCGATCGCTACGTCCTGCGTGAGATCGCCCTACCGTTCGGCATCGGCATCGGCCTGTTCTTCGTCGTCATCTCGTTCGGTCAGGTGCTCAAGGTGTCGGACTCGGTGACCGGTCTCGGCATCACCGGTGGCGAGATCATCCAAGCGCTCGCCTACTCGCTGCCACCGCTCATGGGCCTGCTCATTCCGGCCGCGGGGCTATTTGCTACCTTGCTCGGGGTTGGTCGCGTGGCTGCCGATCGCGAGGTCATCGGCATGATGGCCGCGGGCGTCAGCCCCTATCGCCTGTTGCGCGTGCCGGTCGCGATCGGCGCTGTCCTCGCCTTCGCGTCGGCGTTCGCCATGATCGCGGGCGAGCCCTGGGGCGTGCGCGGCCTGCGCGAGCTGATGGCCAAGAGCGCTCAGCGCCACCTCGCCACGGGCGTGCGCATCGGCGAGTTCCAGCAGTGGTTGCCGGGCATCACCTTCTTCGCGGGCGGCCGTGAGGGTCGAGCGCTCGCGAGCGTCATCTTCGCCGACCGACGCGACGAGGCGAAGCCGCTGCTCATCTCGGCACGCACCGGCGTCATCGTCGATGGCGACAAGACCGGCGACCTCGTGTTCGAGCTACACAACGGCTTTGCCCTCGTCGATGACCAACAGGCGCAGAGCTATCGCGTCATCAACTTCGAGCGCAGTCACTACCGCCTCGATGTCGGCTCGCTCGTGCGCAACAAGGCCAAGACCCTATCGAGCATCCAAGAGAAGAGCCTGGCGGCGCTCTGGCGCGACAGTCACGATCCGGTCAACGACCCGAGCGAGCGGGCGCGCACCATGATCATCTTGCAGCGCAAGCTGGCCTTCCCCTTCGCCACCATCCTCTTCGCGCTGCTCGCCGTGCCGCTCGCCTGCCGTGCTACCGGCGGCGCGCGCGCCCGCGGCTTTCTCTACAGCGCTGGGATCATCGGCGCTTACTATTACCTCGGCCGCTTTTGCGAGCTCTTGGCGCGCAGTGGCGAGTACGATCCTGTGCTCGCCGCCTGGACCCCCAACTTGGTCGGCGTCGTCGCGCTCGTCGTTTTGCTCGTGCGTTTTCGGCGGAGCGCCGTGTGAAGCTGTCGCTCTATTTTGCGCGGGTCTATCTCGCGGCGTTGCTGCTCATCTTGACCGGGCTCGTCATCATCATCGTCGCCACCACCTTGATGGACAACGCAGGCCACATTTCGCGCAGCGACGAGAGCGGGGTCGCCGCCCTGCTCCTCGCCGCCTACGGTAGCGTGCAGTACGCCTATCAGCTCTTCCCGATCGCTTGCTTTCTTGCCTTGCTCGTGGCGGGAACGTTCCTCGCGCGCAGCGGCGAGCTGCTCGCGGTCCAGGCAGCGGGCATCTCTACCCTGCGCGTGGCGGTCGCGCTGTTCGTGGTCGTCGTCTTGGTCACCGCTGTCGGCGGCGTCGCCGGCGAGCTCGTCGTCCCCGAGGTCAACGCGCGCTACGACAAGCTCTACTATGACCAACTCGGGCGCGGCTACGACACCCTGACGCGCTTCTTCTGGCGGCAGACCGAGTGGTTTCGGGAGGGCGACACGCTGCTCTATCTGCCCAACCAAGATCGCGAGACGCAAAGCTTCAAGGGCGTCGAGGTCTACACCGTGCGCGACGGGCTCATCGCTTCGGTCACCCATGCCGAGCGACTCGAGTATTCCGAAGCGGCCTGGTGGCTCATCAACACGCGTGCGCACGATGTCGTCACGAGCGTCGTGCAGCACCACGAGCGCGAGCGGCTACCGTTGCAGGTGTCGCCGCGCGATCTGATGGACTTGACGGGCGACCCTCGCGTCATGAGCAGCCGCGAGGTGAGCGACCTCATCGCGCGCCGTGAGCACGCGGGCTTCGACGCCATCGCCTATCGCGTCGAGTGGCACAACCGTGCTGCCTACCCCCTCACCGCCATCGTGCTCTTCCTGCTCGGCGTCGCCTGGGCTCTCAACCCCGACCGGCGGCGCTCGCTCGCCGTCAACTTGGGCGCGGGCGTCGTCGCGATCGCGCTTTTCCTCGCGCTCGCGCAGGTGTTTCGCCTCGTGGCCTTGGCGCGACGGATGCCGGCGCCGCTCGGTGCTTGGGCCATCGATGTCGTGTGCCTCTTGCTCGTGCCGCTCTCGCTCGCGGCCTATCGCCGCTATGTGCGGCGCGGGTCACTCTGGCGTTGAGCACGGGCGCGGCCTCGATGCGCTTGCCATAGGCGCGCAACAAATGTACACGGCCCCCTAGGTCAACCGCGCATCCGCCGGGAGGATGGCGGGAGGCCCGCAACATGGCCCCTATCGAGGGGTGGAGGATCGGCGATGGCTATCAAAGTTGGCATCAATGGCTTCGGTCGTATTGGGCGTCTCGTCATGCGGGCGATGGCCGAGAAGTCGCAGAAGTTCGAGGTCGTGGCGATCAACGATCTGTTCGACGCTGACATGCTCGCCTACATGCTCAAGTACGACTCGACGCAAGGGCGCTTCAACGGTGAGGTGAGCGCCAAAGACAAGTCCATCATCGTCAACGGGCGCGAGATCCCGATCCTCGCCGAGAAAGATCCGACGATGCTGCCTTGGGGCAAGCTTGGTGCGAATGTAGTCGTCGAGTCCACCGGCCGCTTCACGTCGCGCGCCGCCGACGGCAAGCCCGGCTACGACTCGCACCTGCAGGCGGGCGCCAAGCGCGTGCTGCTCTCGGCACCGGCCAAGGACAAGCCCGACGCAACCATCGTGCTCGGCGTCAACGATCATGAGCTCAGCAGCAGCATGAAGTGCATCTCCAACGCCTCGTGCACGACCAACTCGCTCGCGCCGACCTGCAAGGTGCTGCACGAGAAGATCGGCATCGTCAAAGGCCTGATGACCACGGTGCACGCCTACACCAACGATCAGGCTGTCCTCGACATGCCCTACAAAGATAAGCGCCGCGGTCGCGCGGCCGCCATCAACATCGTGCCCTCGACCACCGGCGCCGCCAAGGCGCTCGGCGAGGTCATTCCGGCCTTGAAGGGCAAGCTGCATGGCCACGCCTTGCGGGTGCCGGTGCCGACGGGCTCGATCACCGACCTCACGTTCATGGCGGCGCGCAAGACCAACGTCGACGAGATCAACTCCATCATGAAGGCGGCGGCCGACGGCGCCATGAAGAACATCATCGAGTACGTGACCGACCCCATCGTTTCGTCGGATGTGGTCGGCAACTCGCACAGCTCGATCTTCGACTCGACCAACACCATGGTGCTCGATGGCGACATGGTGAAGGTGACGATGTGGTACGACAACGAGTGGGGCTATACCTGCCGCACCGTCGACCTCATCGAGCGCCTCGCCGGTCTCTAATTTGCGTGAAATCCCAACGCTTGCGGCGCTCTCCGAAGACGGATTGCGTCGCTTGCAGGGCCGCGTGCGTTCGGTTGAGCTCGAGCCTGGGCAACGCCTCGAGGGGCTCGCCAAGGACAGCAGCGTCGAGTGCACGTACTTCGTCGTCACTGGCCAGGTTTGGGTCGTGCTCGCCGACGCCGCGCGCGCTCCGCTGCGTCCGCCCTCGACGCAAGAGCTGCTCGAGCTCGCCCGCGGTTGGCGCTTTATCGCCTCGTTCGGCGCCGGTGACCTCTTCTCGGACGCGTACCTGCCGTTGCGTCCGACGACCGTGGGGGGTGGTCTCGATTGCGTGGCGGCGACGAAGGTTACGCTCGCCGTGTTGCCGAGCGACGATGTGGCCGAGGTCATGCGGCGCGAGCGGAAGGTAGCCGTCGCCCTTACGGCGCGCAACCTCGCTATGCGCAGGGCCTACTTTGCCCACGCCGCCGAGTCGAAGCGCCTCGTGCAGGACTTCTACCTGCGCCACGGCTACTCCTTCGCCAAGACCATCAAGGTCATCCAGCTCGATCGCTGCATCGACTGTGACGGCTGCGAGGACGCTTGCGCCGCTCGGTACGGCACCGCGCGCCTGCGCCGCGTCGGCCCGAAGCTCGGCGTGCTGTCGTTTCCGCTCGGTTGCCGTAGCTGTGTCGATCATCGCTGCGTGCACGCCTGCGGCTTCGATGCCATCTCGCTCGACGCCGCGACCGGTGAAGTGAAGATCGACACGCGCCGCTGTGTCGGCTGCACGGCCTGCAAGACGACGTGTCCGAACGACGTCATCACCATGGTCGAGACGCCCTATGTCGTCGAGGACTTCCCGAACGCGTTGCCCGACACCGACGGCAGCGGCCGCTCGAATGTTCCCGGCCTCTACCTCGCGGGCGAGTCGAGCGGCGCGCCTCTCATCAAGCTCGCCATCAACAGCGGCGTCAAAGCGGTCGAGGACATGGCCAAGCAGCCGAGCGTTGCGCCTGGGCCCGCCGGCCGCGTGGATGTCGCCATCGTCGGCGCTGGTCCGGCTGGCCTCGCGGCGGCGTTGGCCTGTCAGGAGCACAAGCTCAGCTACCTCTTGTTCGACAAGGGCACCTACGCGACCACCGTGCAGGGCTACCCGCGCGCCAAGCTCGTCATGGCCGAGCCCGCGCATATTCCGCTGTATGGCGAGCTGTGGCTCAAGGACACGACCAAAGAACAGCTCGTGGCCAAGTGGGGCGAGATCATCGAGAAGACCGGCCTCGCCTTGCGCTCGCACACCGAGATCTCGGCAGTCACGCGCCTCGCCGACGGCACCTTCGAGCTTTCGGCGGGCGCGGCTTCGCACCGCGCCCGCTTCGTGCTGCTCGCGGTCGGCACCCGCGGCTCACCGCGCAAGATCGGCGTCGAGGGTGAGACCGAGGCGCGCGTCAAGTACGCCCTCGCCGACCCCGACGAGCACCGCGGCCGCCACGCGCTCGTCGTCGGCGGCGGCGACTCGGCCGTCGAGGCGGCGTGCTCCCTCGCAGACGCCGGCGCCACGGTCACGTTGAGCTATCGCAAGGAGAGCTTCGATCGCGTCAAGGCGAGGAACCGCACCCGTGTTGACGAGTACGCGGCCGCCGCGAAGCTCACGCTCACTCTCAAGTCGACGGTCAAGAAGCTCGAGGCGAAGGCCGTCGTCTTGAAGACCGACGCCGGCGAGAAGCGCGTGCCGAACGATATCGTCTTCGCCATGCTCGGCGCGGAGCCGCCGACCAAGTTCTTCGAGAAGAGCGGCGTCACCATCCTCGCGCCCGGCTCCGAGGGCATGGCGCGCCTCGCGGCGTCGCGCGGCACGCGACAGTTTGCCAACAAGTGCGACCACTGCGCGGACTTCCACGGCGAAGCGTGCGTGCGTGCCTGTCCGACGGGTGCGCTCATCGAGGTGCCGCCCGACGAGCTGTTCTTCAACAGCGCGTCGTCGAGCCATCGGCTGTTCAGCGAGCTGCCCTTCCTCGTCGGCCTCGACGTCTACTTCGCCCGGCATCGACCGTTGTGGCGCTTTATCCTGTGGCTGCTCGCGCTCGTCGCGGTGGTCGGTGTCGGCCTCGAGGCGTTCGTGCGCGCTCATGCCCCGGAGATGAGTCTTGCGCACGCTTGGTGGCGCCACAGCGGGCGCACTGTCACGGTGGCGTTTGCCTCGGGCTCCGGCCTCGGTCTCGGGCTCGGCTATGTCGGGGCGACGCTCATGGCGTTGGCCGCCCTCTATCCTGTGCACAAGCGCTTGCCTTGGCCACGTCACATCGCACAGAGCCGGGCTTTCCTAGCCGTCCATGTCTGGATGGGCTTTGTCGGGCCCATCCTCATGACCTACCACACGGGGTTCAAGCTCGACCGCTGGCCTTCCTTGGCCTTCTGGGCGGCCTGGCTCATCGTCTTCTCGGGGATCCTCGGGCGTTACGTGCAGTCGTGGTTCAGGCGGGGCGTCGGGCTCGCCGAGCTCGAAGTGCAGTCGCTCGCCGAGGAGCGCGCGCGCTTGTTTTCGCGCTGGCAAGGGGCGCGCGGCCGCACGCGTGTCTTCTCGGCCGTCGAGCCCCTGCCGGGGGCGCCGATTCGCTTCGTGGCGCTCGCGCCAGCGGTGCTGCTCATTGACCGCCTGCGGGTTGGACTGCTCGCGACGTGGCTGCGGTTCGTGACCTTGCGTGCGCTCGGCACGCCCGAGATGCGTGCCGCCGCGCTGCGTAACTTCGTCGATCGGGCGCGCGCCGATCGGCGTCGGCGCTTCGCCGATGCGCTCGCGCGCTCGGTTGTGTTTTGGCGCCGTGTGCATCTCGTCGCGAGTGTGGGCATGTTTGTCGTGGCGAGCATCCACATTGCCTTCGGGCTGCTGTACAAGGCCAACTAGAAGGGGGTGTCCGTGCAGCAGCGTCGCGCCGACGCCGTCGTCGACGGCGCCACGAACGAGAAGTCTTGGCCACGCCTCGTCGAGCTGCTCGATGGACGCGAGTTTGAGGCGGCGCTCACCCTGTGTAACCGCGAGCTCGCCACGCTCGGCAAGCCTGAGAGCGCGGTCGACTGGCACATGGGCGCCGCGCGGGCGCTCGTTGGGCTCGGGCGGCCGCGCGACGCCCTCGACCACGCTACGGACGCGGCGCTCGTGCAACCCGATCATGGCGCGGCGGTGCGGCTCGTGGCCTCGATCTCGTTGCTGCTCGGCCAGCTCGACGCGGCTCTCGCCGCCGCGCAGTATGCGCAGCGCTTGTTGCGCGACGAGGCGTCGCAGCGGCTCGTCGAGGAGATTCAGGCGCGCCGCCACGAGGTGCGACAGCAGTCACAGTCGGCTTTGAAGCACGAGGCCCGCGGCCCTGCGCGCCCAAGAGCGGCGGCGCCGTCGGTCAAGTCAGCGTCTGCGGCCAAGGCCGGCTCGGCCTTCGATGGTCAGACCCTGCGCCTCGAGGTGGCGCAGCGCGCGGCGGCCCCGGCGGCGCCGACCCCGGCGGCGCCGACCCCAGCCCTCGATGCGCAGCTCGCGGCGCTCTTTGGTGTGCGGCTCTTCGGGGCCTGGACCGCGTCCGTCGCGCCGGCGGGTCTTCCTGGCTGGGCGCGCGCCGGCGAATCACGGCTGCCGCAGCGGCTCGCCGCGGCGCTCGTCGCCGTCACCCTCGTCGGCGGCGCGGCGCTCGCAATTGGCTACCGGGCTCTTGTGCGGCAGCGGCACGTCGAGGGCGTCAAACAGGTCGAGGCGATTGCCGAGCTCTTGCGCGTGGGCTCGGTCGAGGCACTCGGTGCCGCTGTCGATGCGGCGCGCGCGGCGGTCGTCGACGACGAGGCCGTGCGCAGTGCCGAGGATCCCCTGCTCGCACGGGCCGACGCCACAGCGTGGCGTTATTGCGACGCGCAGCCGGCACGGCGCGCCCGCGTGCTCGCCGCCACGGCGGGCGTTGACAACGCGGGCGTCGGTGACCTCGTCGTGGCTCGCGCCCTCATCATCAGCGAGGCCGATCAGGCGCCGTTGCTGCCCATGCTGCGTCGGCTGGCCGGGGTGGGCAAGGACGCGCAGGCCGCGCTGCTCGTGGCGGTGATTCTCTTGCGCGCCAACGATCTTTCGGGCGCAGAGCAGGCGGTCAGGCGGGCGCTCGAGCTCGAGCCAGCCAATGTCATTGTCTTGGCCGAGTCGGCGTGGATTCGCGTCCGACGGGGGCAAGGCCGGCTCGCCGAGTCGCGGTCCGCGGAGGCCCTCGACATGGATCCGCGCTCGTCGTGGGCGCGTCTCGCCCAAGCACGCCTTGCTTTGCTGAAGACCAAGGCCGGGGCGCCGCCGCTCGTTGCGGCGGACGCGTCGCCGGTGCCGTTGCGCTGCACGGTCGCCGAGGCCGAAGCCGAGATCGTGCGGGCTGCCTTGGCGAGTCGGCGTGGCGACGACACCGCCGCCGAGACACACGTGTCGCTCGCCGCGCAGAAGGTTGGCCAGGCGCCCGAGCTCATCCTCGATCTTGCCGAACGCCTCAATAGCGTTGGGTTGGCGCGTCTCGTGCGGCCGCTCACGCAGCTTCACTCCTGGCCGCGTGAGCACTCTGCCGCGGTCGCGCTCATCACAGATCGTCCGTCCGCAGCGGTCGCACCTTCGCCACCTAAAGCGCGTCCCAAGCCGACGCCGAGCCGCAGCGGTAAGAGGAGTCGCCGCTGACATCGCGCTCACATCCTCTGGAACCCACGGCCACCCTTGATGCGGCGCGTACCCTCGTTCTCCTCGTCGGTGCGCTTGTGGCCTCGCTGTCGCCGCGCGCGGCGCTCGCTCAAGACAGCTTCTTTCGCGTCTCGCCCGGTGCCTTGGACAGCGCCCACGCAAAATTCGACAACAGCGACGGCTGTCCACAGTGTCACAAGCTCGGCGGTGGCGTCAGTGACGAGCTGTGCTTGCAGTGCCACGATCATGAGCCGCTGCGCCTCGCCATCGCCAAGGGGCACGGCCTGCACGCTTCGTTCAAGCAGCGTTGCGTGCTCTGTCATCACCAGCACAAGGGTCGGGAGGCGCCGAGCATCGACTGGGCGCAGCTCGGGGGTCGCGAGCATTTCGCGCACGCGAGCACGGGCTTCGCGCTCGCGGGCGAGCACGCCAAGGCCTCATGCACGGCCTGCCATAAGTCGAAGCTCGCCTCCGGTCGCACCTCGTACATGGGCCTCGCCGCCGACTGTCATGGCTGCCACAAGAACCCGCACGGCTTTAGCGATCCGGCGCTCGCGCAAGGTTGCGACCAGTGCCATCTGCCCGGCGTCATGCGCGACCTGCGCGCCGCCGACCTCAAGTTCGATCACGCCAAGGTGTCGGGCGTGGCGCTGCTCGGCAAGCACGCCGCGACCAAGTGCGTTGCCTGCCACAAGAATGCGAACATGGCGCATCGAGAGCCGCCGCGCGACTGCCGCGACTGCCACAAGACGTCGCATGGGCCGAGCTTTCGCGACAAGCCGTGCGCCAAGTGCCACTCGCCTGAGCGGCCCTTCAAGTCGGCGTTCTTCAACCACGACACGACTGAGTTCGTGCTGCGCGGCAAGCATGCGACCGCCAAGTGCAGTCAGTGCCATCTCTCGCCGAGCGTCAAGCCGAAGCGCCAATGCCTCACCTGTCATCAAGACACGCATAGGGGTCGCTTCGCGACTCTCCTGTGTGAGGACTGCCACAAAGTTCCTGGGCTGCCCGTCATCGAGTTCGAGCACGCGACCAAGACCAAATTTGCGCTGCTCGGCAAGCACGCCAAGGCGACGTGTCGCCAGTGCCACCGCGGCGCCAAGCCCTACGAATTCGAAAGGCTCGTGTCGCTCGAGTGCGTCGAGTGCCATTCGGCCAACGACAAGCACCAGGGTAAGCTCGGCCGCGAGTGCGGTAAGTGCCACGCGCCGGATGGCGGGGCGCCGAAGTTCGAGCACAAACACATGACGCGCTTTGCGCTCACGGGCGCGCACGACAAGGTCCCTTGCGCGTTTTGTCACCGCCCGCCCTTTATCCCCGGCCCGCCCGCGGTCGGTTGGACGCTCGCGCTCGTCCCCGGCAAGCCCCCCTTGTCGTTTCAGGTGGCCGGGCACACCTGCGCCGAGTGCCATCGCGACACGCATGCCAGCCGTTACGGCTCGGCGTGCGACAGTTGTCACAACACGACGCGCTTTAAGGACGTGACGCGCATCGTCCACGACACCGGCGCCTTCCGCCTCGATGGCCAGCACCGCCTCGTGCCATGCGCGCGCTGTCACCGCGAGGGGATCTCGCTCGCCGGCACCGGCCCTTTGTGCCAGAGCTGCCACTTTGCTGACGATGTGCACAGCAACGGACTCGGGCCGCTGTGCGGCGATTGCCACGGGCAGGACGCTTGGATGCCGGCGCGCTTCTCCCACAACTCGACCGCCTTCCCTCTGCGCGGTGTGCATCGCACGGCGCCGTGCCGGGCCTGTCACGGTGTCGGCACCTTCGTTGGCACCGCGGTCGAGTGCGCCGATTGCCACGCCGCCGACGCGCAAGGCGTGCGCGAGCCTGTGCACGTGTTACACTTCGCCGCATGTCAGAACTGCCACGTCGAGTCCGCGTTTGCGCCGGCGCGTCGTTACCACCCGACGTACCCGCTGCGCGGCCTGCATGCTGCGTTGGCTTGTCGGGCCTGCCACGCGCCAGGGGTCTACATCGGCACGCCGACCGAGTGCGAGGGCTGCCACATGGCGGACTTTTCGAAGCCGGCGAACTCGCCCAATCATGTCCAGGCGGGCTTCTCGCCGCGCTGCGCCGACTGTCATTCTCCTCTGACGTGGCGCTCGGGCCACTACGAGCATCAAACCTTCATCTTGCGCGGCGCTCATCGTGGGCAACCCTGCGTGCGCTGCCATCCCGGCAGCAGCTATCAGGGGGCCTTCAACGGGCAGGCGCAGGCATGGGACTGCGCGGCGTGTCACGCGCCGGGCACGCCGGTCGATCGGTGTCCACTGAGTCACGCTACGGCTGGCTATCCGCTCACCTGCGAGCTGTGCCACGGGGAGGCCGCTTGGATTCCCACGCGCGGGGCGCCCTGAGATGAAGTCCACCTACAGCCTACGAGTCGTCGGCACGTGTCTTGGCCTCGTCGTCGCCGGGTGCTCATCGAGCCCCGCGCGCAGCGTTGATCCGTTGTCGACGCGCCCGCCGACTCGCTTCGCGTTGGCCGCGTTGCTCGCCGAAGAACAGGTGCCGGTGCCGAGGCCGTTTCGGCGCTGCGCGGTGCCGGTGCGCGGCGCGGCTCTACCGGACGGCGCGCCCGAGGTCGGGCTCACCGCGACCCTGTCGCGCGTCGGCGGCACGCTTGGGGTCGCCAAGACGGATGACGGTGGCATCGCGGCGCTCACCGATCTAGCTCTCGGCGCCGCTGAGCTCTCCTCGGTGAGCGGCGACAAGCTGCTGCGCGCCGAGCTGCGTCTCGATTTGCAGGCCCGGCGTACCGAGGTACGCGGAGCGCTGCAGCGCGATGCCGAGGACCAGGACGGCGACGGCGATCGTGACGAATGGGTCATGGCCATCGAGGTCTTGCCCGATGGCGATGGTGACGGCATCTCCGACAACGGCGAGCGCGCCTTCTATAGCCTCGGCGCCGACGGGGGTGTCGGCTGGCGTCACCTCTTTGACGGGATGAGCGAGAAGTTCACGGTCGATTCCGAGTTCATCGAAGGCGCGGCCGTGGCCTTCAACGACCGCGATGGTGACTTCATCGCCGACGAAGTGGATCTCGATGCCGACGGTGATGGCATACCCGACGCCGACGAGCCGGCGCCGATTGCCTGTCCGGGCTTTTCGCACGCGCAGCTCTCTACGCCGGGCTCGAAGCACGCGGGCTTCTCGTGCGACCGCTGCCACCAGACCGCCGACCATCTGCCGCTGCAATGTGCCGATTGCCACAGCCCAAGTGGCAAGACACCGACCGCGGTGCCGGCGACGAGCCCGGCCGGGCACTTCGCGGCCGGCTGCGACGGCTGCCACGTGCCCGACAAAGCGTGGGCCGTCGTGCCAGGAGCGACGGGCAACACCCACGCTTCGTACCCGCTTACCGGCAAGCACCTCGCCACCGACTGCTTCGCGTGTCACGTCGGCGGTGAGCGCCAGGTGCCGACGCTCTGCGAAGCGTGCCATCTGCGCCAAGCGCCGCTCGATCACCCCCGCGAGGCCTGCCTTGCCTGTCACTTGACGGCGGGTTGGCTGCCGCCCCTAGCGACGCACGACGCGTTGCCGCTCAAAGGCGCCCACGCGGGCGTCGCCTGCGCGGCCTGCCACAGCCCGAGCGGCTACGGCGGCCTCAACCCGGCGTGCGCCTCGTGCCACGCGAGCAAGGCGCCGCCGAAGCACGCCTCGGCCGGCTTCTCGGCCCAACCGTGCGACCTCTGCCACAACGCGACCGCTTGGGCTGCCTTCCGCTGGCAGCACACGGCTTGGCTCTTCGACGGCAAGCACCTGACGGTGCTCTGCGCGGACTGCCACAAGAATGATCCGACGAGCTATCGGGGCCTGCGACCCGTGTGCTCGACCTGCCACACGCCGCCTGTCTTCCCCGACCACTCGGACGCCACCGTCTTCGGCACGGACTGTGAGCTCTGTCATGTCGAGGCTGGGTGGGTGCCGGCGACGCGCAACGTGACCAACCACGCCGTCTGGCCGCTCGTCGGGGCACACGTGCGCGTGCGGTGCAGCATCTGTCACCAAAGCGGCGCGCTCTTGCACCCGCCGCACGACTGCGTCGCCTGCCACGAGGCCACGCGCCCGGCGCGGCACGCCGGCACCTTCGATGGTGATTGCAGCTTGTGTCACCAGCCGAGCGCGTGGGCGGCGTTGCTGACGCCCTACGTCCATCCGGCGACGTTCGTGCTCAACGGGGCGCACGCGAGCGTGTCGTGCGCGACGTGTCACCCAGTGACCTATCCCATCGCCGCGACCTGCGTCTCGTGCCACGCTAAGGACCGCCCCGCGAATCACTATGGCGACGGCTGCGCGGGCTGTCACACGACCACCAACTGGCTGCCGACCGGCAATATGAACCACCACACGGCGGCGCCGACGGCGTTTCGACTTCTGGGCGCGCACGCGACGCTCGCGTGCAGCAAGTGTCACCCGAGCGGCTTTGCGCCCATCCCGCGGGCGTGCGAGTCATGCCACACGAGCCGCATGCCCGTCGGCCACGCCACTGACTCGTGCGCCAACTGTCACACCTCCGGCAGCTGGGCCAACGCCAACCCGCCGCCAGCCAACGCCATGCATCCTTTGGCGGCAGCGCATACGCTCGCCACCTGCGTGCAGTGCCATGGCGCGTATCTCGGCGCCGGTGTCTTCACGAAGCCCCGCCCTGCCACCGCCTGCTCGACCTGTCACGCGCTGCCGAGCGGCCACCTCGCAACGGGCGGCGCCGAGTGCAACGGCTGTCATACCCTCGCCGCTTGGCTGCCAGCGACCGGGGGCGGGCACGTCGGGGCGGTCGCGGCGACGCCGTTCCCGTACAACACCTGGTCCGGGGCGTGGTTCCCGGCCACGCACGGCAGCGCCAAGCAGTGCAATCGTTGCCACACGCTCGCCTCCAACCTCAACTTCTTTAGCTGTACGACCAACTGCCATACGAGCGTCAGCGCCGCGAAGCACAAGGGTATGAGCACGTTCCACCTCGACCCGAACGCCGTCAACAGCCCGCCCAATCAGGGCGGCGCCACTTGGCCGACCGCGCACGTCGGCTGCGTGCAGAGCACGTGCCACCCGAAGGGCAAGGTTCCTTGATCCTACCCGTCTCGGTGCGGCGCCGCGTCTCGGCGGCGTTGACCTTGCTCGCGCAGTCGACCTCCATGCTTGGCGCTTGGGCGGTGCCGAAGACGCCCGCGCCCGAGGGCGAAGTCACGCGCTCCCTGCCACCGCCGCGCCCCGCCAAGCGCGCGCCTGCCAAGGCCGCCGCGGCGGTGGCGAGTGACGAGGGCGCCGGCTCGAGTCCGGCCCTCGACGGTAGGGTCGACATGAGTGAGCTCTACACCTTCGACGACATGACCTCGCGCCACATCTCCTACAGCGAGCTGCGCGGACTGCTCGACGCTACGACTGACACGGGCCCCTTTGACGGGTCTGTGCACGTCGATGCGCGGCTGCGCCACGCCTGGAACGACCAGTCCGTACGCGACGACAACGTGAGCCGCTTGTACCTACAGCTCGGCGACGAGGAGAGCGCCTGGAGCGTCATCGGCGGACGGCACTACGTCAACGCCATCACCGCGACTGCGGTCGATGGCGTCTCGGTGTCGCGGCGGATCGCAGCGGGATGGCACGCGCTCGTGTTTGGCGGGCTGCGTCCCCATCCGCTCAGCACCGCTGTCGACCCCCGCTTTACGACCGCTGGCGTGGCGTACGAGCGCCGTGACAAGGACGTGACGCACGCCGGCGGCCTCGCGGTGCAGGGCTTTAGCGGCCAGCTCGACCGCGCCTACCTCTCGGAGCGCGCCTACGTGAAGTTTGGTCCGGCGTGGCTCGGCTACGCGCAGGGCGTCGTCGACTTTCTCGCTCCGGCCGGTGTAATCGACGACCTGCACTTGCGCCAGCGGTCGCGCAACGACGCTGTGCACGGCCTCGATCTGACACAGGCCCAGGCGCAACTACGCTACCGGCAGATCGAGCTCGTCGACCTGTCGCTCGTCGTGTCGCACGCGCACACCATCGTGCCCAACCGCTGGTGGCAAGATTGGCTGCGGCACGAGCGCGAGATCCGCGGCTTCGCGGTCGATAGCAACGACGCTGTCGGGACGCGCCGCAGTACGGCGACGCTGACCACCAACCTGCATGCCTCGCGGGCGCTCACTCCGTACGTCGTGCTGCGCTACGACGTGCGTCACAGCGACAGGCAGCAGGGCTACGAGGCGCGCCCGGGCCTCAAGTGGGCATTCGGCGCCGCAGGTTATCTCGATGTCTCAGTGAGCCAGCGGCAGTACTTTGGCGTCACGCATCAGCAGGGCGCCGCCACCCTCGGCCTCGATTTGTCGCGTCAGGTGAGCTTCGAGCTCGGCGGCTCGGTGATGCGCCAGGAGCGGCCCGCCGCTCCGGCCGCGCCGGCAGCGCTGTGGCTTTACGACGCCGGTGCGATGGTGCGCTTCGGGCTCGGGGCGGTGGCGAGCGAGCTCGAAGACCTCGAGCTGCTCGCCCAGTATCAGGGCTTCCTCGACGACCAGATGCTGTTTCATCTCATGATGGTGCGTTTGGGCTACCGCGTGCATGTGTTGTGACAGGTCCGGCGCCAGGGTTGCACCATAGACGGACCATTCACCTTCTCGATGATCGCGGTTAGCGCGAAGCAGCCGAGGGACGAGGGAAGCGAACTCCGATCCGCGGTAGGCGGTAGAGCATTTCGCGCCATAGTATCGACAACACGCCGACAATCGACTACAGCTAGGACGGGCGAATGGACACCCCGCAGCTACGAGGAGAATGCGATGAAGGTTTCTGAGCAGCAGACGATCGCCAATCATGCCGCAGTCGACGTGGTGCCGGTTAAGACCGATGGCAACATCGAGTTTCTCACGAGCCACCACCCCGCGTCGGTGATCAATCGCAAGAACGAGATCATCGTCGAGATCAATTTGAGCCGCAGCGCCGCTGCTCTCGTCCACATGGCGAAGGTGCCGCAGGCCGGTGGTCAATTCACGGCCAGCATGCGGATCTTCGGCCGTCCGCATCAGCCAACGCATACGCTGAAAAGGGCCGAGCTCAAGGGCCTCGACAAGTGTCTCAGCGCCTTCCTCAAAGGCACGACGACCAAGGTGAGTGAGGCTGACAAGTCCGCCTACCAGGCGGTGATCGCTGGCATTCGGCGCGAGCTTGCCGCCGCGAAGAGCTAGCTGAGATCGCCGGGTCCGTGAGTAAGCTCGCAGCAACACGAGCCCGTGTGGCAAGGGTGACGCCGCCCTGAAGAGCGCCGGTGAGCAGGCGCCGAGCCACGAGGGCAAGGCCACGC